>Ga0209009_1000773_pt1 | contig 10219 bp, 5 predicted proteins | sample BlaSpr_A8_OM3_M2_FD_187979 | JGI IMG/M metagenome (GOLD analysis project Ga0209009, IMG submission 187979) | Forest soil microbial communities from Thunder Bay, Ontario, Canada - Black Spruce, Ontario site 2_A8_OM3_M2 (SPAdes) (version 2) | ecosystem: Environmental > Terrestrial > Soil > Boreal... | reverse complement strand
CTCTCGCGCTGGCCGGTAAGGCCTTCGTGACGGCCGACCAGCAAGGGCGACTCGTCGTCGAGCTTGATCCGGTCGATCGCGGTCAGCAGAGAGATGATCGCGAAAGCGTGCGGGATGAGGTCCGCGATCACGCCGATGTCCGCGGCCGCGCCGACCAGTGGCTGCTCTTCGAGGATCTCGATCCTTATCTCTTCGACGCTGTCCAGGAAGTTGCGCAGCGTTCGCTCCTCGGTCAACAGCATCTGTAGCAGGCGGACCTCGAGCTTGAAGTAATAGTGATCGGCGGCGACGATCTCGACTCCGCCGGTGGCGGTTTCGAGGAACTCGCGATAGGCCTCGGGCGGAGCGCCCAGCGGCTTCTCGATCAAGACCACGTCGCTGAGGTCGTAAAAGAGCTTGAGCGTGGGCAGGTGCGTAGCGGCCGGCGTCGCGATATATGTGATGACGTACGAGCTCGACTCAAGCTCGCGTTCGAGCTGGTCGTGGGCCGGGGATCCGTGGCTGTCCCAGTAGAAGGTATCGCCGTGCGCGCGCACCTCTTCTTCCTTCACGCCCAAGCGATCTCGCGAGCCCGGCGAATCCTGCTCCACGACATGGGTCCTGAAGTTGAAGAACTGCTTGAGCGTGAGCAGGTGCTGGTAAGCCTTCTGCCCCCACTGGCCGAAGCCGATCAGGACGAAATCCTTCTGCAGGTGCCGCTCCTCCTCGGCCATCGCGTGCAGACGCGCGTTCTTGATCGCGACCGCGGCCTGCAGGGCAAGCGATTGGGCGCGCTGGACCTCTTCGGGCGTGAAGGTGCGATGGCGCGCGCGCTCGGCAAGGATCGCGGCCCCGATCGGCTGGTCGTCGGCGACCAGCGGCAGAGCCATCAGCGATCGCACGCCGAACGCGCGAACGTAGGCCGGATCGACCTGGCTCGACGCTGCGGTGTCGTCGATGACCACGGGTTGGCCGCTGTCCAGCACGTCGAACACGAACGACGGCTGCGTGCGCTCGGCGTGCTGGCGGCGCCACAGCTCCTCGAGGTCCGACGCCGCGGCGCCGTACCAACCCTCGCGGTCCTCTTCGAGCAATGCGATCTGGCAGAGCGACGCATTGACGAGCCTGGCGAGGTTGTGCGCGACGAGCGTGAGCGTCTGGTCGAGGTCGATCGAGCTCGCGATCGCCTTGCTGATCTCTGCGACGAGCTCGAGCTGCTCCGCATGCCGTTGGGCGTCCTCATAGAGCCGCGCGGTTTCGACCGCGCCCGCGATCTGCGCCGCCGCCGCCCGCAGTGCTTCCACCTGGCCCCAATCGGGGCGCCGCTCGAACGACCGGTGGTAGCCGACCTCCAGCACTCCGCTCGCGCGCCGGCCCTGGTCGGTGCCAAACGGCAGGAAGATCCGGATCAGGTCCTTGTGCCCGCCTTTCTCGAAGACTTCGCCCGCGAGCGTGAACGGCGGAGCGTCGTCGGTGCCCGCTCGCTCTTTCTCGCCGATCAGGCACGCAAGCACCTGGCCCAGCACCGTTCCGTCGGCGCGCACGACGGGCACCTCAGCCCAGGTCGCCGCCACCGGTATGCCACCCGTGATCACGTCCGACCGATCGCCGGCGGGGAACGGCCCGACGATCACCGGCTGCCAGGCCTGCGCGACGTGCACCAGCACGTCGTCCTCGGCCAGGAGCCGGTCCTCCTCGAGCGCCCAGCGCGGAACCCGGGAATGCGATTGTCGCGAGCCCCCAGCCGACTTTGACGTATCGGCCGCGTCGATGGCCGCCATGGTCGCCGCCCCGGCGGCCATCCGCACGAGCACCCCCTGGTCCTCGTTTTCTTCGAGCAGGTAAACGGTGGCGAAGTTGAAGTCGAACTCGGGCACCTCTGCGTCCGTCAGGTGGCCGACGACGGCGTCGATCACGTCGTGGCGGGTCGACCCCGGTTTCAGCATCGCGCTCGTCATGTCGCCGAGAGCGCCCAGCAGGCGGTTGCTGTTCTCGAGGTCGGCGATGAGGCGCTCGCTGGCCAGCGCGCCTCCGATGAGCTCGGCTCCCGCCTTCAGCATCATGTCCGTCGGCGGCGCGCGCCGCACGGTCGCGAGCCTGTCGCGGCTGAGCAAGACGAGGTAGCCATGCGGCTCGTTCGCGTGGCCCAGCGCGTACGTCGCGACAGGGTGAAGCTCGGCCTCCGTGGTGGCGGCCGCGACGGTCGCACTCAACGCCGACTCCCAGGACATCGTGTGGTCCGGCCGTTCGACACGCACCGGCGCGGCGACACGCAGGTGCGCGGTCACCAGCTCGAGGCTGGTGCGCTGCGACCCGAACTGGTAGATCGCCGCGCCATCCAGGCTGCTGGCCATCAGCAGGTCGGCCAGAGCAATGGACAGGAGCCGGCGCAGCTCCTTGACGTTGGTGCTCGAATCCCCCACCGGGGCGGTCAGCAGGCCCGTGAGTCGCGCGAGGCCCTCCAGCGCCGTTCGCTCCGCGCCCGCGAGCACTGCCTGGACCACCGCGGCGGCGGCCGACGCGCGCCGCTCGAGCTCGAGGAGGCCGGAGTCGTCCGGTGCCTTGTCGCGGGAGCGGTAGTTGAGGTAGACGAGTCCGAGCAGCCGGTCGCCGGCGAGAAGCGGAAGCCCGATCGTGGACTGGACCTGAAAGCGCCGGATGAACGTGCTGTCGATCTCCGACTGCGCGTCGCGGGCGATGAGCCGCTGACGGGTGACGGTCAGCCAGACCGTCGAACCGTACTGGTGCACGCCGAGCTCGTCGGGCACCTTGCCCTGCTCTGCATCGGTCAGGTATCGCGCCAGCTGCTCGCGCATGTCGGTGAGCGAATCGAGGAGGCTCTCCTGGGGCTGGCCGGTCGCAAACGGTGCGTAATAGGTGTGCGTGTCCTCCTCGTAAAGGAAGATGGACACGATGTCCGCGCCCGAGGCGTGCTGCAGGTCGGCGACCACGCCGCGTAGCACGGCTGACAGACCAGAGTTGGTTTCTAATGGCGGGCGCATTTCACCTCCGGGCGACTAAGCATGGATTATCCGCGCCCAAATCTCCGGCGGCCACGGTGGGTGAGCCTCGACGGCGAGTGGGAGTTCGGCTCGGGAGACGTCGAGACCTTCGACCGAAAGATCGTGGTGCCCTTCTGTCCGCAGTCCACGTTGTCGGGTATCGCCGACCCGTCGCCCGGAGACGTGGTCTGGTACCGGCGCCGGTTCGATGCCCCGGAAGCGGAGAGGCTCCGCCTGCATTTCGGCGCGGTCGACTACCGGGCCACGGTCTGGGTCAACGGGGAGGAGGTGGCGCGGCACGAAGGCGGCCACATCCCGTTCTCAGCCGACATCAGCCATGTCGCGGGCAGGCGCGGCAACGTCGTCGTCGTCCGCGCCGAGGACCCGCTGGCCGACAAGACGATCCCGCGCGGCAAGCAGCACTGGACCGCCAGTCCAGAAGGGATCTTCTACACCGCGACCACCGGCATCTGGCAGACGGTGTGGCTGGAGCCGTTGCCGTCGCGCTCGATCGAAGGCCTGAGGGTGACACCCGACCCGGATCGCGGAACGGTGGAAGTCGAGGTCGGCGCTGAAGGCGATGTTGAGGTTGTCGCGAGCCTCGACGGGCGTGAGGTCGGAAGGCGGAAAGGCGGCGGCTCGATCCAGCTGGCAACCGTCCGCCGGTGGAGCCCGGAGGCTCCGCACCTGTACGCGCTCGAGGTCATGCTCACCAACGACGGGCGCGAGGTAGATCGAGTCGAAAGCTATTTCGGGCTGCGCAAGGTCGAGACGCGTGACGGCAGGTTCTGGCTCAACGGCGCTCCTTACGTGCAACGGCTGGTGCTCGATCAGGGCTACTTTCCCGGCGGGCTGATGACCGCGCCGTCAGGCGACGACCTGCGTCGCGACATCGAGCTGGCCAAGGCGATGGGCTTCAACGGCGCGCGCAAGCACCAGAAGGTCGAGGACCCGCGATGGCTGTACTGGGCGGACCGGCTTGGCTTTCTCGCCTGGGGCGAGATGCCCAGCTTTCGACTGCACTCCGCGGACGCCGAGCGTCGCTTCGTCGCGGAATGGGCCGACGCGGTTCGTCGCGACCGCGATCATCCATGCATCGTGGCCTGGTCGCCTGTAAACGAGAGCGATGGACTGAGCCCCGACCCGGCAGCCTTCCTCAATGAGGTGTACCGGCTGACTCACGAGCTGGATCCGACTCGGCCGGTCGTCACCAACGATGGTTGGGAGCACACCACCACCGACCTCTGCACGCTCCACGACTACGCCACGGCAGACGTGCTGCGGTCCCGGTACCGAAGCGTCGAGTCGGCGCTCGATCCAGCCTTCCGGCCCCGCCCGCCGTACCTTCCCGGCTACGGGTATCGAGGCGAGCCGATCGTCCTGAGCGAGTTCGGAGGCGTCGCACTGGCGGGCGCGGGCGGCACCTTCTATTCAGTGGCCGCGGGGCCGGCACGCCTTCTGGAGGTCTACCAGGAGATGATCGAGGCGCTGATGGACTCGGGACCCGTACAGGGCTTCTGCTACACGCAGCTGACGGACGTGGAGCAGGAGAGAAACGGCCTGCTGACCTTCGAAAGAAAACCGAAAATCGACCCGGCACTCCTGCGCCCGATCACCCGGCTGGCAAAACGCGGGACCTAGCGGTCTGACCGAGCCACGCTGCGCTCGGCTTCGGATGCCGGGCGAACGTCTGCCGGTCCACTGCGACCAGGCCGAACGTGGGCGCGTAGCCGAGGGCCCATTCGAAGTTGTCCAGCCACGACCAGTAGAGATAGCTGCGCACGTCGATGCCGTCCGCCAGGCACGCCTGGACCTCACGGAGGGCTGCCTTCATGAAGGCGATGCGCCGCTCGTCGTGCGCGGTGGCGATCCCACTTTCGGTGACGAGGACGGGGACGCCTGGGCAGCTCTTCGCGGCCCTGCGGATCGTGGCGCCCAGGGCCTGGGGGTAGTCCTCGTACCCCATCTGAGTTGTGGTCTCGGTCTCGGTCATCTCGCGTGTCAGGTCGCTCCAGTCGTTGCCGGGGCTGCGCGGCCCGTCCGGCCCGATCCGAAAACGGGTGTAAGTCTGGACGCCGATGAATTCATCTTTGCGCGCCAGCTCTAGAAACCAGTCGATGACGCGCGACTCGACCTCCAGTGAGGAATTTCCCGGCTGCGCGCCGTCCTCGTACTGGATGTCGGGCATGGCGAGCGTGACGCCGACCGGGATGCTGTATCGCGAACGAATTGCCGCCGCGCCCGTCCTGTGCGCCTCGAGCAGGTTGTCCACCGCCTTCTGGGCGCCCTCGCGGTCGTCCGTATGGCCGGGCGGGTTGATGCCCAGCAGGTAGCCGCTGGAGCCCAGCCCCTGCGGCTCGTTGATGGTGCAGGCGATGCCGATCAGATCGCCGAGCGCTGCCGCGGCACGGTCGCAATAGCGTTCGAACAGCGACGGAAACCGTTCCGACGCGAAGCCGCCCGCCTCGTGCAGCCACCTGGGGAGCGTGAAGTGGTGGAACGTCACGATCGGCATCACGTTGCTTTCGCGGCATGCCTCGAGCACCCGCCGGTAGTGGTCGAGCGCGGCCCGCGAGAACTCGCCCTCCGCTGGCTCGATGCGCGCCCACTCGATGCTGAACCGGAACGCATTCAGCCCGAAGCCGGCCAGCAGGGAGACGTCCTCGCGGTAGCGGTGGTAGAAGTCGCACCCGTCGCCGGATGGCTCGTGGCACGGCGTCGACTCGAGGTGCTCCCACCACCACCAGTCGCTGTTGACGTTGCCGCCCTCCACCTGGTGCGCGGACACGGCCGCTCCGAACAGGAAGCCGTCGGGAAACCGGTTGGGGTTCTCCATCACTCGGCGGAGTGTTCCACAGACCGGGTCGCGGACGGATCCTCAACTTGCTTCTTGACAGATTGCCTGCAGCGACATAGGATCGCACCTAAACCGCTTTACTAAAGCGGTTTATCCGATCGTCTTTCGAGGGGGAAATCTGCTTTGGGGTCAAGCCTGGATGTCTCGGGTCACCATCGCTGACGTGGCCAGCGCAGCCGGCGTCTCGAAGACCGCGGTGTCCTTCGCTTTCAACAATCCCGAGAGGCTCGGCCAGGCCACGCTCGAGCGGGTCCTCGGCATCGCCCACGAGCTGGGCTACACGCCGCATCCGGGCGCCCGTGCGCTGTCGATGCGGCGCAGCGGCACCATCGGCGTGCTCATCCCGCAGCGCCTCTCCACGGTCTTCGCCAACCCGTTCTTGAGCGAGCTCATGCAGGGCCTCGGGGAGCTGTGCGAGGAGCACGACCTCACGATGCTGCTCGTCCCGCCGGTCGACGGATCGCTCGAGGGCGCCATCCGCCAGGCGTCGGTGGACGGCTTCATCAGCCTTGGCCTGAGCCCCGACGACCGGGCCCTCGAGATGCTGGATCGCATCGGGATCCCGACCGTGCTCGTCGACTCGGACGCCTCACCGAATCACCCGGCGGTCAACGTCGATGATGAGGGAGGAGCTCGAGCCGCGGCGCAGCACGTCCTGGACCTCGGCCATCGAGAGGTCGCGATCATCGTGCTGCCTCCGACCCGGGCGCAGGTCGTCCACACCCCGGCGGCGTCGAGAAGGTTGGCGGGCTACCGCGCCGCACTGGATCGCGCCGGCGCGCCGGAGCCGTACACGGTGACTGCCGGCGTGACGATGGCGGCCGGAGCCCGCGCGTTCGACGGGCTGCCCAAAGGCAGGCGCCGTCCCACCGCTGTCCTGGCCATGAGCGACATGGCCGCCATCGGCTTGATGGCGGCAGCCCAGGCGGCCGGCCTGAAGATCCCGGACGACTTGTCGGTCGTGGGTTACGACGACTTGCCGATGGCCGCGTGGACCAATCCGGCGTTGACGACGGTCCGGCAGCCCATCGTCGAGAAGGGGCGCCTCGCGGCGCGATTGTTGATCGAACGGATGCAGGGAAGGGCGGTCGAATCGCCGGCGCCGCTCGGGACGAGCCTGGTGGTTCGCGCCTCCACGGCCCATCCCAAGGAGGTGAGCGGCCGCAGCTCGTAGGCACATCGCCAAATTCAGAGATTTCCCAAATAAGGAGAGGGACATAGAATGATTCGACAAGCAGGGGTACAAGCGCCGTCAGCTCAAGGGGGATTTGAGAATGCGTGACTTCTGGGTGAAGCGGAGCCTCATCCTTTCGCTCGCCGCCGTCCTCACGGCCGTGGCGTGCGGGACGAGCTCGACAACCAACGCCGGATCGGTCAAGGTCATGGCGACCTGGACCGGCGCGGAGCAAGCGTCCTTCATGGCCGTGATGAAGCCGTTCACGGACTCGACGGGGATCACCATCTCGTACGAGGCCAGTCGCGACCAGGACGCGCTTTTGACGACGCGCGTGGCGGCGGGCAACCCGCCTGACCTCGCGGCGGCCCCGAGCCCGACCTTGCTGACCAACTTCGCCAAGACGGGCAAGGTCACCGCACTCAACAACGTCCTCGACATGACCGCGCTGCAGTCCCAGTACGCGAAGAGCTGGATCACGTTGGGGGAACCGCTCAACGACGGCAAGCTCTACGAGATGTACTCGTGGGTCTCGCTGAAGGGGCTCATCTGGTACGACCCGAAGAACTTCCAGGCCAAGGGTTACAACGTCCCCAACAGCTGGGACTCGCTGCTCAACCTGCAGCAAACCATTAAGAGCGGCGGCACCACGCCATGGTGCGTCGCGCTCGAGAACGGCGCCGCGTCGGGCTGGCCGGGCAGCGACTGGGTCAAGGAGATCGTCCTCAGCCAGGCGGGACCGACGGTGTACGACGCTTGGTGGCAGGGCAAGCAGAAGTGGACCTCGCCCGAGATCAAGCAGGCGTGGCAGACGTGGGGCACGATCCTCGGGCCCAACGACAGCAACGTCTACGGCGGCGCCAAGAACATGGTCGCCACCGCCTTCGGCGATGGCGGCACGCCGATGTTCCAGACCCCGCCCAAGTGCTACATGCACAACCAGGCGTCGTTCATCACCAGCTTCTTCCAGAGCGCCAACGCGGCACTGCAGCCGGTGACCGACTTCAACTTCTTCCCGCTGCCTGACATCACCTCTCAGTACGCCGGTGCGCACGTCGTCGCCGGAGATGCGTGGTCGATGTTCCACAACACCCCGCAGGCGCAGCAGATGCTCAAGTACCTGCAGACCGCGGCCGCCCAGGTGATCTGGGTCAAGCGCGGAGGCAAGATCTCGCCGAACAACCAGGTGAGCCTTGACTCCTACCCGGACCCGCTTTCGAAGTCGACCGCACAGATCCTGGTCGCGACCAAGATCGCCAAGTACGACGCGGGCGACCTGATGCCGGCCGACATGAAGAACGCCTACTGGTCGGCAGTCCTCCAGTTTGTTCAAGACCAGTCGAAGCTGGATTCAATACTCGCCAACCTCGACTCGATACAGGCCAAGGCGTACACCTCGTAATCGAATAAGACGTAAGAGATGGACTTCAGCGTTCTGCTGACAGACCTGCCGACACTCGTCGGAGTGATCATCGGCGTGCCTGCGGTGCTCGCCGCCTACATCGTGGGCGGCGAGTACCTGGTCCGGCGTCTGCCGGACAAGGCGCGACCGTCGGTCCGGCCGTGGATCTGGGTCGCGCCGGCTCTGGCGCTGGTCACGGGATTCCTCGTTCTACCCGCCATCGGGACCATCAGCCAGAGCTTCCAGGACAACCACGGCAAGTTCGTCGGGCTCACCAACTTCGGCAACCAGCTGTCTGGTTTTCCGACCGGCGGCTCGTGGATCGCCATCCGCGACAACCTCTTCTGGCTCATCTTCTACACGCTTGGCGCCCTTGCGTTCGGCCTCCTGCTCGCCGTTGTCTTCGACCGCGTTCCTTACGAAAAGATCGTCAAGTCCCTGATCTTCATGCCGATGGCCATCTCGTCTGTCGCGACCGTCGTGATCTGGAAATTCATGTACGCCTACCAGCCGCCGGGCCAGCCACAGACGGGCACCCTGAACTTCATCCTCAGCTCGGTGTTGCATCAAGACCCGCGGACGTGGGTCCAGGACACGACCCTGGTGTTCGGGCTCATCCCGATCAACAACATGGCCCTGATCGCGGCGGCCGTGTGGGGAATCGTCGGGTTCTCGATGGTGATCCTGTCGGCCGCGCTGAAGGGCATCCCGGGCGACCTCCTGGAGGCCGCGCGGGTGGACGGCGCCGGTGAGATCACAATCTTCCGCCGCGTGATCTTTCCGCTGATGATGCCCACGGTCGTGGTGGTCGGGACCACCCTGGTGATCTTCGCGCTCAAAGCCTTCGACATCGTCTACGCAATGACGAATGGCAACTACGACACTGACGTCCTCGCCAACCGCATGTACAAGCTGCTGTACCAACACTTCCCGAGCGACTATGCAAACGCGAGCGCGGTGGCCGTCATCCTGCTCGCGACAGTCATACCAGTGCTGATCTTCAACCTGCGTCAATTCCGGGCCGTGGAGGCAAGGCGATGAGCGTCGCAGCAGCTGCGCCAACCAGTTCCGTCGCGGTCCGTTTCTCGCCGCGGTGGATCACCGACAGGGTGGGCGGAATCGTCCTGCACATCGTGGTCATCAGCCTGACGCTGGCGTGGATGGTGCCGGCACTCGGCCTGCTCTTTACGTCCTTCCGCCTGCCCGCCGACATCGCCAACACCGGCTGGTGGACGGCCCTCGCGCCACCGTACAAGTTCACCCTGGACAACTACTCGCAGATGCTCTCGGCGAGCAACCTCGGTCAGGGCTTCTTCAACAGCTTCATGATCTCGATCCCGGCCGTGATCATCCCGGTCACGATCGCGGCCTTTGCCGCCTACGCGTTCGCGTGGATGAAGTTCCCCGGCCGTGACTGGATCTTCCTGGCCCTGGTCGGACTCCTCGCCGTGCCCTTGCAGCTCACTTTCATCCCGGTTACCACCGAGTTCGTGAAGCTGGGCTTCACACCAGACCATCTGATGGCGCTTGGACTGCCGCCCTTCATCCCGCTGTGGCTCGCCCACGCCGGCTACGGGCTGCCGTTCTCCATCTATTTGCTTTCGAACTTCTTCAGGGCTCTCCCCAGCGACCTCTTTGAGTCGGCCGAGATCGACGGCGCCGGAATGCTGACGGTGTTCTTCCGGATCGTGGTGCCTCTCTCGGTGCCGGCCATTGCGTCGCTCGTGATCTTCCAGTTCCTGTGGGTGTGGAACGACCTCCTGGTGGCCCTCATCTACGTGGGTGGGACGCCGAACGTTGCGCCG
>Ga0209009_1000772_pt1 | contig 10224 bp, 8 predicted proteins | sample BlaSpr_A8_OM3_M2_FD_187979 | JGI IMG/M metagenome (GOLD analysis project Ga0209009, IMG submission 187979) | Forest soil microbial communities from Thunder Bay, Ontario, Canada - Black Spruce, Ontario site 2_A8_OM3_M2 (SPAdes) (version 2) | ecosystem: Environmental > Terrestrial > Soil > Boreal... | reverse complement strand
CCCATTCGACGTGGCTACCCCGCCGGGGGCGGAGGGGTGGCAAGAGATGTACCCCTACTACTACTTGTTCAGCCCGGAGAGGCGTGAGTTCGAGGACGGCAAGCTCTGGTTCCGCGACGGAATGCACCATCCGGAACCGCTCTACCCGTTCGACACGGTAACGAGCGAGAGCTGGTGGGTTGCCCTCGGTCAGTACAACTCGCGGGTCTTCATCGTGCCACCGGCGCTCGGCATCGACCAGCGCGTGCTCAACGGCTACCTCTACATCAGCGCGAACGCCATCACCGACAACGAAGTGGTGGGCAAGCGGGTCGACTTCTTCATGAAGCGCGCCGGCTACTACTTCAAGAACTGGAACGAGCTCTACGCCAAATGGGAGAAGAAGGCGACCGATACGATCAAGGAGCTGCAGGCGATCAAGGTGCCCTCCCTCCCCGAGATGGAGGACGAGTCGGTGGTCACCGAGGGCCGCGGCGTCACCTCCGCCTACCACCTGATCGCCGCCTATGACCGCTGCATCGAAAACATGTACAAGATGTGGCACCTCCACTTTGAGTTCCTGAACCTGGGCTACGTCGCCTACCTGACCTTCTACGGCTTCTGCAAGAAGGCGTTCCCGGACATCCCGGACCAGAACATCGCCAAGATGGTGTCTGGCATCGACGTGATGCTGTTCCGGCCTGACGCTGAGCTGAAGCGGCTGGCCCAACTGGCCATCGACCTCGGGGTCAACGACGCCTTCCGCGACGGACGGACCCCAGACCAGGTGCTTGCCGACCTCTCGCAACGCAAAGCGGGCCAGCAGTGGGTCGCCGACCTCGAGAAGACCAAGGACCCCTGGTTCTACTTCTCCAACGGCGGTGGCTTCTACCACCACCACCGCAGCTGGATCGACGAGCCGAAGCTGCCCTTCAGCACCATCCGCAGCTATATCGGCCAGCTCCAGCGAGGCGAGGACATCGCCCGCCCGATGCTGCAGGTCCAGGCCGAGCGCGACCGGATCACGGCCGAGTACCGGGCCCTCTTCAAGACCGACGAAGACCGCAAGGCGTTCGACGATCAGCTGGGCCTGGCGCGGACGGTCTTCCCCTACGTGGAGAACCACAACTTCTACGTCGAGCACTGGCACCACACGATCTTCTGGAACAAGATCCGGGAGTTTTCACAGGTGCTCAAGGATGCCGACTTCTTCGACGAGGTCGACGACCTCTTCTATCTTCACCGCCGCGAGGTTTATGACGCGCTTTACGACTGCATCGCGAGCTGGGCGGTGGGCACACCCGCGCGCGGCCCGAAGTACTGGCGCCCGATCATCCAGAAGCGCAAGAAAATCATCGAGAGCCTCTACAACTGGACCCCACCGCCCGCGCTGGGGCCGCCCCCTGAGGTCATCACTGAGCCCTTCACGGTCATGCTCTGGGGCATCACGACCGAGCGCGTCCAGGAGTGGCTGAATCCCTCCGGCGGGGAAGACTCCAAAACGCTTTCGGGCTTCGCCGGCTCGGGCGGGGTCGCCGAAGGCCCGGCCCGGGTAGTGCTCAAGGTTGAGGACATCAGCTCGATCCAGGAGGGCGAGATCCTGGTCTGCACGATCACCTCCCCGAGCTGGACGCCTGTCTTCAACAAGATCCGGGCGGCGGTCTCCGACATCGGCGGAATGATGTCCCACGCCGCCATCGTGTCCCGCGAGTACGGGCTCCCCGCCGTGGTGGGCACCGGCTGGGCAACGACCAAGATCAAGACCGGACAGCGGCTTCGGGTTGACGGCAACACCGGAGTCGTGACGTTCCTCGACTGAGGAGCGGATAGAGCAAGCAATGGCATCCCAGGCATCGCACATCATCTGGTTCCGGGACTTCGTCCCCGAGGCCAGGCCTCTGATTGGGGGCAAGAACGCGAGCCTGGGCGAGATGATGCGAGGAGGGTTGAGGGTACCTTCGGGGTTTGCCCTCACCACCCTCGCCTACGACGCGTTCATCGAGCACGCCGGGCTGCGGCCGCAAATCCATGCCGCGCTCGGCGGGCTCGACCCCGAGGACACGGCAGCGGTGGAGGAGATCAGCCGCGAACTTCGCGCGCAGATCGAGCGCGCCACCCTGCCGCACTCGGTGGCAGAGGAGCTCCGGCAGTCCTACGCCGTCCTTGCCGAGGAGTCACGCACGCCGACGCCGCCGGTGGCGGTACGCTCCAGCGCCACCGCCGAGGATATGGAGGGCGCCAGCTTCGCCGGCCAGCAGGAGACCTACCTGTGGATCCAGGGAGCGGAATCGCTCGCCTACCATGCGCTGCGCTGCTGGTCGAGCCTGTTCACCCCACAGGCGATCACCTACCGTGCTCGGATGGACTTTCCACCCGAATCAATCTCCATGAGCGTCGGCGTTCAGCGCATGGTGGACGCCCGGGTGGCGGGCGTCATGTTCACCCTCAACCCGCTCAATGGCGACCCATCCAAGATCGTGATCGAAGCCAGCTGGGGCCTCGGCTTGAGCGTCGTCGGCGGCGAGGTGACGCCCGACGACTACTGGGTGGACAAGGTCACTCTCACGGTGATCCGACGCAACATCTGCCACAAGGCGATCAAGTACGTTCCCGACCCAGCCGGCGGCGGTGTTTCCATCGTGGACGTCCCCGAGGCCGCCCAGGCCGCTCCCTGCCTGACCGACGACGAGGTGGTCGAGCTGGCCACCTTGGGGAAGGCCCTCGAGGTGACCTCCGGCTCGGCCCGCGATATCGAATGGGCGATCGACGAAGTGCTGCCGTTCCCCGACAACGTGCTCCTGCTGCAGTGCCGACCGGAGACGATCTGGAGCCGGCGTATTGCCGAACCGCTCGTGAAGCCCAAGTCCAGCGGTCTCGACTACGTTCTCGACGCCATGCTGAGCACACAGCACCGGAAGCCGGAGTAGCAATCCTGCGATTGGACGGTGACGCGGCCAGCGGCGGTGACCGGCAGAAACGGATCCGGGACCTGGAGGGTCGCCTGCGGTCGCTACTCGCTCAGATTGACGCGTCCCGCGACGAGATGTCCGAAGGCGACGTCGACAGCAGCCAACTCCTGGAGGTTGGCGCGTTGCGGCGTGAGATCGACGACCTGCGCCAGCTGGAAAGGGGACCGTGAGCACCGACGCCGACGCCATCGAGCGCCGCAAGGATGAGCACCTCCGGGTGACCGCCGCTGGTGATGTCGGCAGCCGGGCGCAGCCGGGGTGGGGCGATGTCCACCTCCTGCACCGGGCCGTCCCGGCCGCCGACCTGGGCGCGATCGACGTCGGCGCCGAGTTCCTCGGCCGGCGGTTGCGGGCACCGGTGGTCATCGCCGCGATGACCTGGGGCCACACGACCGCCGGCGAGATCAACGCAGTGCTGGCGCGAGCGGCCGAGCGTCACGGTCTCGCGATGGGCGTGGGCAGCCAGCGGGCGGCGCTCGTGAACCCGGCCCTGGCCCACACCTACGCCGTCGCGCGTGAAAACGCGCCGAGCGCCTACCTTATCGCCAACGTCGGCGCCGCCCAACTGGTGGCGCAGAACGACCAGCCGGCCTTCGGGGCCGACGACCTTCGCCGGGCGGTGGACATGATCGCAGCGGACGCCCTGGCCATCCACCTCAACTACCTGGAGGAGGCGGTGCAGACCGAGGGCGGCCGGGCGGTCGGCCGGCTTCGTTTGGCGATGGCCGAAGCGGTATCCGCGGTGCCCGTCCCTTGCATCGCCAAAGAGACGGGCGCCGGCCTCTCAAGCACCATGGCGATGGAACTGCGGGAAACCGGCTTTAGTGCACTCGATGTCGGCGGTCTCGGTGGCACCAGCTTCGCCGCGGTCGAAGCGCGACGCGCGGAGCTGAACGGGGATGCGAGAGGGGCCCGACTGGGCGAGGTGTACCGCGACTGGGGTATCCCGACCGCGGTCTCGATCGTCGGCGCCCGCCCCACCGGGCTCCCGGTCATCGCCACGGGCGGCGTACGAACGGGGCTGGACGCTGCGAAAGCGATCGCGCTCGGCGCCACTCTGGTCGGGGTCGCCCGGCCGCTGCTGATGGCTGCTCTTGCGGGCGATGCCGCGGTGGACGCTTGGCTTGAGCAGTTCATCGAAGAGCTGCGGGTCGCAGTCTTCCTGACCGGAGGCACCTGCCTGGATGACCTTCGGCGGGCGCCCCGCGTCATCTCCGGGGAGACTCGGCGCTGGCTCGACGACCTCGGCTACGCCGTAGGCCCCTAGCACCGTGCTATACGAGCAGCCCTGACAGATCCTCGAGGACGATATCGGGCTGGATCAACGAGGCCGCAAGGCGGGCGCGGTCGGTGTTCCCGGTCAGCACCAGGATCGTGACAATGCCCGCAGCCAGGCCGCCGGCGATGTCCGACTCCAGGTTGTCCCCGATTACGGCCACCCGGGAGCGGTCCGGGATCCCAACCAGGGCTGCCTCGAACATGTGGGCCTCGGGCTTGCCGACCGCTACGCCGCGAACCCCGGCGGCCGCTTCGACCGCGGCCAGGAGTGCGCCTGACGCGGGGTTGGGTCCGTTCGATGAAGGGAAGGTCCCGTCCCGAGCCGTCCCGTAGAGGTGGGCGCCACTCATCACAGCCTGAGTGGCGACACGAAGCTCGTGGTAGTTGAAGCCCTCGTGCTCACCGACGACCACGACGTCCGCCTCGCGTCCGTCCTCACCTTCGAGGATGCGCAGCCCGGCAGCCACCAGGTCGGTTCGCAGGCCGGCGGTCCCGACCACGAACGCAGTGGCTCCGCTGGGCTCATTGGCGGCAAGGTACGCGGCGGTCACCGAGGCCGCCGTCACGACTTCAGCGGGTGCCGCAGCGATGCCCATGCCGCGCAGCCGCGCGGCGCGGTCGTCGCGGGTGCTCCGGGGATCATTGGTGAGGAAGCGAATGGCCTTCCCGGCAGCCCGAAGCGTGGCCATCGTCTCCACCGCCCCGGGTATGGGGACCGCGCCAAGATGGATGACTCCGTCGAGGTCGAGTAGGAAGGCATCGAAACGGTTGGCGAGCACTTGTCCAAGTCTGGGACAAAGCGGTCCCCGGCCATTTTGTTAAGTCAACCTAGTCGCATCCGAGTTCGAAGAGCGTCCACTAAGGGGAGCCAATTTCGAATTTGCAATCTGTTTGCCGTCAAGCGATGGTTGACTGCGATACGGCAACCGTACAGCAACGGGTTGCGACCCCATGTCCTGCCTCGGATCTTCGTGCCTGATGCGTGATCTCGGTATGTGCATTTGAGCGTGGGCGTGGGACCCCAGCCATGCGGTCAAAAACCGCAAGGTCGCAGCGCAGAAATCGAGCGCTCGTCCCCAGCATCTGACACGTGTGCGAGAGACTCGGTTGCTCCTCAATAACCGCTCGCTATCGAGAGCTATGCACGGACGCCAGGCGGCGATGCTCAGACTGAAAGGAGTTGGCGCCCTGCGCAGCCGCCCGGCTGATCGAGGGACGCCACCAGGATGTGGAGAGTAAATTCCTGGCGAGGAGAAATGAGGAGTCGCCTACACAAGGCATCGTCACGTCGCATTGGCTCTGCGCGGTCACGCACTTGGTTGTCGATCCGGGTCGAGTTGATCGAGGGCCGGGGTGAACGTTACTGGCCGCGGCCTGGCCGCCTGTTCGCTGCAGCAGTGAGCCATTCGTACGCGCAACTCGCGAACGCTATCGACGACGCTTTCGCCCGTTGGGACCGTTCGCACCTGCATGAATTCGAGCTCAAGGATGGCAAGCGGATCGGTACACCTGACCCAGAATCGGACGGCGAGGATGTTCTCGACGAAAGCCGGGAGAACCTCTCAGGTCTGGATGCCGCTCAGCAATTCATCTACGTCTTCGACTTTGGTGACGACTGGACGCACCTGTGCACCGTAGTCGACGCGAACATTGATCCACGTGACACTGTCGGTTTGGTTCCCAAGGTACCCTTACCGTACTTCGGTTGGGGGAACATCCCCGATCAATTTGGCCGTACCTGGGCTGGAGAGGAAACGGAATCGTCGACGCCGCTGGATCCAGAACTGACGGACCTGCCACCGCTACGGCCGGGTTGGGGACCCAGGAGTTAGCAGTGGTTCGCGGGTCAAATGGAGCCGACGACTAAGCGAGCGGAATGCAGGGTTGTGCCAATTCGTGACGCTCTGCCGGGGTTAGCGTCGGACCAGGCGCCTTTCAAGGGCACGCCGCACGATAGGGTATGACCCAGTTATACTATTTGTCAAATGAAGACTGCCGTCTCAATCCCAACTCCTCTTTTTCAACAAGCGGAGCGTCGCGCTCGCAAGCTAGGCGTTTCGCGTAGCGAGCTCTACGCGAGAGCTCTGGAGCGGTTGCTACGCCAGGATCCGGACCTTGACATAACCAAAGCTCTAGAGGCTATCTACTCGGCAGAGGACTCGTCGCTCGGCCATCCGTTGGCTTCTGCCCAGCGGAGAGCAACTGCCGAAAAGTGGTAGCCCGAGGCGAAGTTTGGTGGGCAGACTTAGGTCCAAAGCAAGGTTCTGCGCCCGCTTGGCGGCGACCGGTGCTGGTGGTTTCTGCTGATGCCTTCAACCGCTCGCGAATCAAGACTGTGACAGTGGTCGCGATCACGTCGAATCTGAGGCTGGGGGCAGCACCAGGCAACGTTGCCTTAGCTGCAGGTAGCGCGGGCCTGGACCGGGACTCCGTCATCAACGTGAGTCAGGTGGTAACTCTTGATAAGAGTGACTTGCGCAATCGCCTCGGCCATGTTGATGGCTTGAAGATCGAGCAGGTCGAGGCTGGGCTGCGGCTCGCTCTCGGGCTGTAGACCGACCTTTTCTTACAGCAACGCCGATGCGAAACCGTGCCAATTGGCAGTACTCGGTGTGACTCAGTGAACTCGGGACGCCATTCCTGAACTAGGCGCAGCGATCTGTTAACCGCAAGGTTCAGGGTTCGAATCCCTGTCCCGGAGCCAATCTCGTGTGCGTCTAGATATTGGTGAACAACGGCTTAAGCGCCGCGTACAGCTCCCTGTACCTGGCATGAACCTGCACATACACTTCGTGGCGCGACTCATCGGGTTGGATCTCGTCCACTGCCGGACTCGCCATCGCCTTGGAAGCCGATGCGACAGACCGGTGCAGGCCTGCGCCAACTGCCGCCAGGATGGCGGCCCCTCGCGCAGTCGTTTCGACGTCCTCGCAGCGGCTGACCGGCAGCCCTGTGACATCGGCCCTGATCGATCGAAGCACTCTCGACCGCGCTCCTCCACCAACACAAATGATTCTCTCGGGTGTCGCCCCGGCAGACCTCATCGATTGCATCACGTCTCTCAAGGCGAAGGCATTGCCTTCTTGAAGTGCGCGGACCAGATGTGACCGGCCGTGAGCCGCGGTAAGGCCGAACCAAACCGCACGTGCGCTCGAGTTCCACTCCGGCGCTGTCGCGCCGCCAAGGAAGGGAAGCCAGATCACGCCATCGGCCCCCGCCGGCGACTCGGCGATCAGCTCATTGAGAGCTTCATATGAAACCTTCTGATTTCCATCTGTGCTGCTCATCCCGCGAGCGAGCTCATCTCGAAACCAGCGATATGCACCCCCTGACAACCAGCCTGGATTCTCGAGCAGCCACTTGTCTGGGTCAGCGTGAGGGTGTGCTTCCACCACACCTGACTCATCGTTGACCGGCCGCTCGGTCACGGCACAAACGGGTTCAGCCGTCCCGAGCACATCACACACAGACCCAGCGTCGATCACGCCGGCCCCGAGAGTCGCTGCCATTTCGTCGCCACATCCGAGCACCACCTTCGTCGACCTGTCGAGGCCGGTTGCCTCACGAAACCAGTCGAGCGGATGGCCCAAGACCGTCGACGCATCCTGTACCCGTGGAAGTCGTTCGAGATCGACTTCGAACGCGTCGCAGAGCTCGCTGGACCAGGCCCGGGATAGAACGTCGAGCAGCATCGTCGAGGAGGCGTTAGATGGATCGACCGCATGCACCCCGCTCACCTGCAGGGCCACGTAGCTGCCGGGCAGGGCGAACGAGCGGGTGGCGGCGAACACCTCGGGCTCATCGCGCTGCAGCCAAACGATCTTGGCCGCGACGTGCCCTGCGTCCAGGTTGCAGCCAGAGGTCTTCCTGAGCCAGCCCAGGTCAAGGCTCTTGGCAAGCTCATCGCATTCCTGGCCGGCACGCTTGTCCATCCAGATGACTGCGGGCCGAAGTGCTTTGCCGGCATCGTCGAGGGCCACCAGCCCATCCAGCTGAGAACCGAACCCGATCGCCGAGATCCGCCGGCCAGGAACCGCTGCACGTGCCTCAGAGACCGTTTCGACGACGGCCTTCATCCAGGCCTCCGGGTCCTGGTCCGCCCAACCTGGCTGGACGTACGAAACGTCGTATGACCGGTAGGCGGACGCCAACAACGCTCCCGAACTGTCGATCGCCTGTGCGCACGTGCCTGACGATCCGACGTCAACTCCGATCACAACCTCACTCACGCGCCGGCTCCTGCACCACGCGCGGACCTCGCCTGTAGACGGTGAATTCGAACAGTTCGGCGAGGTGGTATTCGAGGGAAGCCAGGACGGGTCGGCCGGCCTCCGTGTAGTCGACCTGGTGGAGGGCGAGCAATAACGTCCCGCGCGCGATCGAGAGCCTCGCGGCAAGCTCCCTGCCTGCGATCGCAGGCACAATCCGCGCCACCCCGTGCTGGATGCCGAGACCGAGGCGCGCAAATGCCGCGTAGATCGATCCACGCGCGAGTGTCTTCAACTCGTCTGGCGACAGGTCCTCGGCCCGCGCCCAGTCTGTGGAGTCGACAACCCTGCGTCCGTCGGCGGTCCGCACGCGTCTCAAGCGGCTCAAGGGCGTGCCCTCTTCGAGCTGAAGCTGATGGGCTATGTCCGCCGGTGCGGATACAAGGTCGGCCTGCACTTCAGCAGTTCCGGCGCGCCGCCCAGCCGCCGAAATCATGTCGGTCACGCTGAAGTTCTGGCCCAGGTCATTGCGCAACACCGGCCGAGCCGTGACAAACGTGCCGGCTCCATGCCTGCGCTCGATGTGCCCTTCATGCTCGAGCAGCGCGATCGCGGACCGCAGAGTTGATCGCGAAACCCCGAGGCGACGCGCCAACGCCGGCTCAGTTTCGAGCCGGTCCCCGGGCTGGGATGACCCGGCCAGGATTTGTGCGCGCAGCGCGCCGGCGATCTGCTGGGGCAATGCAGGCTTAGGCACCGCTGGGTGCCTCGTAGCCGGCCGGCACCAGCTCATGCAGGCCCTCGATCGCGTAGTCGGGCTTGAAGGGCGACGCCGAGATGTCACCACGCTTGCTGGCGCCCGTCAGCACCAAGACCCCGGTCACACCGGCGCTCCGTGCCATCGCCATATCCGTCGCCAGCCGGTCGCCGACCATCGCCGCAGAGCCCGCGGCAACGTTGAGACGCTTCAATACCGCGTGCGCCATGTGCCGGCTCGGCTTGCCGACGATGGCCTCGGCCTTGACTCCTGTACACGCTTCAATCGCCGCGAGCATCGCCGCGCAGTCAGGAATGCCTCCGTCGAATGTCGGGCAGTACGGATCAGGATTTGTGGCGACCAGCCCTGCTCCGTGCAGGCGCACCGCTCGGTAGGCTGCAGTGAGCTTTTCGTAGTTGAACGTCCTGTCGAAAGCGACGACCACGACGTCGGTGGCGCCGGGATCGCCGGTGACCCGGAAGCCGGCTCCTGCCAGGGCCGCGAATATGACTGGCTCCGCGATCGGCATGACCCGAGCGCCGGGATGGCGGCCCTGCATATAAAGGACGAGGGCGTCGATCGAGGTCACGACCTCGCCAGGATCAGCCGGCACTCCCAGCCTGGTCAGCTTGGCCGCATAGTCGGCCGCTGTCTCCAGCGGCTTGTTGGTGACGAATGTGACGCGCCCACCGCCGGACCTGATCCGGCTGATCGTCTCTGCCGCCCACGGCAGGAGCGCGTCGTCCACGTACAGCGTGCCGTCGAGGTCGAATGCGTATCCGGCAAAGCTCCTGGCGATCGGGCCGAATCGGGGGGCGGATTCGGCGGAAGCGCTCAAAGGCCGCCGCCCAACGCCGCCGCGTCGGCCAGGAGGTCATCCACGTGGCTCTTGTTCCAGATGCCGAGAAAGAAGGCGAGGTCGGCGACCGTGAATCGGTCGCGCATCAAATGGCAGTTCTCGAGCGCCCACCCGACGAGGTCCGGTTCGACAGCCGGGTCCAGGCGGCCGAATCGGGTTGGCGCTCCCGCCGAG
>Ga0209009_1000768_pt1 | contig 10244 bp, 8 predicted proteins | sample BlaSpr_A8_OM3_M2_FD_187979 | JGI IMG/M metagenome (GOLD analysis project Ga0209009, IMG submission 187979) | Forest soil microbial communities from Thunder Bay, Ontario, Canada - Black Spruce, Ontario site 2_A8_OM3_M2 (SPAdes) (version 2) | ecosystem: Environmental > Terrestrial > Soil > Boreal... | reverse complement strand
CTGTGACCGATCGAACGACGATGAGATCGGCCGGATTCGCCGCAGCCCTTCGGGTTGTCGCGGCATCGGGCCGGCGGCTTCGTCGCTCGTCGCTCAAATGACGCTGTCATTCAGCGCTCCTCGCTCCTAGCCGGCGGCCCAATGGCGCTGACAACGACGCACGGGACCATAGCCCGACAGGTTCCTAGCGCCGTCGAGGTACTGGTGCAGCAGCGCATCGCGCGCGTCGAGCATCCGTTGACGTATCTCGTTCCGGAGGGTGTCGAGGTTGAGGTCGGCGACATCGTGCGCGTCCCGCTCGGACCGAAAGAACTCTACGGTTTCGTCGTCAGCCGGCCGCGCGACGTCGCGAGCGATGGACTTCGATCGATTGCCGCTCGCATCGACACGGCACGAGCGTTCGACGAACGAGGGCTTGTGCTCGCCGAGTGGATCGCCGAGCACTACTGCTGCACCCTCGCCGAGGCGCTCGGACCGATCGTGTACGCCGCCGGCATCCCGCGCGTCGTCGATCGGTTCGTTCCGATCGGGCAATTGGACCCGAAACGCTTTTCGTCGGTGCCGCCGCGGCTGTTGCGGTTGATCGCCGAGGATTTCGGCGAGGGTTTCGGGCTTGACGTGCTGTTGCGCCACCCGGAGGCGCGCCGCGCGGGAGATCGGCGGACGCTGTTGCGCGCGCTGGGAGCGCTCGTGCGCGGCGGCGCGCTCGCGCGGCGTCGAGAGTTCGTCGGCTCGCGCGTCACCGAGGCGACGGAAAAAGTTCTCGAGGCGACGGGCGCGCCGGTACGCGGACCGCGCGTCGAAGCGCTCGTCGCCCGCGTGGGCGACGAAGGGACGCTGCGCCGCCGCGATGCGTTGCTCGCGGGCTTTTCGCAGTCGATCGTAGCGCGCGCAGTTCGCTCCGGCGCATTGCGGGAGAGGTCGCGCCGCTCGGTCGCGCGACGCGCACGCGGTCCCATCGAAGCCCAAGATTTTACGCCCACGCCCGAACAGGCCGTTGCGATCGAGGCAATTGGCGCCTCCGTCGAGCGCGGTGGCTTCGCGGAATTTCTCTTGCAAGGCATCACCGGTAGCGGCAAGACGTTCGTATACATCCGGGCGATCGCGCGAACGATTGCGGAAGGCGGAAGAGCGATCGTCCTCGTTCCGGAGATTTCGTTGACCCCCCAAACCGCGCGCCGTTTCGAGGGCGCGTTCGGCGAGCGCGTCGCCGTGCTGCACTCGGGGCTTTCGGAGCGCGAGCGATTCGACGCGTGGCACGCCGCGCAGCGCGGGGAGATCGACGTCGTCGTCGGCGCGCGCAGCGCGGTCTTCGCGCCGCTCGAGAACCTGCGCTTGCTGGTCGTCGACGAGGCGCACGAGCGCAGTTACAAGCAGGACACCGTTCCACGGTACCACGCTGTCGACGTAGCGCGCGAACGGATGCGGTTGTTGGAAGGGACGCTGGTTCTGGGCAGCGCGACGCCGCCGCTGGAAGCATATTATTCCGCGCTGCGCGGCCGGATCGAACACCTCCGATTACACGAACGCACCGCCGCGCAGTCGCTGCCGGAGACGCACGTCGTCGACATGGCGCGCGAGTTCGAGCGCGGCAACCGGCGGATCTTCAGTTCGCAGCTGGTCGAAGCGATCGCGCAGCGCCTCGAGCGCCGCGAGAAAACCGTCTTGTTCGTGAACCGCCGGGGCAGCGCCGGCTTCATGTTGTGCCGCGCCTGCGGCAACGTTCCGAGCTGCAGCCGCTGCAGCGTCTCGCTCACGGTCCATCGCGCGGAGGGATTACTGCGGTGCCATCAATGCGACGCTCAAATGCCGATCCCGGCCGTCTGCCCGAAGTGCAAGGTGGAGGCGATTCGCGAATTCGGGATCGGGACGCAACGCGTCGTCGAAGCGGTGCAAGCACTCTGGCCGCGCGCGCGCGTCATCCGGATGGACAGCGACACGACGACGCGCGTCGGCGATCACGCCCGGCTTCTCGACGACTACGTTGCGCGCGGCGACATCCTAGTCGGAACGCAGATGGTTGCGAAGGGCCTCGATTTTCCCACGGTAACCCTCGTGGGCGTCGTCGCGGCCGACATTGGGCTGCACGTTCCCGATTTTCGCGCGGCCGAGCGCACCTTCGACCTCATCACGCAGGTCGCCGGACGCAGCGGTCGCGCACAGCCCGGCGAAGCGATCGTGCAAACGTACAGCCCCGATCATCCTGCGATCGTCTTCGCGGCGCGCCACGACTACGACGGCTTCGCAGCGCGTGAGCTGGAGCAGCGTCGCGAATTGAACTATCCTCCGTTCGGCGACCTGATCTACCTCGGCATCTTCGGGCGGCGGCGGCCTGCGGCACTCGAAGCGGCACAGCGTTACGCCGTGCTGCTGCGCGAACGGCCGGAGGTCGAGGTTCTGGGGCCGGCGCCTTTTGCGATCGCGCGCGCCAACGAAGAGTGGCGCTTTCGCATCGCGCTCAAGGCGGATGACGGCGCGGCAATTCGCGCCTACCTGCGCGAAACGCTGACCCCGCTGGCGCGCACCCACCATAACACCCGGCTTGCGATCAATGTCGACCCCTGAGTTGCGGAGGTTGTGGGGGGACAGAGGCTAAATGCATCTATAGAATGTACGCCGATGAAGAAGAGGCCCGCGCGCTCGTCGAGCCCGACCACACCGAGAAGGAAGAACTCGACGAAGCCAAGGTGCTGACCGAAGACGAGCTCGTTGAAGCCGCCGAAGAAGCGCTCCCGCCGATGGCGGCGGGCGTACCGCTCGAGGGTGTCCCCGTCGCCGGCACGCCGGGCGGTAACGGCCAATCGGAACGCGCTAATGCGCTCGATCCGCTCGGTCTCGGTAAAGCGACGATGGACGTTTGGCAAGCTATGCTGGCGAACCCCGAGGGGCTGATGACCGGTCAGATGGAGTTCGCCAAATCCTGGCTCGACGTTGCGAAGCGCTCGTTCGGGACCGCCGAAGACCGCGCCGCCGGGCCTGTGATTGAGGCGGCGAAGGGCGACAATCGCTTTTCGCACCCGGCCTGGACGAACAATCCGACGTTCGACGCAATCAAACAGGGCTATCTTCTCGCGACCAAAGCCGTCCTCGACTCGATCGAGGCCGCCGATGCCGACGCCGAGACCAAAGCGCGCGTGAAATTCTTCGCCAAGCAATACTGCGACATGCTCAGCCCGACGAACTTTGCATTCCTCAATCCGGCGGTCATCGAAGAGACGCTCCGCACGGGCGGCGAGAATCTGCAGCGCGGGCTGAAGAACGTCCTCGAAGACGTCCGGGAGAATCGAGGCCGGCCCGCTCTGGTCGACAAGAAGGCGTTCACCGTCGGCGTCAACATTGCGACGACGCCGGGCGCCGTCGTCTACCGCAACGACCTCATCGAGCTAATCGAGTACAATCCGACGACCGAAACCGTGTACGAACGGCCCCTCGTAATCGTCCCGCCCTGGATCAACAAGTACTATATCCTCGACCTGCAGCCGAACAACAGCGTCATCAAGTTCGCAGTCGACTCGGGGATTCGCACGTACGTCGTCTCGTGGCGGAATCCGGACGCATCGATGGCGGATGTTACGTGGGAAGATTACCTCAAGCGCGGGCCGCTAACCGCGACGCGCGTCGCCTCGGCGATCACGGGATCGCACGACGTCAACATGATCGGCTACTGCATCGGCGGCACGCTGACTGCCGAACTGCTCGCCTATCTCGCACAGAGCGGCGAGACGCTGGTCAACTCCGTAACGTTCTTCGCTTCGCTCGTCGATTTCGCGGAGGCCGGAGACCTGCGCGCGTTCCTGAGCCCGGAAGCTCTTGCGTTTATCGAGCAGAAGATGGATGAAGAGGGCGTCCTCGACGCGAGCGAGATGGCCGATACCTTCAACTTGCTGCGGGCCAACGACCTGATCTGGAACGTCGCGGTCAACCGGTACCTCATGGGAAAGGACGCGCCCGCGTTCGATTTGCTCTACTGGAACGGCGACGCGACTCGCTTGCCGCGCGCGATGCACCGTTACTACTTACGAAACATGTACGTCGAGAACAATCTGTCGAAGTCCGGCGCGCTGACGTTCAAGGGCGTCCCGATCGACCTGCGCCGCGTCGAGAACGACGTCTATACCGTGGCGACGATGGACGACCACATCGCCCCTTGGAAGTCGGTTTACAAGATGACGCAGCTCTTCTCGGGCGACGTTCAGTTTCGGCTCGGCCATTCCGGGCACATCGCCGGGATCATCAATCCGCCGACGAGCGGAAAAGGCAGCCACTGGCGAGCTGCCTCGAACCCGCCGAGCGCCGACGAGTGGCTCGCTAGCGCGCAAAAAATCGACGGCTCGTGGTGGCCCGATTGGATGCGCTGGCTGAGCGAGCGCTCCGGCGAGCGCATCGCTGCACCCAAAGAGCCCGGGAACAAGCACTTCAAATCGAAGATGCCCGCGCCCGGGAAGTACGTCCTCGAAAAAGCCTAGGGAGTTACTTTGCTTTGGCCGGAGCGCGCTTGCGAGTCGGCTTCGCTGCAGGCTCGGAAGTCGCGGCCGCCGCCTTCGACTTCGGGGCCGCTTTCGGCGGCGCTTGAGCGGCTTTGCGCGCGGCGTGCGCCAAGCGAGATTTCTTGCGCGCCGCTTTGTTGGGATGAATGATCCCCTTTTGCGCGGCTTTGTCGAATTGGCCCTCGACGCGCGAAACGACGGCGGCGTCTCCGGCGGAGACCGCCTTCTTGTACATGGTTTTCAGTCGGGTTTTCGCGTCGCGGTTTCTGAGCGCGCGCTTCTCGGTTTGCCGAACCCATTTTTCGGCCGCTTTAATATTTGGCACGCGCGGGATTGTAGCACAGCATCACACACGTGGGAACCCCTAGGCTCCCAGCCATGATAGCTCGGTACCCCGACTTGCGCGCCGGAAACGTTCCGCTGCCGCCTGCTGCACCGGGGTACGACCCCTCCGGCGACGCAAAACAGCTCGTGCGGAGCGGCACGCCGTCACCGGCCCTCGAGCCGGTCCCGGGGACGCAGTTGCTCGACTCGCTCGGCTTCGGTCAGCGTTACGTGGTTCGCGTCCCCGACGCGTGGAACGGCGACCTCGCCGTCTGCGGGACGCCGGCGACGCGCAGCGAGTTTGCCAACGACACGATCTTCGGCGACTTTCTGCTGGCTCGCGGCTTCGCGTTCGCATCGAGCAATAAGGGGGTTCCGTACAACGGTGTTGTCGAGCCCGCTATTCTGACGCCCGACGCAAGCCTGGCGTATCCCGTTCCATTCGATTTCGAGCGACTGCGCCAGATGGGTTCGGTCATTCGCGCCGGGATGCTTTGGCCGCGGCGCATCGGCATCGGCGCATGGAACGACGACCTCGCAAACGTCACGATAGCGGCGAAAGAGCGCATCGCCGAAATCGCCGGCAAGGCACCGGTGCGAACGTATGCAGTTGGACTTTCAAACGGCGGCGGCCAGGTGCGCTCGCTGCTTGAACGCCGGCCGGAATTGGTCGACGGCGGCTTGGAATGGGCTTCGGTCTACTGGTCCCCGGAGCGAAACATCCTCACGTACCTGCCCAAGTTTCTGAGTGCGATGCCGGCCTACGTACGAAGCGGGTATCGCGACGTGACCGCGTACGAAGCCATTGTCGCCGCTGGTTTCCCGCACGATCGCGTGCAGCGCGATCCGGCGCATCCGTCGCTCTGGGACGATCATTATTCCAGCATGCCGCCGTTTTTTGCCGATCTGACGACCTTCATGTTTGCGCGACTGCTCGATCCCGACAGCGAATCTTGGTGCGGCGCGCCGCCCAACGTCCCGAACCCCGTCACGAGAATCTGCGACGGGACGCCGAACGCGCGCGGCCTCGCCTTGCCGGAAGAGCGGGCCGCCTACGCTCCTTCGGAGGCGGCAAAGAAGAATATCGCGGAGTTCGCTCATACCGGAAAGCTCACACGGCCGCTGATCGGAATCGCGGGAACCGCCGACATGTTGATCCCGCCGCAACTCAACTTCATTGCCTACATGGAGGCGGTTCGGGCGGCGGCGTGCTCGGAGCATTACTGGCAGTATCTGGTCGAAGACGGTCCGCACGTCGATTCGTACGTTGCCTTTGGGTACGGTCTACAGCCACAATTGCCGTTCGTGTGGCGCGCCTTCGACCAACTCGTGCGCATCGTTGCGGACGGCGAGCGCCCCTTCGGCGCCGGCAAGATGCGCAAGGTTCGGACGCCGGACGAAATAGATTGAGCTCTCGTACGGCGGTTAGCACGCGAGCGAAGTCGAGGGACACGGCGAGCAAAAGGCACGAGGGCTAAGAGCGGCAGGTAGGGGAAACCCTAGCCCATGCATCTCTGGGCGCTCGCGCTGACCGCGTTTACCGCAAGCGCCGTCGAGGCGGTCGAAGCGGCGACGATCGTTCTCGCGGTTGGTTACGCACAGAGCTGGCGGAGCGCACTCGCCGGAGCCGCGTACGCGACCCTCGCTCTCGTCGCGATCGTCGGAATAGGCGGGCCGGCGATCTTATATTTCGTCCCGATCCGGATCATCCGTATCGCGATCGGTGCCTTTCTCCTTTGGTTCGGCTACGGTTGGCTGCGCAAGGCTGTCTTGCGGTACGCGGGCCGGATCCCGCTTCACGACGAGAACGCGATTTTCGAGCGGGAGGTGGCGAACTTGCGCAACGCGCGTCAGGAGCGAGTCGGACTGGCAACGGCGTTCAACGGCGTCTTCCTCGAGGGGCTCGAGGTTGTGATTATCGTCGTGACCGTTGGTGCCGCATCGAGAGATACACTCGTGGCCGCAGGGGCCGGCGCGCTGGCGGCCTTCGTCGTCGTTGCGATCGCCGCGGCCCTGGTGCGTCAACCGTTCGGGCGCATTCCCGAAAATACGCTCAAGTTCGTCGTCGGCGTCATGCTCGTCGCGTTTGGAACGTTCTGGCTGGGCGAAGGGTTGGGCATCACATGGCCATTAGGCGACGCGACGCTATTGGTGCTGGCCGCCGCTTACGCGATTTTGTCGCTCCTGGTCAGTCGATTCTTAGCTCGCTCCGCTCCGAGCGTTACCTAGCATGATCGCGCGTCAGCTTTCTTCTTGGGATGGGCAGAGCCGGCGCAGCACCTGGATCGACGGGACGAAGTAGTACGCACCGGTCAGCGGCGTCGTGTAACGCGTTAGGGCGTCGCGCGGTCCGCCGATCCCGGCCATTTGCTCGAGCATGAGGCGCAGGCGCCGCTGTTCTGCGCTGAATCCGACGAACAGCGTGCCATGATCGGAGACGGTGCCGTAGGGGACGTTTCGGCGAAAGATCTTCAGCTCTTTACCGTCTACCTGAAGCGTAGTCCGTGATACATGCGAATCGGCCGGCATCGCCGTCTCGTCGAACTCGATGCTGTCGGCCTTCGTGCGACCGATCACCTTCTCTTGAACGGATTCAAGTAACGAAGTGAATGCTGTCCCGTCGTGTCGCCATTGCTGAAAGAGCAGCACGCTTCCGCCGGCTCCGCGACGACCATCCGGAATTAAAACAATCTCCGGCGCCTCGTCGAGCGTCGGGTTCTCGGTTCCGTCTTCGAAGCCGGTGAGGTCGCGATTGTGCCGGTACGACCATCCGGTGATTTCTCGGGCGAGCGTCGCGAAGGGCGCCGCCGCCTCGATTTCTTCTCTCCCGCAATCGAAAACGATGTCGTAGTTCGCAGCGGCGAACCAGATCCAGACGTCGGCTTGCGTCGCGGGCATCACGAAGCCGTCCGGTCCGCGAATCGCGGCGTCGAAATCGTGCAGCTCCTCCGGCATTTCATCGGGGACGAGCGTACGCCAAAGCGAAGGCCGAAAACCGATTACGCGGTTGACGCCTCCGACCGTCGAGCGTGGTTCCTTGACGCACTCGATCGCCGTCGCGAGTGCGAGCGCGTCGGCACCCGGCTTCAGCGAAAACTCGAGGAAACCGTGCGCGGCGTCGCCGAGTGCGAAGATACCGATCTGACCCGTGGTCACGTTAAACCGGCTCTCTGGCCGTGATGGTGGTGTAACTTTCGAAACGTGAGCGCGCAATCTCGCCGGCTTCGACGGCGGCGCGGATCGCGCAGTCCGGTTCCGCGCGGTGGCTGCAATCGGTGAAGCGACACTTTCCGAAATGCGGCCGAAATTCGATGAAACCGTAGGCGACCTCGGACCAAGGCATATCGCGCAACTCGAACTCGCCGACGCCGGGGCTGTCGATCAAAAACCCGTCGTCGAAGTGATGGAGGCGTCCGCTCGTCGTAGTTTGCCGTCCGCGCCCGCTGGCCGAGACCTCGCCGACGGTCGCCGATCCGCCGAGCGAGCGGAAAAGCGAACTCTTCCCGACGCCCGATTGACCGATCAGGAGCGTCTGATGTCCGCGGAACTCACGCTCGACCTCGTCGAGTCCGATGCGAGCACGCGGGTTGATCGAGAGGACGGCGTAGCCGAGCCGCCGGTAGATCTCGAGGATTTCTTCGGCCTCGTGGGGATCGGCCAGATCGGCCTTGGTCAGGAGCAAACGAGCTTTCAGCGCATGGATTTCGGCGAAAGCGAGCAGCTCATCGACCATAGCCGGTGGGAACTGCGGCTGCGCGAACGAGGCGACGATGGCGATGCCGTCGACGTTCGCGGCCATCGTCTTGGTGCGGCCGCCGGCGGTACGCCGCTCGAGGGCGAAGCTGCGCGGTTCGCGACGGTCGATGACCAGCCGATCCTCGTCCATCGGAACCGCGTGCACCAGGTCGCCCGGAACGAGCGAGAGTCTTTCCTGATGCTTGCGCAGCGAGGCAAGGTGAATCTGATCGGAGCCTTCGAAGGCGATCCACACGGCATTTCGTCCGACGCTGACGACGCGGGCACGCGGAGCGACGGCGGCGTCACGCATGGTTCATGAGCGTCGGCGTTTAAAGATGGGTTGAGACCTCGGGGCTTGGAAAAAATTGGTTGGAAGAACGGTCGGCTAGCATACGATTCGATCGCGTGCTCGCGCAGGGCGAGCGCGCGGCCGCCGTTCGCGCACTGGATTCGTGCGGTGCGAAGGCGACATCCTGGGCAGTTGCTCGCAGCGGACGGAGTTACGCCGTCGCGAAGCTGACGTCCGGGTGCGATCTTAACGCGCTCCGCGAGCAACTCGGAGCACGCATCGACGAGCCCCCGCTGCTCGTCCTGGACGTCGTTCCGGGCGATCCCGAGCGCGTGCCGGCGTTGGCGCATGCGCTGGGCGGCGCGGGCCGGCCGGCCGGCGTGGTCGATGCAAAGGCCTCGGGCGACGCGCTCACCGTCGAACTGAATGAGGCGACGACGCCGTTGCGTCTGCTCCTCGACGTGATCGACGCGGAACTGGAACGATCGCCCGGCCGGCGCATTATTCCGCTTTTTCGCCTCGACGACGCGACGGTCACTGCCTTGGCCGCGGCGAGCCTGCGCGCGCCGGAAATCGACGTCACGCGCTTGGTCGAAACGTACATCGATCCGCTGTTGCGGAGCGCGGGCGAGTGACGCTCTTCTGGCTTCCGGGAGTCCCTTTCGGGGTCGCCGATGTCTTCGATATCCTGGCGACGGCGATGCTGGTCTACTACTTCCTCCTATTGATTCGAGGGACGCGCGCCGTCCCGATCATCTTCGGAATTTTTGTGCTCCTCATCGTGCTGGCAGCCGCCAACTCGTTCCATTTGTTGGTGCTTGCCACGGTCATGCAGGTCGTCTTGCTCGGCACCGCCGTGACGTTGCCGATCGTCTTCCAGCCCGAACTCCGCCGTTTCCTCGAACAGTTGGGGCGCGGCGGAATGATCGCGCGCCGTGAAGCCGCCGATGAGGTTGCCAGCCTGGAGGAGTCCGTTTCGGTGTTGGCGCGCGCAGCCGTCCAACTCTCGCGCAACGGCATCGGAGCGCTGGTCGCCGTCGAGGGCGCGACCGGTTTGCGCGAGTTCGTCGAGAGCGGAACCCGGCTCGACGCAAGATTGTCGCTCGAACTGGTGATTTCGATTTTCACGCCGCGTTCGCCGCTGCACGACGGGGCGGTCATCGTGAAAGGAATGATCGTGGAAGCGGCGGGCTGTTTCTTGCCGCTCTCCGAGAACGTACTGACCGAGAGCCATCTCGGCACGCGCCACCGCGCCGCGATCGGCTTGACGGAACAAACCGACGCCGTCGTGATGGTGATCTCCGAACAGAGCGGTGCGATCTCTGTCGCACGGCAAGGAAAACTTTCGCGAGAGTTCGATGACGAGTCGCGTTTGCGCAGCGTTCTGCTGGCGTGCTGCCGCGCGG
>Ga0209009_1000767_pt1 | contig 10272 bp, 8 predicted proteins | sample BlaSpr_A8_OM3_M2_FD_187979 | JGI IMG/M metagenome (GOLD analysis project Ga0209009, IMG submission 187979) | Forest soil microbial communities from Thunder Bay, Ontario, Canada - Black Spruce, Ontario site 2_A8_OM3_M2 (SPAdes) (version 2) | ecosystem: Environmental > Terrestrial > Soil > Boreal... | reverse complement strand
TCCGGGGAAGGCCGGTGGACCGTGCTGGCCGCCGTGGACGAGGGGGTTCCGATCCCCGTCATCACTACCTCGCTGTACGAGCGGTTCGAGTCGCGACAGCTCGGAGAATTCACCGGCAAGATCTTGTCGGCGATGCGCAGCCAATTCGGCGGCCACGCCGAGAAGAAATAGATTTCGCCGATGGACGCAGCTGCGACCGCGGTGGCGGATGTTCTGGTGATCTTCGGCATCACCGGCGATCTGGCGAAGAAGATGACCTTTCGGTCGCTGTACCGGCTGGAGCGCCGCAGGATGCTCGACTGCCCGATCGTCGGCGTCGCCCTCGACGAGTGGTCGGTGGTGATGCTGCGTGAACACGCGCGCCGCGCCATCGAAGACAGCGGCGAGGACATCGACGAGGACGTGTTCCAGCGGTTTGCGGCCCGCCTGTCGATGGTGTCGGGCGACTTCGGGGATGCCACGACCTATGACCGCGTGGCCAAGGCGATCGAAGGGCGGCACACTCCCGTCTTCTACCTCGAGATTCCGCCTTCGTTGTTCGGCCGGGTCGTTCAGGGGCTGGCCTACGCCAACCTCACCGACCGGGCCCGGGTCGTGGTGGAGAAGCCGTTCGGCCACGACCTCGCGTCGGCCCGTGCGCTCAACGATCAGCTGCGCGGGCTGTTAGAGGAGTGGCAGATCCTTCGCATCGACCATTTTCTCGGCAAGGAACCGGCCATGGACATCATGTTCCTCCGGTTCTCGAACTCCATCTTCGAGCCGTTGTGGAACCGCGACCGAATCCAGTGCGTGCAACTCACGATGGCCGAGAACTTCGGGGTCGAGGACCGTGGCGGCTTCTACGACCCGGTGGGGGCGCTGCGCGACGTTGTGCAGAACCACCTGCTGCAACTCGTCGGGCTGTTCGCATCGGAGCCGCCGAGTACGGCGGATGCCGACGGGCAGCGCGACAAGCGGGTGGAGGTATTCCGGGCCATCCCGTCGGTGGACCCCAAGCACTACGTCCGCGGACAGTACGACGGGTATCAAGCGGTGTCCGGGGTGAAACCGGGCTCGCAGACCGAGACGTTCGCCGCTCTGCGCCTGGAGATCGACAATTGGCGCTGGGCGGGGGTTCCGTTCTACATCCGGGCGGGCAAGGCGCTTCCGGTGCGCGCCACCGAAATCCGCGTCATCTTCAAACGGCCGCCCAAGCTGGCGTTTATGTCACTCACGCCGGATCCCGACGAGCTCATCCTGCGGATCGATCCCAGCCCGGGAGCCGACCTGGTCATCCAGGCGAAGCAGCCGGGCGCGGACGGGACGAGGACCGTTGACCTCTCGGTCATCTTCTCCGAGGAACTCGGGGACGCGCCCGAACCCTATGAGCGGCTCCTCTGCGACGCCATGCACGGAGACTCCACCCACTTCACCCGCGAGGACGGCGTCGAGGAAACCTGGCGCATCGTCCAGCCTCTGCTGGACGCGCCACCCCCGGTGCAGCCCTACCAGCCCGGGTCGTGGGGTCCGCCCGGCGCGGACAAACTGCTAAGCGGGCACCCCGGCTGGCGCGAGCCCTGGCTAGGCGCGGGCGGTTTGCCTCACTGACCAGGCAGCCCGGGGATCTGGAACGGGAGGCCAGGTATGCCGCCGCCCATGCCCGGTATCCCGCCCATGCCAGGTATGCCGCCATTGCCAGGCATGCCGCCGTTGTTGAGCCAGTCGCCGTTGGCGAACGAGGCCATCATCTGCGGGCAGTACATCGATATCGCGATGCTGGTGAACATTGACGCCATGCCCGGCGGGATGCCGTTGTTGGAGACGCTCGACGCAACACCGGCGAATGTCCCACCCGGCTGCGCCAGCATCGGACAGATCGACTGGCCGAGCTGAGCAGCGTTGGAAGGATCGCCGTATCCGACGCCCTGGTTGTTCAGGGCCGAGAGGAACGCGTCGGTCGTGACGTCCGCGCGAGCGGGCGCCGCGGACACTCCCGCACCGCCGATCATCCCGACCGACACCGCGGCCACTCCAATGGCTTTTGCCCAGTTACGACGGTTTGGCAGCACAGTCATGTCTCATCCCCCACGGTTAGGACGAACGCTAGTTGCGTTCAAGTCACTTTGAGAACACTGCTTTACAACAGTCACATTTGCAACACGGTGACGTAACTCTTCGCACACTATGCGCGCGCTGGCCGCGGTCTGTGCGATCAGCGTGCGATCATCGCTGGTTTTGCGGCGAGTCGCGCCCGGGCCGAAGAACTCAGATCGCCCGCCCATGTCGCTCTGGGCCGCCACGGCGTCAACCTAACACTATGAGGGGTCTGTGAACGGGTTACGCGTCGCATCTGCGGCCCCACCTGTGGGCGTAACGTATTGCCGCGCGGGCGACTCGGGAATGGGGGCTGATGCGGCACTACTACACCGTCGACGCTATCCGCGCCGCCGAGGCACCGCTGCTGGCAAGCCTGCCCGACGGTGCGCTGATGCGCCGAGCGGCGTACCCGCTGTCCATCGCTGTCGCGCGGGAACTGATGGCCCGAACCGGCGGGGTCGCCGGACGAAGCATCTGCGCGGTGGTCGGATCCGGTGACAACGGCGGCGACGCGCTGTGGGCGTCAACGTTTCTGTGCCGGCGCGGCGCGGCCGCGGCCGCGGTACTGCTCAACCCGGAGAAAACGCACAAGAAAGGGCTGGCGGCATTCCAGCGGGCCGGCGGCCGTGTGGTGCAATCGGTCCCCGCCGCAACCGATCTGGTGATCGACGGGGTCGTCGGGATCTCCGGCTCCGGACCTCTGCGACCGGCGGCCGCGGAAGTGTTCGCCGCCGTTGACAAGGCCGGCATTCCCGTCGTCGCGGTCGACATCCCCAGCGGCATCGACGTGCACACCGGTGTGGCCAGCGGCCCGCACGTGCATGCGGTGTTGACAGTCACGTTCGGCGGCCTCAAACCTGTTCATGGGCTCGGCGACTGCGGGCGGGTCGAACTCGTCGACATCGGGCTGGACCTGCCGCCGACTGACATGCTCGGCTTCGAGGCCGACGACGTCGCCGCCCGCTGGCCCGTGCCGGGCCCGAAGGACGACAAGTACACCCAGGGCGTCAAAGGCATCCTGGCCGGGTCGGCGACCTACCCCGGTGCCGCGGTGCTGTGCACGGGCTCTGCGGTCGCGGCCACCTCGGGCATGGTCAGGTATGCGGGAAGTGCTGCAGAACAAGTACTTTCGCACTGGCCCGAGGTCATCGCATCCCCTACCGCCGAGTCGGCTGGGAAGGTGCAGGCCTGGGTCGTCGGGCCGGGGATCGGCACCGATGCGGCAGGCGCGAGTGCACTGTGGTTCGCACTGGACACCGACCTTCCGGTGATCGTCGACGCCGACGCGCTGACCATCCTTGCCGCCCACCCCGATGCCATCGCGTCGCGATCCGCGCCGACGGTGCTGACCCCGCACGCCGGGGAGTTCGCCCGGTTGGCCGGCTCACCGCCGGGCGACGACCGTGTCGGTGCCACCCGCCAACTGGCCGACAAGTTCGGTGCGACGGTTCTGCTGAAGGGCAACGTCACCGTCATCGCGGACCCCGACGGGCCGGTGTATCTGAACCCAGCGGGCGGATCGTGGGCGGCGACCGCCGGATCCGGCGACGTGCTGTCCGGCATGATCGGCGCGCTGCTGGCAGCCGGACTGCCCGCCGCGGAGGCCGCCGCCGCGGCCGCGTTCGTCCACGCACGAGCCGCGAACCTGTCGGCCGCCGACCCCGGTCCGACGCCGGTGCCAACGTCGGCGGCGCGCATCCTCGCCCACATCCGCTCGGCCCTCGCCTGTTTATAAGAGCCCCAACGAAAGGATCCCGTCATGCCACGCGGTGTGTACATGTCACCCTCGATCGCCCCGGCCTACACCGGACGGATGGCGTGCGCATCCATCCCGTCGCTGCGGCTGCCCGACGAGCCGATGGACCCCGACGCCGCCTACCGGTTCATCCACGACGAGCTGATGCTCGACGGCAGCTCCCGGCTGAACCTCGCGACGTTCGTCACCACCTGGATGGAGCCGCAGGCGGAGAAGCTGATGGCCGAGACGTTCGACAAGAACATGATCGACAAGGACGAATACCCCTCGACCGCGGCGATCGAGCAGCGGTGTGTGTCCATGGTCGCCGATCTGTTTCATGCCGAGAGGCTGCGTGACGACGACCCCAACAGCGCGATCGGAGTGTCCACGATCGGTTCGAGCGAGGCGGTCATGCTCGGCGGGCTGGCGCTGAAGTGGCTGTGGAAGGAGCGCGTGGGCGACGGGTGGAAGACGCGCACACCCAATCTGGTGTTGGGCTCCAACGTCCAGGTGGTGTGGGAGAAATTCTGCCGCTACTTCGAGGTCGAGCCGCGCTACTTGCCGATGGCCGAGGGCCGCTACATCATCACACCCGAGCAGGTGCTCGACGCCGTCGACGAGGACACCATCGGTGTTGTCGCGATCCTCGGCACCACGTACACCGGTGAACTCGAGCCGATCGCGGAAATCTGCGCGGCGCTTGACAAGTTGGCCGCACAGCCGGGAAAACCGGATGTCCCGGTGCACGTGGACGCGGCCAGCGGCGGGTTCGTCGTACCGTTTCTGCGCCCGGACCTCGAGTGGGACTTCCGGCTGCCGCGCGTGGTGTCGATCAACGTCAGCGGCCACAAGTACGGGCTGACCTACCCGGGAATCGGCTTCGTGGTGTGGCGCAACAGCGACTGGCTGCCCGACGACCTGGTGTTCCGGGTCAATTACCTCGGCGGGGACATGCCGACGTTCACTCTGAACTTCTCCCGGCCCGGCAACCAGGTCATCGGCCAGTACTACAACTTCCTGCGATTGGGCCGTGCCGGCTACGCCCGGGTGATGGAGTGCCTGTCCACTACCGCGCGCTGGGTGGCCGATCAGCTGGAGAAGAGCAAACACTTCGAGGTGATCTCGGACGGATCGGCGATCCCGGTGATCGCGTTCCGGTTGTCCGGTGATTTCGGTTACACCGAATTCGACGTGTCGGCGGGCCTGCGGTCCTACGGCTGGCAGGTGCCTGCCTACACCATGCCCGAGGGTGCCGAGAACGTGTCTGTGCTGCGCATCGTCGTGCGCGAAGGGTTCTCTGCCGACCTGGCCAGGTCGCTGTACGAGGACTTGGCATTGGTGGTGCAGCACATGGACGAACTGAAGCCGGGCGGTCAATTCAATCATCAGAGGCTCTTCGCGTACTGACCGGTGCGGGCGGCCTCCGGCCGCGTTCTGGGACAATCGACAGCGGTGAACAGCATCCACACAGTCCCACTGACCACACCGGTGACGCCCAACGTCGTGGCTGAGGCCGTGATCGACCTCGACGCGATCGCCAACAACATCCGCGTGCTGCGCGATCACGCTGGGTCCGCGGCGGTGATGGCCGTGGTCAAGGCCGACGGCTACGGGCACGGCGCCACCCCGGTGTCGCGTGCGGTACTGGCCGCCGGCGCGACCGAACTCGGGGTGGCCACCATCGCCGAGGCGCTCGCGTTGCGCGGCGACGGCATCACTGCGCCGATCCTGGCGTGGCTGCACCCGCCCGGCGCCGACTTCGCGCCCGCGCTGCGCGCCGATGTCCAGCTCGCGGTGTCGTCGGTACGTCAGCTCTCCCAGGTGCTCGACGCGGCCGTACGCACCGGCGTGACCGCGGCCGTGACGGTGAAGATCGACACCGGACTGAACCGCAACGGCGTCAGCGCGGCCGACTATCCGGCGATGCTCGACGCGCTGCTGCGCGCCCAGTCCGATGAGGCCCTGCGTGTGCGGGGATTGATGTCGCATATGGTCTACGCCGACGATCCCGATCATCCGACCAATAACCTTCAGGCGCAACGGTTTTCGGATATGCTCGGGCAAGCGCGATCCAGTGGCGTGCGCTACGAGGTTGCGCACATATCCAATTCGTCGTCGGCGATGTCGAGGCCCGACCTGGCCTACGACATGATCAGGCCTGGCATCGCCGTGTACGGTCTGAGCCCGATCCCGGAACGCGGGCAGATGGGCCTGGTTCCGGCGATGACGTTGAGATGCCCTGTGGCGCTGGTCAAACCGGTGCGCGCGGGCGATGGGGTGTCGTACGGTCACATTTGGGTCGCCGATCGCGACACGACGCTGGCGCTGATGCCGATCGGGTACGCCGACGGGGTGTACCGGGGACTGAGCGGCCGCTTCGACGTGCTGATCAACGGCCGCCGGCGGCCCAACGTCGGCCGGGTCTGCATGGACCAGTTCGTCGTCGACCTCGGACCCGGCGAGACCGGCGTGCGCGAGGGCGACACCGCGGTCCTCTTCGGCCCCGGTACTGACGGCGAGCCGACGGCTCAGGACTGGGCGGAAGCACTCGACACCATCCACTACGAGGTGGTCACCAGTCCGCGCGGCCGGGTCACCCGTGTCTACCGTAAGGGCGGAACCATTGAGTGACGAGGCATCCCGGCGACCGAGGCGCGCGCAGCGTATCGACGATCGCCTTGCCCGCTCCGTGGCGAAGAACGCCGCGAAACTGGCCCGGTTGGCCAGTGGCGAGCAGCCGCGGCGTGGGCGGTTCAAGGATGCGCGCTGGATGGCGGGCGTGGCCGGGCTCGCGGCAGTCGGCACCCTGGCAGGTGTGTCCGCCGCGCGCTCGATGGGCAAACGAGTGTCCGTCCACGACCCACATGCGACAGAGGATTTCACGCTTCTCGACTTCGATCGCGCCAGCGTGGTCACGACCGCCGACGGTGTGCCGTTGGCGGTGCGGGAGGTGGGTCCGTCCGACGCCCCGCTGACGGTCGTGTTCGCGCACGGGTTTTGTATGTGCATGGGCGCGTATCACTTTCAACGTGCCCGCCTCGAAGAGGAGTGGGGCGACCAGGTCCGGATGGTGTTCTACGACCAGCGGGGCCACGGCCAGTCCGGGCGGGCGCCGATCGAGACGTACACCGTCGAGCAGCTCGGCAGCGACCTGGAAAACATTCTGGAGGTGATGGTTCCCCGCGGGCCCGTCGTGCTGGTCGGCCACTCGATGGGCGGCATGACCATCCTGTCGCACGCACGGCAATTCCCGCAGCACTACGGCTCTCGCGTCGTCGGCGCCGCGCTGATCTCGTCGGCCGCCGAGGGGGTAGCGCGATCGCCGCTCGGGGAGATACTGAAAAACCCAGCGCTGGAGGCGGTGCGCTTCGCCGCGCGCTATTCACCGCGACTCGTCCATCGCGCCCGCGGCTCGGCGCGATCGCTGATCGGGCCCGTGCTGCGTACGGCGGCGTACGGCGACGAGAACGTCAGTCCCGCAGTGGTGGCCTTCTCGGAGAAGATGATTCACGACACGCCGATCGAGACGATGGTCGAGTTCCTGCACGCGCTTGAGGTACACGACGAAAGCGCCGGCGTCATGGTGCTGGCGAAGATTCCGACGATGATCGCCTGCGGTGACCGGGATCTGCTGATATTGGTGGCCGATTCGCGCTCAATGGCGGCAGCAATGCCGAAGTGCGAGCTGGTGATCGTTCCCGGTGCCGGACATCTCGTGGAGCTGGAGCGCCCCGAGATCATCGACGACGCGCTCGTGCGGTTGGTGGAGCGGGCGACACCACCCAAGCTTGTCGCGCTCACGCGGCGGCTACGGGACAAGGTCCGCCGCAGTGGGTGATGAGCGCTTGCGCGAAGAACCGCAAGCCTGTGAGGACAGCACTGCGACGCTGCCCACCGCCGAAGACACGTTCACGTTGGGTGCTCGCCTCGGCGCAGACCTGCGGGCGGGCGATGTGGTGGTGCTGTCAGGTCCGCTCGGTGCCGGGAAGACCGTGCTGGCCAAGGGGATTGCGCATGCGATGGGCGTTGACGGCGCCGTGATCTCGCCGACGTTCGTGTTGGCGCGGGTTCATCCGGCCCGGCAGGCCGGTGCGCCCGCGATGGTGCACGTGGACATGTATCGGCTGCTGGAGCACACGGGCGCCGATCTGCTCGCCGAGCTCGACTCGCTCGACCTGGACACCGATCTGGCCGATGCCGTCGTCGTCGTCGAGTGGGGCGAGGGACTCGCCGAGCGGCTCTCCGAACGCCACCTCGACGTCCGGCTGGGCTATGACGACGACTCCGACGTGCGGACGGCGACCTGGCAGTGGACCCGCCAGTGATCGTCTTGGCGCTGGACACCGCGACCCCGGCGGTGACGGCGGGAGTGGTGCGCCGCGATGCCGGCGAGCACGTGCTGGCCGAGCACGTGACCGTTGACGCGCGTGCGCACGCGGAAACTCTCACCCCGAATATACTTGCCGCGCTTGCTGAGTCGGGTCAGGCGATGGCCGACCTGGATGCTGTCGTGGTGGGCTGCGGGCCGGGCCCGTTCACCGGACTGCGGGTCGGGATGGCCACCGCGGCTGCCGTCGGTCACGCTCTGGACATTCCGGTCTACGGCGCCTGCAGCCTCGATGCCATCGGCGTGCGCACCCGTGGAGACGTCCTGGTGGTCACCGACGCACGCCGCCGCGAGGTGTACTGGGCGCGCTACCGCGATGGAATCCGGATCGAGGGCCCGGCGGTCAATGCAGCGGCGGACGTCGCGTGCGAGGGCGCAAGGGCGGTGGCCGGATCCGCGGACCACGCAGCGATGTTCCCGCTGCCCCGCCTCGACGCGGAACACCCGACGCCGGTCGGGCTGGTGCGTGCCGTTGACTGGACCGCCGACCCGGGCGGGTTGGTGCCGCTGTATCTGAGGCGGCCGGACGCAAAAACCCTCGCCGAACGCCAGGTGGTCACACGATTGGCCGATGGTCGTGGCGCAAGCGGCTCATCGGTGCCATTTCCTCTTCGCGCAAGCGGCTCATCGGTGTCTTTTCCTCTTCGCGCAAGCGGCTCATCGGTGTCTTTTCCTCTTCGCGCAAGCGGCTCATCGGTGACGGTCACGATCGACAGGTTGACCCGCGCCGACGCAGCGCGATGCGCTGAGTTGGAGGCGCAGCTTTTCGACGGCGACGACCCGTGGTCCGCCTCGGCGTTCGTGTCCGAGTTGGGGCGCAGGCACAACCACTACGTGGCCGCCCGCACCGCCGACAAGTTGGTCGGCTACGCAGGCATCACCCGGCTCGGGTTGCTGCCGCCGCACGAATACGAAATCCACACCATCGGTGTCGACCCGGCGTTTCACGGCCAGGGCACCGGGCGCCGGCTGCTCGACTCGCTTCTGGACTTCGCCGACGGCGGAACCGTGTTCCTCGAGGTCCGCACGGACAACGCCGCGGCGATCGCGCTGTACCGCAGCGCAGGGTTCGTCGAGGTCGGGCTGCGCAAGAGGTACTACCGAGCGACCGGCGCCGACGCCTACACGATGCGGCGGGAGCGCCGTCGCCCGGCCCGGAGACAGGCACCGTGACCACGGTCCTGGCGATTGAAAGCTCGTGCGACGAGACCGGCGTCGGCATCGCCGAGGTCGGCCCGTCGGGTGACGTGAGGCTGCTGGCCGACGAGGTGGCGTCCAGCGTCGACGAGCACGCCCGGTTCGGCGGCGTGGTTCCGGAGATCGCGTCGCGCGCCCATCTGGAGGCGCTCGGCCCGACGATGCGGCGCGCCCTGGCCGCCGCTGGGATCGAGCGGCCGGACGCGGTCGCGGCGACCATCGGGCCGGGGCTCGCGGGTGCGCTTCTGGTCGGTGTCGCCGCGGCAAAGGCGTACGCGGCCGCGTGGGATGTGCCGTTCTACGCGGTCAACCACCTCGGTGGCCACCTCGCCGCCGATGTATACGACCACGGCCCGCTGCCCGAGTGCGTCGGACTGCTGGTGTCCGGCGGCCACACCAACCTGCTGCATCTGCGATCGCTCGCCGAGCCTGTCATCGAACTGGGCAGCACAGTGGACGATGCCGCCGGGGAGGCCTACGACAAGGTGGCGCGGCTGCTCGGACTGGGCTATCCCGGCGGCAGGGTGCTCGACGACCTCGCCCGCACCGGCGACCGCGACGCGGTGGTGTTTCCCCGCGGCATGACGGGCCCCCGGGACGACCCCTGCTCGTTCAGCTTCTCCGGGTTGAAGACCGCGGTGGCCCGCCACATCCAGCGCCACCCGGACGACTCGCCGGCCGATGTCGCGGCGGGCTTCCAGGAGGCGGTCGCCGACGTACTGACCGCGAAGGCGGTGCGAGCGGCCGAAAACCTCAGTGTTGGCACGTTGCTCATTGCCGGCGGGGTGGCGGCGAACTCGCGGCTGCGCGAGCTCGCCGCTCAGCGCTGCGCCGCGGCCGGGCTGACGCTGCGGGTGCCCAGGCCGCGGCTGTG
>Ga0209009_1000766_pt1 | contig 10285 bp, 8 predicted proteins | sample BlaSpr_A8_OM3_M2_FD_187979 | JGI IMG/M metagenome (GOLD analysis project Ga0209009, IMG submission 187979) | Forest soil microbial communities from Thunder Bay, Ontario, Canada - Black Spruce, Ontario site 2_A8_OM3_M2 (SPAdes) (version 2) | ecosystem: Environmental > Terrestrial > Soil > Boreal... | reverse complement strand
ATCGCGGAACTGCGGAGCGATCTGGTTGCAGCGGGCGTTCTCTTGACGGCGCCGCGCGGCTCGCAGCTCGCGCGATCCGGCGCGCAGCGTCGCGGTTAGCGTCCCGATAACACTCCGGAGAGTTCGTCCTTGACGATGTGGCCGTCTTTCATGATGAGCAGCAGCGATTCGGCGCTGCGTTCGAGCACGCTGATGTCGTCGAGCGGGTTTCCGTCGACGATCAGGATGTCGGCGACCGCGCCGGCGGCAAGCGTGCCGAGTCGTCCAGGTCGCTGAACGAGTTCGGCGTTGATCGAGGTCGCCGAACGCAAGACGTCGAGCGGATCCTGCACCTTCGCGCGCAATACGAATTCGTGCGATTGATGGCGGTGCAGATCGCCGAGCAAGTCGGTCCCGAATCCCAGGCGCACGCCCGCCTCGCGGCAGTACGCGACCGCTTGCAGGCCGGCGCTTTCCACTTCCTGGAGCTTCGCGAGGCTCTGCGGCAAGAGCCCTTCGTTGCTTCCGTGCATAGCGTCGTACGTGACCAGGGTCGGATCGACGAACGCGCCGCGTTCGGCGACGAACTTCGCCGTCTCGAGATCGATGAGGTTCGCGTGCTCGATCGAGCGAACGCCGAGGCCTACCGCGCGGCGGATGCTGCGCGAGGTGTACGCGTGCGCCAGCACGTAGGCGCGGCGCGTCGCCGCCTCCTCCACGGCCGCGCGAATCTCGCCGTCGGAGAACTGGTCCATCCAGATCGGGTCGGTCGGCGAAACGACGCCGCCCGAGACGAAAATCTTGATCTGATGTGCGCCGCGCCGCAGCTCCTCGCGCGCGGCCAGTCGCACGGCGTCGGCACCGTCGACGATTTGCGTGAGACCGAGCGATTTGCAGCAGCACGAATCGTCGCCGGGACGCATGTCGCCGTGGCCGCCGGTCTGCGTGAGCGCTTTTCCGCCGAAGAAGATTCGCGGCCCCTCGATGAGGCCTTCATCGACCGCACGGGCCAACCCGGCGTCGGCGCCCGCGGCGTCGCGCACGCTCGTGAAGCCGCGCTGCAGCGCGCTTTCGAGCAGCGGCCGGGCTCGATGCGCGCGCAGCGTGGGCGAGGTTGCGTCGATCTCGCGAACGGAACGGCTGGTCGCATACGCGTGGAAATGCGCGTCGATCAAACCCGGCATGACGAAGCGGCCGCCTGCGTCGATGAGCCGTACGTGAGGAACGTCGAGTTCCTGCGGCGAGACCTCGACGATTTCGCTCTGGCGCACCAGAATGTCGCCGTGCGTCAGCGCGGCCTTGACGCCGTCGAAGATTCGGCAGTTCCGCAGGAGCAGGCCGGCGGCCGCGTTCGGCGTAGATTCTCCATCCAGTGAACGTGCGTGCCGCGGCATGCGCCGTGCTTCTCACACTAACGACGCCCAGTCCTTCGCTCGCTCAATCGTCGCCGCACGTCTTGTACAACGAGAATCAGGCCGACGCAGAGCGCTGGTTCGCCTTGCACCGCTCGTACGTCGATCGCGCTCGGCAGGGCAACGTTCCCTTGCTGTTCCTTGGCGATTCGCTGACCTACGGGTGGCTCATCGACGGGCTCGAGACGTGGAGGTCGTCCTTCGCTCCGATGGGTGCCGAAGATTTTGGGATCGGCGGCGATCGAACCGACGACGTACTGTGGCGCATCGCTCACGGCGAACTGGACGGGATGGAGTCAAGACTGGTAATCCTTTCGATTGGCACGAACGATTTGGGCGTAGGGCGTAGCGTCGCCCAGAGCGTGAATGGGATCACGGCTTGCGTACGCGCGATTCGCGCGAAGATGCCGAAAACGACGATCGTCGTCAGCGGGATCTTGCCGCGCGGTCCGGGCGGCCCCGAGACACCGATGCGCCGCACCGTCGCCGAGGTAAACCGGCGCGTCGCGAAACTCGACGACGCCAAGCGCGTTCGCTACGTCGATTCGGGCGCGGCTTTTCTCGAACCTGACGGCAGCGTGAATCCGGAGCTCTACCGCCCCGATCTGCTTCATCTTTCGAGCGCCGGCTATCGCGCCTGGTCGGAGGTTCTGCGCCCGAAAGTCGTCGCATTGCTGCGGTAAGTTAGGGCGAGGCCGAGACCTTCGTAAAATCCGGCGGCACAGAGAAGATTGCATCGTCGCTGCGCACCGATGTGACGTGGCCACGCTGCGTCGCGATGGCGAGCGTACCGCTTTGTCCGCTCGCATTTTGGCTCCCGCCCCCTTGCCCGCTGAATGCCACGATCAAAAAGAGCGGGAAACGATTCGTGGGCAACGTGGGCCCCGTCGCGCTCATCGTGAACCTAGCGTCTTTCCCGCTGAGACTCATCGCTCGCATCAAAGCCGCGTATTGCCCGGCCCCCATCGCCGCCGCCCCTTGCGCGCCGAGCATCCCTGCGGTCGGGCAGATCAGCGACACCGTCGACATCCGCGCTAAATTCTCCGTCAGAGCCATGTTGGACGTGCTAGTGTCGCCGTTCGGTCGCGTGACCGTCATGGCAACGTTCGACTGATAGCCGTCGGTCGCGATGCCGGCGATCGTGCGCGGCCCAAGCGCTCGGTTCGTGAGCACAAGCGAGATCTTCGAACCATCGTCGTTGACGGGGGTCGCATTCGGACTCGAGCGCCCGCGACCGGTACTCGGGGGTATGGGGTGATCCATCGACGTGACGGAATACGTCTTGTTCTTGAGGTCGAGCTTGGTGATCGTGCGCGCGTCGCAGTCGGTGATCGTTGCCTGCTGCATCGCCGGATAGTCGACGCGCTCTTTGCCGCCGGCGATATAATGGCGCGTCGCCGTACCGGTCTTGAACATCGCCATCGCGCCCGCCGCCTGTTGCATCGCGGCGGCGATTCCGCCGAACATCCCGCCGCCTCCCTTAGGCGGAGGCTGTGGCTGCGACGCCGTTTGGAAATCTGAATCGAAGTCGCCGGGCTGGATCGCCGAGGCGTCGGCGCCCATCGAGAACTTCATCACCTCGTCGTACGACATCCCCGTCACCGGCGACGCGCCGACGGGTGCGAGCAAGCCGAACGTGGCGGTCAGCGCAGTGAGAACGAGCAAGCGTTTCATCGGTACGCTCTCCCAAAGTGGTGTGCTGCCGGAAGGTTCAGCTGGTCAGCCGCAGAGTCCCTTGCCGCCGAACAGCGCGACCAGTGCGACGACGCCGGCGTTCCTTATGCGCAGTCCTCTTGCGTTGCGCTAGGAACCGGTCGCGTCGGTCGTTTGTTGTTTCGGCGGGGTCCAGTCGGCGCGCCAGAGATACGTGCCGTCGACCGTGAAGCAATTCACTACTTCCGGTGTATACGTTGCCGCTCTCGCCGCAGCGAGGCCGGCTTGGTCCAATTCCTCGAAGCCGCTCGGTTTATAGATCGAAACGGAGCGGACTGCCCCGGTCGCAGTCAACGATACTTTGATAACCACTGTGCCGCCTTGGCCCAACCCTCGAGCGTGGCTGGGATACTCCGGCTCGACCAGGTGAGTCGCCAGCGCGTCGCGGTGCGCAACCCGGCAATCGAATGGGGCGGCGTCGCGACGACTCGTGAGGGCGACGGATTTGTCGGCCCCTTGGGCTTCAATCATGACCACCTTTTCGAAGGCGATGTCCTCGTCGGAGCGCTGGGCGAAGCGGTAAACGCCGGAAGCAGTCGCAACGCGAACGATTCGCGTGGAAGCCGCGCAGGTCGCCCCCGTGATGACGGGCTGCACCGACGCAGAAAGAACATTGCCCAGCGGGGCGACGAGGGCGATCGGAGCAGAGCGCAAGCCGCCAGGCGCTTCGCCGGGTGGCTTTGCAAAGACGATTGCCGGAACGGAATAGATGGCAATCTCCTTCTCGGTCGTCAGCTCGATCGTCACCGGCGTCGTGGTTGTCTGGTCACTGCCGACGAGCAGCCACACGGCGAGGCTGCGCGGCCAAATCGCGACGATGTCGTACTTTGGGCACGATGGCGTAGCCGTTTGGGCGATGGCCTGCATGGGATCGCGATTCAACCCTGTCGGGAGAATCGTCAAAACGAGCCAAGCGTTAACCGCGAGGGCCGTGACACACTTCATTGCCGAACCTCGACGGACGCAAATGTCCGCCGGTCAAGCCTTCAGGCCTTAACGGCGTGGCCCCTTGAGGTTTCTTACTTGTAAACGCCCGCCGGTTCGCGCTTCGACGGAATGAGCGGTGCCGGAGGTTTCGGACTGCCGAATAATTTCGGCGGTTTGGCAGTGAAGCGCGACTCGACGTTGCGCACGAGCCACAAGTAGAGTGTCGGAACGAACAACAGCGAAAGCATCGTCGACGTGACTAGGCCGCCGACGACGACGGTGCCGAGCGGCGCTTGCGTCGAACTGCCCGCCTCGATCCCGATCGCGAGCGGCAGCATCCCGCCGACAGTGGCGAATGTCGTCATCAGGATCGGCCGCAGCCGGCGTGGGCCGGCGTGCAGCAGCGCCTCGACCGGATCCATCCCTTGACGGCGCATCTGCTTCGTAAATTCGATGACCAGGATCGCGTTCTTCACGCAGATGCCGACGAGCATCAGCGAGCCGATGAAAGCCGTCAGTCCGAACGCTCGATGCGTGATGAACAATCCGGCGATGATGCCGATCGCGGCGAACGGTACCGCCATCATGATCGCAAAAGGATCGATAAACGATTCGAACTGCGAGGCGAGCAACATATAGATCAGCAGCACCGCAAGCGCCACGACCAGTCCCATCGCCCCGAAGGTGTCGTTGTTTTGTTTGATCGAGGGTCCAAAATCCCAGCGATAACCGGCCGGCAGCGCATAACCTTGCATGATCGAGTTGGCTTCATCGACGACTTCCCCAAGCGGGTGACCGAGTACGGTTGCGTTGATATCGATGCGGCGCTGCTTGTTCTGTCGGCTGATCTGCGAGGGGCCAACGCCGTTGATCACGTGCGCAAGCGCGATCAGCGGTACGCTGCTCAGCGTTTGCGATGCACCGACGTTAGAGTTCGTGCCGATCGGGTTGCTGCCGGTAAGGATGCCGCTACCGCCTCCGCTTCCGCCGCTCGATCCGGTGACGCTCGTCACAGGGCCGTTCGAGCCGCCGGGCGTCAGACTCCCTGCGGCCGACGAACTGCCACCTCCCGACGACGGCATGAGCGAGAGTGACGCGATCGAGTCGAACGATCGGCGCTGGTCCGGCGGTGCTTGGACCATGATCGGATACTGCACGCCGTTGATTTGATAATACGAAGCGATCGTTCCGCTGGTCGCAGTCGCGATGTCCGCGGCGATGTCGGCGGTGGTGAAACCGTATTGCGCGGCCTTGCGCCGATCGATCTTCACGTCGACTTCGGGCTGAGTCGGCGAAACGTTGGTGTCGGGTCGGATCACGCCGGGGATGAGTGCCAGTCGCGAGATCGCGCCCTGAGCGAGGTCGTAGAGTTTGTTGACGTCGGGTCCGAAAAGCTGAATCTGCAGGCTGTCGGCGCCCTGCGTGACCTGTTGCTGGAGAATGTCGATCGTCCGACCGCGAATGGTCGTTCCGATCAGCGCGTTACGCAGCGCGCGCCGCTCGGCCAGGACTTGAGGCGAGACACTCGGGCGCGCCGGAGGAGTCGTCGCAGCGCCGGGCACCGGGCGCGTCTGACCGCCGCCGAGCCTGCTCTGCCACTCGTTGACGAACTGCGTGGCCTTCGAACCTTCGATTCCCTCACGCAGGATGACCGAGAATTGCGCTTGGTTCGTAATCTGTCGCGCGCCGCCGCCGCCGAAAGCCGATCCGACGGTGACGCCAACGCCGACAACTCGGGGATCTTGGCGGAAGGCCGCTTCGACGAGTTTCGCGATCCTGTTGGTGCTCGCGAGCGCGCTGCCGTTGGGCAGGCGGACGTCGAAGCGCGTGTAGCGCGAATCAGACGCGGGGAAAATCTCCGTTTTCACGATCCCGAATTTAACGAGTCCAACCGAAATGACCAGCAGCAGAACGCCGGTTCCTAAAACGAGGCCGGGTCGCGCGATCGCCCAGGCCAGCACGCCACGATACCAGGACTCGAAACGCTCGTAGATTTGATCGAAACGGACCGCGAATCGATTCTTGACGTGTGCGTCCGCCCGCTTCAAGAAGATGCTGGAAAGCATCGGGACCGTCGTCACCGCCACGAGCAGCGAGATTCCGACGGCGGTCATAACCGTCAGTGCGAACGGGCCGAAGATGAGCCCCTGCAGACCCGGGATCAGGAGCAGCGGCACAAACACCGTGATGACCGTGATGCTCGACGAGAATACGGCACTAAAAATCTGGGTTGTCGCGTTGCGTGCCGCATCGAGCGGCGAGTCGCCTTCATCGAGATGCCGGAAGATGTTTTCGATGACGACGACCGCATCGTCGACGATCAGACCGACGGAGAGTGCCATGCCGCCGAGGGTCATCGTGTTGAGCGTCTGGTGCGTGATATATGCGGCGAACATCGTCCCCAGCACCGATACCGGCAGCGAGACCGCGACGATCAGGGTCGAGCGCCAGGAATGCAGGAACAGCAAGATGATGAGCACGGCCAGCACCGCTCCCAGGATCGCGGTGTGCTCGAGCGCGTTGATCGCCTCGAGAATGAAGCCGCGCTGTTCGAAAACGACCTGGAAGCGCATGCTCGGATAGCGTCGCTGCAACTCCGCTATCTTGGCATAGACGCCGTTTGCGACCGAGACGACGTTGGCGTCGGGCTGTGCGTTGACGCCCATCCGTATGCCGGGGATGCCGTCGAGCCGCGTATAGATGCGCTGCTCTTGGATGGAATCGCTGACTCGCGCGATGTCGCGCAGATACACGGGCGCCGAATTCTTGACGGTGACGACGGTGTTGGCGAGTTCGTCCGCCGACTGATAGAGCTGGCTCGTGCGGACGCCGAACTCGTTGGGGCCGATCGCGATGATCCCGGCCGGGTTGTCGACGTTCTGCGTCGAGATCGTCTGGATAACCGAATTATTGGTCAAGCCATAACCGGCCAGTGCCTGCTGGTTCGGCTCGACCATGATGGCGCGGGTCTGGCCGCCGGTGACGAACGCGCTGCCGACACCGGGGATCGCCGAGAACTCGTCGGCGAGGTAGTTGGTGATGAGGTCGTTCAGATCGCGCTGCGTCCGCGAAGTATCGGTCACGTACATGAAGACGACCGGCAGCGAGTTCGGATCGGCCTTTTGAATCTGCGGCGGCTGGAGGTTGGGGTCGTTGGGCAGCTGGTTCGAGACGCGTGCGATCTGCTGCTGGATGTCTGTCGCAGCGACGTTTATGTCGGTCCCGAACTTGAAGATCGCGCGGACGACGGTTTGACCTTGGAACGAGTCGGATTGGAGGTAGTCGATTCCCGATACTCGCGCCACCGCGTTCTCGATCGGACGCGTGACCGTCGACTCCATCGTCGCCGGCGCGACGTTCCCGTAGTTGACCGTAACCGAGATGACCGGTGGCTGGAACGTCGGCAACAGGTCGATGGGCAGGCGCGGAAAGGCAAAGATTCCAAGGACGACGATCGCCAGTGCCAGCATCGTGACCGTGACGCGCCGCGTGACGGCGAACTGTGCGACCGGGGCGGCGTCGTTCTCGCTTTTGGACAGGGCGGAATCTCCGGTGCTTAGGCGGACCTCGGTGGATCCTGGGTCTTCGTCGGCAGCCGGCGGCGTGCTTGCCGTTCCGGAGATTCGCGTGATATGGTAGGTGAGTTTTTCCGGTAGGTGAAATCGCCGGTGACTCGTGCGGCGCTACTCGCGCACGACCCACTGCCCCGAGAGGGGCCGTTCGCCTCGATTGGAGGCGACGTCCGTAGAGGGAAACAACGATGACGACTGATTACGAAGTAACCTATATTATGCGCCCCTCCTTGGAGGAGGCTGAGTTTGACGCCAAGGTCGAGCAAGTCACCAAGGTCCTCAAGGACCACGGTGGCGAGCTGGTCGGCGAGATCGAGAAGATGGGCAAGCGCCGGCTGGCCTACGAGATCGACGACGTCCGGGAAGGTTACTATGTCGTCATGAAGTTCAAGAGCGAGCCTGCGACCGCGAAAGAGCTCGAACGGCAGCTGCGCCTCAACGAAGACGTGATGCGCGCGCTGCTGATCAACGTAAACGGATAAGGAAGGCACAACATGGCCGGGAGCTACAATCGCATCGTCCTCGTCGGGAACTTGACGCGCGACCCCGAGATTCGCTACGTCGACGGCGGCGGAAAAGCAGTCACCAAATTCGCCCTCGCCGTCAACCGGCGCACCAAAGGCGGCGACGAGACGATGTTCATCGACATCGTCGCCTGGGATCGTTTGGGCGAGATCTGCAATCAGTATTTGAAGAAGGGGATGTCCGCGCTGGTCGAAGGCCGGCTGGCGATTCGCAAGTACGAAACCAAGGAAGGCGAGAAGCGCACCGCCGTCGAGGTCGTCGCATCCGACATGCAGATGCTCGACAAACGCGCGGCCGGCAACGGCGACAGCGGTTCGTACGCGTCACGTTCGACTGCGGGCGTCGGCGCCGGCGCAGGCGCGGGCGCCGAAGAAGAGGCGGGCGGCGACGAGATTCCGTTCTAGCGTCAGGCCTTCTTTTTTGCGGTGGCCTTTGGTCTGAGAGATTTCGCGTACTCGTAGCTCATCTTGAGATAGGGGCGAAGCGCCGCCGTCCTTGGCAGCAAATGGTCTGGGACGGCGACGTACTCTTTATTCGGCGGCCACGCCGGATCGGCCCGAAAGATCGCTGCGTCGTATTTCTTGAGGAACGCGGCGCGATCTGATTCCGGCAAGCGGATTCCAACGACGCCGTACTTCGATATCAAGGAATACATATTTCCGTTGACCGCCGTGTAGGCGGCACCGAAGTTCGACTTCGACTCGATCCCAGGCGTGCTCGCGACCAGTTTTTCGTACAGCCGCAGCTTGTCGGGCGGTACGCTGGTCGTCTTCTTTTTCGCAGCCAGGGGCTCTACTCGCTTTTCGATCCGAACAACGGCGCGTAGGCAAAGCCCGCGAGCATTCCGCCCAATAGCGGCGCGACCCAAAACAGCCAGAGCTGACCGAGGGCCGCGGCGCCGGCGAATATTGCCGGTCCCGTGCTGCGAGCTGGATTCACCGACGTGTTGTCGATAGGGATGCAGATCAGATGGATTAGGGTCAGCGCGAGTCCGATAGCGATTCCGGCGAATCCGGCAGGCGCGCGCTTGTCGGTGCTTCCGAGGATGATCGTCACGAAGACAAACGTCAGTACGATTTCGGCAATGGCCGCGGAAACGAGGTCGTAGCCGCCCGGCGAGCGCGAGTCGTAGCCGTTGCTCGCAAACCCTCCCGCGACGAAACCGGATTTGCCGGAGGCAATCAGATAGAGGATCGATGCCGCAATAATCGCGCCGACGACTTGCGCGATGACGTACGGAAGAACGTCTTTTGCGGGAAAGCGGCGCGCAGCCCACAGTCCCACCGTCACCGCTGGATTGATGTGACAGCCGGAGATCGGGCCGATCGTATAGACCATCGTCAGCAGAGTCAGCCCAAAGGCGAGGGCTACCCCGGCGAATCCGATGCCCAAGTGCCCTCCGGCGAGTTGGGGCAGGTTGGCTGCGAGAACGGCGCTTCCGCATCCGCCGAATACCAGCCAAAATGTTCCAAAGGCCTCTGCCATAGCGCGATGCCGTAAGGACATGAAAACCTCCGCGCCCACTCGATAGCGCCGTGGGCGCCTGCGCCGTCTATTTTACGCTCCGCCGCGCAGAGCCTACTTTCCGTTCGACGTGAGCCGAGGCGCCGCGTTTTGGGTCCGAGAATACGCGCACAATGATGGCGAAGAGCGGAAGCCGACCGGAGGCGCTGCGCGGGTCGATGCCGCCGCTCGTTACCCCCTTCAAAGACGGTGAGGTCGACTACGACACTTACGAGCGGCTCGTTCAATTTCAAATCGACGGCGGTTCGCACGGTATCGTCGTCAACGGAACCACTGCCGAACCATCGACGCTGACGTTAGGGGAGCGTAACCGCCTCGTCGACGTCGCGGTGCGCGTCGCCGGCGGGAAGGTCTTCGTAGTCGCGGCGACCGGCTCGCAGTCGTTCGTGGAGACGAAAACCCTGACCGATCATGCCGTTCGCGCCGGCGCCGATGCACTCTTGATCGTCACGCCCTACTACCTCAAGCCGCCGCAGCGCGGCCTCGTCGAGTATTTTCTCACGCTCGCTCGCGGTCACGCGCTGCCGTGGATGGTCTATAACATCCCCGGCCGCACGGCGGTCGAGGTTAGCCTGGAAACGGTTCGCCGCATCTCGGAAGAGAGCCCAACGTTCGTCGGAATGAAGCATGCTT
>Ga0209009_1000764_pt1 | contig 10299 bp, 7 predicted proteins | sample BlaSpr_A8_OM3_M2_FD_187979 | JGI IMG/M metagenome (GOLD analysis project Ga0209009, IMG submission 187979) | Forest soil microbial communities from Thunder Bay, Ontario, Canada - Black Spruce, Ontario site 2_A8_OM3_M2 (SPAdes) (version 2) | ecosystem: Environmental > Terrestrial > Soil > Boreal... | reverse complement strand
GTAGCTACTGCGGCTGCCGGAATATTTTTCGCGGCGCTCGGTGCGACGCTCTTGGCGGCGAGCGGGCCGCGGCTGCGCGGCTTCCGATCGGTGGCCGAAGCAGTCCTGTTCAACAATGCCGGTGTCGGGACACGGGCGCTGCTCCTCTGGCTGCAGTTTCGAAAGCTCTTGTCGACGGCGCCGCGCTGGCTTTTCTCGGTGTTTTACCTGCTGGTCTTCGTCTCGTTCAACATGACCCTCGGCACCGTCGGACGGATCATGCTCGCGACCTTCGTCGCGGCCGCGATCTTGATGACCGTTGAATTGCCCGCGTTTCTGGCTCGCAGGCGCCGCGGCGGGAATGCCGTCGCGTGGCTCGGTTGGGCCTTGCTCGCGTTCGGTGCTCTGTATGGCTTCGCCGGCTTCGCCTCGTTCTTTGGGGAGCGGCATCTGGCGCCCAAAGTGCTGGCTGCGCTGCAGGTCGATCCCGGCCGTCTGGTCGACGCCTTGATCTCCGGCCCGCCGTACGCACTCGCATACCTCGCGTGCATTCCATTGGCGCTGGTCGCCGTCGTGCCGCTCTTCGCCGGGGATGCACTCGTCGATTTGTACGCGGCCGCGGCGGAGATGCAGACGTTTCGGGAACGCGTCCGAGGAGGAGGTGCTTCATCGGCAATCGTGCGGTCGAGCGCGCGCTATATCCCCTCCGGCGCTTGGACGCTGCTTTGGAAGGATTGGATCGCGCTGCGCCGCGGGCGGTTCGGACTCCGCGCGTTTCTTTTGGGCGTCGCCGTCTGGGGCGGGATCGGAGCGCTCATCGTCTACGGGTCCGACGTGGGCTTGGCATACACGCTTCTCACGGCCGCAGCGATGTTCGTGCTGCTCGTCCCGATTCGGATCTCGTACGGATTGTTCGCCGAACTCTCGAAGCCGATCTGGTGGCTTTCGCGCGCGCCGCTGCGCCGGCGCCTCGCGGTCTGGACGCTTTCGAAGTGCTGGCCGGGATCGCTGGCGCTTTCGGCGCTGCCGCTGACCATCGGTGTCCTCGGCGGGCATCTCGCGCTGGCCTTGGCCGCGATTCCGGCATCGTTTACCCTGTGGTGGTCGATGCACGCGCTCGGTTTGGCGATGTACGCGGCGTTTCCAAGCCGCGTCGACGTCCGTGGCCCGATGGCGATGCTGCGCTTCCTAGCGACGATGCTCTATTTGACCCCCCCGCTGGGGATCGGCATTGCCGCGGGAATCCTGACGCGCAACGTCGTTCTGGCGTTCGCTGCCGCTCTCGGACTGCTCGCATTGCAAGGCATCGGCTTCTTCGAAATCTCCGTTCGCCGCATCCGCGAAAACGGCGCCGCGCTCTCAACCCTCGAGCGCTCGGCGTAGGTAACAAGTCCCATCATACTCGTCGGATCGTCAGACGCCGGCGGATGAGACGGTGCGCGATGGAGCCGTCAACGGCCGTTGTGAGAGCTAGCGAGAAAAGTATGAGCGGAACGGCACTCGAGGTATACTCGGGGTGTGAAATCACCGGTTCGAGTAGTGAATCCAGGATGGCGAGCCCCCCTATTAAAGTTGCCGCGCTAAGGAGTGTGCCTGCGAAAAGGATCGCGTGTTCGGGCATAAAGACGGATCTTCGGCAAACTCTTCTGATCGCGTCGAATGCCGCCAGCAGAGAAGCGCTAACTAGCCAGTAGGGCAGGATGCGTTGGTAGACCGTACCGAGGACACGCCGCAGGGCTGCCTTCATTTCGTGATCGGCGTTCGTGAGTCTCGGATCTCCCGCTGCGATCGCTCCCACGACAAATGCGTAATCGTCTTGTAAGAGCTGCGGATACGATCGCGCCGGATCCGCCGCGGGCTCGACCGAGAAATTCGAAAACGAACCGACGATGCTGACGCCGCGGACAAACGTGCCGAACACTGCGGGAACGTCATCAAAGTGAACGAACGGCAGCACCGTCAGCTGCTTCGCTTTGCAGCGAATCGTCCCACCGTCGCACGCGGCATCTAATTCAGTCGCTAATCGGACGTAGAACTGCCGCGCGCTCGCCGCCGACTTGTAATACCCGGCGCCCGCGACTGCGTCGCGGAACGCCCATTCCATCCAACCCCCTCCGATGTCGTCGCACACACGGTCCGCCCGGCAGCTTTCTCTGGTCCAGAATCGACCGTTATCGCCTTCAAAGGTCGACTCCAGCTGCCGCGCAGCCGGGCTGACGCGGTAAGCAATCGCGCGCGCCGCCCTTGGGATTGGAACGTGCCGTTCGCTGGTCGGGGCCGCGATTCGCGCCAATGCGTTGTAGGCGGAGACATATTCTCCGGCTACGCGTTCGGCCGTCACGGGCCATCCGTAGACCAGGCCGTTGATCGTCTTTATGATCTCGATCGAAACAAACCAGATCGAGAGCAGCCCGATTGCGGGCAACGCTAACGCGGGTGCTGGACGTCGCTCCCGCCACGAATACACCACTTGGGCGGTCAGAACAAGCGCGATGCAGGGAATGAGCCAGATGCTTTCTTCGCGCGTTAGCCAGAAGGCCGCAAACGAGAAACCCAGCCCGAGTGACCACGACAACAAAACCGGAGGCGGCGCCTTGCGGCGGTTCAGGATTCCAGCGGCACAGGCGGCTACGAGTAGTACGAGGCTCTGGTTCAACTGCGATCGGAACGCTACCCATGCGTACGCCGAATAGGTAAACGGATTGAAGAGAATCGCGATAAAGATGGCAGCCAACGGCAGCGGGTTGCGGATTATGGGCCGGACGGCGATGCACGCCACGACGCAGCCCAGCGCGTAGAGGAGCTGGTTGGCGAGCGGAAGGGAGATGCCGGCTTCCTTTACGGCGGCAAGGTAGATCGGGAAAGATGGCTGCTTTATGAGCGTGTAGACGTCGTAGGTACCGAACCACTCACCCGCAAGTATAAACTTGGCGTGCTCGACGAAATTCAAGGCGTCGTGGGGTGTAAAGGTCGGCACGATCCTGATGTCTGAGGTCAACCATAGCTTTACGGCTACCGCGAGAAAGACGATTGACGGAAAAATCCATCGTTGCAACGTGAAGCTCGATTCGAGGTGAAGGCCTCTGCTCAGATGACCTTCGCGCCGGTTGCTTTTCGGACTTCATCTTCGCTGACGCCCGCGGCACATTCCACAAGCGTCAAGCCGTGCGGGGTCACGTCGAGAACCGCCAGATCGGTAATGATGCGATCGACGACGCCGACGCCGGTCAGAGGCAGCGAGCACTCCTTGACGACCTTGTGGGAACCATCTTTGGCGACGTGCTCCATCATGATGATGACCCGCTTCGCCCCGCTGACCAGGTCCATCGCACCGCCCGGACCCTTGACCATCTTGCCGGGGATCATCCAGTTGGCGAGGTCGCCATGCTCCGAAACTTGCATCGCACCGAGGATCGCGAGGTCGATATGCCGGCCGCGAATCATTCCGAACGACATCGCCGAATCAAAAAACGACGCTCCCGGCAAGACGGTGACCGTCTCTTTGCCGGCATTGATCAGATCCGGATCTTCCTCGCCTTCGAACGGATACGGCCCCATCCCCAGGATGCCGTTCTCGCTTTGCAGCACGACCGTTACGCCCGCCGGAACGTAGTTCGGAACGAGCGTCGGCAGGCCGATCCCGAGGTTGACGTACTGTCCGTCTTTGAGTTCGCGAGCGACGCGTGCCGCCAATTGCTCTCTGGTCAGCGCCATGCTAGCGGCCTCGTCGCTGGCGCGTCGTTAACCGCTCGATGCGTTTATCGTGCGGGCCGACGACGACGACGCGCTGGACGAAGATTCCCGGCGTATGAACCTGTTCGGGATCGATTTGGCCCGGCTCGACGAGCTCCTCGACTTCGGCGATCGTGATCTGTCCCGCCATAGCGCACAGCGGGTTGAAGTTGCGCGTCGATTTGTGAAAGACGAGGTTTCCGTGCCGGTCGCCGACGCTCGCACGCACCAGCGCGAAGTCGCATACGATCCCTTCTTCGAGCACGTAGGTGCGCCCGTCGAAATCTCGCGTCTCCTTCTTCGGCGAAGCCAAGGCGATCGAACCGTCGGGCTTGTAGCGCCACGGCAGTCCACCGTCGGCGACCTGCGTCCCGACGCCGGTCGGCGTGTAGAACGCTCCAATCCCGCTCCCGCCGGCGCGCAGCCGCTCGGCCAGCGTCCCCTGCGGCACGAGTTCCAAAATGAGTTCGCCTCCGAGATACTGTCGCTCGAATTCTTTGTTTTCGCCGACGTAGGAGTTGGTCGTGCGCGTGATGCGCTTGGCATCGAGCAACACGCCCAAGCCCCAACCGTCGATCCCCAAATTGTTCGAGACAACCTTCAAGTCGGTCGCACCCTGCGCGTGGAGAGCCTCGATCAGGCTATGCGGGATGCCGTTGATCCCGAAGCCGCCGACCGCGAGCGAAGCGCCGCTCGGGATGTCGGCGACCGCCGCGGCCGCGTTCGCCACCACCTTGTCCATGCAGGTTGTTCTCCATCCTCTAGGCGTAAAACCCTGTTGAGGTCTTGCGATGAGTTGTCGCGTCGTGGCGATTTTTCGCTGCGGCGAGGCGCGAGGAGCGATGAATGGTGCTGACCCATTTGAGCGACGAGCAACAAAGCCGCAGCGGAAAAGCGCCCGACGAGGAGGCGCTGATCCTTCAGGTGGTGCGACAGCTCGTCGCCGAGCGGGTAGCGCCACGCGCCGCGGAGATCGATGAGAGCGGCGAGTTCCCGTGGGACATTCAGAAGCTTTTCGCCGAGAACGACTTGCTCGGCATCCCGTTTCCGGCGGAATACGGCGGCCTGGGCGGCTCGTTCCTCACCTACGTCAAGGTCGTCGAGGAAGTCGCGAAGGCGTGCGCCTCGAGCTCGCTCATCATCGCCGTACAAGAATTGGGCGCGCTGCCGATCATCATCGCCGGCAATCACGAGCAGAAGCAAAAGTACATCCCCAAACTTGCCTCGGGCGAGTGGACCGCGGCGTACGCGCTAACCGAAGCCGGCAGCGGCTCCGATGCGGCCGGCTCGATGCGGACCCGCGCCGAAAAACGAGGCGACAAGTACGTCCTCAACGGGACGAAGATTTGGATCACGCAAGGCGGCGTCGCCGACGTCGTCTGCGTCTTCGCCGTCACCGACCCTGCGAAGGGGCCGAACGGCATCAGCGCGTTCATCATCGAGAAAACGTTTCCGGGCTTCAAGGTGGGGAAGCTCGAGAAAAAGATGGGAATCCGCGGCTCGCCGACAGTCGAGTTGATCTTCGAGAACTGCGAAGTCCCGGCTGAGAACCTGCTCGGCGAGGAAGGCACCGGCTTCAAGACGGCGATGAAGGTGCTCGACAAGTCTCGGCCCGGCATCGCCGCGCAGGCGCTCGGCATAGCTGCGGGCGCGCTCGATTTCGCCGCCAATTACGCGCAGGAGCGGATGGCATTCGGCAAGCCGATCGGCCAACAACAGGGCATCCAGTTCATGCTGGCCGACATGAAGGTGGAAGTCGAGTCGTCGCGCCTCCTGCTCTACGAAGCCGCGCGCAAGTGCGACGAGTCGGCGCCGGATCTCACGTTATGGGCCGCGCTCTGCAAGCTGAAAGCCGGCGACACGGCGATGCGCGTAACGACCGATGCCGTTCAGATCCTCGGCGGCTTCGGGTATTCGACGGAATATCCGGTCGAACGGATGATGCGCGACGCGAAGATCACGCAGATCTACGAAGGGACGCAGCAGATTCAGCGGCTCGTCATCGCGCGCACCCTCGTCGGAAAGTGGAGGCCGGGTGCCTGACATCATCGATCTTTGTCACGCTGAGTTCGCGGAAACGAAGAACAGCGTCCCGTTCTTCAATTGATCTAGGAACCGACGCCACTCACTACGGGAGCGCTCTTCTGACGACTCGCGTGCGCTCTGCTCTTGGCGTAATCGTTCCTTACGTAATGCTCGTCCTCGTGCACGTTCTATTCACGCGGCAGATGCTGTTCCCGGCGCGTTACTACGATGAATTGTATTATCTCGGTGAAGCGCGCCTTTTCGCTCGCGCCGGAGCGGCCATCAACGTGATCCATTCCGGCTTCGGCGAGTTCGGTTATTCGCTGCTGATAACGCCGGCCTTCTGGATTTCGCGAGACTTCGCTACGATCTATCAGTTGGCGCTGACGATAAACGCGTTCGTCCTCGCGTCGATGATATTTCCGCTGGTCTGGTTAGGGCGCAGACTGATGGGCTTAACCGCTCGAAGCGCGGTCATCTGCGCCTTTGCCGTCTGCCTCTACCCGCCGTTCCTGCTGTATTCGACGGGCACGCTCTCCGAGAATCTTTTCATTCCTGTCTTTCTCCTTACCGTTGTGGCGTGCGCGCGCTTTGCCGAGCGTCGCTCGTCCTACGGCCGCGCGATAGCTTTCGGCCTCCTTTCGGGCACGCTCTACATGATTCACGGGCCGGGGCTCGCAGTCGTCGCTGCAGCCTCGCTGGTATTTCTACTCTTAGCGTGTATCGAACGGCGCGAGCTTGCGCAGCTCGCGGCAGGGATGGCTGCGGCAATCGTGATGTGCCTGCTGGTAGATATCGAAAACAAGCCGATACTCGCCGCCATGTATCCGGAATTTCCGTCGTACTTGCCGTCCCTTCGTTATTTCTACAGCATCCCGTCGACGTATCTTACGGCACTCGTGTTTCTGGGGGGACACCTCTTTTGCACGAACGTTTCGAGCTTCGGACTGATGGGATGCGGCATCGCATTCGGATCGATCCGGGCGATGGACGTCCTAAGGACCGGGGTCTCGGTGAATCACGGCCGTCAGGTTGCGACAACGATCGGCTTCGTGCTGCTTTCCTTTGTGCTGACCTTGGTTCTGGGGGCGGGCTTCCTCGCCGTCTTGGGAGTAACGATCACCAATCCGACGCGCACGCTGGCGAGCAGCCAAGACCTGGTGGCCGGCCGCTACGTTGAAGGCGTCATCGCGGGCGTTTTGCTCTTCGGCATCGCTGCGTTGTTCGAACGACGCGCGCGCCTTTTCGGCCTGTGCGCGGCGATCTCGATTGGAACCACGCTTTTCGTTGCGACCTTTACGATCCGTGAGATCGAGGCGATACACCAGTCTCTCGCGCCGCCGTTCATGACTTGGGACTGCTGGACCCTACTCGGATTCCTGCGCCTCTTGCACACGACGAGCTTTGTCGCGGTCACCGCTGCAAGCGTCGGCGGCCTCGTTCTGATATATGCCGGAGCGAGGCTTCGCAGCATGCTTCCGGCCACGATCGCGCTCGGCGCGGTTTGGATAACTCTAGCCGTCACCGAATTCCGAGTCGACTATCTCGGCGAGCAGGCGCGGCGTTTGAACGGCACTCACACCGCGGCTCGTCTCGTTCCCCGTTTGCGTCAGCTATCCGCGAGCATAGTAAGCTACGATAGAACGACGTGGGATCCTTACTACTACTCGACATATATTCTGTTCGACGCCGGGCACCGGTACGAACCCTTTGTCAGTTCCGCGGGCGACAGGCCGGCTTCAGGCCCCGTCATCGCGGGTGCGAAATGGCGGCCGCCGGCGCCGGGATTCGAGCGCATCGCCTGTGAGGATGCCGCCGACAATTGTTTGTGGCTCGAACGCGGCTCCGCCGGCCGTTGACTAGAAAACTAGCGAACGAGAATAAGATTAGACGTGAGACCCAATAACTTGTGGCGTCGAATGCCGGCGCCGCAGCCGGCCGGAAGCATCGACGCCAAGTCATGGGAATCGAGTAGATTTAGGTTTTCGGTTTTGGCGAGGAGCCGAAACCCCAGAAGTCTTAACAGCGCTTGATGCTTTGATCGCGGAAGCCAGTGGACGAATGGCAAGAGCGTGTGCATTTCGACCGGGAAACCACGATTGGGCGTCGTCACGAAGACCCGCCGGCCAACGCGAAATAACTCCTTGAGAAAGATCTCTTGCAGCGCCCTAGCGCCGACGTGTTCGAGCACGGCAAACGATACCACGACGTCAAAGGCGAGATCGTCGAATGGCAGCTTCCGTCCCACGGTCCGTACGAACCGAAGGCCCGGGAACTTCGTTTCGAGGAAAGACGCGTCTTCGACACTTGTCGCCGTAATGTTTTGCGGGTAGGGATAGAGCTGTTCGAAGAAATTAGACTCAGGTAAGGTTTGATCCGGCGTAACACCGACGTCCAATACCGTTGCGTCGGAGCTCGGACCGATCAATTCCATGAACCGAGCGAACATCTTTCGCCTTTCGCGGTACGAAACGACGGAAGCCGCTCGACGAAGCGGATGGCCAAGGCTAAAGTAGTCAACCGCTCGGACCTCGGGCATGCTCTTCCTTACGTCCTTTGCCGATCGGGATCGCCGGAACTGGACCTTCGACGGCGGAAACGCTTGGCGCTCACTCGTCCGATCTGCAAAATGCTGACGAAGAAACTGGAAAGGCCGATTTGTAGTCCGCACGCCAAAGCAGTAACCGAAGGCACCGTAACTCGGCCTACGAGAACGGCGTCTAATGGGCCAAAAGAAGCCGCTCTCCACATATTGAGAGCATAACCGGTTCCAAGTAGCCCAAGTATCAGTAACGATGCGGCGCATATGAGGCCACGCTCGAGCGTGAATACAGCTAAGAGTCTGTCTAGGCGCGGGTCCTCAGGCAGCAGGCCGGCGTTGATCCCAAAGATCTTGGTGAAAACGCTGAAGATGACGAATTGAAGGCCGAGCAGAACTGAAACGCCGCTATAAAGGAGCGAATTGGTCTCTAGGATTGCATTTCCAACGCGAACGGGACCAGGCAAAAAGAGCAGCATCGAAATCAGGCCGATCGTGATGAGCGTCAGACCTGGGTAAAAGAAGAGCCACCGCGGACTATATAACAAGAGAAACCGCAGGTTTCGCCACCCATCGTGCCAACTTCGCAGATGCGGTCGCCGCCCGCGCCCGTCCGGAACCAAGGTCGTCGGAACCTCTTCGATTTCGAGGCCGTGCAGGGATGCTTTCACGATCATCTCACTCGAGAACTCAAAGCCCGTGGTGTCGAGCTCGAGTGATACGATCGCGGCTTTTCTGAAGCCGCGGAGGCCGCAATGAAAATCCTTGGCTTTACTTCGGAAGAACAGATTCCCAAGTCCGCTCAGCGCCGGATTGCCAAAGTATTTGTGGTGGATGGGCATCGCGCCCGGAGCGATGCCGCCGCGGAATCGATTGCCGAGCACGAGGTCGGCACCGCCGCGCAGCGCCGACATGAATCCATCGAGACTTGAAAAGTCGTAACTGCCATCCGCATCGCCGATGATCACAAAACGGCCGCGGGCTGCAGCAATGCCCCCACGGATAGCACTTCCGTATCCGGTGTGGGCGATTTTGACCAAGCGAACCCCGGCTCGTAAAGCGATCCCATCAGACCCGTCGGTACTGCCATTGTCCGCGACTATGATCTCGCCGTCGATCGTCGAACGGCGCAGGAAAGACAGGGCTTTCTGGATGCACGCCTCGAGAGTCTCAGCTTCGTTAAGGCAGGGCATCAGTATTGAGAGTTCGATTTCTTCCACGATCTTTGTCAGACGGTATGTCAGCTTCTATCGATCACGAGGCCGTCCTCGGGAATAAACTCGAAGTATCTTCTTAACCACCGATGCTGATCGGCGATTTGCCGAAAAGCGCGGGGATAAAGTGTCCCGCAACGTATGAGATGGCGAAGACGGCTGCGCCGAAAAGAACGATCTCCAGACCCTTGACGACGACGTTGCGGCCGGACAGCCGGGCCGCCATCGCACCGATCGAGAAAAGGGCGATCACCGCGAATACCAAGCTGAGCCAAAGTGCCATCCCATGCGGCGCGAACGCGTGCGGCAGGATCGGTAGTGCCGCGCCGAGCGCGAACGAGCCGCCCATCGCAAACGCCGAACGCGCCCCGCCACCTTCGGCCTCCCGCAAATCGATCCCGAATTCATCGCGAACCATCTCGTGCAGCCAGATGTCCGGATTCTTGGCGAGACGTTCGACGATCGTCTGGGCCTCGGCGTCGGTAAAGCCTTTCAACCTGTAGTAGGCGACCTGTTCGGCGAATTCGGCCTCGGGCTGGTCGAGCATCTCCTGCTGTTCGAAAGCGATTGAGCTCTGAACCACCTCGCGTTCGGCTTTCTTTCCCAGATATTCGCCGACGCCCATTGAAATCGAACCGACGAGAAGCGACAGAACGCCGGTCAGCAGGATCGTCGCGCGATCGCTCGTCGCCGTGCCGAGGCCGGTCACGATTCCTAGCGTCGTCAACACGCCGTCTTGGAGGCCGAATACGACCTCGCGGATGTGCCGCTCCCGCGCGAGCCTTTGCCGTTCGGGAGTGTCGGGGATGC
>Ga0209009_1000763_pt1 | contig 10302 bp, 8 predicted proteins | sample BlaSpr_A8_OM3_M2_FD_187979 | JGI IMG/M metagenome (GOLD analysis project Ga0209009, IMG submission 187979) | Forest soil microbial communities from Thunder Bay, Ontario, Canada - Black Spruce, Ontario site 2_A8_OM3_M2 (SPAdes) (version 2) | ecosystem: Environmental > Terrestrial > Soil > Boreal... | reverse complement strand
TGCACTTCAATGGCCGCTCCAATGATCTTTTCCGTTAGTTCTTCGTGAAGAAGTTTGCTCCGTGCCTCCGTGTCTCCGTGGTGAATCATGTCTGCAGCACTCCCACCTTGAACTCCGCCACGTCCGGGTTCAGCGCCGCTGCTTCCAGGGCCTGCGTGATCGCATCGCGCGTTTCGATGGGATCGATGATTTTGTCGATCCACAGTCGCGCCGCGCCATAGCGTGGATCCGTCTGCTCGTCGTAAGTGCGTTTCACCGATTCGTACAGTTCTTTCCGCTCTTCCTCGCTCAGCTTCTTGCCGCCACGCTCGAGTTGCTTGACCTTAATTTCAACGAGTGTTCCCGCCGCCGAATCGCCGCTCATCACCGCGTAGCGCGCGGTCGGCCAGGCAAACACAAAGCGCGGATCGTATGCCTTCCCACACATCGCATAATGACCGGCCCCGAACGACCCGCCGACGATCACGGTAATCTTCGGGACCACGGAATTTGAAACCGCGTTCACCATCTTCGCGCCCGCCTTGATGATGCCGCTCCACTCCGCATCGCGTCCCACCATGAATCCGTTTACGTCGTGAAAGAAGATCAGTGGAATCAGATTCTGGTTGCAGTCCATGATGAAGCGGGCAGCCTTCTCGGCGGACTCCGTGTAGATGACGCCTCCGAATTCGATCCGCTTGTGGCCTTCATGATCGGTTTGCTGCGCGTGCAGTTTCTGGTTGGCCACGATTCCGACCGCGAAGCCGCCAATGCGGGCGTAACCACAGATGAGAGTCTTTCCGTACTCCGGCTTGTATTCGTCGAACCGGCTGCCATCGACCACGCGAGCCAACACTTCTTTCATGTCATAGGGCCGCGCCGGCGACGAATCGTAGATGCCGTAGATTTCTTCCGCCGCCAGTTCGGGCTCGACCGGCTTCTTGCGGTCCCAGGGAGAAAGTCGCCGGTATCCCCACTTCTCTACAATCGAGCGAATCCGCGCGATACAAGCCTGGTCGTTGGGTTCGCGAAAGTCCACGGTGCCGCTGATGGCCGAGTGCATGGCCGCGCCGCCCAACTCCTCCGACGATACTTTCTGGCCAATCGCCGCCTGCACCAACGCAGGTCCGGCAAGAAATAATCCGCTGCCGTCGGTCATCAGCACGTGATCGCACATCACTGGCAGATAGCCGCCGCCCGCCACGCACATGCCCATGATGGCCGCGATCTGCGGAATGCCCATCGCCGACATCACTGCGTTGTTGCGAAACACGCGCCCGAAATCGTCAGTATCGGGGAAAACATCTTCCTGTAGCGGAAGAAAAACGCCCGCGGAATCCACCAAATAAATCGTCGGGATATGATTTTCAATCGCGATGTTCTGCGCGCGGATTACTTTCTTCGCCGTCATCGGGAAAAACGCGCCCGCTTTCACGGTTGCGTCATTCGCAATGATCATCACGCGACGCCCAGAAACGTGCGCCAGGCCCGTGATCGTTCCAGCCGCCGGAGCGCCGCCCCACTCCTCGTACATCTCGTAGGCTGCGTATAATCCCAGCTCGAAAAATTCCGTTTTAGGGTCCATCAGCTTCGCGATGCGTTCCCGCGCGGTCAACCTGCCTTTCTTGTGCTGCGCTTCAATGGCCTTTGGGCCGCCGCATTGACGGATGCGCTCTTCCTCATTTTTTATTTCCGTCAATCGATCAACCATCTGCCGGCTGCGCTTTTCGAAGTCAGCGGATTTGGCGTCAAGGCGCGTATCGTTTTTCGTGCTGCTCAAAGGATCCTTTCCTACGTTGGGCTACCGCGTTTGCTCCAGGCCCTGCTGGAATACGGCATCAGATTGTACCATTCGAAGTAGTTTTTGACTTGGCGCACGGATGCGTTAAAATCGCGCCAGTTCGGGACCAGTCTCGAATCAAAACTTTCTCGGAGGATGCCTATGCTTTGCGATAACTGCGCGAAGGATAAGTCTGCCTCCGGCTTCTTGATTTAAGTGTTCGGACCGCAACTTCTCCTTCAGCGTTATTTCCTTTAGTCCATCGCGCAGCAGCGTCGCGCTTGGTTCCTGATAATTGAACCCCGCCAATTGGCGCCTGAAAAAGGAGAATCGAATGGATTTCGTGGACTTAGATCTAGCGCGTCGCATGGAAATGGCGGAAGCGCACGCATGTCGCGCATGCGCGGAGTCGTTTCAGCAACAGCACCGGGATTTCCCAGTCGCAGTACAAGAAATTGCGGGAAGCTTCGCGGTTTTTGCCGGAGTGGACTCCCCGGTTACGCAGGCGATTGGTCTGGGTCTGCACGGTGACGTGTCGGACACCGATCTCGATCGGCTGGGAGATTTTTTCCGCAGCCGTGGAGCTGCGGCTGCGGTAGAGCTTTGCCCGCTGGTGCCGATGTCTCTTTATGAAAGGCCGCAAAACGCGGTTATCAGTTGCTCGAAGTTTCGGACGTGTTGTTTCGAAAACTCACCGACCTCGATGGCGAGGTCGAAGCGCCGCCTTCTGGCGTAAACATACGCCGAGCGGCGCCTGACGAGGCCAAGCTGTGGACTAAGACGGTGGCTCAGGGGTTCGCCGAACATCATCCAGTGACACCGTCCATCCTGGACGTGATGGAGGGCTTTTTCCCCGCCGCACATTGTTTCATCGCGCTAGTGGACGGTACGATCGCCGGCGGCGCCGCACTTTCTGTGCGAGAGGGAGTCTGCGGCCTTTTCGGCGCCAGCACGCTCCCGGAATTTCGGGGTCGAGGCGTGCAAGCTGCGTTGCTAAAGGCGCGTCTCGAGTCGGCTGCAGCGCAAGGTTGCGATGTTGCCGTCAGCATCGCGCAGCCGGGAAGCACCTCGCACCGCAATATCGAGCGTCAGGGATTTCGCGTCGCCTATACGCGCACAAAACTGATTCGCGCGCTGTCCTAATTCCGCAGCATCAGTCTCTATAGGCCAAGCGTGGAAGCAGGGAACTGTTATCTGGATAGATTACACTCCCTTCGGAGCGGCCGAAATTCTCTGGCGGATAAAATCTACGATAGCTTGGGTGGGAGTCCCAGGAAGGAAAACCTCGGCGATTCCGCCTTTTTTCAGCGCCGGGATGTCTGCCTCGGGAATAATTCCTCCGATCAGAACAGTCACGTCGTCCATCCGCTTTTCGCGCAGCAAGTCCATCAATCGCGGACAAAGCGTGTTGTGCGCGCCGGAAAGTATGGAGAGGCCGATAACGTCTACGTCCTCTTGCGCCGCTGCAGACGCGATCATTTCCGGCGTTTGCCGTAGCCCGGTATAGATCACTTCCATCCCGGCATCGCGCAGGGCGCGCGCAATAATCTTCGCTCCGCGATCGTGCCCATCGAGTCCCGGCTTGGCTATCAGCACGCGAATTTTCTTATCGGTCATGGAAGGCAAGAATACTTCAAATTGCGGTTGAAACGATAGTGATGCGAGCGCTTGAATTTCCTGGAGAGTTATCGCAAGTCGAGCAAAAACTCTTCCAGCAGGGAATTGAACTGATCCGCGTTATCCACGAACAAAGCATGGCCAGCACCCTCAAAAACCTCCAGCTGCGAGCCGTGAATCTGCTTTTGCATCTCCACAATTGTGCCCAGGTAACCGCTCTTTGCCGCGCACACGATGCTCGGTTTATCAATTTTTGGCAGAACGGAACGATAGTCCGCGACGAAGTATCCGACCAGCAGAGCAACGGCAGTGTTGGTCGGCACCCGCAGAGACGTCTGAATCACCCTGTGAAGATATTCTTCCGCTTGTGGCTTTTTGAAATTGAGATCGCGAACAAATCCATTTGTCGCCTTTTGCCGGTCCTCCAGGATTCCTTTCAGAAGTCCGAAATCCTGATCCGCATCACCAGGAATATGTCCGCCCGCGTCATTGTCGACGAACACAAACCCGGCGAAATCTCCTGTTCCGAATTGATCTATGTACGACATGGTTTCAACTACGGCCATGGACCACGATACGATTACGACCGGCGCAAGATGTAATTGAGTGATCAGGGCTCGGATGTCACGCGCTCGCGCAGTGGGAAACAACCCGTCAGAAGTTTGCGCTGATTCGCCCTGCGAACGCGGATCCATCGCGACCACACGATAATCTTTCGAAAAGTACGAGATTTGGTTCTCCCAAATCCAGGCAGGCATGGTCCATCCCGGCACAAAAAGCAGCGAAGGGAAATTGTGCGCGCCGGAAACTGCGATATTGCCCTTCGTTGGTTTTACATCTGCTGGAAGAGGATTTCCCACTTGCGCGCTCTCGACGTTCGCCGAGCGCCCTGCTTCGAGATAATGAATCTTTACTCCGTCAGGAGTAGTGATAAATCCGCTCTTCACCGCGGCAGGTTTCTTGTCCTTCACTCCCGCGCTAGCCGGATGAGCGGCCGCGCAGGCAAACACAAAAAAGCACAGAGTAGCAAGCAGGGAATTTCCAGCGGAGCTGAAGGATTTCAAAGTTAGACCGCCTCTAACCGATTGCCGGTCAATTGTATGAGGATGGAATTCTTAGGTGACGGCCACTTCTTCATAAATGCCGAACACAACGCGCAGTGTGTCGCAAATTTCGCCGAGCGTGGCGTACGCTTTCACCGCTTCGTAGATATACGGCATTGTGTTTTCGGTGCCAGCAGCCGCTTTACGCAATGCTGCAAGCCGCCGAGCAACTTCATCGTTTGAACGCTCCGCGCGAAGCTTACGCAACCTGTGCGTTTGGCCCTCGGCGACCGTCTCATCGATTTGCAAAATATCGATGGCCTTCTCTTCGGTCACGTAATCATTCACTCCCACGATAATTTTTTCTTTGCGGTCCACAGCAACCTGGTAGCGATAGGCTGCCTCGGCAATCTCGCGCTGCGGATAGGCTCGTTCGATGGCCGGCACCATACCACCCAGCGCGTCGATTTTCTCGATGTAATCCCAGGCACCGCGCTCGATCTCGTTCGTCAACGTCTCCACAAAATACGAACCGCCCAGCGGATCGGCTGTGTTTGTTACGCCGCTTTCGTGCGCGATGATCTGTTGCGTGCGCAAAGCGACGGTCGCGGCAAATTCAGTCGGGAGCGCCCAAGCTTCGTCCAGGGAATTCGTGTGCAGAGATTGCGTTCCACCCAGCACGGCTGCGAGAGCCTGCAACGCCGTACGCACCACGTTGTTGTAAGGCTGCTGCGCGGTCAACGAGCACCCGGCTGTTTGTGTATGGAAGCGCAACGCCCACGAACGCGGACTCTTCGCGCCAAAGCGTTCGCGCATCGTCTTGTACCAAATGCGGCGTGCCGCGCGGTATTTCGCAATTTCCTCAAAGAAGTCATTGTGCGCGTTGAAGAAAAACGAAAGCCGCGGCACAAATTCGTCCACCTCCAACCCACGTCGTACGCCCCACTCCACATATTCAATGCCGTCGCGCAAAGTGAACGCCGCTTCTTGAATCGCCGTCGACCCGGCCTCGCGAATGTGATAGCCGCTCACGGAAATAGGATTGAATCGCGGCGTGTGTTTCGTTCCAAACTCAAAGGTATCGATTACCAGCCGCATCGACGGCTCGGGCGGATAGATGTATTCCTTCTGCGCGATGTATTCCTTCAGAATATCGTTCTGCAGCGTCCCGGAAATTTTCTTCCAGTCTGCGCCCTGCTTTTCAGCCACGGCGAGATACATGGCCCAAATCACCGAGGCAGGGGAATTGATGGTCATGGAAGTGGTAACGTCTGCAAGCGGAATCTTGTCGAACAGCGTTTCCATGTCGGCGAGTGAACTAATCGCCACGCCGCACTTTCCCACTTCGCCTTCCGCCAGCGCGTGGTCAGAGTCATAGCCCATGAGCGTCGGCAAATCGAACGCGACGGAAAGTCCCGTTTGTCCTTGCGAAAGCAAATAGCGAAACCTGCGGTTGGTATCCTCAGCCGCGCCGAACCCGGCAAACTGACGCATGGTCCATAGCCGGCCGCGGTACATCGTCGAATGAATTCCGCGCGCATAGGGAGGCTCACCGGGATAACCCAAATCGCGTTCCGCGTTCCATTCGGGTAAATCTGCCTGGGTATAAAGGCGCTTGATGGGGTAGCTTGAGACGGTGGTGAAATCGGCAGGGCGCTCGGGTGACTTTTCAAGCGTGGGCTTCAGAGTTTTTTCTTCCCAGTCGCGCTCCGCTTTCGACGGGTTGCGCTTCGCGTCTGGAACCGTTGCTGAAGCGGACTTCAGCGGATCAGCAATGTTTTCGCCAATTTTTTCGGCCATGAGCGGAGCTCCTTGGACGGCGCGAAATTCTCGTTTCAAAACTCTCTATGGTTCATTCTAGGTCAACGTTCTAGCGGCAGCAAGCAGCGGTATCCAGAGTAGACGTGGCAAACACGCGTCCGGCAGGCGCGGTCCTGTTCAGCCCAAATTACGCAGTCTAGTTGCGGAGGCTTACTTCGCGCCGATCGAATCGTCTCTATCCGGCGTTCCAGGGATGAGTTTCTCGCGATAGACTTTGCCTCTAAGTGCGTCCGCCATGGTAATACGGTTAACTTCCAGAGTGCGCCCCATGGCTTGGTTGAAATTCACCAGAGCCTCTTCGAGATTTACTTTGGCTCGCAACTCGGTTCCTTCCGCCGCCGTCAAGTCGCGCGATCGAAGCACCACGTTGTAACTGGTGGAAGATCCGAGCTGATATTTCTTCTGTTCAGCGTCGAGCGTCTGCTGCGCCAGGTTTCGCGCTTTCCCCGCAGCCGCCACCTGCGCGCGATCCTGCTGCAAAGCAATCATGGTGTTGCGCACGTTAAGCACGATGGTGTTCTGCGTCTGACGGTATTGGGTTTGCTGCACGCGCTCATTGAGTAAAGCCCGGGCATTGTCCGATTGAGCCGATCGGTTGCGTATCGGAATTGAAAACGTGACGCCAGCAGCGTAGGTTGGAAATTTATTCTCAAACAGGCTGGATAGGGCGGCTCCCAAGCCATTGGTCTTCAGCGTCGTCGGAAAGACCGGGAATCCCACGACTTCGTTGCCAATTTGCAGCCCGGTTATTGAGTCGACAATGGGCTCACTCGGAATGGGCGTAATAGAGCTAGGAATATTAGACGTCGAGGTTATCGAGTTTCCTGAAAGGCCGGTCGCGGAGTACTGCGCATAAACGTTCAGCCCAGGCAAAAGAGCGTTCTTGGTCGCCTTCGCTTCTATTCCAGCGTTCTTAAGGTTCAGATCGGATTGATAGATTTCCGGCCGTTTCTGCCACGCTTCTTTCACCGCATCGTCCAGTGGAATATTTTCGACAATCTCCGGAGTGGCAATCGCTGTGGTCGGCACGATTTCAATTCCTTGAAGCTCGGGCGCCATCAGATTCTTGGTAATGTCGTTCAGCAGAACGGTCTGCTGTTGCAGGCGCGTGGTCTGCGCCACAATCAAGTTTTGCTGGTCGGTGGCGACCTGAGATTCCGCTGTGAGCACGTCCAGAGGCGCCATGGTCCCGATCTGCAGTTGCTTCTTATTGTCTTCATACAGCTTGGTGGAAACACCCACCGCCGCCTCTTGCACTTTCACGTTTTCGCGGTCGTACACCAGTTCCCAGTAATCGTTCGAAGTCTGCGTCACCGTGGCCATCACCTGCTGCGCTAGCTGCGAATCCGCGATCTTCAGCGAGTTCTTGGCTTCCAGAATGTATCGAGTGTTTACCAGTATTCCAAAGCCGTTCAGCAGCGGTTGCGTCAATGTGGCTGTCAGAACCGGTTGCACGAAGGGATTGAACAGGTTCTGCGGCGAGTTGGAGGCCGCCCGCGTTGTGTCAAAGGTGGTCGAGAAGTTCGTGCCGGTGTGGAAACCCTGAGTGTAGCCGAAATTGTAGGTGTAACCATTGGTCGTCAGGCTCGGAATCGTGGCTGAAGTGCCCGTCCCGGAAAGCAGCGGATTGTTGACCGGTATCGTTGACCTCTGCCAGTCGACATTCCCCGAAACTACCGGGTCGAACGAAACAGAAGGCGAAGTGCCGAGCACGATTTGTTGTGTATTGGCGAACTGCGGAATTCCGCCCGCCTTCGCTTTCAGAATTTGCGTTTCAGCGATCCAGGGCAAGAACTTTTGCACACTTATATTCAAATTATTTTCAAGCGCGAGCGAAATAGCGTCCTCGAGGCTGAGCATCAGCTTGCCGTTCTGAACCAGCTGATCCAGACGCGGAGAATTCGTCAGCATCGGCTGAGGAATCTTGGCCGTGGTGTAGGGCGCAATGATACTTGGAAAGAATGGCTTTCCCTTTGAGTAGTCCGGGCCCATCTTCATTTCCCGCGCCTCGGCAGCGGCAGGAGTCTGCGGCTGCTGCTTAAGCTCGCTACCGGAAGGCTCCTGAGTCCGTCCCGGTTGAGCCTGTCCCGGAGTTTGTTGTGATTGTGCAGGCTCCGGCTGGCTTGGCTGTCCCTGTTGCTCTTGTTGCGACGGAGTCCCCTGGCTTGTGGGATTCTGACCTTCGTGAGCCTGAGCAAAGGCCGGAGAGACGACCAAAGAAAAAGCCGTCAGCATCACCAGAGCAACATTCATAAACCTTCGAATCATCGTGGTTTTTCCTCTCAGCATAATTGAGACGTTGAGGTGTTCGCAGACCTCACTATATCTAAACGCGCGCACACACCACTTTGTTTCAAATGGCCTATTTCGATGCAAGGGGGCGGCCACGTGTATCCAGTTGAAATTAGACGGTTAATCGGGATTTTCAGCTCACAGCTCGTTCATTAACGAACATTACTGTGCGCAATCGAACAAACGGACACCGAAGTGTAGCATCGCCATTACCCGCTGACAATCTTGCATAGAAGCCGGAAATCTTCATCGTATTCAGGACGACGTGAGAACTTTCCAAGGACAACCCCTCAACGAAGCCCATCATGCCTGTGTCCTATCGCGCCGAGCGTTTAAAGTTCAATCGCAGTGCACTGCGAGCGACCGGCAACCGAACTCCGCCTGATGTCAGCATGAGTGTGCGCTAAATCAGCGAATTAGCTAACGCGCAACTTGATTCCACGATCTTTCGCCGAACTTCATCCGCTATTAACGACAGTGTAATACACGGGCAACGACATCGGAACAGACTGCGCCGCTTGCTGTTCGAGCAATCGAATTAATCCACCAGGAGGAAACGCATGAAGTTGAGCTCCAAGGTAGGACTGTGGCGGCAGCGCGCTACGCTTTGCGCATGTATCGCCACTTTGATGTTGAATCCCATCGCCGCGTCAGCACAAAGCGCTACCGAGGCTAAGGGTGCCAAGCAGAAAGAGACCGCCACGCCCATCACACACGTGATCGTCCTCATCGGCGAGAACCGCACGTTCGATCACGTATTCGCCACTTACGTGCCCCAGAGCAAGGATTCGGTTTTGAATCTTTTGTCCGAGGGAATCATCAACGCCGACGGCACGCCCGGGAAGCATTTCAACAAGGCCCAGCAATTTCAGGCTACCGCGCCCTTCGAAAAAAAGTATTTCATCAGCCTGGAAGGGAACAGAAAGGAGCCCTACCCACTATTGCCTGAGCCAACCCTGAATTTCGCGCCTAACGCGCCAACATTTCCTCCTGGAACCCCTGCCAGCTTTCTAGCCGAGATTGAGCCGTCGTTAGACCCGGACTTCCTGAACTTTCTCACCACCGGCGGAACCGGCCTGGGGCAGAGCTTTATCCTGCAAGATTCCGACACCCGCGTTCAGAACTACTTTGCGCTGCCGAGCGGTCCATTCCAGCTCACGGGACCGACCCTCCCATTCGATTCCTATACGGGAGACACCACGCATAGGCTATTCGAGATGTGGCAGCAATCGGACTGCAGCATCCAAAACGCCACGCCTCGCAATCCTTCGGGGTGCTTGAGCGATCTTTATCCTTTCGTAATCACGAATTACACCAACCAGTTTGATCCCTTCTTCGGCGGCATCGACGACAATGGCGGCAGCAACTCCATGGCGTTTTTCAACGTTCAGAATGGCGACGCCCCAATCTTTAAAATGCTGGCCGATCAATACTCCATGAGTGACAATTTCCATCAGTCGGTGATGGGCGGGACCGGTGCCAACCACATCATGCTTGGCTCGGGCGACGCGTTCTTCTGGACCGACGGCAATGGAGATCCAACCGTGCCGCCGTCTCACATCGCCAATCCGGATCCGCTCTCCGGGTCAGACGACGTCTATACCGTGGACTTGAATTTCGATGGCAATTTCACCGAGTGCGCCGACTCCACGCAGCCCGGCATCAAGCCAATCAGAGATTATTTGAAATCTCTGCCTTACAAGCCGAATCCGAATTGCGAGGCAAGCCATTTCTATCTCGTGAACAACGATAGTCCCGGTTTCCTGCCGG
>Ga0209009_1000762_pt1 | contig 10318 bp, 9 predicted proteins | sample BlaSpr_A8_OM3_M2_FD_187979 | JGI IMG/M metagenome (GOLD analysis project Ga0209009, IMG submission 187979) | Forest soil microbial communities from Thunder Bay, Ontario, Canada - Black Spruce, Ontario site 2_A8_OM3_M2 (SPAdes) (version 2) | ecosystem: Environmental > Terrestrial > Soil > Boreal... | reverse complement strand
ATTTCGCGCAACGGGAATTTCGGCGGCGTCGCCGCAACGCCGACCGGCTTCTTGTTGCCGTTGTCGGGATCGCGCTTGAGCATGAAGCCGTTCTCGACCTTGATCAGCGCGTGCAGCATGCGCTCGCGGTCATGCGCCACCCGCGGCGGATTGTTGAGCTTGGCGAACCGCGCCATCCCGGCTTCGATCGATTCGAGGTGGTTGATGCAGCGTAGGAGCGTCGTCTTGCCGCTTCCGCTCGGACCGAGCAGGCAGACGACTTCGCCCTTTTCGACGTCCAGGCTCACGCCTTTGAGCACTTCGTGGACGCCGAACCGTTTGCGGACGTCGCGGATCTCGACAAGCGCCATTCTGCTACACGTGCCTTACCGTGCTCCGCTGGTCGTGCCGAAGCTGAAACTGAAAACACGCCGCAGCATCCCGTCGCCCGAGCTGCCCGCGGTCATACGATCGTAGCCGAAGCGGCGTTCGAGCCGGCGCTGCACGAACGTCAGCACGCTGGTCAGCAAGAGGTACCAGATGCTGACGACCGAGAGCACCTCGAAGTAGCGAAAGTTCGTGCTGTAAAGATTCACGCCGGTCGCATAGATTTCGGGAACTGCGATCGTAAAGAGCAGCGACGTCGTCTTGAGCATCCCGATGAACTGATTACCGGTCGGCGGCAGAATGATGCGAATCGCCTGGGGAATCACGATGCGGCGCATCGCAAGCGGATACGTCATCCCGAGCGAGCGGGCCGCTTCGAGCTGGCCGCGATCGACCGAAAGCAGTCCGGCACGCACGATTTCCGTCATGTACGCGCCCTCGTTGACGCCGAGCGCAAGCACGCCGGCGAGCAGCGCCGGCAAGTTGACGCGATTGTTGGTCAGCTCGGCGGTCGCGTCGTACCAAAAAATGATTTGAACAATGACGGGCGTCCCGCGAAAGATCCACAGATACGCGTTGACGATGAAGCGCACCGCCGGAAGTCTCGACAGAGCGCCGAGCGCGCCGAGGAGGCCCATCGTAATGCCGATCGCCATCGCGGCGAGCGTGATCCAGAACGTGGTGAATGCCGGCCGAAAGAACTCCGACGAAAAGAGGAGCTGCCGGAAGACCTCAAAGTCGAACCGCAGTTACTCGGCCCTCTCGGTCATCCTTTGCGGATGTCGCCGTCGGTCAGATTCCACTTCACCAGGATCTTGTCGTAGGTTTTGTTCTTCTGGATGTTGGCCAGCGCTTCCGCAATCGCTTTCTGCAGTTCGGTCTCCCCCTTGCGCTCGACGATGCCTTCGCGGTGGCGGGGGGCGCCCGGCGGTTCGCCGGTGAGGACGGGGCTGGCGATCATGAACTCGCCACCGCTCTTCTGAACGGTGTACGCCGCCAGCGGCCAATCGATGAAAGCGATTTCGATGGTACCCTTGCGGAGCTGCTCGATCACCTCATTGTTGGTCGGAAAGGTACGAACGTCCATCGGCTTTCCGGCCGGACACGTATCCTTATATTTGGCGAGGTCGCGATCTTCGACCGAACCGGCAAGCGCGGCGATCGAGTGTCCGCAGGCTTGCGTCTCGTCGTTCACTTTGAGTCCCGTGCTGGTCTTCGTGACCAAGCGCAGGCCGCCCAGAAAGTATGGAACGAAATCGAACGCTTCTTGGCGCGCTGCGGTGATTCCGACGCCGGCGGCGATCACGTCGAACTTCTTTGCGTTTAGCCCGGGAAAGAGCCCGGCGAATGCGAGGTTGACGAACTCGGCTTTCAGGCACATCTGGTCGGCAATCGCGGTCATGATCTCGACGTCGGAACCGGCGGGCTGATTGTCGACCAAGAAGTTCTGCGGCGGCGTGCCAAGAGCGGTACCGACGGTTAAGGTTCCCGAAGTCACCAAACCGGCGGGTGCCTTGACCGGGCATTTGCGGGCGGCAGCATCCGCAGGCGAGAGTGACGCAAAGACGCAGATCGCGATCAGCGGAGCAAAAACGAAAAGCGGACGGTGCATGGGCAGGCCTCCGAAGCCGAGTCAGGGAGGCTTTTGGTTTACCGCGCGCGCCCGAGGCTCTTCTTGGCCAGCCTGGCGAAGCGTGGCTTAGGTCTCCCGACCGCTGGGGGAACCCCCAAGGCCTCATTAGGTACGGCGGGTCAGGATTTTCACATCGCGAAAGGAAGGGCAGTCTCGCGAGGAGAGAACGCGAGGCTCGACCCCGGGGAGGTAGGGATGGCCAAAGCGGTTGAGTCGCTCGCGTTCGAGCGGCATGGGCTCAGCGACGAGCAGTTGCGCTGGATGCTTCGCAACATGCACCTGCAGCGCACCATCGACAACCGCGGCTTCCAACTGAACCGCCAAGGGAAGATTCCGTTTGCGACGGGCAGCGAAGGCCACGAAGGCATCCACGCCGGAGCCGCGCTCGCGTTCATGCGCGGCAAGGACGTTCTGGTTCCGTACTATCGCGACGCCGGATTATGCATCGGCGTCGGGATGGAGCCGATCGACGTTCTGCTCGGTATGTTTGCGCGCGGCGGGGAACGGCAGGGCGGCCGTCAGTTCCCCAGCCACTTTACGCACCGCGCGATCGGCATCATGTCGTTTTCGTCGATCATCGCCGCGCACTGCCCGCATGCGGCCGGCGCCGCGTACAGCATGAAGTACCGCAAGGAAACGGGCCGGGCGGTGCTTTGCTGTTTCGGCGACGGCGCAACCAGCGAAGGCGAGTGGCACGAATCGATGAATTTCTCGGCGGTTCACAACCTGCCGATCGTGTGGCTTTGCGAAAACAACGAATGGGCGATCTCGACCCCGCGCGAGCACCAGATGGCGATCAAGGACGTCGTCCAGAAAGCCGTGGGCTACGGGATGCGCGGCTCGATGTGCGACGGGTCGGACCCGATCGCCGTGTACCAGACCGTGAAGGACGCCCTCGATCACGCGCGGAGTGGCGGCGGGCCGACGCTGGTCGAGGCCAAGTGCTATCGCTTCCTCTCGCACACGACCGACGATGACGACCGCACGTATCGGTCGCGCGAAGAAGTCGAGAAGCACCGCTCCCTCGATCCAATTCTGCGTCACGAGCGCACCTTACTCGACCACGGCGTCATCACGGTCCAGGAGATCGAGGCGCTGAAGAAAGACGTCTTACGAGAGGTCAACGAGATCACGGATCGGGCTGAGGCGCTGCCCTATCCTGACCCCTCGCAACTCTACGTCAATGTTTACGAAGGGACGCACGAGCCATGGCGCTAGCGACGGCCGGAACGACCACGATGAACAACGTCGAGGCCGTTCGTCACACACTCTACGAGGCGCTCAAGGCCGACCCGAAGACGCTGATCATGGGCGAGGACGTCGGCGCGCGCGGCAACGTCTTCCTCATCACCAAGGGCTTCTTGGAAGAGTTCGGACCGGAACGAATCATCGACACGCCGCTGGCCGAGGCGTCGATCGTCGGCGTCGCCGTCGGGATGGCGATGGAAGGCCTGCGGCCGATCGCCGAGATTCAGTTTGCCGATTTTATCTATCCGGCGTTCAATCAGATCGTCGGCGAGGCCGCGAAGACGCGCTACCGTTCGAACGGTGATTACACGTGTCCGCTGGTGATCCGGACGCCATACGGCGGCGGCGTGCGCGGCGCGCTCTCGCACTCGGTATCGATCGAGGCGCTGTTCTACCACGTCCCGGGTTTGAAGATCGTCGCGCCCTCGTTTCCGGCCGACATCAAGGGGCTGCTGAACGCCGCGATCGACGACCCCGATCCGGTGATGTTTCTCGAGCACAAAAAAACGTACAGGCTCGTAAAAGGCGAGGTTCCCAACGGACACTACACGATTCCGATCGGGAAAGCGGACGTGAAAGTCGCCGGTGACGCGCTGACGGTCGTGTCGTATGGGCTGTACGTCCACCAAGCGATCGAAGCCGCAAAACAGCTGGCGGCCGACGGTGTTTCGGTCGAAGTCATCGACTTGCGCTCGATCCGCCCGATGGACAAGACGACGATCCTCGAGAGCGTGCGCAAGACGCGCAAGCTGCTGATCATTCAAGAGGACAACAAGTTCGGCGGGATCGGCGCCGAGATCAGCGCGATGGTCGCCGAGGAAGCGTTCTTCGATCTCGACGCTCCGATTCGGCGGCTGGCCGGCCCCGACGTCCCCGCGATGGGCTACGCGCAGACGCTCGAAGAAGAGTTCATGATTCCGACTTCACGCATGGCTGCCACGATGCGCGAGATGGTTGCGTTCTGATGGCCACGACGATCACGATGCCGCAGCTGGGTGAATCCGTGACCGAAGGGACGGTCGCGCAGTGGCTCAAGAAGCCGGGGGACGCGATCGAGAAATACGAACCGTTCGTCGAGATCTCGACTGATAAGGTGACGGCCGAAGTTCCGTCGCCGGTGAGCGGCGTCCTGAAAGAGATCATCGTGAAGGAAGGCGACACGGTCCCGACCGGAACGGCGATCGCTGTGATCGACGAGGTCGGCGCCGCGAAGCCTCTGGATTCGCCGGCTGGACTGGGTGCGTCCAACGAACCGGCGCTCAACGTTCCGAGCACGCCGGCGTTCGGCGAGCAGCCAACGCGTCCGCCGCACGCAACGCCGGCGCCCGCGCGTCCGCAATCCGCGCCGCAACCAGCGAGGCCATTCGTTGCGCGTCCGGGGTCGCGCAACGGCGGGGCGCTCAATCCGCCGGAAGTCTTGCGACGCGTCTCGCCCGCAGTGCGCAGGCTCGCACGTGAAAACAATATCGATCTCACAACCGTGCGCGGTAGCGGAGAGCAGGGACGCATCACGGCAAACGATGTCCTCGCCGCCGCCGCGCAAGGGCCGGCCGCCGCGATGGCCGCGGGGATCATGGCGGCACCGGAGACCCGTCAGCCCAGCGCGCCGATTCAACCGACGGGACCGGTCTCGCCGTCGGCACCGCTTCCGCCGGCTGCCACAGCACCCGGACGCTCGACGTACGATCGGCCGATACCGGGCACGCTCGTGCCGCTCTCGCAGGCGCGCAAGATCATCGCGCAGCGGATGGTCGAGTCGAAGCACACCGCGCCGCACGCCTGGACGATGGTCGAAGTCGACGTCACCGATTTGTGGAATCTGCGCCAGCGCGAGAAGGATCGCTTTCAACGCGAGAAGGGTGTTGCGCTCACACTGTTCCCCTTCTTCATCCACGCTGTCGTGCAGTCGCTTAAAGCGTATCCGCTGATGAACGCGCGTTTCATCGACGAGGGCATCCAGGTTCTCAAAGAGATCAACGTCGGGATCGCCGTCGCCGCCGGTTCGAATCTGATGGTACCGGTGATCCGTCACGCCGACAATTATTCGGTCGCCGGACTCGCCGTCGAAGCCGGAAAGCTGATCGAGAAAGCGCGTTCCGGAAAGGTAGGGGCCGACGACCTCACCGGCGGGACGTTCACCGTCAACAACACCGGCGCGAACGGCTCCGTGCTATCGGCGCCGATCTTAAATGGCGGTCAAGCCGGAATCGTCACGATGGAGGCCGTCGTCAAGCGCCCCGTCGTGGTCGACGGCGACAAGATCGCGATCCGTTCGATGCTGAACGTCTGCCTCTCGCTCGACCATCGCGTCGTCGACGGCGCCATCGCCAGCGCGTTTTTGGTGGATTTGAAGAAACGACTCCAGGCGGTGCCTACGGCGCAATTCTAGCGTTGTCACGCTGAGCGCAGCGAGCGGAGCGAGCGGAGTCGAAGCGCCAACGGAGCTCCGTTTGTCCTTCGACTCCGGCGCGACGCGTTGCGTCGCGCCTCCGCTCAGGATGACAAGTTCGCGCTTTCGCTCAGAGTGACAGAGCTAGTGAATGTCGATTGCCGTTACTAGGCCGTAGCTGCAAAAAGCCATGATCGTCGCGAGTAAGAAGCCGACGACCATCGGCTTCGGACCCAGGCCGACCATCTTCTTCAAGTCGACGTTGAGGCCGACGCCTGCTAGGACGGCGACGATCAGGAAGCCGGCAGTCAGCGTCAGCGCGTGGCCGACGTTCGGCGGGAACACGCCGAGGCTGTTCAGTCCGGCCATTGCGACGAAGCCCAAGATGAACCAGGGCATCGCCTTCAGCGCGCGCTGCGTGACGGTGCCGGTCTCCGCTTGGTGCGTCCTCGCCGCGTGCACCAATCCGACGATTAACGCAAGTGGAACGAGCAGCACGGTCCGCGTCAACTTGACGATCGTCGCTACGGCGCCGGCGCTCGCGCCAAAAACGAAGCCCGTCGCGACGACGACGGAGGTGTCGTTTACCGCCGTTCCGGCCCAACTGCCGAAGGCGGTTTGCGTCATGCCCAGCGCGTGACCGATCGCCGGATACGTCAACAGGGCGACGATGTTGAACGAAAAGATCGTCGTGATCGCGTAGGCCAATTCTTCATCGGTGGCGCCAATGATCGGACCGACGGTCAGAATCGCCGAACCGCCGCAGATCGCGGTGCCGGCGCCGATCAACGTTCCGATCTTGCCCTTCAACTGAAAGAGCCGCGCCAGCACCAGCCCGAGCACCATCGAGGTTACGACGAGCGTCACGATCAGCAAGAGCGTCGCGCTGCCGGTCCTGATCACCGCTTGGAGGCTCAAGCTGGCGCCGAGCAGGATGATCGCAGTTCGCAAGACGTAGAACAGCGTGAACTTCGTCCCCGCCTCGATGCCCTTCGGTTTCGCGAGATTGCGAATCGTCATCCCGATGATGAGCGCGAGGACCACGTCGGGGATCGGGCCGGTGAAGCGGCCTAGGAGCCGTGCGACGATCGCGACGAGAAGCACGAGTCCCAAGCCCGGCGCCCAGCGCGGCAGCGCACCGGTCGTGAAGCCGGCCTTCGTGGCGGCCGGCGCCGTTGCCGACGTGATGATCGAACTCATCAGCGAGCGGCCATCTCGTGACCGAGCGTCTCAACGTCGCCGTTGACGATCTTGGTGAAGTCCTTCGAGCCTCTGAAGTAGGGCTCGACGACGACGTTCTTCATGTAGGCGACGAAGTCGGGGTCGCGTGAGACGGCGTTGAAGAAATCGTCGAGCTTCTTCTCCACGTTTCCGGGCGTGCCGCCTTTGGCGATGATCCCGCGGTAATGCAGCACGGTCAGATCCTTGTAGCCGAGCGAACGGAAGGTTACCGCACTCGGAAACAGTTTCAGCGCGCTGTCGTTCGACGCTGCAAGAACGCGAAGTTTGCCGCCGTCAACGAAGGACTTGACGTCGCCGGGATGATTCAACGCGGCGACGATGTGTCCGCCGAGGACGGGCGCGATCGCGGCGGCGCCGCCGGTGTACGGCACCCAAGTGAGCTTGGTTCCGGATTCCTTCGCCAGCTGGCGCAAGAAGACGCCTTCGGCCGAATCGGTGCCGAAGCCGGCGACGGTGATCGGTTGCGTCTTGGCGGCGTTGAGCAAGTCGCGCATCGTCTTATACGGGCTGTCGGTGGAGACCGACAGGACGTACGAGTCGGCAACCAGCGCCGCGACGAACGCGAACTGATCGGGCTTGAACTTATCCTTGAGATCGCTGTTCAGCGTCGTCGCGAAGCTGCGCGTGATGGCGGCCAGCGTGTAGCCGTCGGCAGGCTGCGAAAGGACGTACTCCATCGCAACGGCCCCGTCGCCGCCGGTGCGGTTCTCGACGACCATCGTCTGATGGAGATATTTTTGCGCGAGCTTCGCGATCTCGCGGCAGAACAGGTCCTGCGCTGAGCCGGCGCTCGCTTGCGACACGAGGACGATCGGCTTGCTCGGAAATTCATCGGCCCGAGCGCCGGGTGCGATCGCTGCCAGTAGCGCGACCAGCGCGGCGGCGGCGAGGGGGACGCGAAAACCTCTAGACATCGTGATCCTCTCAAAGACGCTTTGTCCACAGCCTGCTCGCTTCTACTTGCGAGCAATTTTTATAAAATCTTGGCTTCTCGGCAAGGATTTTATTTTATATAATCCGAACTCCTGCTCCATGTTACAAGAAATTACAAGCGAAGCCGTCCGCTTCGAGGTCGCGGACCACATCGCTACGATCACGCTCAACCGACCCGACAAGATGAACGCGCTCAACCGCGCGATGCGCAAAGAGCTGCAAGACGCGTTCGTGCAGGTGAAATACGACGCCGACATCTGGATCGCAATCATCACCGGCGAGGGCCGCGCCTTCTGCTCCGGCAAGGATCTGATCGAGAAACTTCCCGAAGAAGACGGCAAAGTTTTCTCCAACGACGAGCTGTACATGTTCCAGCGGCACGTCTATAAGCCGTTCATCGCGGCAATCAACGGCCCGTGCCTCGCGCAAGGGGCCGGCCTCGCGCTCGGCTCAGACATCCGCATCATGTCGGAACGCGCGACGTTCGGCTGGCCCCAAGTGCGGCGTGGCATCTCCTCGGTCAGCGGGCCGACCATGTTCGCCTGCGAAGTCCCCTTACCGGTCGCGCTGAAGTATCTTCTGCGCGGCATTCCGATGACGCCGCAAGAAGCGCTCGAACTCCACGTCGTGCACGAAGTCGTCGCACCGGAGAAGCTCATGGAGACGGCACGGCGCTGGGCCCACGAGATCATGGAGGCGGCGCCGGTAGCGGTGCAAGGCATCAAGGAAGCCGCAGTTCGCGCGCAGGGCCTGCCGCTCGACGAGCGCATTCGCATGGCGCGCAGCGTCGCGAATCGGGTCTTGCTCAGCCAAGACTCTAAAGAAGGCGTCCTCGCGTTCAAGGAAAAGCGCGCACCGCTTTGGTCCGGACGGTAATGTCGGCCAACGGCGCGCAGCGTCCACCGCTGACCGGCGTTCGCGTGCTCGATTTCACGCACGTGATCGCCGGTCCGTACTGCACGATGATGCTCGCCGACCAGGGCGCCGACGTCGTCAAGATCGAACGTCCGCCGCTCGGAGATAATCTGCGGCACATCGGCCGCTATCCGGGTCGCGCCGCGCACGACGAGGATTACTTCTACACCGTCAACCGCCGCAAGCGTAGTGTCGCCCTCGACTTCGCCAAGCCCGCGGATCTCGAGTTAGCTTACAAGCTCGTCGAAAGAGCCGACGTCGCCGTCTTCAACTTCGCGCCGCACACGGTGAAGAAACTCGGCTTCGCACCGGAAGAACTCCTCAAACGCAATCCGCGCCTCGTTTACTGCGCGCTCTCGGGTTTCGGGCAGACGGGTCCGCTCCGCGACCGGCTGGCGATGGACTCGATCATCCAAGCCTATTCCGGAATCATGAGCGTGACCGGCGAGCCCGAAAAAGGACCGATGTCGGTTGGCGCGCCGATCGCCGACGTCATCTCCGGGATGTTTGGGGCCTATGCAATCGTGTGTGCGCTGTTCGAGGCGCGGCGCAGCGGCAAGGGCGCGGTCATCGACGTGAGCATGCTCGAGTCGATGCTCTCGGTGCTGGGCCCGCGCATGGGCGAGACGTTGCAAGCCGGCAAGTTGCCGGACCGCGTCGGCAACGAGAATCCGATGCGCGTCCCGGCCGGGATGTTCGAGGCGAAGGATGGCCGCTCCATCGCGCTCATGTCGCACGATCAAGGCCAGTGGCCGCGCTTTTGCCGCGCGATCGGCCATCTAGAATGGACCGACGATCCGCGCTTTGCGACGCTGCAAGATCGCGTCAAGAATCGCGACGAGTTGCACGGGATGGTCGCCGGCGTCATCAAACTCGATGGGACGGCCGCCGAGTGGGACGTGCGCTTCGCGGCCGAACGCGTTCCGTGCGCCCCGGTCAACAACTATCAGGAGGCGCTCGAAGAGGAGCACATCCGCGACCGCAAACTGATCCTCGAGATCGACCATCCCAAATCGGGGACGATCAAAGTCGTCGGGCCGCCGTGGAAGACGTCGCTGCCGCAGCCGCCGCTCGTACCGCCGCCGCTTCTCGGCCACGACACCGAGACCGTGCTGCACGACTGGCTGGGCGCTCCGGTGAAAGTCTAGCACGATGGCTGTCCGTCAGCGCAGCACGCAGACCAAATCGGCTCTTGCGGCCAAGAAGATCCGCGAGGCCCTCGCCGCCGGAAAGTACGCTAGCGGCCAATGGCTGCGCGCGCAGGAGCTGGCGGACGAACTCGACCTCTCGCTGACGCCGGTGCGCGAGGCATTACTGGAACTGGCGAGCGAAGGGCTTGTCGACATGATCCCGTTTCGCGGCGCGCGCGTTTCGGAAATTCCAATGGTCGATCTCTCAGAGGTCTACGCCGCGCGGGCGCTGCTCGAGATCCTCGAGCGCAGCATTCCGAGCGAGATCGGACCGCTGCGCAATGCGCTCTCGCAGCTGCAGATGGCCTACGCACGCGCGGTGCAGGCGGCGGCGGCCGAAGATCTCGAGGGTCGCCGCCTGACCGGGCTCGGCGATGGGTACCTGCGCCAGGTACTGCGGCA
>Ga0209009_1000761_pt1 | contig 10330 bp, 10 predicted proteins | sample BlaSpr_A8_OM3_M2_FD_187979 | JGI IMG/M metagenome (GOLD analysis project Ga0209009, IMG submission 187979) | Forest soil microbial communities from Thunder Bay, Ontario, Canada - Black Spruce, Ontario site 2_A8_OM3_M2 (SPAdes) (version 2) | ecosystem: Environmental > Terrestrial > Soil > Boreal... | reverse complement strand
TCGCGTTTTTTGTCATGCTGAGCGGAGGCGCGAAGCGCCGGAGTCGAAGCACCGACGGAGGTCCGCCGATGAAACGAGTTTGCGTCCACTTGGGTTACGGACGCATTTTCGCCGCTTACGACTCCTGGCCCGTCCATCCATATGTCGTTTTCCACGACGTGAACGACGATTGGTAATCCACCGATGCGCGGGGCTTGTTACCCGGCCTAATAGAGCGCGTGAAGGTAGCGCGCGCGAGCGGGCATAAGCGCATCGGGAGTCCATTGAGCGGACTTGTCATCGCTTCGGATCGCGTGATAGAGTGGCGTGGATACAATATGCTGCAGCGCACCGACGCCTGGCTCGACGAGAAGCCATACAAAGAAATCTACGACGGGCGCATTCACCCCAAGGTGAGCTCCCAACTCAGGCATATGGTCGTCCAGGGCGCCGTGATATCGCTGCTGCTCGAATGGGCCCGTGACCGCGGGGTCTCGGGACCCGAATGGCGCGTCTATCTCGACGAGAACACCAGCCTCGTGCCGGACGTCTCCTTCATGTCCGACGAACGACTCGGACGGCTCTCCGAAGAACAGCGTGAGAAGCCGCCGCTTGCACCGGAGTTGGTCGTCGAAATCCGGTCCCCCGACAACCGCGAGCGCTCAATCCGCCGCAAGACGGTCCTATATCTCGAGCACGGCGCGATCGTCGTGCTCAACATCGATCCCGCGACACGTTTCGTGCGCGTCGCGACGAAGTCCGGTGAATCGACGTTGCAGCCCGGCGATGCGTTCACGCATCCCGCGTTCCCGGGACTCATGCTTCGGGTGAATGCGATCTTCGCTCCGCTCGATCGCCGCCGCTAGCGCCCTCGTGCCCCTATCGTCCCTGGGTCGATCGGCTCAGTGCGTGCGCCTTGACAGCCGCGACTGCGAAATAGTATAAGTCTTTCTACGATGTTTCGTCCCGCCGCGTCTTACTGGTACTTTTACTTTACGCCGCATGAGTCAATGCCGGTGATATAGGCGCGCGACCGAACGTCCATTGTTCGTGGCCACCCTCACCGGGTGGCTTTTTTGTTTGTCTCTCGGGGAGTCTCGAAATGCCGTCCAAGATGCCTCTTGTCTCGCGCCGCTCGGATCGCGGCACCGTCGTCGACGTCGCCGGCGTGCGCTTTGGCGCGGGTGAGTTCGTCCTGATCGGCGGGCCGTGCTCGATCGAGGATCGCGAACAGATCGAAGCTGCCGCGAGGGCAGTAGGTGACGGCGGCGGGCAGATGCTGCGCGGCGGCGCGTACAAGCCGCGGACCTCGCCTTATGATTTTCAGGGACTCGGCGCCGACGCGCTGCCCTTGATCGAGGAAGCGGGCCGGCGCAACGGCCTGCCCGTCGTCGTCGAAGTTCTAGCGGAGAGCCAAGCGACGCTGGTGGCGGCCTACGCCGACATGCTGCAAATCGGTGCGCGCAACATGCAAAACGTCGCCCTGCTGCGCGCCGTGGCGCGGACAGGGTTGCCGATCCTGCTCAAGCGCGGTCCGGCTGCGACGCTGGACGAGATGCTGTCGGCTGCCGAATACATCTTGGTCGAAGGAAACGAGCGTATCGTGTTATGCGAGCGCGGAATCCGAGGCTTCGATTCGCACACGCGCAACGTTTGCGATCTCGGCGGCGCGTTGCGTTTGAAGGAGCTCTCGCACCTTCCGGTTATCCTCGATCCGTCGCACGCAAGCGGGCGGAGAAGTTTGATCGAACCGCTGACGCTCGCGGCCGCCGCCGCCGGCCTCGACGGCGCGATGATCGAGGTGCATCCCGACCCCGACGCATCCGTGTCGGACGCGGCGCAAGCAATCGACGGGGAGACGTTCACGCGCATCGCGGATCGCGTCCAAATGATTCGGAAGGCACTTGATGGCAATCGAGTCCGGCGTGACCTTGGCGTGCCGGCGCCAGTAGCTTAATTGGATAAAGCACACCCCCGACTAAGGTGGAGATGTGGGTTCGAGTCCCACCTGGCGCAGGCCGCGCCTCTCGCGCGAAGGCAAGGCATTGACTCGGGTTGGTCGCGAGTCGTACGATGTGATGGCCTTAGTCGGGAGGGTGTGCAGCTTCGTTAAGCTACGGGGACTGGGCTCGGTCGCAAGGCCGGGCTCTTTCCCTATCTCTGGGGATTTTGGGGCTGTCGCCAATCGAACAGGAGTTCGATGCCTGCCCTCGAAGGGACGAGGCAAGTGAGCTGGCTGGCTAAGCTGCGGAACGTCCTAGGGCGCTCGCGCGACTCGCTCGCCGGCATCCAGTCGCTGGCCGAGGCGCGCCGTCCCCTTGACGACGCGTTTTGGGACGAACTCGAGGAAATCTTGATCGCAGCCGACTTCGGCGTCCCGACGACCGACAAAATTCTCGGTGGCCTGCGCATGGTCGCGCGTCAGGAGCTCTGGCAGCGTAGCGACGAGGTCATCGCGCGCTTCAAGTCCGACGTCGCGCGCTTCCTGACCCTTCCGAACCAGGGCTTTGAGCTGCACTCGAAGCCGGCGGTCGTTTTATTCGTCGGCGTCAACGGCAGCGGGAAGACGACGACGATCGGGAAACTCGCCCACCTCTTGTCGGCGCAACGTAAGCGCGTGATGGTGGTGGCGGCCGATACGTTTCGGGCCGCGGCCGCCGAGCAATTGGAGATCTGGGCCGAGCGCAGCCGGGCCGAGTTCGTGCGCGGTCGCGAAGGCGGAGACCCCGCTGCGGTCATCTTCGACGCACTCGCTGCGGCCAAAGCGCGCGGCGTCGACGTCGTCCTCATCGACACCGCCGGCCGTCTGCAAACCAAGACCAATTTGATGGAAGAACTCAAGAAGATGCGACGCGTGATCGAGCGCGAGACGGGCGCCCCGCCCGATGAGACGCTGCTCGTCGTCGACGGGACGACCGGCCAGAACGCGATCTCGCAAGCGAAGCTCTTCAACGAAGCAACGACGCTCACGGGTGTGGTCGTGACCAAGCTCGACTCGACCGCGAAGGGCGGCGTCCTGGTCGCGATCGTCGATACGCTGACCGTCCCGATCAAGTTCATCGGGATCGGCGAGGGCCTCGACGAGTTGCGGCCCTTCGACCCCGCCCAATTTGTGAACGCCGTCTTCGAACCCGCGGCTTGAGTGTGCCACCCAGTTGGCACACCGACACGTTACGATCGAGCGAAATAAACCCCTAATCTAAGGAGAACCCCGATGGCGCAGCAAGACGAGAAAACGGTAGCCCTCAATAACGCCCTGGCCCAAATCGAGCGCCAGTTCGGCAAGGGCTCGATCATGAAGATGGGCGATTTTTCCGAGCGAATGCAGATCGACGTCATCCCGACGGGTTCGATCGCGATCGATCTCGCGTTGGGCGTCGGCGGTTTGCCGCGCGGCCGCGTCGTTGAAATCTACGGACCGGAATCGAGCGGAAAGACGACGCTCGCCTTGCACGTCATCGCCGAAGCGCAAAAGATGGGCGGGACGGCGGCGTTCGTCGACGTCGAGCACGCGCTCGACCCGCAATACGCCCAAGGCCTCGGCATCGATCTCGATTCGCTCCTCGTGTCGCAACCCGACACCGGCGAACAGGCGCTCGACATCGCCGAGATGCTCGTCCGCTCGAATGCGGTCGACGTCGTCGTCGTCGACTCGGTCGCAGCGCTGGTCACCAAGGCCGAACTCGAAGGCGACATGGGCGACACCCACGTCGGCCTTCAGGCACGACTGATGTCGCAGGCGCTGCGCAAACTCACCGCCGCGATCTCGCGCTCGAAGTGCGTGATGATCTTCATCAATCAACTGCGCGAAAAGGTCGGCGTGATGTTCGGCAGCCCCGAGACGACCTCGGGCGGCCGCGCGCTGAAATTCTACGCCTCGGTGCGGCTCGACGTCCGAAAGCTCGAGCAGATCAAGATCGGTCAAGACGTCGTCGGCTCGCGGACGCGCGTCAAGGTCGTCAAGAACAAAGTCGCGCCGCCCTTCCGGCAAGCTGAGTTCGATATCACCTATGGCAAGGGAATCTCGAAGATGGGGTCGGTCCTCGACATCGCGCTCGAACGCAACATCGTCGGGAAGAGCGGTTCGTGGTACACCTACGGCGACGTGCGTATCGGCCAAGGTCGCGAAAATGCGAAGGCCTATCTCGAAGAACACCTCGATCTCGCCGACGAGCTCGACGCGAAGATTCGCGAAGCGCTCAAAGTGGGCGTCAAACCGAACGGCGTCGCAACGCACGCCGCCGTCGGTGCCGGCGTTGCAGCGGAGAGCGACGACTAACCACGGTCATGCTGAGCGAAGCTCGCGAACCATTGTCATGCTGAGCGAAGCGAAGCGAAGAAATTGTCACGCTGAGCGAAGTGAGCGAAGAAATTGTCACGCTGAGCGAACTGAGCGAAGCGAACGAAGTCGAAGCGCCGACGGGTCATCGCACGAGCGCGCGTGTCGCCGCGTTGCGAGCGTTGGCCCTCCGACGCCTTACCGAAGCGCAGCTATGGCAACGGCTCGCGCGCAAGGGCTACGCCGACGCCGATATCCGCGACGCGGTCGAGGCGTGCAAGACATGGGGATACCTCGACGATCGACTGTTCGCACAACTCTATATCGACGGCCGGTGCAAAGCCGTCGGCGATGCGCGGCTGGTCGCCGAATTGGTCAGGCGCGGCATCGCTCACGATGCGGCCCTCGATTCGGTCGCGCAAGCCGCGCGCGATCAAGACGCCCGCCTCGCCGCGGCCATCGAAAAACTCTTCCGAAAACGTCCGGCGCTTGGTTATCCGAACGCAGCTCGTGCGCTCGAGCGGTTGGGATTTCCGGCGCCGGCGATCTATCGTCATTTGCGCGCACGCGCCGTCGTCGACTTTCCCGAACTCACCGGCCGCGTCGAGCTCTTCGAGGATTCACGCGCAGCCCACGCGTAGAGAGCCGTATGCGGCGGCGCTCTCTCATCGCGGCGGTACTCGCGGCGAACATATTCGCTTGCGCCCTTCCAGCCCGTGCCCTCGAACTCGAGACGATCGCGAAGGCTGCTGCGGAATATCATAACCCCAACGGGCGTTTGGAGGTGATGTATCGGGCGGCGTTGCTCAACACTAGTCAGCAAGCAACCATCGCTCCTGACGGGACGGCCTACGTCAAGACCGGCGACATCCCGGCTGAGTGGCTGCGCGACGCGAGCGCCCAGGTCCGTCCCTATCTTTTTTTCGCCAAGCGCGACATGCAGGTTGCGTCCCTTCTGCGCGGGATCATCGCGCGCGAAGGGAAGTATCTCAAGGTCGATCCCTACGCGAACGCTTTCACCCTCGACTACCGCGTCTGGGAACAAAAATTCGAACTCGACTCGCTGGCGTATCCGATCATCTTGGCCTGGAGTTATTGGAAGGCGACCGGCGATGATTCGGTTTTCACGCCCGATCTTGCGACCGGTTTCGACTCGGCGCTGGAGACGATGGAGCGCGAACAAGACCACGCGCGCAACTCGAAGTACACGCACAAGGAGCTCCACGACGACGCCGGCAACGCGCAGCCGAATCCCGTCGCCTATACCGGGATGATCTGGTCGGGCTTTCGCCCCTCCGACGACGCCTGTAAATTCAACTACCTCATTCCTTCGGAGATGATGGCGGTCGTCGCGCTCGGCGACCTCGAGGAGATCGAGCGCTCGGTCTATCGCAACCTGATCAAGTCCAATCGCGCCAAAACGCTGCGGGCCGAGGTGCAAGACGGGATCCAAAAATACGGCGAGGTGTTCACGCCGAATTACGGCTACGTGTACGCCTACGAAGTCGACGGCCTCGGCCACCAAACGCTGATGGACGACGCGAACATCCCGAGCCTCCTGTCGGCGCCGTATCTGGGCTACACTCGCGCCGACAGCTTCGTCTACAAGAACACGCGGAAGTTCTTGCTTTCCAAGGACGATCCGTATTATTACGTCGGCACGATCGCACGCGGGATCGGCAGCGCGCACACCAGCGACGGCTACGTCTGGCCGCTGGCGTTGATCGTCCAAGGCTTGACCTCGACCTCCGACGCGGAACGCCGCGACGTTTTGGGCGAGTTGCTCGCGAGCGATCCGGGCGATCACCTGTTGCATGAGTCGTTCGATCCGAACGATCCGCAGAAATTCTCGCGCAAGGATTTCGGCTGGCCAAACGCACTCTTTAGCGAATTCGTAATGACGGAATTCAACGGCGTACCGGCCCAGCCGATGGGTGATACCTCCGACCTCGAATTCCGCGGCGATTAAGCCCGCTGTGTCATGCTGAGCGAAGACCGCGCTGTGTCATGCTGAGCGAAGGCGCCGTGTCATGCTGAGCGAAGGCGCCTAAAGTGTCATGCTGAGCGAAGGCGCGAAGCGCCGGAGTCGAAGCACCGACGGAGCTGCCGATGTCGTCGTCGGGATTCAATGGGGCGACGAAGGTAAGGGCCGCGTGGTCGATGCGCTCGCGAACCGCTACGATATCGTCGCGCGCTTCGGCGGCGGCGACAACGCCGGCCACACGATCGTCGTCGGCGACCAAAAGCTCGCCTTGCGCGTGGTCCCGAGCGGCGCGCTCCAAGCGCGGCCCGATTTGTTCATCGGTGGCGGCACCGTGATCGGGCTGGAAAGCCTGGTCGCGGAGATCGACAAGCTGGCCGCACTCGGCGTCGACGTGCGGCGCATCAAAATCTCCGACCGCGCGCACGTCGTGTTCCCCTATCACGTGGCGCTCGATGCCGCGAACGAGGCGGCACGCGGCAGCGCCGCACTTGGAACGACGGCTCGCGGTATCGGACCCGCCTACACTGACAAGGCCGCACGTAGCGGGATCACGTTCGCCGATTTGCGCGACGGCACGTTCCGCGAACGGCTCAATGCCCGCCTTGTCGCGCTCAGCGGTAATCGCGAAGATCATGTCATCCTGAGCGAAGGCGCCGAGCTTCGCTCGGCGCCGAAGTCGAAGGACCAACGGAACTCCGTCAGCGACGTTCTTGAGCAGACGACCACTTTGCTTCCACGCGTGCTACCGCACGTCGTCGACGGCGTCGAATACCTTCACGGCGCGCTCGAGAGCGGCAAGCGGCTCCTGATCGAAGGCGCCCAAGGTTCGCTGCTCGACGTCGGCTACGGAACCTATCCGTTCGTCACCAGCTCGCATACGATCGCCGGCGGAGCGTGCATCGGACTCGGACTCGGGCCGACCCAGATCGGAACCGTCGCCGGCGTCGCGAAGGCGTATTGCACGCGAGTCGGCGGCGGGCCGTTTCCATCGGAACTCCACGACGAGATCGGAACCCGCTTGCGCGAACGCGGCGCGGAGTTCGGCACCGTCACGGGGCGGCCAAGGCGCTGTGGCTGGTTCGACGCGGTCGCGGCTCGCTACGCCGCGCGCATCAATGGTTTGACGAGCGCGATCGTCACCAAGCTCGACGTGCTGAGCGGCCTCGAGCGCATCGCCGTCGTGACCGGTTATCGGGTCGAGGGCGAGCCTGTGAGTTTCGGCGCAGCAGGCAACCCGCGTTTGGAGATCGAGCTGCGCTGGCTGGACGGCTGGAGCGACGACCTCTCCGGCTGCCGAAAACTCGCGAACCTGCCGCGTGCCGCGGCGGCCTACGTCGCGTACTTAGAAGAAGCGCTCGGGGTTCCGATCGACGCCGTCTCCGTCGGACCCGAGCGCAATCAGCTCGCCGTCGCTTAGCCGTCGTCGCCGAGGCCGAGGCTAGACATCTCCCAGCGCCCGCGTGATCGTACTGTAAGGATGGCCTCCTCGCGTTTCGCCTATCCGCTTCAGCCGCTTTTGAACGTCCTCGTCCTACGAGAGAAGGCGGCTCGGCTAAACCACGCTCGGGCGGCCTTGGCCCTCGACCTTGCCGTGCGCGAACTCGTCGCGCTCGAACGGTGCGTGGGCCTGCTGACCCGGGTCTTTGAGCACGCAGCCCCGGCCTGGCATTTTGGCGAGGTCGACCGGCGTCTCGCGAGGCTCGAAGCTGGGCGCGCGGTTCGATTAGGGGAGATCGCAGCGGCGCGCTCACGGATCGAAAGCGCCCGCGCCGAACTCGTCGCGGCGGTCGGCGGCATCGGGCTTGACCGCGCGCCGGTGCTGAGCGTGGCGACCGCGATCCTGTCCAATCTCGTCAGCAACGTGCCGGCGGTATTGGTGCTGAAACCGTTCGTCACCAATCTCGGCGATCCGCAGCGGGCCTGGCTGATTGTCGCGATGGCCTCAACCCTGGCCGGCAATCTGACGGTGCTCGGCTCGGTCGCCAATCTGATCGTCGTGCAAAGCGCCCGCGCCCGCGGCATCCGGATCGGCTTCTGGCAGTATTGCCGGGTTGGCGCGCCCTTGACGGTCCTGACGATCCTCGTCGGCCTCCTGTTCCTTTAGGCGCGCACGGTCCGCCCCGGGCGGTAGCTGTGCGCTGGCTCTTCGGCATAGCCGCGGCTGCGCGGGATGCGCCGGATCATCGCCTCATAGGCGGGCCAGGCGGCGACGAATTGCTGCAGCAGCGTTTCCGGCAGCTCGACTCCCGCTTTCTGCAACATGGCGCGGATCTCGTCGGGCGTGGAGGGCGGCAGATGGGTCAGATCGGTGTGTTTCTCGCTGGTCATTTCCGTTCCTCTCACGCCAGCTTCGGATGCTGCCGGTGCCAATCGGTTGCCTGCTGATAAGCATGCGCGATGCGCAACACCATCGCCTCGGCGAAAGGTGCGGCGGCGATCTGCCACGACAATGGCAGCCCTTCGGCGCGGCTGAAGCCGCACGGGATCGCGATAGCCGGCAATCCGCCGACACTGAACGGCATCGTGATGCTCGGGGCGCTGACCAGCCGGTCCGGCGCGTCCGGGTCGGCGCGGTCGGCGACATTGAGCGCCGCGGCGGTGACGAAGGCATCGCACTGCTGCAGCGCGCGCGCCTGCTCGCGCGCCAACGCGGTGCGCCAGCGCAGCGCTTCGAGGTAATCCTCGCCGCGGATCAGCGCGCCGGGCAGCACTCGGTTGCGCAGGATGCGGCCGAAATCCTGCGGTCGGGTGCGCAGATCGTGCTCGTGGATCGCGAACAATTCGACGCTGGAGATCGTCGTCTTGCAATCGGTGTAGTCCCGCAGGCTTGATAACTGCACCGGCTGGACGATTGCGCCGAGCCCGCGCAATACCTCGACCGCGGCGTCGATCGCCGGAGCGACATCGGGATGCTGTGCGTTGCGATGCCAGTCCTCGATCAAGCCAAGGCGCAGCCCGCGCACGCCGTCGTTCAATGTCGCCGCGTAATCCGGCACCGGAACATCCTCGCTGCCCGGGTCGTCGGGATCGAAGCCGGCGATGATTTGCAGGAAGAGGGCGATGTCCTCGGCGCTGCGGCAGAGCGGCCCGCAATGATCCATCGAGAAGGTGTTCGGGAAGACGCCGCGGCGGCTGACCCTGCCATAGGTCGGCTTGATCCCGGCAATTCCACAGAACGCGGCCGGACCGCGGATCGAGCCGCCGGTATCGGTGCCGACCGCGCCCGGTACGAACCCGGCCGCCACCGCCGCGCCAGCACCGCTCGACGAGCCACCCGGCAGATGATCGGGGTTCCATGGGTTGCGCGCCGGCGGGAAGGGCAGGGTGAAATCCGGCCCGCCGATCGCGAACTCATGCGTCTCCTGCTTGCCGAGCAGGATGGCGCCGGCATCGCGCAGCCGCACCCAGGTCTCTGCGTCTTCCTCGGGAACGTGATCCAGATAAACACGCGAGCCGGCCGTGGTGCGGATGCCGCGCGTTTTGTAGATGTCCTTCAGCCCGATCGGGATGCCGTGCAGCTTGCCGCGCGAGCGGCCGGCGCGGATTTCGGCATCGGCGGCGTTCGCGGCGGTCAGCGCCGCGTCCTTCAGCACCAGCACATAGCTGTGCAATTCGCCGTCGAGCGCGGCGATACGATCGAGATAGCCTTCGGTCAACGCGACCGGCGACAGCACGCCTTCGGCAATTGCGCGGCTCGCTTCGGCCAGCGACAGCTGGGTGGGATCTGTCGCCATGGCTCAGACCTTCGGATGCACGAAAATATGCGCCGGCTCGGCGGCCCGGTCTCTTGGTTGGCCGGCGTGCGACCGCCTGACGGTGCGCTGCATGCGCTCGACAAAGCGGGTGCCCTGGCGCAACTCCTCGAAGCGCTCGGCGCCGATCTTGTCGGGGTCAAGGCCGGCGCGCTCGGCAGCCACCTGACAGGCAGTCCAAAGGACCTTGGTGGTGACGGGATAACTTGCGGTGTGCCAACTGTTGCCGGGAAAGAGCCACTCCTTCGGCTTGCGCCGCAGCCCGCGCCAGTAGATACGCAACTCTTCGAGCAGCTTCGGGCTGAGCATGACATCGCGGTCCTTGCCGCCCTTGCC
>Ga0209009_1000760_pt1 | contig 10333 bp, 8 predicted proteins | sample BlaSpr_A8_OM3_M2_FD_187979 | JGI IMG/M metagenome (GOLD analysis project Ga0209009, IMG submission 187979) | Forest soil microbial communities from Thunder Bay, Ontario, Canada - Black Spruce, Ontario site 2_A8_OM3_M2 (SPAdes) (version 2) | ecosystem: Environmental > Terrestrial > Soil > Boreal... | reverse complement strand
TGAAGCGACGGATCCAGGACGCCGGCCTGCTGGACAAGAACCCCGGCTACTACGCGCTGAGCATCACGACCAACCTGGTCGTCTGGTTCTTCTGCCTCGTCCTGGTGTTCACGGTGGGGGCGGTCTGGGCCCAGGCCCTGGCCGCTGTCGCACTGGGCCTCGTCTCTGTACAGCTCGGCTTCCAGCTGCACGACTCGGGCCACCGACAGATGTTCGCGTCGCCGGGCAAGAACGCGTTCGTCGGCCTCCTCACAGCCAACTTGCTTCTCGGCGTGAGCTACGGCTGGTGGGTGCAGAAGCACAACCGCCACCACGGCAACCCCAACGACGTCGACCTCGATCCCGACATCAAGGTCGGAGCCATCGCCTACAACGACGAGCAGGCCCGGGCGAGGCGCGGCGCCGGCCGCCTGGCGGCCATGTACCAGGCCTACCTCTTCTTCCCGCTGACGACGTTCCTCGCCTGGAGCATGCACGTGGCCGGTTTCTCGTACCTGATCAAAGAGATTTCACGCTATCGCCGCCTCGAGGTCGTCCTCCTCGTCATTCACGCGATCGTGTACCTGGGCGCGATGGTCTATTTCCTCGGCCCGTGGTCGGCGCTCATGGTCGTCCTGATCCAGAAGGGCGTCGGCGGCGCGTACATGGCAGCAGTCTTCGCCCCGAATCACAAAGGCATGCCTCAGACCGACAGCGACTCGCGCCTTGATTTCGTGCGAACGCAGGTCCTGACGGCGCGCAACGTCCGGGGTCATCCCCTCACCGACCTCTGGTACGGCTCGCTCAACTACCAGATCGAGCATCACCTCTTCCCGGGCATGCCGCGGTTGAACATGCGTCGCGCGCAGCCGATCATCGAGCAGTTTTGCAAGGAGAGGGGCATCTCGTACCACGAGACCTCATTCTTCGAGTCGTACCGTGAGCTGCTCAGCTTTTTGAACGAGATCGGCGCCCCACTCCGAGCCGAGCGGGTCAGGGTTTAGCCTTTAATCGGTTTCGGTACGTAGTGAATGGCGCTCTCCGTATAGTGCCTGCTGCCATCCAATGACCCCCACCAACCTTCGGCATGACATCCGCAACGTCGCCATCATCGCGCACGTCGACCATGGCAAGACGACGCTCGTCGACGCCTTGCTGAAGCAGAGTCACACCTTCCGGGACAACCAGGACGTCGGAACCTTGATCATGGACACGAACGACCTCGAACGCGAGAAGGGCATCACCATCCTCGCCAAGAACACCTCTGTGCGCCATGCCGGCGTGACCATCAACATCATCGACACGCCCGGCCATGCCGATTTCGGCGGTGAAGTCGAACGCGTCCTCAACATGGCCGACGGCTGCCTTCTCCTGGTCGATGCGGCGGAGGGGCCGATGCCGCAGACACGCTTCGTGCTGCGGAAGGCATTCGAGGTGGGGCTGCGGATCATCGTGGTCATCAACAAGGTCGATCGCAAGAACGCCGACCCGCAGCAGGCGCTGCACCGAGTCCATGACCTGTTCCTCGAGCTGGCGGAGGACGCCGACCAGCTGGAGGCCCCGGTGGTCTACGCGATCGCGAAGGAAGGCCGCGCCGGCCTGAAGCCTGACGAGCTCGCGCCTGACCTCGAGCCGCTGTTCAAGACCATCATCGACAACTTCCCGGCCCCGGTCGCCGAGCAGGGCGGTTTCCAGATGCTGGTCGCCAACCGAGCATATGACGACTACACCGGGACGATCTCCATCGGCCGCATCACCCGTGGCAGCGTGGCGCCCGGCGACAACGTTGCGGTCCTCGCTGCGGCCGGAGAGACGCGGCGCGCCAAGGTCGTGCAGGTGCTCGTCTATCGAGGCCTCGATCGGGTCGCGGTGCCAAGCGCCAGCGCCGGGGATATCGTTCTCCTGACCGGTCTTGACGAAGTGGCCATTGGTGACACGCTGGCCGACCCGGAGTCCCCGGACCCGCTGCCCAGGATCGCCATCGACGAGCCGACCGTTCGCATGACCTTCGGTGTCAACACGTCGCCCTTCACAGGCCGCGAAGGCAAGTTCTCGACCTCGCGCCAGCTGCGCGCGCGCCTGTACAAGGAGCTCGACACGAACCTCGGCCTTCACGTCGAAGACACGGACGCTGCCGAGGGGTTCACGGTCAGCGGCCGCGGCGAGCTGCACCTCGCGGTGCTCATCGAGACGATGCGACGCGAGGGCTACGAGTTCGAGGTTTCACGCCCCGAGGCGATCATCAAGAGGATCAACGGTCAGCGCATGGAGCCGGTCGAGCACCTCACCGTGGACGTGCGCGAGGAAAACCTCGGCGCGGTCACAGAAGCCCTGGGCAGGCGGCGCGGCGAGATGCTCGAGATCACGTACGACAAGAAGGGCGGCGTGCGGCTCGAGTACCTAATACCGACGCGGGGTCTGATCGGTTTCCGCAACACGTTCCTCACGCTGACCGCGGGAACTGGGTTGATGGGTTCGATCGGGATGGGCTACCGGCCCTTCCTCGGAGACTTCCGCGAGCAGCGCAACGGCGCTCTGACCGCGTCATCCGCGGGTAAGTCACTGGCCTTCGGTTTGGCAGGCGCGCAGGAGCGGGGCACGACCTTCATCGAGCCCGGTGAAGAGGTGTACGAGGGCATGATCGTCGGCATTCAGAAGAGGCCCGGAGACATCCGGGTCAACGTGTGCCGCGAGAAGAAGCAGTCCAACATCCGCTCGTCCACCTCCGACATCTCCGTGAGGCTGACCCCGGCCTCGAAATTGAGCCTCGAGCAGTCCCTGGACTTCCTCGGGGACGATGAGCTGCTCGAGGTCACGCCAAAGCACTTGCGGCTCCGAAAGCGCCACCTGACCGAAGTCGACCAATCCCGCGCCCGGAGGCTGACCGAGACCTCCTCGATTAGCAACTGACGATCTGGGGTATACTCTTTTCAGTTCGCACAGCGCGGACGCTCACGCAGGTCGCCAGTTTCTCGAACGGGCCTCGTAGTTGAGTTCGGCCCAAGTTCGAGAGATAGGAGATGGAAATGCCTACAGGCACCATCAAGAAACTGGTCGCGGACCGTGGCTTCGGATTTATCGCAGCCGAAGACGGTAAGGAATTCTTCTTCCACCGGAGTGGCACCGAAGGTGACTTCGACAGCCTCCAGGGTGGCGAGAAGGTTTCGTTCGAGGTTGAGGCGAGCCCCAAGGGCCCGCGCGCCAAGAGCGTTCGCACTCTTTAATTAGAGAAACCGTTAAGAGCCCCGGACTTCGGTCCGGGGCTTTTTTGTTTCAAGACGGACGTGGCGGCTAGGCCGGATTTACTCCGGCCGTCACCCAGGCGTTCCTTACCAACGCCACCTAGCGTTGCAGGGAGCTTTCCCCCGTGGCGAGGACGAAGTCCTCGCCGCCTTGGCGCGTGCTGGCGCCCGCGGTATTGCCGTGGCTAGCGGACCCGCGGGAGCCGGCACTCGAGGCAATCCAGAACGCATCAGCCGCCTAAGTACGCCCGTCTCACGGCCGGGTTGTGCAGCAGGTCGTCGCCCGTGCCGCTCAGCCGGATCTGGCCCGTTTCGAGAACGTAAGCGCGGTCCGCGATCTCCAGCGCCCGCAGCGCGTTCTGCTCGACCAGCAGGATCGTCGTCCCATCCTCGTGGATCTCCTGGATGGCTTTGAACACCTCGTCCACCATCTGTGGCGCCAGGCCGAGCGACGGCTCGTCCAGCAGCAGCAGGCGCGGCCGGGCGAGCAGCCCGCGCGCGATCGCCAGCATCTGCTGCTCGCCACCCGAAAGAGTTCCAGCGCGTAGGGCTCGCCTCTCGCCGAGGATCGGAAAGCGTTTCATCACAGCCTCGATCTGCGTTCGCCTCGCAGCGCCGTCGTGGCGGCCCCATGTGGCGAGCTCCAGGTTTTCGAGCACCGTCTGCCGGGCGAGGATCTCGCGTCCCTCGGGCACCTGCACCAGGCCGTGGTGGACGATCGCCGATGGCTTCGCCCTGGTCAGGTCGAGACGGTCGAACACCGCGGTCCCCGAGTCAGGCCGGATGAGGCCGGAGAGGGTGTTCAAGATCGTCGACTTGCCCGCGCCGTTCGCGCCGATCAGGGCCACCACCTCGCCGGCCGCGACGCGAAGCGATGCGCCCCGGACGGCGTTGACCGCGCCGTAGCTCACCGTCAGGTCTTCGATCTCCAGGATCGCCGTCTGCGGCTCGAGGGCGGGCCGGGACGGCGACTGCTCGATCGCCGTCACTGTGTCGACGTCCGCGCTCGCGCCCGGAGCGCTCGTCACCTCCTTTTCGCCCCCGGTGCCGAGATAGGCCTTGATCACGCCTGCATCCGTCGACACCTCGGCCGGGGTGCCTTCTGCGATCTTGCGACCGAAATCGAGCACGGCAACCCTCTGGCAGACGCCCATGACCAGCCTCATGTCGTGGTCGATGAGCAGGATCGTCAGGCCGTCCCCGTTCAGGCGCTCGATGAGCTCGCGAATGCCCTGCTTCTCGGACGGGTTCATGCCGGCCGCGGGCTCGTCCAGGATCAGGAGGCGAGGCCTCAACGCGAGCGCGCGGGCGATCTCGAGGCGGCGCTGGTCGCCGTAGGGGAGGGTGCCTGCCGCGCGGCCGGCGATGTCGCTGGGGGCGAGTCCCACCGTCTCCATCAAGGCGCGGGCGTCGTCCATGCGGTTTCGCTGGTCGCGGCGAAATATCGGCAGGGTGCCGAGCTGGGCGAGCGTGTCGTCGCGGCGGCGAGTGTGCATGCCGACCAGCACGTTTTCGAGCGCGGTCAGGTCCTTGAACAGCCGGATGTTCTGAAACGTGCGCGAGATGCCCAGGGCGGCGACGCGATGGGGCGGCAGCCCGGTGAGCTCGTCCGACTGCAGCCACGCGTGGCCGGACTGGAACGGCACGTAGCCCGTGATTACGTTGACGAGCGTCGTCTTGCCGGCCCCGTTGGGTCCGATCAGGCCGTGGATCGAGCCTTGTTCCACCTCCAGCGACACTCCATCGACGGCGTGAACTCCGCCGAAGTGCCGCTGGACCTTATCGAGGCGCAGGAGCACTGACATTCCGACGCGGCCACCACCAGGGCTTGACGATCGCGAGTCCGCCGCGTCCGACGATGCCCTGCGGCCGGAACACGATCACCGCGATCAAGAAAAGACCGGTGACGACATTGATGTACGCCTGGGCTTGCTGAAAGACCCACGGAAGGCTCGTCACCACCAGCGCCCCGACCACGGGTCCGAGGAAGTTGCCGCTGCCACCGAGAACTGCAAAGGTCAGGATCTGGACAGCGCGCGTGACACCGTATTGCTGGTCTCCCGGGTCGACGAAGAAGTTGAGGTGTGCCTCCAGCCCACCGGCAAACCCGGCGAGGAGCGCGCTGAGGACGAACGCGATCATCTTGTACTGCGCGACGTTGATGCCCTGGCTCAGCGCGGCGAGCTCGTCCTGGCGGATCGCCGCCCAAGCAGAGCCGAGGCGTCCCTTGGTGAGCCGCCACATAAGAAAGAGGACCACCAGCAACGACCCAAGCACCAGGTTGATACCACCGAGCGGGTCAGCGTTGGGATTCTTGAGGCCGAGACCTTCACCCGTGATCGGTAGGTTCAGGATTACGCCGAGGCGGAGCGCCTCGATGAAGCCGATCGTGGCGATGGCGAGGAAAACGCCGCGCAGCCGCAGCACTGGCAGCCCCACGAACACACCGACGACGCCGGCCACCAGCAGCCCGGCCGCAATGTTCAGCGCCAGCGGAGTGTGCCAGTGGAGGTCCATCAACAGCGAGGTGTAGGCGCCGATCGCCATGAAGCCCGGGGCTGCGAGCGAGAGCTGTCCCGAGTACAGGACGACGAACATCGAGGAGGCCAGGATGCTGTTGATGCCGATCTGCGCTATGAGCAGCGTGTGCGAGTTCCAGAAGGCAACGGGATCCGTGAAGAGCTGTATGAAGAAGTCCAACTTCTAAATTCGTTCCCTGAGCTGCGCGCCGAAGAGGCCTTGCGGGCGGAGGACCAGCATCAGGAAAAGCGCGGCAAAGGCCACGCCGCCCCGAGCGTTGCTGCCCAGGACGACCAGCGCCAGCACCTCGATCATCCCGAGCAAGTAGCCGCCGACCACCGCGCCTGGGATGCTGCCCATCCCGCCGAGCACAATCACGGCGAGCCCACGGACCTCCACGTTGTCGCGCCCGATGTACGGGCTGATGTCGCCCAGGGCAACCCCGAACAGGATTCCGGCAAGGCCGCCCAGCGCAGACGAGATGACCAGGGTGAGCGAGATCATCCGGTCGACGTCGAGGCCCATCAAACGAGCCGCGCGCGGGTTCTCGGCCACCGCCCGCAGGCCGCGCCCGACCTGCGTATAGCGGATCACGTAGCCGAGGACGAGCATCAGGATGATCGAGATCGGGATGATCGCGACCTTGCTCGCTTCCAGCGTCAGGTCTCCGACGTGCCAGGTGGGGTTGGGGATGGTGCCGGCCGGGAAGGCCACCGAGTTGGCGCCGTCCACCCACAGCCAGGAGAAAAAGGTGCCGGGTTGGCCCTGCTCGACGGCGGCGACGATGATCAGCGCCAGGCCGATCGTCGAGATGAGGGCGGCGATCGGAGGCGCTTTCCTTCTCCTGAGCGGCCGCAAGCAGACGTGCTCGATGACCAACCCCATCACTGCCGACGCCGCGATGCCGAGGATGCAGGCAATCCAGAACGACTGGCCCCGGTTGACCACGAGCGAGTACGTGATCGCCGCGCCAAGCATGAAGACCGCGCTGTGCGCGAGGTTGAGGATGTCGAGCACGCCGAACACGAGCGTGTAGCCAACGGCGAACAGGGCGTAGATGGAACCGATGAAGATCGCGTTGAGGATCTGCTGATCCATCTGCCGCGCGGTTTACGAAGGGGTGGGGGACCGGCGACGGTCCCCCACTCAGAGCCTCAGCTTGGGTTGATCTGGTGGACGAGGGTGAAGCCGCCCACGCCGTCCATCGCGATCACCCAAACCGTCTGCTTGACATCATGCGCGCTGGTGAACTGGAAAGGCCCAAGCGGTGTCTGGATGTTGACCGACTCCATCGCGGCGCGCTGCTTGTCGCGGTCTCCCGCCAAATCGGAGAACGTGAGGTTCGCGCGCTTGGCCGCGTCGGCGAGGATCTTGATCGCGGCGTAACCCTGGGCCGCGAACTGGTCAGGGTCCTTGTTGTATTCGGCCCGATACGCGGTGACGAAGTCGGCATTCGATGCGAAGTTGTTGCCGAGGTACCAGGCACTGGCGCTGCGGGCGCCTTTACCCGCGTCAGCGGCCTGCTTGGAGACAGTCGCGGTGTTGAAACCGTTTCCGCCCAGGAACTGGCCCGTCCAGCCCTGCTTGCGCGCCTCGGTCATGATCTTGGCCGGGATCCCGCCGAGCGACGTGATGAAGATCACGTCGGGCTTGAGCTGCACTGCCTGTGTGACGTAAGGCGAGAGGTCGGCCTCGGCCTTGTTGAACTTGATGGTCTTGAGCAGCTGGATGTTGTACTGGCCTACCGTGTTCTGCACGATCGTGCCGCCGTCGCTGGAGAACTTGTCATCCTGCGCCACGAGCAGCACGCCGGTGCTCGGGTGAGAGTCCGCCGCGTAGGACTTGATGTTGTCGGGGATCGCGGTCTCCTCCCCAAGGCTGTCCCGGAATACGTACTTGCAAGGCACCGTGGACGGGGCATTGCAGTTCGGCACGATATTGATACCGGTCGTGCTCACCGCGAGGATGGGTGTCTTGAGGGTCTCGGCGAGCGGGTGAACGGCGACGGCAGAGTTCGACAGCGTGGGGCCGAGCAGCGCCAGGTCCTGTTCCTCCTGGATCAGCTTCTGCGCGACCTGGGCCGACTGCGCCTTGTCAGACGCATCGTCGTTGATCGTGAGCGCGATCTGTGCGCCGTTGACGCCGCCCGAGCTGTTGATCTGCTTCACGGCGAGGTTCGCGCCGTCTCGGCTCTGGGGCCCGTAGACGCCCCCGGCGCCCGTGATCGAGAGAATTGCCCCGAGCTTGATCGTCTTGCCGGCGTAGGAGCTGGTGTTCGAGCTGCCGCCTCCCGTAGAGCCGCACGCCGCGACGAACACCGCCGCCGCAAGCCACGTAACCAGGTGCAACCGCTTCATTCTTATCGTCCCCCCCACGAATTCGATGTGAGTGCTGCTTAACGTATCAAACCTGGCCCAAGGCTACGCCCGCAACCGCTTAACGAGCCGGGGAATGTCGAGCTTCGGGTGGGGATACTGCGGGTTCATGTCCTCCAGGGTCTCGATCAGGAGGCGCGAGATCGCCCAGTTCCGGTAGTCCTTGTCGTTCGCAGGGACGACATACCAGGGCGCCCACTCGGTGGAGCACTGCGCGATGGCGATGCTGTAAGCGCTCATGTAGTCATCCCAGTAAGCGCGCTCGTCGATGTCGGTCTCCTTGAACTTCCAGTTCTTGTCGGGATCTCGCAGGCGGTCGAGGAGCCGGCCGCGCTGCTCGTCGTATGAGATGAGAAGGCAGATCTTGATGACCTTCGTGCCACTCCTGACCAGATCTTTCTCAAAGCGGTTGATTACCCCGTAGCGGCGCTCGATGATGGCCGGCTTGGCGAGACCGTGCACGCGGGTGATCAGCACGTCTTCGTAGTGCGATCGGTTGAAGATGCCGACTTCGCCGGTGTCCGGCAGCCGTTTTCGAATCCGCCACAGGAAGCCATGGCGGCTTTCCTCGGGTGTCGGCTGCTTGAAGGCCGTGATCGTGACCCCCTGCGGGTTCATGCCCCCGATCACGTGAGTGATGGTCCCGTCCTTGCCGCTGGTGTCCATGCCCTGCAGCACGATCAGAAGTGACCGCTTTTGTTCGGCGAACATCCGCTCCTGGAGGTTGAAGAGCTTTACCCGGTGCTTCTTCAGGTCGCGTGACATCCGCTTGCGACTCTTCAGTCCTGGCGTCGAGTTCGCGTCGACGTCCGCCATCCGGAAGCGGCCATCTTTCGGCTGAGCCTGGAGCAAAGTGTGAATCCGCTGCTTGGCCACCGCTCCGAGTGTACCCGCTGGCGTTTAGGCCAGCTCCACGGGGACGACTTCGAGCTGGATGATGTGGTCACCGCGGAGGACGCTCAGGGCGAGCTTCGATCCGATCCGCGTCTCGACCATCAAGCGCTGCAGGTCGCCCGCCTTCGCGACCGCGACGTCCGCCACCGAGACGATGATGTCCCCGCTCCGAAGCGAGGCGCCGGCGGCCGGGCTGCCGGTGACGACCTCCTGCACCTCGACGCCCGCGTTCTGCCCGAGCTTCTGCGCCGCTGGAGGTGGCAGGGCACGCGTGCCGCCGGCGATCCCGAGGTAGGCGCGGCGCACGCGGCCGTTTCGCATCAGCGCGGACAGGATGGCTTCGGTGGTCCGGTTCATCGGAACCGCCAGGCCGAGGCCCATCCCGGCCACGGCCGTGTTGACCCCGATCAAGCGTGCCTGCCAGTCGGCGAGCGCGCCACCTGAGTTGCCTGGGTTGAGCGCGGCGTCGGTCTGGATCACGTCCTCGATGAACCGCCGGTGCCCGTTCCCGTCTGCGGTCGCCAGCGAGCGGCCTAACCCGCTGACGACCCCCGACGTGACGGACCCGGAGAACCCCAGAGGATTGCCGACGGCGACGACGAGCTGGCCGACGCGAAGCTGGTCTGCGTTTCCGATCCGCACCGGCTCGAGCGTCGCGCCGCGCGCGCGGGCGATCGCCAGGTCCGACAGGGGATCTGCGCCGACAACGTCGACCTCGTATTCGGTGCCGTCGAGAAACGAGGCGCTGGCCGACCCGCCCTGCGCGACCACGTGGGCGGACGTGACCAGGAATCCGTCTGGGGTGATGACGACGGCCGAGCCGGCGCCGCCGCGTCCAGCCCGACCGACGCGCAGGCTGGCGACCGCAGGGAGGACCCGCTCCGCGACCGAGGTGACGGTCGTCGAGTAGGCATCGAGGGCTTCACGCTCTGTTGGCATTGCTATCGCGGGTTCGCTCATGGTGTTACAAGATTACGACGTAACAGAACCTCGAATGCAAGTGGTCAATCAGACGGGTAAGCGAGCTCCTGCCGGGCGGCCCGGTAGAACCACAGCGTGATCAGCGCGATGGCGCCGTCGACCACGAAGTTGGCCAGGAACGCGTACGGAAATCCGCCGAACAAGAACAGCAGGAGCGACGTGAGCGAGCTCGAGGCTTTGGCCAGCATCAGGAACTGGACCGGCTGGGCGGCAATCCTGGTCCGGCGCTGGGCGACCCAGGACAACGCCGCGACCAGGATCATGTACGGCACGGCCAGGGTCAGCCAGAAGTCCTGCCCGGCGTTGAGGGCGACGACCTCGTGCATGCCGAGAGCTTTCGCG
>Ga0209009_1000759_pt1 | contig 10340 bp, 10 predicted proteins | sample BlaSpr_A8_OM3_M2_FD_187979 | JGI IMG/M metagenome (GOLD analysis project Ga0209009, IMG submission 187979) | Forest soil microbial communities from Thunder Bay, Ontario, Canada - Black Spruce, Ontario site 2_A8_OM3_M2 (SPAdes) (version 2) | ecosystem: Environmental > Terrestrial > Soil > Boreal... | reverse complement strand
TGGACGGCCGCTATCAGCAGGCGCTGGACAGAGTCAGCCAGGCGCTCGAGATTGGGCGTCAGGGTGGGCACGCGGACGCAGGTCTCATGGCAATGATCGTCCGCGCGCACATCGGGGTGCGAACTGGAGGAGCGGAGGTGGAAGAAGTCATCCGAGTCTCCGCTGGGTCTGGGGCAGCCTCAGATCGCCTCTGGGCAGCGAACGTGCTTGCGGACATGGGGAGAGTCGACGAGGCGCGCGAGTATTGGCGCATGAGTGGGGCGCAAGTGAGCACCTTACCCAGGGATGCGATCTGGCTGATCTCCCTTCACGCCATGGCCAGCGTGGCAGCTGCGGTGGGCGATCGCGAGGCGGCACCTGCAATCTTCGAGGCGCTGTTACCGTTTACAGACCAGCACGCGTTGGTCATTCCCGTGGGCGGGTACGATGGACCAGTCGCGTTGAATGCAGGTCGACTGGCTTCCCTGCTGGAGCGTTGGGACGAGGCGGAATCCTTACTTCGGCAGGCGATCGCGGCCGCCGCAGGCATCGGCTCACCGCCGTTTGAGGCAATCGCCCGCTGGGAGTTGTCGCGACACCTCCGCCGGCGCGGGCGGCCCAAGGACCGCGCTGCCGCCACGGCGTTGCTGGAGCAGTCGATGGCCACCGCTCGACGCTTGGGCATGCGACTCCTCGAAGGCTGGGCGACCGCCGACCTGCAGAAACTGGACCATCCCAGTGGCCGGGCAACGCCCCTGTCCGCGCGAGAGCTTGAGGTCGCAGGCCTCGTGGCTGAGGGCCTGACCAACCGGGGTATCGCTCAGCGCCTGCACCTCAGCGAGCGCACCGCCGAGAACCACATCAAGAACATCCTCGACAAGCTGGGACTGGATTCGCGTGCCCAGGTAGCAGCGTGGACTGTGGGCGGACGGCCGAATTTGAGTACCCGGCTGAGTGGTTCCAACGATGTAGTGAATCGCCAACGCTCCTAGCCTCATGCCATCACAGCGGCGCGGATGGTTGCCGCGCAGAAGGAGGCGGACGGTGGCCGTACTGGTCCTGACGGAGATGGCCGGCACCACGGCAAAAGATGGCAAGCGATGGGAGCCCGTGATGGCACGGCTGCGGCGAGCAACCGGTTTCGTGCTCCAAGCCGACGGTCCGATGGATGGCGGCTGGCGGCTCGTATCGGTGTGGGAGAGGCGCGAGGACTTCAATCACTGGTATGAGTCGGTGGTCAAACCGAACCTTCCGCCTGGCACTCCAACGCGCGACCGCGTCTACGAGCTGCCGAATGTGGTGTTCGCCGAGAAGCACCTAAATAGGGATTCGGGCGACCGAACTTGAAAAACCCGGGCTTCATCCGGAGTAACAGGCTTGAGATGAAGCCTTGGTACAGGGTCCTCGCCCCGATGTACCGGGTGACACCTGAAAAAAGGAGCTTGGGATGCGTCGTCACAAATGCCGTAGGTATTCGCCTTGAGCACTGACTCGCGTCTGCGATGGGGTGCGACAGCATTCGTTGCTTATGGGCTTTTCTGGCTACCGATGCTGTTCTCGCCCCACCCGCTGTCTGACCCGAGCCACGGCCGTGAGCTTGTCCTTGGCGCCAATAACCTCAGCTGGCGATTGGGGACCTTCCTGGCAGCTGCATCCCTGGCCCCCCTCCAGCTCGGCGTACTCGCCCTCAATGCCCATTTGGCGCGCACCCCCGGTAGACGCTGGTCATTGGCCGGGTTGATCTGGACTCTCGCCCTGATTCCAATTTTCACGGCGTTGGTTGGTTTTGGGAGCTTCGGCATCCCTGCGATCGGCGCCCTGGTGGCCGCCGGCCACAGTGAGGCGCTTCAGGTTCTCGACCAGATCTACAAAGAGCCCTTCCTTGTCTTCCCGTTCCTGGCCGGAATCATTTACCCCTGCGGACTGGCGCTGTTCGCCGTCGGCATCTGGCTGTCGGGAACGATGACGCGCTGGCTTAGCGGACTACTGGTGATCGCCGCCGTCGCATCTACAGCGAGTTTCCTGGACGTCAGTTCGGCACAATGGGCAGGCCCATACGCGCAGATCGCCATGGGCTTGTTGCTGGCGACAACTCTTTGGCGTGCTTCTGCCCGCCCAGCTGAACCGATTACGATCGGGGCGCTGTGAGGCTAGAGGTCAGCCCACCGACCGCGTCGTACCACGCGGGCGCGAACTGTCCGCCTCCGCCAAGTCCTTAACTGAAAAGGCACAGCAGGTCGCTCAGACACGTTGCCGCTCCGGGCGGAGCCAATTGGGCGTCGGCCTGCGATTTTCGAACGGGTGCCTCACGGTCCTGACCTGTGCGTCGTCAGGCTGACGCCACTGGACAGCCACGGATTGCTTGCTAACGAGTTCAGGGCGGCGGACGACAACCGGCCGTGACGGCGTCGGTTGCCGTACCTCCGCCGGAAATTGTGATCCGGCTGTGACCCTCCGACTCCCGACGGCAGAATCGCCGATTTTGAATACAGGGTCGGTCGGGGGCCCGGGATTTGAACCCGGGGCCTCACGGTCCCGAATCGCCGTGGTGGTGAGTCCTCGAGTATCCCCTCGGCTCCTCCGGTGCCTTCCTGAACTCAGCAGCCGCCCCCTTCGTTTCCTTGCGTGTCCTCCTGGATCCTTCTAGTTCCGGGAATCTGTGACCCGGCTGTGACCCGGCACGGGTCGAAATCAGAGCGACGACGCTCGTCCTATCTGGCTCTCAGGACCGCGTACAACTGCCATTCCCCAGGCACTCCCTTCAACTCGTAGCGACCGCGGTCAGCGAATTGAAGGCCGGACCCTGCAACCAGGTCCCGCACCGTACTTGACACGACGACCTCGCCCGGCGCGGCTGCTGCCATCACTCGAGCACCAATGTGTATGGCAACCCCACGCAGTTTGCCGTCCGCCATCTCGCATTCGCCAGTGTGGACGCCGGCCCGGACTCCAAGCCCCAGCCGGGCTGCCCCGTCAACGATCGCGGATGCGCACCGTATCGCCCGCGCCGGCCCGTCGAAGTGGACAAGAAAGCCATCGCCTGCGCTGTCGACCTCGCGACCACGATGGAGGTCCAGTTCGCGGCGGACAAGCGAGTTGTGGGATTCAACCAGCGCCCGCCAGCGACTGTCGCCAAGGTCCGCAGCGATGGCCGTCGAGTCGGCAATGTCGGTGAACATCACGGTCGCCAGCACTCGATCGAATTCTGCCGCCCGACGAACCCCGGTCAGGAACTCTTCGATCTCGCCGAGGATTGCCCCGGTATCGCCCACGAACCATAGGTGGTCGCGTCCCGGCAGTTCGACGTACTTTGCGCCCGGGATCTGCTGGGCAATGTAGCGGCTGCCGCCGACATCGATGTCGAGATCACCTGTCCGATGCATAACGAGCGTAGGTACGCGAATCGTTGGCAGGATGGGACGGATGTCGATCTGGGTGTTCATCTTGAGCAGCGCAACTGCCGCTCCCGGGCTGGCGGATACACGCAAGTAGCGAGCCCACCAGTCCTGCAGTCGCGGGTCGTTTGCAACGCTTGGAGCCAGTATGTCGAGCTGCGCGGGGCCTCCCCAAGCCCGTTCGACTCCCTCGATATCGCGCTCGCGCTCATCGGCAGTCGGCGCCCACGGATAGTCGGGCGTACGGATCCGTTTGGCATACGCGCCATAGAGGATGAGCGCGGCCGTCCGCTGCGGATACGTCGCTGCGAACAACGCGCTCATGACCCCGCCCTCCGACGTCCCAAAAACAGCCGCAGACTCGGATCCGGCCGCATCCATCACGGCTCGGACATCATCCATTCGATCGTCCAGAGTGGGCAGTCGGTCCACGCTGACCCGATCGGATAGGCCAGTGCCACGTTTGTCGAACACGATCAGCCGGCTGAAGGACGCCAGCCGACGAAGGAAAGCCTCGTGGGTCGGCTCATCCCACATCGCCTCAACCTGGCTGACCCAACCGGGGACCAGGACAAGGTCGAGTGGGCCGTCGCCCACCACCTGGTAAGCGATGTTGACGTCGGCGCTACGCGCGTAGCGAGTCGTGGGGCTCAAGCGTTTCCAAGACTATCCGGCAGCTAGCCCGTTTGGCTGCGCGCGTTGCGGCTGCCCTTGGGCTGTTCCTCCAGATGCGAACTCTCATCGGCTTCTGGTTCGCCAGGCCTAGCCAGACCTGAAGTCCTTCGACGCCGCGCTGGGTCAATAAATGGGCGATTCGCCCGGAGGTTCCATCAAGTCCCTTGCGCCGGTAGCGCCTTGCCTCTTCGGCCGCATTCTTCTCGCTGAAAGTCTGCCGATAGCCTTTCGGCGTGCAACAGTCGCTCACTCGGTTCTGGGCATCCTAGTCAACCGCCTTGCGGGCTCGAATTGAGTAACCCAAGGTTCCAAACTCCCGCGCGCTTGCCTCTCCGCTTGCACCCGCGAAGGCGTCGACCGGATTCGCCAGCTCGACGTCGAGAAGGCCCGCGCCGGTGATTACCGTCTCCCACCCTGCACACGGCAGGGCGCCCGCGATTCAACCAGTCCAGAGATCGATATCGCGTAGAGCTTCCTCAGGAACGGGGCGTTCAAGGCAGATGTCAGCGACAGTCATGCGGCCGCCTGGCTTCAGCACCCGAAAGATCTCTCGGTAGACGCCTAGCTTGTCTGGGCAGAGGTTGATCACCCCATTGGAGATGACGACGTCAGCCCATCCATCTTCGATCGGGAGATCCTCGATCAGCCCTTCGCGGAACTCGACATTCGTCAAAAACATCTTCTTGGCGATCGAACGGCTGCGCTCGAGCATCTCGGGAGTCATGTCGACTCCGACCACGCTTCCTTCGCTGCCAACCCAGAGCGCTGCAAGGAGAGAATCCATGCCACCCCCGGATCCGAGATCGACAACCTTCTCGCCGGGTTTCGGGCCGCCCCAATAGAACGGATTGCCCATGCCCGCAAACGCCTCGCATGCCTCTTCGGGGAGGTCGCTCAGAGGATACGGTGGGTAGCCCAGCCGAACCGCGTGCGCACGGCCGGTATGGAAATGATGGACATGCTGAATGCCACCCGGATCAGCGGCCACGTCGCGGTATTTCTCGCGAACCTGGTGGCGAAGCTCGTCGAGATCGACCAACTCGAGAATGTCAGCCATGGTCCTCTCCCAGTGTGTGCCCGCCTATGGCGGCTTTTTGGGCAATTGCCATTACGACCTCGCCGCTGTACACGTACTGCTCGTCACCTGAGCCGGCCAGCCGTTCGCGAATTCGGCGAAGGCACGCCTCACGATCGCCGTCGTCCAGTGAAAGTAGCCGCAGTCGCGAGGTACTCCGCAACTGGTGGTCGAAATAGTCTTCGGGCCGCCATCGATACTCGATCGATTCCGACCACACTCGCGCAACGCCGAAGCCGGCCTGCTCCAGGAGCGATGTCACCTTCTGCGCGTTGTCACAGCAGGCACGGTTATCTGTCGCCGGCAGCTCTAGGACATGGGCGCCAGCTGCTTCCAGCTCTTCGTCCCAAACGGCATTCGCCGTCGGCACCCGTTCAGCGCCCCAAGTGACAGTCCCCACCGTGCCGGTCGGCTTGAGAACGCGGTTCACCTCGCTAAGACATCGTTCGGGGCTCGGCACATGAAACAAGACGAAAGCGACCACCGCAGCATCGAATCGGTTGGCGGCAAGCGCGAGGTTCTGCACGTCCATGAGGGCAAGCGGACCCGAGTGCTTTTGCCTTGCGAGGCGAAGCATGCCGTCCGAACGATCGACACCGAGAATCGTCGCGTTTGGAGCCGCTCGCCGAATGGCCGGCAGTAGTGCGCCGGCCCCGGTGCCCACGTCGATGATGCACGTCACGGCGCTAAGCGATAACTGACTGATCAGAAGCTCGCCAGGCGGACGGATGACAGGGCTCCAGAGCTGGTCGTAAGCGTCAGCCCTTTGCGAATATCGATCGGCGAGGATCGCCGTCTGCTCATCCGCCGAAAGGTCAGCCCGATTCATCGGTCCGCAGTCGAAGTGCTGACTCCGTCCGACTCGACACCATTCCCGGCGTCGGCCCATTCCGGCAGTCCGTCGGTGAGGTATCGGGCGGAGTAACCGTGCTCGCGAAGGGTGCGGACCGCTTCCGGCGCAAAAGCGCAGTACGGACCGCGGCAATAGGCGACGACTTCCCGCTCGCGTGGTAACTCCCGCAGCCTTTGCTCTAACTCCGCAAGCGGAATCGAAACCGCGCCGGCAACATGCGCTGCTTGATACTCCTCGGCGGGTCGGACATCGACCACAACCAACGGTTCGCCGGACCTGAGTCGAGCCAGAAGTTCATCGCCGCTGATCGCTTCGAGGCCTTCCCGTGAGCCGAGGTAAGCCTCGACCAGGCCCTGCACGCCGGGCAACCTTTCAGCCGCCAACGAGCGCAATGCCACCCAGAAGCGGTAGACGGCCGGCGAGGCCAGCCGATACCGAACGCGGGTGCCGTCCCTGGTAGCGGCCACGAGTCCGGCCTCCTTTAAGACCTGGAGGTGACGGCTGGTGTTGGCGACCGACATTGCAACCTGCCGCGACAGCTCCTCGACGCTCCGCTCGCCGTTGGCCAGCACGTCGACGATCTCAACCCGGCGTCCGCTGGCGGCAGCCTGCGCGACCCGGGCGAATTGGTCGAAGAGCTCGATCTTCACAGCTCGCTCTGTCATCGGCTGTCCAGTATCGCCATTCGGGGGATCTCTGTCAAGTCTTCAATTGATCTCTTGACAATTTGAGAAGTAGGCGCGAGAATGCCGGCAACGGACTTCCGGAGGTGATTGCGATGATCGAGCAGAGGCGCGTTCCGACGGCCGAGGCAGACGTGGCGACGACAACTGAGCGCGCACCTGCGCGCAAGTTACTGGAGCTACTGGCAGCGCGCGACTTCGAGCGTCTATCTACCACCTTGGCGAGCGACGCGCACGCTCGGTTCCTGCTTCCACACGGGCTTGAGGAGTACGACGGGAGAGACTCGATCGTCGCCCGTATCAGGAGCTGGTTCGAGTCTGCCTCGGTCTTCGACCTCACGTCCTCAACCGAGGATGAGGTCGGAATGCGACACCGCATCAGCTGGCACTTCAGCGTCGTGCGTGATGGCTCACGGCAGGTTATCGAACAGCTCGTCTACCTGGATCTCGGGCCCCAGGGCATCCAGCAGATCGATCTCCTCTGTTCCGGATTTCAGTCGCAGGCCGGCGCCGCTGCGGGCCCGGTACAGGTCTTCGACGCCGGCGACATGGGCTGTGCCGACGGTCTGGCTCAGGAGTTCCGGCGCCAGATCGCCAAGGTCTCGATAGGCGAATCGCTTGAAGTCGTCGTCAGCGATCCGGCCGCCAAGGAGGATCTGCCTTCTTTGGCAAGGCTGCTCGGGCAGCGGATCACGTCAACCGAGGCGCACGACGACGGGCGTCTCACCATCACTGTGGAGAGACAGAAATGAACGAGAAGCTGATCTTCAACTGCACCTGGGGCCGCGAAGAGCCGGAGCGGGCAACCCTGCCCTTCGTAGCCGCCAACATCGCGGCCACGGCGGGACAGGAGGCTGTCGTCCTCTGCACGATCGAAGCGGTTCGCCTGGGCTGCAAAGGCGGCAGCGAGGGCGTCGAGGCGACCGGACTGCCGAAGCTCCACGATCTCATGACTGAGTTCATCGCCAACCAAGGCAAGGTGTGGCTCTGCGGCGCCTGTGCCAAGCCGCGCGGCATCACCCAAGACCAGCTGACAGAAGGCGTGACCATAGTCGGGGCCGCCAAGATAGTGGAAGAGATCGTCGCCGGCGCCAAGACGGTCGCCTTCGCCTGAAGCAAATGAAAAATAGAGGGTTGATCAGGTGATGGGTTTTGAAGGCTACGGCGTGAGCCCCTGGATGTGGATTCTCGGGAGCGTAATGATGGTCAGCGTCATTGGTGGGTTGATCGTGCTGGTCGTGTGGGCGGTCACGGCAGTCGGCAGACCGGGCCCGGGTGGCTCCATCAGCGCGCTCGAGGTGCTGAAGCGGCGCCTTGCCGCGGGCGAGATCACCCAAGACGAGTACGAGAAGACCCGGCGCCTCCTCGAAGGCTAGGCGGCCATGCGGGCTAAAATCATCTCGACCGAGGAACTGCAGGACCTTCTGGCCACGGGCCAGCCGGTGACTGTGGTCGACATCCGAAACCAGGCCGACCGTGAGTGGTCGATCCCCGGTAGCGTTCAAGTCGACGCCTACGACGCCGTCAAGTCCGGGGTCCTAGGCCGGCTCGCCGATCTCGAGTTTTCTGCCGGCCCTGTGGTGACCGTCTGCGACACAGGTAGGACCGCGGCGACAGCGACAGGACTGCTGAGAGCGACAGGGGTCGAAGCGCTGACCCTCGAGGGCGGCATGCGCGCCTGGTCGCTGGCCTGGAACATCGCCAAGACAACGATCTCCGGCTGCGGGGTAGTTCAGGTCCGTCGGACCGGCAAGGGATGCCTCTCGTACATCGTGGAATCTGGCTCTGAGGCGGTCGTAGTCGACCCTTCCCTAGATCCCGACGTTTACGTCCGCCTGCTCCGCGAACGCGGCTGGCGGCTGATAGCGGTGGCCGACACGCACATCCACGCCGACCATGTCTCGCGGTCGAGACTGCTCACCCAGGAGCAAGGCGTGGAGCTCTGGCTGCCGGCCCAGGGCCGCACGCAATACCCCTTCCGCCCCCTCACGGATGGCGACCGGCTTCGATTCGGTTCTGCGGAGCTGGTGGCGCTGGCCACACCCGGTCATACCGCGGAGAGCACCACCTACCTGCTCGCAAATGCCGCCGCTTTCACCGGCGACACCCTCTTCCTTGCAGGCGTGGGCCGGCCCGACCTCGAAGGCGGCACCCGTGAGGAGTCGGCCTCTCGCGCGCGTCTCTTATATGAATCAATCAACCGTCTCCTCGAACTGCCGGAGACGACCCTGGTACTCCCCGGCCATTTTTCGGAGCCCATCCCTTTCGATGGCCGGCTGCTGGCATCGACGATCAAGACGATCCGGGACACGGTGGCGCTGGCGAGGATGGATCAATCGGCGTTTGTTGAAGCCGTTCTCGCGCGCATCCCGGCCAACCCGCCGAACCACGCCCGAATCGTCGAGCTCAACGAGCTCGGCGAACTGCCGGAAGATCCAAGCGAACTGGAGGCAGGAGCCAACCGCTGCGCGATCGCCTAAGGCTGGCCGGCGTATGACGGCGCGACAGGCTATCAGTCTTGGGCTGCGTGCGAACTGGCGGCAATTCGCACTCTTGGTGGTGGTGAACGCCTTCGTGGGGGGAGTGGTCGGCGTCGAGCGCTCGACCCTGGCGCCGCTGGCCGAACACGACTTTCATCTCGCCAGCCGTGCGGCGATCCTCTCCTTCCTGATCAGCTTCGGCTTGGTCAAAGCCGCCAGCAACCTCGTTGCGGGGCGACTGGCCGATCGCCTTGGGCGTCGCACAGTTTTGCTAACGGGCTGGGCTGCAGCGTTGCCCGTCCCGGTGCTGATCATCCTGGCGCCCTCCTGGGGCTGGGTGGTGTTCGCGAACGTCCTCCTTGGCATCAATCAGGGCCTGGCGTGGTCCACCACGGTGAACATGAAGATCGACCTCGTCGGACCCCGTCGCCGAGGGTTCGCTCTAGGCCTGAACGAAGCCTCAGGCTACCTGGCTGTGGCGGCTGCGGCGGCAGGCGCCGGATTCCTGGCCGCGAGTCATGGCATCCGACCCATCCCCTACTATCTCGCTGAAGGTCTCGCCGTGTGCGGCCTGCTGCTTTCCCTGTTCGCACGCGAGACCTCAGGACACGTCGACCTCGAATCAGCCGGCGCTAAGCCGACCCGGTCGGTGGGCAGACTCATGCTCGATGTCAGCTTGCGCGAGCGCACGATGTCGAGCGCATGCCAGGCGGGCATGGTCAACAACCTCAACGACGGTATGGCCTGGGCACTGCTGCCGCTCTTCTTCGCCAGTCACGGACTCGGCCTTCGAGAGATCGGCCTGTTGGCCGGCACTTACCCCGCTGTATGGGGCGCCGGGCAGCTGGTCACCGGATGGATGAGCGACCAGCTTGGCCGCAAGCGCCTGATCGTAGCTGGGATGCTGCTCCAGTCCGTGGCGATAGTAGGTTTCGTTGCCCTTCCAGGCCTCGGGTGGTGGCTTGCGGAGAGCGTCGTACTGGGCGCGGGCACCGCCCTCGTTTACCCGACGTTGCTCGCCGTCATCAGCGATGTTGCCCGGATTCCCGACCGTGCGACGTCGGTGGGGATCTATCGGTTCTGGCGCGACTCAGGCTATGCCGTCGGGGCGATCGTGGCCGGCGTCATCGCCGACGCCGCCGGTTTCTCGGCCGCGATTTTCACGATCGCAGCGTTGACCGGGATCTCGGGAATCATCGT
>Ga0209009_1000758_pt1 | contig 10347 bp, 8 predicted proteins | sample BlaSpr_A8_OM3_M2_FD_187979 | JGI IMG/M metagenome (GOLD analysis project Ga0209009, IMG submission 187979) | Forest soil microbial communities from Thunder Bay, Ontario, Canada - Black Spruce, Ontario site 2_A8_OM3_M2 (SPAdes) (version 2) | ecosystem: Environmental > Terrestrial > Soil > Boreal... | reverse complement strand
CAACGGCGCGGGCAAGTCCACGCTGCTCAAGCTGGTGGCGGGCTCCACGCCGCCGGACGACGGCTCGGTCGCGCTCGGCGGCAGCGTGAAGATGGGCTACTTCGCGCAACACGCCATGGAGCTCTTGGACGGCGAGCGCACCGTGTTCCAGTCGCTGGAGGATTCATTTCCGCAGGCCGGGCAGGGCGCGTTGCGCGCGCTCGTCGGCTGCTTCGGATTCTCCGGCGACGACGTGGAGAAGAGATGCCGGGTGCTGTCGGGCGGCGAGAAGGCGCGGCTGGTCATGGCGCAGATGCTCTTCGACCCGCCGAATTTCCTGGTGCTGGACGAGCCCACCAACCATCTGGATTTGGAGTCAATCAATGCGCTGAATATCGCGTTGCAAAAGTATGACGGCACAGTGTTGCTGGTCACCCACGATTACGACGTGATTGATGAAGTCGCCACGCGCATCTGGCATTTTGTGGCTGGCGGCAAGGTGGAGGACTTCAAAGGCCCCTACGCGGAGTACCTGGTCTACGCCCAAGAGAAAGCTTCCTAAGATTTTCCCGCTTGAAACGCTTTTTCTCTGAATCTCGCGATCGCCGTTGAATTGCGTCCTTGATCCCCCGGTGACTGATACAGGTGTAAACTGGATGGCATCGGAGTGACATAAATGGCCGGTACAATTTCAGTCGAGCAGCAGATTCACGCTCGGAGCGCCGCGCAAGCCTACGCCCAGACCGCTGCGATCCCTTGGTACATTTGGTGCTGCCTGGTATCGGTGATTTCCGCGTTGGTGGGGAGCGCTTGGGATATTTCCTGGCACGAAAGCGTTGGGCGCGACTCATTTTGGACCGCTGCGCACATGCTGATTTATTTGTCCGGCGTGCTGGCCGGAATTTCCTGCGGCTATTTGATCCTTTCCACTACATTCCGGAGGAACTCGCCTCTCTACGACGTGTCTATTTCCATGTGGGGCTTCCGCGGGCCGCTGGGCGCGTTCATCTGTGCCTGGGGCGCTGTGGCCATGATCGCTTCGGCGCCATTCGATAATTGGTGGCACAACTCTTATGGCCTGGACGTGAAAATCCTGAGCCCGCCGCACGTGCTGCTCGCGCTCGGCATGATCGGAATCCGGTTTGGAACGCTGGTAATGGTTCTAGCGGAAATGAATCGAGCCGACGGCCTATATCGCCGGAGGCTGGAACGAATTCTCTTTCTTACAGTAGTTTTTCTGATGGGAATGACAGTAGGGATCTCGCAGGAATTTACAAATCGCGTTTTCATGCACGGAGCGCGGTTTTACGTGGTCATGATGATCGCATCGCCGATTTGGATCGCGACAGTGGCGTGGGTGGTGAAAAACCGCTGGGCCGCGACGATTATGACCGCGATGTACACGGCCATGCATTTGTGCTTCACCTGGATTTTTCCGTTATTTCCCGCCGAACCGAAGCTGGGTCCGGTATACCAGCATGTGACGCATCTGGTTCCGCCGGATTTTCCCATGCTGCTGATCGTTCCGGCCATTGTTTTCGATCTGCTGCGGCGCCGCACCGCCGATGGGAGCCGTTGGAAACAGGCTGCCACGCTGGGAGCGGCGTTCCTGGTGAGTTTCCTGGCGGTGCAATGGCCGTTCGCAAATTTCCTGATGTCTCCCGCTTCACGGAATAGAATTTTCGAGACCACCAACTACCCCTACTTTGTACCTCCCACATTTGCCTGGGTGCGCAACGTTTTCATCCACACGGAACACACGCCCGGCGAATTCTGGATGCGCTTGGCTATCGCCTTGGGCGTGGCGATATTAATGGTGCGCATCGGAATGGCTTGGGGAGAATGGATGCGGCGGATCCGCCGATGAAGAGGGAACTCAAAAGGCGGCTCGCGATCCTGTGCGTTCTCTGGGTGGGCGCAGCTATACCTGTGTTAGCGCACGTGGGTAGTCCGGATGTTTTTTACGAGGGTGACGCGGGCCCGTATCGCCTCTTCGTCACCGTGCGAATGCCGCAAGTGATACCGGGCGTGGCGGAGATTGAGGTACGTTGCAAGAGCGGCGACGTGAACGCCATACAAATTGTTCCGCTGCGACTGAGCGGACCGGGTTCGACCTTCCCGCCCACTCCTGATTTGGCTGTCCGGTCAAAGGAAGATTCGCAATTCTTCACCGGCAGCCTTTGGCTGATGGAGTCCGGCGCGCTGCAAGTGCGAATTATGGCCGATGGAGCGAAGGGCCAGGGCAAGCTGTCCGTCCCGGTGGCTTCGTTTGCCCAGCGAACTTACCCCATGCAGAAACCGCTGGCTGGATTGATGATTGTGCTGATGCTAGTGCTCGGAGTTGGATTGATTTCTATTGCCGGTGCGGGCGCGCGCGAAGCTAGCCTGGAGCGAGGCGAGACACCGGATCCTGCGAATGCGCAACGGGCCAAGATCGCCATCGCGACAACGATCCTTGTGGTGGCAGGACTTGTTTATCTTGGAAAAGCGTGGTGGAAAGCGGAGGATACGAATTACCTGAGCCGCGTCGCTTTCTACAAGTCGCCGACTGCCGAGACCACTCTTGAAAATGGCCGCCGCTTGGTGATTCGCGCCAAAAGTGAGAATCCTACGTGGTCGGACAAAATAAATATGGGCGAAGTAATTCCTGACCACAACCATTTGATGCACCTGTTCCTGATCGAATTGCCGGGCATGAACCGGATGTGGCACCTACATCCAACTCTTCTGGAGGGCGGCGCGTTTGCGGATGATTTGCCCACGATGCCAGCGGGACACTATCAAGTTTTTGCCGATGTGGTCGACGCGCGAGGATTTCCGTGGACGCTCGTCGGAGCTGTAGATCTACCGCAGATAAACGGCGGCGCTATAAGCGGTGACGATTCAAGCTGGTCTGGGGAAGCGATTGGGTCGCAACAAGACCAACTCATTTCACAACTTCCCTCCGGCGGGCGGATGATTTGGGAACGCGCCGCTGGTCCGCTTAAGGCCAACAGCGCGATGGATTTCAGCTTCAGCGTGCAAGACAAAGCCGGAAAACCAGCGCAAGATTTGGAACCGTACATGGGCATGTCGGGTCACGCTGAATTTGTGCGCTCGGATTTGAGTGTGTTCGCGCACGTGCATCCGGCAGGCTCGGTGCCGATGGCCTCGCTGGAAATGGCGCAAGCGGGATCGCTCGGAGATGCGTCCTCGATGCAGGGAATGGCGATGACACCAAAGAACGAAACGTTACCTGCCGACGTGAGCTTTCCTTACGGATTTCCGAAGCCCGGGATTTACCGGATTTTCGTGCAAGTGAAGCGCTCGGGAAAAGTGGAAACCGGAGTTTTCGACGCACAGGTCCAGTGATTAAGTTTCCGCAACGTTTTACTGGCAGCGATTTTCGTGCTGTTCCGCGAGTCTAGTGCACGCGCTCTTTCTTAGCGGACGGCTGATCTTCATCGGTTAACTGGTGTTCCGCCTCAAGCCAATCGTCGAGAGTATATCCCCCCCACACTCCGCCGTGTTCATAGTGGATTCTGCAAGCTCGGAGCTGAACTTCGTTCAGAGTGGGCAGGTGGCTATGCGGATGAATTTCGAACTCACTTGGAGAGGATACCGCCGGATTATCAAGACTATTTGAATTTCCTTCTGCTGAAAGCTGCTTCATAAAGGCTTCCTTTCGTTTCTTTCTAGGCAAGTCCTCCTATTTCGTCGTATCTTTGCCTTCTACTGTATTTGACGCGCTCTCAATCCGTCTGGTTGCAAGTCAACCGAACGGCAGTCCTCGCACAGAGACATGGCTACCCGGTCCTTTTCAGGACCGAAGTGTGTCGTTCTACACCGTTTACTGGATGGAAGTTCGGCCAGAAGCGTTTATCCTAGCTCCTGAAAAGAAATACCAACGTGGATGGCGGCTTTGCCCCCCAACAGGGAGTGACTGCACACGGTGGTCCTCGCGGGCCTTTGCAGTTTGACCTCGCTGGAAGCCGCCCTTAGCCGCCAGCCATGGGTTCCCCTTCTCTCCATCAACGCTAATTTTGTCCGCGTAGCCTTCAATTCGATATAATGCAGCCTGGTCGAAAATCTCCGCGAATTTGGGGCCGAAGCTAAACGCGTGACGACACAAACCAAGACAAAAACCTCTAAGTTTGACGCTACGAAATATCAAGGGCTTGATCGCGACACTCTAATCCGTATTTATCGCCTGATGTTCCTTTCGCGGCGCTTGGATGATCGCGAGATCCAGCTCAAACGCCAAAATAAGATTTATTTCCAGATCAGCGGAGCTGGACACGAAGCGGCTTTGGTTGCTGCCGGTTTGGTCCTGAAGCCCGCTTACGACTGGTTTTTCCCGCACTATCGCGATCGCGCTCTGATGCTCGCTCTCGGAATTACCCCCTATGAAATGATGCTGGAAGGTGTGGGAGCCAAAGATGACCCTGCATCGGGCGGACGCCAGATGCCCTCGCACTGGGGCAATCAGAAGCTCAATGTCGTTTCGCGTTCTTCACCTACCGGTACACAGTTCCTCCATGCGGTCGGCTCCGCCGAAGCTTCGCTGTACTACAAGAGATTCCCGAAAGCATTCGAGCAAGCTCGCAAAAGTCCGCTTGGCGACACGGTGACGTACCAACCCGATGATGTGATGTATGTTTCATGCGGGGACGGCACTACCAGCGAAGGAGAATTCTACGAAGCGCTGAATACCGCCAGCATGGAGAGTCTCCCAGTTCTGTTTCACGTCGAAGACAACGGTTACGCAATCTCTGTTCCAGTCGAGCGCCAAACTCCCGGCGGAAATATTTCCAAGCTGCTAGCCAACTACCCGCACATGCTTATCGAAGAGTGCGATGGCACCGAGCCGCTGGAAAGCTATGCAGCCATGAAGCGCGCCGTGGAGCATTGCCGTGCGCGCAAGGGGCCGGCCTTGGTCCATTCACATGTGATTCGTCCGTATTCACATTCCCTTTCCGACGACGAAAAACTCTACCGTTGCGAAGCGGAGCGCGAACAAGAATCGCGTCGTGACCCCCTACCGAAGTACGGCCTCTTTCTGGTACGCGAAGGCGTCATCGAAGAGAGTGAACTCAATGCGTTGGAAGAGGAGGTTGATCGCGAAGTTGGCGAGGCTACTGACCGCGCTCTCGCCGCTGAATTGCCGTCCAAAGATTCGATTTACAAATGGGTTTATTCGCCAGACGTTGACCCGCGCGGACAACAGTTTGAAGTCCAGCCGAAGTTTCAAGGCGACCCGAAAACCATGGTCGAAATGGTTTCCGCCACACTCCTCGACGAAATGCAAACCGATGACCGCATAGTTGTGTTTGGCGAGGATGTGGCCGATTGCAGCCGCGAAGATAGTCTCGCTCTAGTGAAAGGGAAGGGTGGCGTATTCAAGGCGACTTCTGGTCTGCAACGCAAGTTCGGTTCTGCGCGAGTATTCAATTCACCACTCGCTGAAGCCAACATTGTTGGCCGCGCCGGTGGAATGGCTTTACGTGGATTGAAGCCGGTGACGGAAATTCAGTTCTTTGACTACATCTGGCCGGCCATGATGCAGCTCCGCAATGAGATCGCCCTCCTTCGCTGGCGCTCCGCAGGACACTTCAAGGCTCCTATCGTCGTGCGGGTCGCGATTGGCGGCTACCTAACCGGCGGCGCGATTTATCACAGTCAATGTGGAGAAGTTACCTTCACGCATATTCCCGGGTTGCGTGTGGTAATGCCTTCCACCGCATCGGATGTATGCGGTTTGCTGCGCACCGCCATTCGCTCCGATGACCCGGTGCTGTTTCTCGAGCACAAGCATCTCTATCGCCAACCTTACAATCGCTCGCCATACCCCGGCGTGGATTTCACAATTCCGTTCGGTAAAGCGCGCGTGGTGCGCGAAGGAACAGACCTAAGCATCATCACCTACGGCGCCGTGGTGCATCGGGCCGAAGTTGCCGCCGCGGAATTATCCCGTACTGGGATTTCCACCGAGATCATCGATCTACGCTCGCTCAGCCCGTTCGATTGGGAGGCCATCGCCGCAACGGTTCGCAAAACCAATCGCGTCATTGTGGCTTACGAAGACACTTTGTCCTGGGGATATGGTGCGGAAATTGCGGCGCGTATCGCCGATGAGCTATTCGAGGACCTCGATGCTCCGGTTCGACGCGTGGCCGCCACCGATACTTTCTGCGCCTACCAGCCAAAACTAGAGGATGCAATCCTGCCCCAGACGGAAGACATCGTTCGTGCCGTTCGGGACCTGGCGGCATTCTGACGCCGCAGCCGCTTTTCGTAGCGCCGGTAGCTTGCCGGCTCGGCTGTTTTTCCCGATCAGCCGGTTTTTTGATCTTGAAACTTTCTAGGTGGTAAGCTCGTATCCAATATAGGAATCCGCCGACCGGGTAAGCTTAGCGGAGGAGGCTGAAAATGGTTTGCACTCACTGTAAGAGGGAACTCACCGAACATTCCAATTTCTGCTACTACTGTGGAGCGTCTCAGCAGGTGGCTCCCTCAGGAGTTCCGCCGATCCAAAAGCGCCTTATGCGCTCGTCGGTCGATTGCAAGATCGCAGGCGTGTGTGGCGGTATTGCCGAATACATGGACGTAGACCCCACCGTGGTACGCCTCGTCTGGGTTCTCATCACGTTTTTCACGGGCATGGTGCCGGGGATTGTCGCCTACCTGGTCGCCTGGATGGTGATGCCGGTAACGCCGCTGCCGGTAGTGCAACCAGGGAATGCTACCGCTCCTCCGGCGTCCGCACCTAATTTCACGCAGCCCGCATAAAGCGGACCCATCGCTCAACGGTTCTGTCACCTCTAGGCGAGGCCTTGGATCGAAATGGGGCTTTGCTAACCCGCGAACGAGAGGTATCGAAAGAAGATTTCGCGGCCTAATTCCTTGCTGAGTTTCGTGCTTTCTTCGGAAAATTGCTCCGCTTGCTATAAATTGCGTGATCCAACGAAATTAATCCGGCTCCAACTCCTGCCAGTGCGAAGGAACCAACTGCCATCGCCAGCGGAAACTCGTAATTATGCACGTTCATCGGATTCGAGAGCATTCCATGCACTTTCACTAGAGCGACTGCCATTTCTGCTGCGAGCAGCAAACCGGCAATTCGCGTGAACAGCCCCACGATCAGCAGAATCCCGCCAAAGAATTCCAGCACACCGGCAATATAGGCAAAATAAGCGGGGAATCCCATCTTAACGAAGCCTTCCGTCGTTTGATGAAGATGGGTAAAAAGCTTGGGATAGCCATGAGACACGAAAATGATCCCTAATCCCAGCCGCAAAACTAGCAAAGCGAGCGGCTTCAGTTTCTCCAGAGCTTCCATCCGCTTCCTCCGGGGTTATTCACTGCAAATCGTGATTCCGTCGCTGCCGCGTCCATTCGCGGCACAGGTCCACTAGCACCATCTCGATCCCCCGCATTGTATCAGAACCTTTCAGCGCGCCTCGGATGCCACTGGGCTTGGAAACTGCATCTCGCACAGCTAGCAAATTGCGCGACGGCGTTAGTGTAAAATTCAGTTCGACAATCATTTCACGAATATAAAGGAAATATGCCGGCGCGCAACGTAATGCGGAAAGTCCTGATAGGTTCGGCAGTTCTGCTGATGGTGAGCACTGCTGCTTACCTTCGCTACCGCCACCCAAGTGCGCCTTTGGGAGTCGGATACGCTGGAAATCGCATAGTAACCCTGTGGAGCACGTCCGCGCAGGTGCGCGAACCGGTGGTTACCGTCAATTACGGTGAAAAACTGGATGTGCTGCAGCGTTTCCAAGATCAAGTGCAGGTGCGCACGGCAAATGGAACTACCGGGTGGATCCCCGAGCGCGACTTGCTTTCCGCGGATTTGTGGCAAACCTCGAAGGATTTGGAAAAGAAGGCTGCAACAATGCCGGTTGAAGCGCGCGGCCACACCAAAGTTCTGAGCAACCTCCATATTGTGCCGGGACGCGAATCGCTCCGCGTTCGGCAGCTCAATAAAGATATTCCGCTGGATATTCTCGAGCGTCAGCCGGCGGCCGTAGCCGTGGTACACGCCACAGGCGCCGGAGAGGATTCCAGCGCATCTTCCGGAAAAAAAGAAGATTGGTGGCTCGTTCGCGCGCATGCAGCGGACCAGACCACCATGACCGGTTGGATCATGGGACGCTTCATCGACCTCGACGTGCCCGCTCCGCTCCCCGATTACGCCAGCTCCGCCGGAATGCGCGTGGTCGCGTGGCAAGAACTTAATCGCGTGGCGGACGCGTCGAACAATCCCAAAGCTCAATATCTCTTAGTGGGAACGCACGGACCCGAAGGCCAGCCATGCGATTTCTCCCTGCTTCGCGTGTACACCTGGGGCCAAAAGAAAGCACGATATGAGACGGCCTTTGTAGAGAGCGACGTATGCGGCAAACTGCCCATCAAGGTAGCTAAGGCCGCCACAGCCGGCGGGGAAGTAAGGTTTGAGTTTGAGAATCTCACCGGCAAAGGGCCCGAGCGCCGCGCTTACGTGATGAGGCAGACGGTTGTTCGGCGCGTCCGCGAGGGAGCCGAACCCAAACCTCACAAGCGCAAAGAGTAATCAGAGAGCTTCATCGCTCTCCGTTTCACCGAACCTTCCTCTTGAATTGCGCTAAATTCGTTCTCATGCGCGAGCGCGTTTCACCTGTCGGAATCTTGGTAATATTCATTTGCATCCTTTCACTTGTTGCATGCCTGCAAACCGAAACACAAGCTGTGCAACAAAAGCCGGCCGGACCGGCACTGGAATACCTGGGGGCATGGGGTACAAAAGGCGACGGCCCTGGCCAATTGCAAGACCCCGTGAGCATTGCTGCTGACGCGCTCGGCAATGCGTACATCGCCGATCCTGGAACCGGATTCGTCCACAAATTCGGGTCACAAGGTAAGGCGCTGCTATCGTTCCAAGAGGATGGCTTGAAGCATCCGCAATCGATTGCGGTGGACGGCGCTGGAGCAATTTATGTGTCCGACCCCGTCCGCGCTAGCGTATTCATCTTTGTCCCCGGCGGAGACCACTATCGCGAGTTGCGGCTTAAGACGCGTCCGAGCGCGGCCAATTTTCTAAGCGTTGCGATAGCGGATGACGGCCTCATCTATATTTTCGATTCGGATGTGTCGAAAGTATTCACCTACAACCCGCGTTTGCGGCTTGAGCAAACCTGGGGGCTTCCGGGAGGCAGTCCGCACCCACAAAAAAGCTCCGGACCGATTGAAAGTGGCCACGATGGGTTCTTGTACATCGCGAATTCTTCGGGAAACATTTTGAAATTCACACGTGAGGGCCATTTCGTCGCAGAAATAGCTCCGCCGGGAAATCAGGGTAAATGGAATCCCACCGACGGCTTCGCGGTTTCAAATAATCTAATTTTCGTGATGGATAGCGACGGACGAATGCTTCATGTCGTAACCACCGAAGGCAAGCCGAAGTTGGACATGGACCTTGCCCCGGATCTCGGACAAGGTTCGCGTCCCGCGCCGCCGCTCGCAATCAGCGCCCGCCGGGAATTGCTCGTGCTCGATGCACTGGAGCGGCGCGTCCTCCGCTACCGAATAAATTTCTAGCTAAACTTAGACCGCTTTCGGCCAACCTCGCATCGCGATATCATCCCACAGGAATTTACAGCGGGACGAACAGAGGAGAACCGGATGGCGTTGTTGCTGACCGAAGGGGACGTGAAATCACTGCTGACCATGCCCTTAGCACTGGAATGTGTGCAGCATTCGTTTCAACGCCTAGCGAACGGCTCTGCGCTTTTGCATTCGCGCGAACGTTTGCACGTGCCGTCGAAAAGCTACTTGCATTACATGGCGGCTGCCGACGGCACGAGCGGCTACATGGGGCTGAAGATTTACACCAGTTCTCGTGAGGGTTTGCGTTTCCTGATCACGCTGTTCAGCGCGGAATCTGGCGATTTGTTGGCATTGATGGAAGCTGACTTCATCGGCCAAATGCGTACGGGTGCCGCGAGTGGTATCGCAACCCGGCTGCTGGCCCGCGAGGACGGGCGGACCTTGGGAATTGTTGGAACGGGACTGCAGGCGCACACACAGCTCGAGGCCATCGCACGGGTTCGGAAGTTGACCGAAGTTCGCGCATTCAGCCGCTCCGCCGAGAAAAGAGAAAAATTCGCCAGAGAAATGACGGAGACGCTCAAGATTCCGGTTTCGGCCGTTGCATCGGCGGAAGTCGCTGTGCGCGATGCGGACATCGTGGTGACTTCCACCACCAGTACCAGCCCTGTGATTAAGGGCGCCTGGCTTAATCAGAGTGTGCACATTAACGCCATTGGCGCAAATTTTCCGCAGAAGCGCGAACTCGATGCGAAGGCAGTCGAGCTATGCGACGTGATCGTGGTCGATTCTCGC
>Ga0209009_1000757_pt1 | contig 10351 bp, 12 predicted proteins | sample BlaSpr_A8_OM3_M2_FD_187979 | JGI IMG/M metagenome (GOLD analysis project Ga0209009, IMG submission 187979) | Forest soil microbial communities from Thunder Bay, Ontario, Canada - Black Spruce, Ontario site 2_A8_OM3_M2 (SPAdes) (version 2) | ecosystem: Environmental > Terrestrial > Soil > Boreal... | reverse complement strand
TCTCCGGCCATCAAATAGGTCATGTCGATGGCTTCCTGCACGTCGCCGCGCGTTTCTTCCAACACTTTGCCCATTTCGCGCGTCATATCTTTCGCAAAATCTTCTTTGCGCTCGGTCAGAATTTCAGCCGCGCGATAAAGAATCTCACCGCGCTTGGGCGCCGGAGTCAGCCGCCATTTTTCAAACGCGCCGCTGGCCGCGTCAATCGCCGCCGCCACATCTTCTTCCGCGGACGCGGGAAACATCCCCACCAGATCGTTCGTGTTCGCCGGATTGCGATTCTCGATCGCTTTCCCCCCGCGCGCCTCCACCCACTCCCCATTGATGTAATTCTTAAAAACCTTCGGCGCTACTGCAGTAGCCATGCGCATCCTCCGTGGACGTTCTTAGCTTTGTCCTGCTTCCGCTCGCACTGTTGGTTCGGTCGGTATAACGATTGGATTCCGTCGCAGAATCGAAGATTCAGAGTAACAACCTCGCCGTAACCGCGTCAATGCTCGCCGCCAGCTGTCTCGCCTGCGAATTTACAAACTGTGCAAAACTGTACAGAAAAGGCTTAGTCCATCTTCTACACTTCCGCGCATCCTGGAGGCACCGGCCGATGATCTTGAATTGGAGGAGCGAGTGGCAGCGGCTCTACGTAGAAGCGCTGGTGGAGACAAATACATCGAAGCTTGTTGACCGGATTGCGCGCGCCGAGAAGGCACTGCGTCTGCGGGCCGAAGAACTCGGCATGAGTTCCGAAGGAGTAGAGGAAAGCCGGGCGATCTCAGACGCCGAAGGAGGTCTCGCTGTTCTCAAGAGAGAGATCGAATCACAGGTTAGCGACATCACAACAGATAGACTTGAGCCAGCCCAAGCCCCAACCTATGCGAACTAATTTGAAATGGAGAATCGGCACATTGGCGGCGCCCTGCAGGCGCGCAATCCGATCAATCGTCAGTTGCCCAGGAGGCTAACTTAATCATGTAGGACAACGGTTAGAAGTGACGGGTTGATATGGAGTCCGCCATCGGTGTGAATAAATCCCATTTTCTTGAATTTATTCATAAAAAAGTTGACGCGAGAGCGGGTGGTGCCAACCATTTCCGCCAGCATTTCTTGAGATATTTTGGCTATCAGTTTTTGAGGTTGGTCGTCTTCGCCATAGCGAGCGAGCAACAAAAGTGTTCGCGCCAGGCGTTTTTCGCTGGAGTTAAAGAGCTGATCCACCAGATCCTCTTCGAGGCGGATACTTCGGGTCAGCAGGTAGGAAAGAAAACGGTCGGAGAGGGCATGTTCGCCGTGCAGTTCGCGAATCATCTCATCTTTTTGTATGGAGAGCACAGTGCAACGAGAGACGGCTGTAGCCGTCGCCATACGGGCCGGCAGTCCCAGCAGGCATCCTTCACCAAAAAACTGGCCCGGCACTAGAACCGCGATCACGGCCTCCCGGCCCAAATTGTTCAGCACAGAGAGTTTTACGCCGCCTTTCTGGATGTAAAAAATCTGCTCCGATGGATCGCCCTGGCGGAAAATAATTTCGCGGTCGGCAAACTCTGCAATATTCTTGGACACACCTGCGGAATCGAGAAAGGCTTGCGCGTCAAACGCAGCTTTTCTTGGGGGTTTTCGAATGCTGGGTCCGCGGACTTGATTCATGGCCCAAACTCCTCAGGCACTCTCGGCTGTTCGCGAATATTTAGTGTACGGTATCGTACACTGGCTACCGGTCATAACTTTACTTTTGTAGAGGTATACAGACGGTAAAGGGCCGGCACACCTACGGCAAGTACGGCAACTACGGTTTCTTCGCTAAGTATTGCTACAAATTTGCGCGAGAGAGACTCGCCGCACGATGAACGGCTAGGTCGTGCGATATTGCTGAGCTTAAGCGACCTTGTGAATTGTCATAGGCCGTTCATATCTGTCCCGCGTATTCACTCGTTGGTCGCAATTTTTCATACGTCGCTGTGCCCAAATGGTCAGAGACAAGTTGGTGTCCGTCCCCGTCTTTTCCCGCAAGTCGCGCATCAGGCGGTGGAATAAATTCGTCGTTAGGCGGAGATTGTTACAAATTTGTTTGTCCGTTTTTCCCGCCACCAGAGCACGCATTACTATGCTTTCCTCGCTCGTGAACGTTGGGTCCGGCCGCGATTTCACAACAGGTATGGGAACGAGAACGCTGGACGGGAATTTCATTGGATTGCGGACATTTTCAGGCGGCAGATGGAGAGGTCAATTTTCACTGGTCTGGAAACTCTTCAGTTACATAGGGCCGCCCATATTCACGGGAGCCGGGCCCAGCGCCAAGCCCCCGCAATTGAGCAGATACAAGCACGTCGACGGTAATGCAAATTCTGCGAACGTATATGTGCAAAATTGCACACTGTTTATTTGGAGTTGCCTTATTAGACATATAAATCCTTAAGCCAAAGCAAGTGTGCAAAACCGCACAGAAAAGTCCAACTGGCCCCTTCTACACTTGCTTCCAAGCGGGGAGGACAGGCCATGGCTTTGCAATGGGGATTGGAATGGCAGCAGTGCTACGTGGAAGCGTTGCTCGAAACAGATGCAGTGAATCTCGCGGCAAGGGTTGCAATCGCCGAAAGAGTTATCTTGTCGCGCGTTGAACAGCTATGCATCAGTTCAGGCGAAGACGAAGAGTGGCGAGCCATCGAAGATGCTATTTCAGGACTGTCAGTACTTAAAAGAGAAATGCTTAAAGCTCCGATTGGAACCAAGAAAGATCGAAGACCGGATATCGTCAAGCCGCGCATCTCCGTCAGCTAGTGCGCATCAGCGATTGAAGCCGAGGGGTCGGCGGCAATCGCGTGGAAGGAACCTCTCAATGACTCACAATCGTGAGTGTCTCACAATACTTCTGATTCAAAACGACCCGGCAGCCGCCGGCCGGATTGGGGTGGCATTAGCCGCCGGGGACGCAGGATCATTCGAAGTGGAATGGGTGCGGCAGCTTTCTCACGGTATTGAGCGGTTGAGCAAGAAGGGGATTGCGGCCGTCTTGCTTGATTTGTCATTGCCAGACAGCGAAGGCGTCGCGACATTCGACAAGTTATTCGCCGCCTCACCCGATATTCCGATTCTGATCCTCGCTGGAAACGCCTCCGAAGTGTTGGCCAAGGAGGCGGTAAGCCATGGGGCGCAGGACTATCTGGTGGCGGGCCATCAGGATACCTATTCGCTTCAGCGGGCGCTGCGGAATGCGGTCGAACGCAAGGGCATCGAGGACGCATTGTATGTGGAAAAAGAGCGCGCGGTGGTTACGCTCAACTCGATTGGTGACGCTGTTCTGTGCACCAACATCTCCGGCAAGATCACTTATCTGAATATCGTTGCAGAAAAGATGACAGGCTGGCTGCGTGCGGAAGCTGTCGGCAAACCGCTCGCCGAAGTCTTTCGAATTATTGACGGAGCCACCCGCCAGACCGCCCGGGATCCCATGGAAATGGCCGTGGAACAAAACAAGACCGTCGGACTCACCGCCAACTGCGTGCTAATCCGCCGCGACGGATTCGAGTCCGCCATTGAAGATTCCGCCGCGCCGATCCATGACCGCGCAGGCCGCGTAATTGGCGCAGTGATTGTTTTCCACGATGTCAGCGCGGCGCGCGCCATGTCGCTTCAAATGTCGCATACCGCCCACCATGATGTCGTCACCAATCTGCCCAACCGCCTGTTGCTGAACGATCGCATCACACAGTCAATCGCCTTGGCTCATCGCCAGAACCGTCCGATTGCGGTGCTCTTTCTCGATTTGGATCATTTCAAAAATATTAACGATTCGCTCGGCCATGCCGCCGGCGACGAACTTCTCCAATCCGTTTCAAAACGGCTGATCTCTTGTGTGCGTGCCTCCGACACAGTGAGCCGCCAGGGCGGAGATGAATTCGCTATTCTCCTTCCGGAGATCACCCATGCCCAAGATGCCGCCACTTGCGCCGGAAAGATAATTCTTGCGCTGCACGCACCACACTCGGTCGGCACACGCACCCTGCATATCGGGGCAAGTATCGGCATCAGTTTGTACCCCAAAGATGGAGAAGATGCGGGAACCATCATTAAGAGTGCGGACACCGCCATGTATCATGCCAAAGAGCGCGGCCGCGGCAATTTCCAGTTCTTCGAAGCGGCCATGAACTTGAGGGCGGTAGAAAGGCAATCGATGGAAAGCGAACTGCGCCGCGCCCTCGCGAACAATGAGTTCTTGTTGCAGTACCAGCCTAAGGTAAACCTCGACACCGGAAACATCACCGGGGTGGAGGCCTTGATACGCTGGCAACAACCTGACCGAGGTCTTGTCCCGCCCTCAGAGTTCGTGCCCATCGCCGAAGACTGCGGCTTAATAATCCCCATTGGCCGTTGGGTGATGCGTGAAGCTTGCACCCAGGCCCGTGCCTGGCAAGACGCAGGACTGCCGCATTTGCGCATGGCCGTCAATGTTTCCGCGCTCGAGTTTCGCGAAAAAGGTTTTGTCGCAAACGTCCGCACGATACTTTCCGACACCGGATTGCGGCCGCAATATCTCGTGCTGGAGCTCACCGAACGTGTTCTTATGGAAAATGCTGAGTCCACCGCCGTTTTGCTGGAAGAGCTCAAAACGATGGGAGTACACCTCGCCGTGGATGACTTTGGAACTGGCTATTCGAGCCTCAGCTACTTGCGCCAATTTCCCATCGATGTTCTCAAAATCGATCAGTCGTTCATCCAGAAGATCACTTCCAATTTGAACGATTCAACAATCATCGCTGCAATCATTGCCATGGGAAGAAATCTTAAGCACATTGTCATTGCCGAAGGCATCGAAACCCAGGAACAGGTTGCCTATCTGCAATCTCAACATTGCGAGGAAGGTCAAGGCTTTCTTCTGAGCCCGCCCGTGGGCGCCGCGCAGTTCGGCCATCTACTCGAAACGGGAATCACCGCCATGGTCGTCAACTGACGGCTCGATTGACTATCGTCGCGTTGGCATCTTTTTCCGCCGGCGCCGCAAACTGCCCACGAACTCGTTCGTATCGAATGCATCCAGAGGAGCGAAAGCATGGAAGGGAAAATTCTGGTAGTGCTTTCTCGCATCGAGCGAAAAGTAGATGGAATTGAAGATCGGCTAAAAGTCCTTGCACAGGTTGTGGACAGGATCAGAAGAGAAGAAACCCGAACGAAAAGTTAAAATTACCGTCCTAATCTGTTTCGTCATCGCTTTTTTCACTGGTGCTATTGCTGCAGCGATGCGCATCCAACTGCACGTTTTTACCCTGGTCTTATTTCCATCCACGCCTGTCCCAGAATTAATCATAGACTGTGCTGTTTTGAACGGATTTGCGCCAAGCGCTAGTCTAACGTCAGCACATGGTCAACAAGCATGACAACCGACGTCTAAGCGACGCGACGCTCGCCAGCGTGGCCAAAGAAATGGACCTTCCTCGTTTGTCCGCCTCTGTCGAAGCGGGCGCTACAAGAAAGCTCCCCAGTCGGCTCCACGTTAGGGGTGGAAAAATGAAAAAACGAGTCCTTCTCGAAACATCGGAATTGTCGGTGGACATGATCCGGCCCACGCCCTTGATCCGCCTAAAGGTCAAGGCAGCCCGCAAGAAAGCCGCGAAGTAACTTCTCGCAGAAATAACCGCATGCACGGGTCCGCATTCCATAGTCCCATTCTGTCCTGCCTTATTTGCTCCACTGATCGCTATGCAATTATTACTCTTAACTTATGTTTACTATGGTTTTGGGGCGTCATGACCGGCCCACGAGGAAGACGTATGGCCTAGGCCACCAGCAGTCCAGGAGGCAGTAGCAAGATCCAGTACGAGCAGAATCAATCCCACCAGAAGAATCCCAAATCGGGAAGAAAAGAAACGACATCGCCCCAGCCTCGCCCGACACTCCCGCAAAATGCTCGGTCTGCCATCACCCTCACCGTGGATTCATCGACGATTACTACCTCCGCTGGCTTAGCCCCAAGAAAATCGCCCGCGAATACAAAATCTCCCATCATTCCGTCGTTTACGGCACGCCGACGCCACCGGCCTTCGCACCCAGCGCCACCCCGCCGTCCGCCTGCCCAGATCAACGACCAAGGCCGGTGGACCCCTTCGACCCGCTGCCACATCGTCGAACACCACTAGGTAGGATGTGAACCCGATCAAGCGATAGCCACCAAACAAAAATCAGCCAACTCCATTCCAATCGCAACAATGAGCGTTCAGACAAACGCGATTTCTAATCGCCAACTCTTGAGATGAGGACCTTCCGCAGCTCGTTGAACACAAACAAAACCACCCTGTTCTAATCGCGAACTTTGAACCAACTCCAAATGCGAGAAAATCGCAGGAAAAAACAAAAACTCAAACGCGAAAAACATTGCGCAGATGAACCAGCGCGAAAGGTAGGAAAACTGGACCAACCCTCAGGGCGCCATCGCCGAGGCTTGTTCGAAGGCGATTTGCCAGGCGCCGTTTCGGCGGAGGCAGACGCGGGCGCAGCGGTTATCGTCGGTAAAAGTTTTGCCGTTGAGGGTGCCGGCGCCTTGCAAGCGGTCGAGGATGACGGCGGCGTCATTGCCGAACACTTTGATTTGAAGCTCGGTCCAAGTGGCGTGATGGATTTTGTAGCTGGGTGAGAGGATCACTCCCAAAATGGCAGCGCGGTCGAGGATTTTGCCGTTTGGCGCGACGTAAACGTATTCGGGAGCCATGAGGCGATCGGCGGTGGCGCTGTCGTTTTCAAGCCACGCCGCATTCCAGGCTCTGCTGAGTTGCTGAATTTCTTGAACCACTGCCGCGTCCATCCCGCCTCCTGCGAGCGTAAATATAGAAGCGAATCCGCCGGGACTCAAGAGCCGAACAGCAGATCCCTCAGGACGATCCGCGAACGGCGCGATTTCGGGATGACAACGTTTAATCAAAGCGAAAGCAAAGGCAGGATACCGGGGCTTCAATGCCCGGCCCTACGGGGAGCCGACAAATTCAACGCAGTTGTTCGGTCTTGTCAATGGCGCGTCCCATAAGCGGACAGCGGCGCGCGGCTCGACAGATATCGCGGAGGTTAACTTCTGCGGTGGCAATCGCGTGGACGGCATGGCGTTGGGCGGGAGACATGCTGTAATTCCCCCAAACATGTTCCAGAAGGCGCGGACGGCCTCCTGCCAACATGGCTTGGAGGTGCGCGGATGTCGTCATTCTGGCAAGACGTTCGATACAGCCTGCGGATGATCGCCCGGGCGCCCGGATTTGCGGCCATCGCCATACTGACGCTTGCGCTGGGCATCGGCGCGAACACCACCATCTTCAGCTGGATCAATTCTGCGCTGCTGAATCCAGCTCCCGGACTTGCCAAGCCGAACGAAATTCTGTCGCTGGTGCAGGGCGGGAAAGACGACTACCTCGGGTTTTCCTATCCCGACATTCAAGCCTTGCGCGACGGGCAAAAGAGTTTTTCAGGCATCACTGCGTGCATGTTCACGCCCATGAGCTTGACGGGCAAAGGCAAGCCGGAGCGCGTGTGGGGCATGGTCGCGTCGGCGAATTATTTCGATGTGCTGGGAGTGCGGCCGATCCTGGGGCGCGGCTTTCTTCCGTCGGAGGACGAAAAACCGGGAGGCGCGCCGGTGGCGGTGATCAGCTACCGTCTGTGGCAAACGCATTTCGGCGCGAATCCAAACGCGGTGGGCCAGCAAATCGAACTCAACCAGCACCGCTACACAATTGTGGGCGTAACGCCGCCCGCGTTTCAGGGAAGCATCACCGGGCTGCGGATGGAGGTGTGGGTCCCGGTCATGATGCAAGCGCAAGTGATGCCGGGCGGCGACATGCTTCACGACCACGGCAACTTATGGTTGTTCGCCTATGGACGGCTGAAGCCGGGCGTATCCGCGCAACAGGCGCAACAGGAAATGACGGTGAAGTTGAAAGAGGAGGCCAGGAATTATCCAGAGGAGCACAAAGGGCACGACCGTGTGACGGTGTACCCGCTGTGGCGCAATCCGTTCAGCTTCAACATATTTTTCTCGATACTTTTGCCGACGCTGATGGCCATCGCGGGGCTGGTGCTGCTACTGGCTTGCGCGAACGTGGCGAATCTGATGCTGGTGCGCTCGGTGGGGCGGCGGCGCGAAATAGCGATTCGAATGTCGTTGGGCGCGAGCCGCTGGCGGCTGGTGCGTCAACTGCTTGTCGAAAGCTTGATGCTGTCGCTGGCGGGAGGAGCGGTTGCGCTGCTGATTACGTTGTGGACGGCGGGAACGTTGATGAAATTTGTGCCAGCGATGGATTTCCCGGTTTCGCTGGTGGTGCACGCGGACCGCACCGTGCTGCTGGCGACCGTGGTGATCGCGGTCCTTACCGGCGTGATCTTTGGAATTTTGCCTGCGCTGCGGGCTTCGGGGGTGGCGCCGGTGGCGGTGTTGAAAGAGGAGAGCGGAAGCGCGTCGGGTGGACTGCGGAAAGCGCGGCTGGCGAGCGGGTTGGTGGTGGCGCAAATTTCGCTGTCACTGGTGCTGCTGGTGTGCGCGGGATTGTTCATTCGCAGCTTCTTGAGCGCGCAGAAAATTAATCTGGGATTCAATCCACATAATGTGCTGATCGCGTCATACGATCTGTTTACCGCGGGGTATTCGGAAGAGAAAGGAACGGAATTCGATCGCGAATTGGTGGCGAAGCTGGAAGCGCTGCCGGGAGTGCAGTCGGTGGCGCTGTCGGACCGCTTGCCCGGATTGTCACCGGGATCAACGAGCGTGAGGCCGGAAGGGTACGTTTCGCAGCCGAATGAATCGATGGAGACGTCCATGGCCATCGTCACGCCGAAATATTTTCAGACCATGCAGATTCCCTTGGTGAAGGGACGCGACTTCACGCCGCAGGACAATAAAACTTCGCAGCGCGCGGTGATCGTCAGCGAAGCATTCGCGGAGCGCTACTGGCCCGGGCAGGAAGCGTTGGGAAAGCGCCTTAACTCGGACCTGACGCATGAGTGGTTCACGGTGGTGGGCGTGGCGCGCGACAGCAAAATGACCAGCTTGAGCGAAAAGCCGGCGCCATTTCTTTATTTGCCGTTTTACCAGGTTTATCGGGGCACGATGATTGTGACGGCGCGAGTGAACGGTGACCCGTTGGCGTTTGGCAAAACGGTGGAGAGAACCACTCACGAACTGAACTCCGACCTGGTGGTGTATGACGTGACTTCGCTTGAATTGAGCGAACGCGTTGCAAGCTTTCCGCAGCACATAGCGGGGACTTTTGTGGGCGCATTTGGGCTGCTCGCGCTAGTGCTCGCCGCGATTGGAATTTACGGCGTAACGGCTTACACGACTCGGCAGCGCACTCACGAAATTGGGATACGCATTGCACTCGGCGCGAGCAAAGAGGACGTTCTGCGGCTGGTGCTGGGTCATGGGCTGCGGTTGACGTTTATCGGAGTGGCGCTGGGACTGGCTGCGTCGTTCGCGCTGACGCGGTATTTGAGCAGTTTGTTGCTCGGGGTGACCAGCACGGACGCGCTGACGTTTTCGACTGTGGCGATCCTGTTGTGCGCCGTGGCGCTGTTCGCGTCATTTATTCCTGCGCGACGCGCGATGCGCGTGGACCCCATGGTCGCGCTGCGCTACGAATAAACCCGTGCTGTTCCTTTGCCACAGGCGGCACCCGCCGAGCATCTAACGTTGGTCATGGATCTGCAAGGATCATCGAACTCCGCGGGAACCGGCGCAATGCTCGATCGCAAAATTGGCTACCTGGTCCTGCGATTCACTTTGGGACTTAGCATCTTCATGCACGGCCTTGCCCGGCTGCCACATTTGAGTGCATTCGCTGACGGCATGGTCAAGGAGTTCGCCAATACGGTGCTGCCGGCGGTGGTGGTGCGACCGTTCGCTATTGGCCTCGTTTTCGTGGAGGCTATCGTCGGGCTGCTCGTGCTGCTAGGACTCTTTACGCGCGCGGCTTTGATTTTGGGTTCTGTCACGATGGCCGCGCTCATCTTCGGCACCACATTGCGCTCCGATTGGAACACCGTCGCCGTCCAGCTTCTTTACTGCGCCATCTACGCGGCACTGGTTGCCGCCCGCGAATACAACGCCTACGCCGTCGACGCCGTTTTACGGCGCTGAAGTTTTTCGTCCCAGGAAATAAAAACAAAAGCAAGATGCCGGGCCGAAGCCCGGCGCTACGAATGCGATGCGTAGTACATCCAAAGGCGGGAGCATTGCGACAAAAAAAAGGGAGGAGCGGAGGCTCCTCCGATTCATTCCTCAAAATTTGCAGCCGGTTTAAATATTAGCGAACCATCATCAACGACTCGGTGGCTTCGAGCTTCCTGGCTTTCTTCAAGTGTTTCTTTGCCATGCGCTTGTTTCCTC
>Ga0209009_1000756_pt1 | contig 10353 bp, 7 predicted proteins | sample BlaSpr_A8_OM3_M2_FD_187979 | JGI IMG/M metagenome (GOLD analysis project Ga0209009, IMG submission 187979) | Forest soil microbial communities from Thunder Bay, Ontario, Canada - Black Spruce, Ontario site 2_A8_OM3_M2 (SPAdes) (version 2) | ecosystem: Environmental > Terrestrial > Soil > Boreal... | reverse complement strand
GCTCGCTGCGCGGCCTCTCCGAACGTCGGCGCCCACTCGGCGTTGCCCGGGGAGTGGACCGGCGGGCTCTGGTGCTCGGGCGGCGGCTCCTGCGACGGCGCCGCTGCCGCGCAGGTCAGGAGGACGATCAGGACGAGAACGCTCTCTCGGGACCCCGATTGTCTCTTCGCCTCCATCCGTGGCGCAAACCCTTTCTCGCGAGCCGGAATTCCCGTCTATGATCGAACGGATGCGCGCGGGCTGCAAGACCGGGAAGGCGAAGGGCCCGCGAAACCAATAGCCGTGAGCGCCAGGCGCCTGCCCGTCCGAGCCCTCCTCGTCCTGCTGCTGACCGCGGCTGCGTTTCGCGTTCGCGCTCGAGACTGGCCGCAATGGGGGAGCGATCCCGCTCACGAGGGCGCGAGCGGGGCGGCCGGCCAGCCGCTTGGCGCGCTGCTCGCCGACGTTGTCTACGACCCGTTCGTTCCTCTCGAAGTTGCGGAGTCCGGAGGAAACCTGCTAGTCCATTACGCCGTGCCGCTTCTGGACGGCTCCAACGCTTACATGGCGTTCAAGTCCGGCTCCTACGTTCCTTGCATTCCCCCCGGGTCGGGCCTTCCTTTCCCCTGCGGACCGGACGCCTGGGCGCTCCAGACCTGGAACGTCCGCAAGCTCACCTGGCACAACGGCACGCTCTCGACGGCCTGGAGCTTCGCGAGCGACTGGAAGCCGGAACCCGCCGGTGGCGCACTCAGCTGGGAGCCGGTCTTCCACGCAGTGCTCTCCGGAGATTTTGTCTACGTGCCGGGCCTCTCCGGGACGGTCTTCAAGCTCTCCAGGACATCGGGGAGCGTCGTCGCGCGAATCAATCCTTTCGGGATCCCCGACAATCCGACCTACGTGGCGGGCGGGCTTGCTGCCGACACGGCCGGGAACGTCTACTACAACGCGATCCAGCTCGATCGGAACGATCCGTGGGGATCGGACGCGCCGGGGGCCTGGCTCGTCAAGATCACAGCGGATGGGACGGCCTCGAAGGCGGATTTTTCGTCCCTCGTGCCGGGCGCGCCCTCTCGCTTCGGGCTTTGCCAGGGGACCTTCTCGACGAACCTGCCCTGGCCGCCTTCCGCCGAGGCGATTCCTCCGAACGGGATCTGCGGGTCGCAGAGGCCGGGAATCAACGTGATCCCCGCGGCGGCGCCGGACGGCACGATCTACACGGTCAGCCGCGCGCACTTCAACGGCCGCTACTCCTATCTCGTCGCGGTGCACCCGGACCTGACACCGGCCTGGAGCGCGTCGCTGCGAAACATCCTGAACGACGGTTGCGACGTTGGACTCCCTTCGAACGGCATGCCGGGAGGATGCCGGGCGGGCTCGGCGCGGGGCGTGGACCCGGCCACCAACGACGTTCCGGCCGGACAAGTCAGCGAGGTGTCGTCGTCTTCTCCGGTCGTCCTTCCCGACGGCGGCGTCCTCTACGGCACCTTTACCGCTTACAACTACCGGCGCGGGCATCTCTTCAAGTTCACCTCCGACGGCCGCGCGGCCGCGACGTACGACTTCGGGTGGGACAGCACGCCGGCCGTGTACCGCCACGACGGGACATACTCGATCCTGATGAAGGACAACCACTACGGCGTGGGTTCCTACTGCTCCGACCCGCGGTTCTGTCCGCCCGAGAAGGAGAGGTACGACTTCGTCTCACTCGACGCGAACCTCTCCGTCGAATGGAAGTTCACGGCAACGAACACGTTCGCCTGCCGGAGGGACGGCGACGGGAACGTGACCTGCGTCTCGGACCATCCCGACGGGTTCGAGTGGTGCATCAATCAGCCGGCCGTGGACGGCAACGGCGTGACCTACGCCAACAGCGAAGACGGGTTCCTCTACGCGATCGGCCCGACGGGGACGCTCGACGGCCGGATCTTTCTCGACCTGGCCGTCGGGGCCTCCTACACGCCGGTCTCGATCTCCTCGGACGGGCTGATCTATGCGCAGAACAACGGGCACCTCTTCGTCGTCGGCAACCCGCTGCGCCCCTCGCCCGTCCCAGTCGGGAAGGACCGCCGGCCGGGGACCGTCGGGCCTCACTCCGGTTTAGACTCTCTCGGCCGCCATTCGCGAGCGAATGCCTGCGGCCGAAAGTTAGACACGACGCCCGCATCCATTTTTCAGCAGTCTGCTAGAGTTGCGCGTCCGGTTTCCGGCGGTCGACGATGCCCAGGTAGCTCAGTCGGTAGAGCAACGGACTGAAAATCCGTGTGTCGGCGGTTCAATTCCGTCCCTGGGCACCAACCATTGAAGGATTGAGTGATTGACGATTTTCAGATTGCCGGAAGCCCAATCCCTCAATCTTCAATCTTCCAATCTTCAATTCCAATGATCCTGAAGGTGGCGAAACTGGGGGTCAAGGTCTTGCGGGAGCGGTCCCGCGAGGTGGACCCTCAGGCCGTCGCGCGGGGAGACTACGAGCCGTTTCTCGCCGACCTCGAAGAGACGATGCGGGAGTACGACGGGACCGGTATCGCCGCGCCGCAGGTCTTCACGCCGCGTCGGGTGTTCCTGTACGAGTTGCACCCGGAGAAGCGAAAGCGCAAGGAGAAGGAGATCCCGCTGACGGCGTATTTCAACGCGTACTACGAACCGGCCGGGGACGAGGTCGAAGAAGACTCCGAGGGATGCCTCTCGGTTCCGTTCCTCTGGGGAGGCGTCGTGCCGCGGTTTCAGGCGATCCGGGTACGGGGCCTCGACCGTTCGGGGAAGCCGGTGGACTTCGAGGCATCCGGCTACCACGCCCGGGTGCTGCAGCACGAGATCGATCACCTGGACGGTCTCGTCTATCTCGACCGGATGCGGGACATGAAGTCCCTCGCCTACACCGTCAACTTCGGCTAGCTTGTGAAAAGTTTCACATTCTCCGCGGCGGTTGTTAGAATCGCGCGGGAGGAGAAATGTTCAGTGCGGGCAAGCCGCTTCCCGGATACGACCCGAAGACGGGCGTGGGCGGGACCTCGGATTTCCTGACGACGCGCCTCGACGCCATGGTCGCCTGGGCGCGCTCGAACTCGCTCTGGCCGCTCCCGTTCGCCACGGCCTGCTGCGGCATCGAGTTCATGTCCGTCGTTTCCTCTCATTACGACCTTTCGCGTTTCGGAGCGGAGGTCGTGCGCTTCTCGCCGAGGCAGGCGGATCTGTTGATCGTTGCCGGCACGGTGACGGACAAGATGGCGCCGGTGCTCCGGAAGATCTACCTCCAGATGCCCGAGCCCAAGTGGGTGATCTCGATGGGAGTGTGCGCTTCCTCCGGCGGCTTCTATCGCGCCTACCACGTCACGCAGGGGATTGACGAGATCATCCCCGTGGACGTGTACGTGCCCGGCTGCCCGCCCACACCCGAGGAGCTGATGTACGGGATCCTGGAATTGCAGCGAAAGATCCGGTCCGGCGAGCTGTCGCGGGACGGCCGGTCCGCGAGACTGGCCGCGGAAAAGCCCGCTTGAGCACCGTCGCCGCGCCGCCTCTTTCCGCGCCGGCCGAGAGAATTCGCGGCTTGCTCTCAACGACGCCACTCTCGGATCGGGTCGAGGTCCGCGACCTCGACCTCCCGACACTCGAGGTCGCGCCTTCGGACTGGCCGGCGGTCGCCCGCTTCCTCCGGGACGATCCGGGGTGCCGGTACGACCTCTTCCTGGACCTCGCTGGCGTGGACAACCTGAAGCGCAAGGGGCAGAAGACCCGTTTCGAGGCGGTCGTCCACCTCCACTCCCTCCCGAAGAACGAGCACGTGCGGGTAAAGGTGCTGTTGCCCGACGGCGCGCCCCCCGCGCTCCCAACAGCGCGCGACGTCTGGCCCGCGGCCGACTGGTTCGAGCGGGAGGCCTTCGATCTTTGCGGCTTCGACTTCCCCGGGCACCCGAACCTGCGACGCATCCTCTGTCACGATGCGTTCGTCGGCAACGCCCTGCGAAAGGACTACGCGCCCGGCCAGCGCTGGTTCGCGACCGAGGAGGACATGAAGATGCCCGCCTGGTCGCAGGAGACCGAGGCGCGCGCCGGGCATTTCGAGACGCAGACGCTTTCCATCGGGCCGTCGCACCCCGCGACCCACGGGATCGTCCACCTCATCGCCCGGATCGACAGCGAGCGGATCACTCGTGCCGAGACGCAGATCGGCTACCTCCACCGGTGCTTCGAGAAGATGGCCGAGACCCACACGTGGAATGGCGTCATTCCCTACACGGACCGCTTGAACTACGTCTCGGCGATGATCAACGGCGTCGGGTACGTCCGGACCGTCGAGAAGATGCTCGGCGTCGAGATCCCGGAGCGGGGAATCCTCGTCCGGACGATCCTCTCGGAGTTCTCCCGAATCATGGACCATTGCGTCAACATCGGCGCGAACCTCGTGGACATCGGCGCGCTGACGAACTTCTGGTACCTCTACCAGCCCCGCGAGACGATCTACGGGCTGCTCGAGGCCTGCTGTGGCGCCCGCCTGACGGTCTCCTACGTGCGCGTCGGCGGGCTCGCGATCGACGTGCCGGAGGACTTTGTGGCCCGCTGCCGCGCTCTTCTGGAATCGATCCCGAAGTTCCTCTCCGATGTCGACCGGCTGGTCACGAACAACCGGATCGTGCGCAACCGCCTGCAGGGGACCGGCCTCGTCTCGAAGGAGCAGGCGGTCGCCTGGGGCCTGACGGGCCCGATGCTTCGGGCCTCCGGAGTCCCGTACGACGTGCGGCGGGCCCGCCCTTACGACTTCTACGACCGCTTCGACTGGGACGTGGCCGTCTCGACGGAGGGAGACAACCTCGCGCGGTACCTCGTGCGCATGGAGGAGATGCGGCAGTCGCTCTCGATCATCCGGCAGGCGATCGAGATCTTCCCCGAGAAGGGCCCCGTCAACTCGAGCGACTGGCACGTCGTGCTGCCGCCCAAGGACGCCGTGTACCACGACATGGAATCGCTCATCTACCACTTCAAGCTGATCATGGAGGGAATTCGTGTGCCGCGGGGCGAACGGTACGAGTGGATCGAGGCGGCCAACGGAGAGCTCGGTTTCTACGCGATCTCCGAGGGCGGCGGCGGCCCCTACCGGTTGAAGGTCCGGCCCCCCTGCTTTCCGATGATGGCGGCCTTTGAGAAGATCATCATCGGCGGGACCATCTCCGACGCGATCGCGACGCTCGGGACATTGAACGTCATCGCCGGGGAGCTCGACCGATGAGCGGGATCGTGGACGTCGGCGTCCGGACGCCACAGAAGCTGACGTTCGCGCAACGCCTCTATCTTCCCGAGATCCTGGCGGGGATGCGGGTGACGATCGGTCATCTTCTGCGAAACATCTTCGCGATCCGGAAGCTCCCGACGATCCTCTACCCCGAACAGAAGCGAGACTACTCCGGCCGCTTCCGCGGCAAGCACATCCTGAAAACCCGGGAGGACGGGACGTTGAAGTGCGTCGCGTGTTACATGTGCCAGCAGGCCTGCCCGGCCGAGTGCATCACGATCGTGGCGGGGGAGCACCCGAAGATCGCCTACGAAAAATATCCCGTAGTCTTCGACATCGACATGCTGCGCTGCGTCTTCTGCGGCTTCTGCGTGGACGCGTGCCCCAAGGACGCGATCTGGATGACCCGCGACTACGAGCTGGCGTTCTTCTCCCGCGGGGAGGCGGTCTTCGGGATCGACAGGCTGATCGAGAAGCCGGGGATTCCCGTCAAGGACGGTTACGGTTACCGCCCGTACTATCCGGGCGACGGGACCGTCCCGCCCACCGACGCCGCCGCCGCGCCCGTCCAGCCGGGCGACGGGGAGCGGGCGAAGCTGCGCGAGAAGGGCCTTCTTCCGGTCTTCCGCCCTTCCGCTCCCCGGATCGCCGCGAAAATCTGACGTGCTCGAAGGATTGAAGGATTGAAGGATTGAAGGACTGATCGCCAGTCATTAATCTCTCGGCTCAATCATCAATCGTCAATCATCAATCTTTCACGTCAGGGAGTCTTGGGGCTGCCGGAGTCTCCCAGCTTCTCCAGGACCTCCCGGGTCTCGTACACGTCGGCGAGGCCGGCGGGCTTGCGGTCCTTGAAGAGCTGGATCACGATCCTCGCGTAGCCCTTCCGGCCCTGCGATTCATCTTCCATTGAGTCCGCGACCACGGACTCGGCCCACGCGGGGTTGTCGATCAGGTTAGCCCTCGTGCCGGCGGGGTGAAAGTCTCCCTTCGAGCCGCTCAGGACGGCGAAGTAGCGGGCCTCGTTGGCGGTCGCGATCTCGGCGCTCCGGCGGAGGAGGTACCTTGCGACCAGCGCAGGCTCCGCGAAGGATCCGGTTGCGTAAGTCACGAGCCAGCGGTCGGGCGCGAGCTTCTGTTCGCTGTAGCCATCCCCGAGCGCGCCGGCCGCGTGATAACCGGAGGCGCAGGCGAGAGAACCGAAGAGGAGAACGAGAGCCGGGAGACGGAAGACGTGAGACGGGAGACGGACTCGACCGATCCTGTGAGCTTTTCCATTCATACTCGCTACTCCTGTCTTCTGTTCGCCGTCTACCGTCTACCGTCTACCGTCTACCGTTTACCGTCTACCGTCTTGCTAGCGGAGCTCTTCCATCATCCGGGCGAGAGCCTCGCGCCCCGGCCGGACCCTGTCGAGCGGCAGCGTCGCCAGCGGTTCGTCGGTCAGGCCGAGGAGCGCCACGAAGTCTTTCTTCTGCGGCTCGACGTAGACGAGCCCGGTCAGGAACTCGTTCTTCTCTCGCGCCTCGTGCAGCAGGTTGAAGGCCGCGTGCTTGTTCGTCGGGTCGTAGTCCTCCTTGAGCTTTTTCAAACGGATGTGGGAGCCGTCGTGGAGGGCGATGTCCCGGGTCGTGCCCGGGTCGTAATCCACGGTGATCTCGTCGAAGTACGGGATGAAGTCGATCTCCTGGATCGGCATCTCGTGGTCCTTGGCCCACTTGTAGGACTTGGTCGAGTCCTCGTGGTTGTTGAAAGTGACGCACGGAGAAATGACGTCGAGAAGCGCCGTGCCCCGATGCGCGATCGCTCCCTTGAGCAATGCGAGAAGCTGTTTCATGTCTCCCGAAAACGAGCGGGCCACGTAGGCGCAGCCGAGCTCGATCGCCAGAGCGCACAGGTCGATCGCCGGCAGGTCGTTGACGACCCCGGTCTTCAATTTCGAGCCCAGGTCGGCGGTGGCCGAGAACTGGCCCTTGGTCAGCCCGTAGACTCCGTTGTTCTCGACGATATAGATCATCGGGACATTCCGGCGCAACAGGTGCACGAACTGTCCCGCGCCGATCGATGCGGTGTCGCCGTCCCCCGAAACGCCGATCGCGAGAAGGGTCGAATTGGCCAGGACGGCTCCCGTCGCGACGGCCGGCATGCGGCCGTGGACGGCGTTGAAGCCGTGGCCGCGGTCGGCGAAGTACGCCGTCGTCTTGGAGGAGCACCCGATGCCCGACATCTTCGCCACGCGGTAAGGCTCGACCCCCATGTCGTAGAAGGCCTGCGTGATCTGGCGCGTGATGACGTCGTGCCCGCAGCCGACGCAGAGGGTCGATTTCAACCCGCCGTACTCCTTGACGGTCAGGCCGACGCGATTGGTCGGAAGGGCTTTCGGCTCAGCGACGGAGGACATCAGTTCTTCTCCCCGACCTCGATCCCCTCGACGACGGTCTCGGCGTCGAGAGGGAAGCCGTCGTAATGGCGGATGGAACGCAGCTTCAGCGCGTCGGCGGGAAGCTCCAGCCGCAGCACGTCGTACATCTGCCCGTCGCGGTTCTGATCGACGACGTAGACGCGGTCGTGAGAGGCGAGGAACGCGGGGACATCGTCGGACGCGGGAAGAGCCCGCAGGCGAAGATAGTCGGTCTGGAGGCCCTTGCGCGCGAGGAGCACGCGGGCCTCTTCCACGGGGAAGTCGGAGGATCCGTAGGCAATCACGCCGACGCGCGAGCCTGAGCCGTTGGACACGACCGGCTTCGGCACGAAGCGCCGCGCCGTCTCGAACTTGCGCGCCAGCCGGTCCATGTTCGCCTTGTACTCTTCCGGCCTCTCGGTGTAGGTCGCCCGCTCCGAGTGGCCGGAGCCCCGGGTGAAATAGGTAGCCGCGGGGTTGTCGATCAGGCCCGGGAGCGTCCGGTACGGGATCGCGTCGCCGTCCACGTCCCTGTAGCGCGCGAACTCCCGGAATTTGCGGATGTGGTCCTTCAACTCTTCCTCCGTCCGGATGACCTTTCCGCGATCGGCTGGCTTCTCGGGATAGGGGAACGGGTCGGCCATCCAGTTGTTCATGCCGAGATCGAGGTCGGTCATCAGGAACACCGGTGTCTGGAGCCGCTCCGCCAGATCGAACGCCTCCATGGCGAGCGAGTAGCACTCTTCGACCGAGCCCGGGATGAGCAGGATGTGCTTCGCGTCGCCGTGGGACAGGAAGTAGGTCGAGAGGATGTCGCCCTGCATCGTGCGGGTGGGAAGGCCCGTCGAGGGCCCGACGCGCTGGACGTCAATGATGACGGCCGGGACCTCGGCGTAGTAACCGAGACCCACGAATTCCGACATCAGGGAAATCCCCGGCCCGGACGTCGTCGTCATCGCGCGCGCCCCGGCCCAGCCCGCTCCCATCACCATGCCCGCGGCGGCGAGCTCGTCCTCGGCCTGGACGATCGCGAAGGTCGGCTTTCCCGTCACCGGGTCCATGCGGAAGCGGTGGGCATAGTCCATGACCGACTCGGCGAGCGAAGAGGAGGGAGTGATCGGGTACCACGCCAGGACGGTCATGCCGCCCATGACGCAACCGATGGCCGCCGCGGCGTTGCCGTCGATGATGATCTTCCCGGCCGTCGCGTTCATCCGCTCGAGCCGGTACGGGTCTTTCTTGGTCAGGTTCTTCTGCGCCCAGTCGTAGCCGCCGCGAATCGCGTTCCAGTTGATCTCGACCGCCTTCTCCTTCGACTTGAACTGCCTGACGACGGCTTTGCGGATCTCCTCCATGTCGATGTCGAGGAGCCACGCCGCCACGCCGACGTAGATCATGTTGACGGCGAGGCGCCGCAGCTTCCCGTCGTGGACGAGCTCCAGCACGAGCTTCTGGAACGGGACGGGATAGAAGTGCACGTCGCTGCGCGACGACGTCAGGTTCAGGCTCTCCTCGCAGATGACGGCGGCGCCCGGATGGACCGTGCGGATGTCCTCGTGAACCGTCTCGGGGTTCATGCAGATCAGGAAGCCGATTTTGCGCCGCCGGGCGATGAAGCCCTCCCTTGAGGCGCGGATCGTGAACCAGGTCGGCAGCCCCTGAATATTGGAGGGGAAGAGGTTCTTGCCGGAGACGGGGATCCCCATCTGGAAGATCGCCCGCATCAGGACGTTGTTCGAGGACATGCTTCCCGAGCCGTTCGCCGTGGCGACGTGGATCGAGAAGTCGTTGACGACACTTGCGCCCCCGGCGTGCTCGAGGGTCTTTTCTTCCAGGACCGTGCTCACCCGTTACTCCTTTTTCATCCTTCGAAAGTGACCGCCGGAACCAAGAATCATACCAAACGCCCTCCCCTCTCCACCCGAAGAGCGGGGGGAGAGGGTCAGGGTGAGGGGCGCGCTCTGCGTCGTCGGAGAAGGAATTCCACACTTAGAATCCAACCGGAGGTTTCATCGATGCATTTCCGTTTCCAGGCCAGCGTGACCCTTCTTCTGCTCTTCGCGCTCCGCGAGGCCGCTCCGGCGGCGCCGGGGCATCCTTTCCGGTTCGACGAGCTCGCCAGGGCCGGACGCGTCGGCGGGTTCTCCCTTTCGCCGGACGGGCAGTGGGTCGTTTACACGGTCGGGACTCCGGACGTCGAGGACAACCGCACTCGCTCCGCGCTGTGGCTGCAGTCCCTTTCGGGCGGAGAGCCGCGCCGGCTGACCTCCGGCGAGAAACGCGATTCGGACCCGAAGTTCTCGCCAGACGGCGGGAAGGTGGCGTTTCTCTCCAACCGCGACGGCGGATCGCAGATCTACGTGCTCGATTTGAACGGCGGCGAGCCGGCGAAGGCGTCCTCTTTCCCTGCCGACGTCAACGGCTTCCGGTGGTCACCCGACGGGAAGTGGTTCGTCTTCACTGCCGATGTCTTCCCCGACTGCTCCGACGCCGGCTGCAACGAGAAGAAGTTCAAGGAGCGGGAGAAGTCGAAGACGAAGGCGCGCGTGGCCGAGCGGCTCCTCTTCCGGCACTGGGACACCTGGAAGGACGGCCTGCGGACGCATGTCTGGAAGGCGCCGGTGTCGGGACTGGCCTCGGCCGCCGTGGACCTGACTCCCGGCGACCGGGACGCTCCTCCCTTCTCCGTCGGTGGCGGCGACGACTACGACGTCTCCTCGGACGGGAAAGACTTCGTTTA
>Ga0209009_1000754_pt1 | contig 10363 bp, 9 predicted proteins | sample BlaSpr_A8_OM3_M2_FD_187979 | JGI IMG/M metagenome (GOLD analysis project Ga0209009, IMG submission 187979) | Forest soil microbial communities from Thunder Bay, Ontario, Canada - Black Spruce, Ontario site 2_A8_OM3_M2 (SPAdes) (version 2) | ecosystem: Environmental > Terrestrial > Soil > Boreal... | reverse complement strand
GGCACATAAGCCCGAAGGGCAACGCAGAGATCGGCCGCGTGGGCGCTTTCCAATGGAAAGCGAGAACGCCGCGCTGATGCGCGGCGTTCCTCGTCGTATACTGAGAGCACATGCGTGCGTTCAAGCCGGAAAACTTCCGTGCGGTCCACGAACCACGGCCTTTTGGGCTACGCGGTTACGTAAGGTACCAAGCGCTTTCGCAGGCTCCGACTTCTTGGCCCGGCGGATCTTGTAGCGAGATATCGCCCCTCCTGGCGGCTCTGAACGTCTGTCTCGAGACGACCCCATTATACACCCGCTCGAGGCCGTTGTGAAGTCACTTTTTTTGCCGCGGAGGAGACGAGCGGTTGCCGCTGGAGTATTGGACGGATGGCCGAGACGCTTGCCCGCACACGTACCGAACTAAGCGGCGAACAGCTGCTCACGCTGCTGCGAAACATGCTCACGCAGCGTACGGTCGACACGCGCGGCTTCCAGCTCAACCGCCAGGGCAAGATCGCGATCGCGATGGGTTCGGAGGGACACGAGGCCGTCCAAGCCGGCACCGGACTGGCCTTCGTGCGAGGGAAGGATCTGCTCTATCCCTATTATCGTAACACCGGGCTCGTTCTGGCGTGTGGATTTCCGCTGAAGGATCTGTTTCGATCGCAGTTTGCGCGCGCGACCGACCGGACCGGCGGACGAAACATCATCAATCACATCACGGCACGCGAACTAGGAATCGCTTCCATTTCGTCGATCATCGCTTCGCAGTGCACACATGCGGTGGGCGCCGCCTACGCGCTCAGATATCGGAAGGAAGCCGGCCGCGTCGTCTTCTGCCAGTTCGGCGAAGGAGCGACCAGCGAGGGCGAGTGGCACGAGTCGCTCAACTACGCGGCGGTCCATCGGCTGCCGATCGTGTTCGTTTGCGAAAACAATCGCTGGGCGATCTCAACTCCCCAGGTCAAACAGATGAAGAATCAGGATGTCGCGGCACGCGCGATCGGATACGGCGTCCACGGCACGGTGATCGACGGCTTCGATCCCGTCGCGGTTTATCACGCCGTTCACGAGGCGCGCGAGCGGGCGGCGGTCGGCGGCGGTCCAACGTTGGTCGAGGCGAAGTGCTATCGATTCCTCTCACACACGACCGACGACGACGACCGGACGTATCGCTCGCGCGACGAAGTCGAGTTGCAACGCAAGCTGGACCCAGTGCCGCGTTTCAAGCGCAGGCTGGTTGCCGACGGCGTTATCGCTGAAGACGCGCTGAAAGCACTCGAAGCGGAGGTGACCGCCCTGGTCAACCGCACGACCGACGAAGTCGAAACCGAGCCGCTTCCGCCGGCGAGCGACTTGTACAAGAACGTCTACGCCGGCGAAACCGCTCCCTGGGTTTAGAAAAGGGCGTTCAGCGTAAGCAGATCGTATGTCGCGACGAGGTCGTCGCCTTGGTTGGTGATGCGTACATCCCAGCGGACCTCACCGTATTCAGGTTGGCGCGGCGTCTTCTGCTTCACCGTGAGGCGGACGCGTATCGCATCGCCCGGAACGACCGGTTTGAGGAAGCGGAGGTTCTCTAACCCGTAGTTCGCGAGTACGGGGCCCGGAGCGGGGTCAACGAATAAGCCCGCGGCGAACGATAGCAGCAAGTAGCCGTGCGCGACGCGGCCGGGGAAGAACGGATTCGCTTTGGCCGCTTCTTCATCCATATGCGCGTAGAACGTGTCGCCGGTGAACTTCGCGAAGTGCTCGATATCCTTGAGCGTGACCTTGCGCGCCGCGCTGAGGGTCGACTCGCCGATGGTCAGATCTTCGAACGTGTGGCGGAACGGATGCTCAGGTTTTGCGATCGTCGCCGCACCGGCGGTCCAGGACTTCGTCAATCCGGTTAGGCGCGAAGGTGAAGCCTGGACGGCCGTGCGCTGCAAGTAGTGAAAGACGCCGCGCATCCCGCCCAGCTCCTCCCCACCGCCGGCGCGGCCCGGGCCGCCGTGGATCAGCGGGGGCAGCGGCGAGCCATGACCCGTCGATTCTCGCGCGGAGTCGCGATCGAGCGCCAAGATGCGGCCATGATATGAACCGATGCCGAGAATGAGCGCGTCGGCGACGTCCTGATCGTAAGTAAAGATCGAAGCGACCAGGCTCCCGGAACCACGCTTCGCCAGCTCGATCGCGTCGTCCAGCGTCTCGTACGCGAGTACCGTGCTGACCGGGCCGAAGGCTTCGACTTCGTGTACTTTTCGTGCCGAGCGCCCGTTGTCGATGGCGAGAAGCAGCGGCGAGAGAAACGCGCCTCGCTCATAGTCCGCGCCCTCGACGCTCCACTGATTGAGATCGCCGAAGATGAGGCTCGCCTCCGTCGCAAGATCGGTTACTTCGGCGCGCACTGCCTTCCGCTGCTCGAGGCTTGCCAGCGGCCCCATCCCAACGGAATCGAGGTGCGGGTCGCCGACGACGATCGTGCGCAACTTCTCGACCAGCGCTTCCTTTACGGCGCCGTAGTGCGCGCGCTGCGCGAACGCCCGCCGAATCGCCGTACACTTTTGGCCCGCCTTGACGGTCATCTCACGAACGACCTCGTCGACGAAGAGGTCGAACTCGGGCGTTCCGGGAGCAGCATCCGGCCCGAGGATGGCAGCGTTGAGCGAATCGCGTTCGGCGATGAAACGTACCGCCTCGCTCGCGACGACCGGGTGATTGCGCAGGAGCAGCGAGGTCTGATGCGAGCCGGTGAACGAGACGACGTCTTGGCCGCCGAGGTGGTCAAGCAGATCGCCGGTACTGCCCATGATCAATTGAAACGCGCCCGCCGGCAGTATCCCGGATTCAATGATGAGCGAGAACATCGCGTGCGTCAGATACGAAGTCGCCGTCGCCGGCTTGACGATCGCCGGCACGCCCGCCAAGAATGTCGGCGCAAACTTTTCGAGCATCCCCCAGCACGGAAAATTGAAGGCGTCGATGTGCAGCGCGACGCCTTGCAGCGGTGTGAGGATATGTCTCCCGACGAACGTGCCGCCGCGCGACAGCGACTCGACCGGGCCGTCGAGCACGAACTTCTCGTCCGGCAGTTCGCGCCGGCCGCGCGAGGCGTACGCGAAAAGCGTCCCGATCCCACCGTCGACGTCGATCAGGTGGTCGCGCTTGGTTGCGCCGGTCTCAAACGATAGTGCATACAAAGGCTCGCGCCGTTCGTTGAGGTAGACCGCCAGTTGCCGCAGCAACGCCGCTCGCTGTAGAAACGTAAGCGCGCGCAAATTCGGGCCGCCGGCCTCGCGCGCATGGTCGACCATCTCGCCGAAATCGAGCCCCAAGGACGATGCGAGACCAAGAACGCGCCCGTCGATCGCGCTTCGCAATTCGCTGAATCCGCGCAGCCCGTTCTGCCAGCGCCCGGCAACGTAACTCGGCAGCTGCCCGCGCGATTCCACGGCGGCGCTCCTCACATCTCGCTTCGTCCCGATGCGGCTACCCGCCGACTTGGCGCTCAAAGTGGGTATCTCAATCTTGTATGAATCCTAAAAAGGCCCAATTGGGGCTCACATCGCTCCTTTGCTTCCTTATCGCGTCAGCCCCGGCAGGCGCCGTCCAGGACCCTCTTAGCCCAGCCGGGCCTCCTACGGTCGTTCAACGGGCGTCCGCGGCCTACGCGGCCGACCTGCGAGGGGCGCTCGGGATGCAGCGGCACTTCTCCACGACGATCAAAGCCGGCCCGATTCGGCATACCGAGACGAGCGAAAGCGGCGTCCTTTTCAATGATGGGACCTTCGTGAAGATCAAGTACTATCAGGTCGCCGACGACGGCAAAGCATTCTCGGCGAAACAGCTCCAAGCGCGTGAGGCACAAACGAATAGCGACTGGACGACGGGAAAGATCTTTTTCAAAGAACCGTACGATCGGCGCTTCATGGGAGACTATAGTTTCTCGCAGCCGCAAGTCTGCGCAGGTTGTCCAAACACCCTGCTCGTCGTCAGGTTCACAAGCGCGATCCAAGACGCACAGCATGGGAACGGGATGATGTGGATCGACTCGACGACCGCTCGCGTCAAACAATTGACGTACGCGCCGAACGCACTCCCATCGCACGCTACCTCAGGATCTGTCAGTGAGATTAGTTCGAACCCCGCGCCCGGCATCTGGTATGTGACGCGAATCGACGAGAGCTACAACGGCCGCGCAGCGATCATCTCGGGAACCGGCACGTTCACGGGGACGTTCGATCGAATTCGCCGTTTTCCGAGCCTCGCGCAAGGGCAAGCCGCCCTCGAAGACGGCACGATCTGAAGTCAGTCTCCTAATCGCAGGACGGCCATGAAGGCCTCCTGGGGTAGATCGACGCGGCCGACGCGCTTCATCCGTTCTTTGCCGACCTTCTGTTTCTCGAGCAGCTTCCGCTTACGCGTGATGTCGCCGCCGTAGCATTTGGCCAAGACGTTCTTACGCATGGCGCTGACGGTTTCTCGGGCTACGATCTTCCCGCCGATCGTCGCCTGAATGGGGATGTCGAACATCTGCCGCGGGATCAATTCCTTGAGTTTCTCGACCAAAATACGGCCGCGGGCCTGCGCTTTGTCGCGGGCGACGATGAACGACAGCGCGTCGACGGGCTCGGCATTGAGGAGAATCTCGAGTTTGACGAGATCGCCTTCGCGATAACCGATCAGCTCGTAATCGAGCGACGCGTAGCCTTTCGTACGAGATTTTAACTGATCGAAGTAGTCGACGATCAGTTCGGCCAGCGGCAGATCGTAGGTCAGCAGCACGCGCCCGTCGGCGAGGTACTCCAAGTTCTTGAGCGCTCCGCGGCGGTTTTGGGTCAGCTCCATGATCGAACCGACATAGTCGGGCGGCGATATGACGGTGGCCTGAACGTACGGCTCTTCGACGAGCGTAATGCGGTCGCGCGCGGGCAGCCGAGCGGGATTATCGATCAGCTCGACCGTTCCGTCGGTCAGGGTAACGCGGAAGACGACCGACGGCGAGGTTGCGATAAGATCGAGATTGTAATTTCGTTCGAGCCGCTCTTGCACGATCTCCATGTGCAACAGGCCCAAGAAGCCGCATCGGAATCCGAACCCGAGGGCGATCGAACTCTCCGGCTCGTAGTGCAAGGCGGCGTCGTTGAGCTTGAGCTTCTCGAGCGCTTCGCGCAGCTCGGAGACCTCGACGCCTTCGTTCGGATAGAGTCCGCAGTAGACCATCGGGACGATCGGCTTATAGCCGACCAGCGGCTTCGGCGCGGGACGTTCGGCTTCGGTGATCGTATCGCCGACGTCGATGTCGCCGAGCGATTTGATGTTTGCAATGACGTAGCCGACGCTGCCGATTTCAAGCGTATCCGTCCGCCGCATCTCCGGCTTGAAGACACCGACCTCGGCGACTTCGTAGACCTTCTTCTGCGCCATCGACATGATGCGCGTTCCAGATTTCAGGTTGCCGTCGGCGATGCGCACGTAGGCGACGACGCCGCGGTAGGGATCGAACTGCGCGTTGAAAACTAGGCCGCGCAGATAATCCTCGCGCCCTCGCGGCGGCGGAATGCGCGTCACGATCGCCTCGAGGATATCGTCGATGCCGATCCCCTCCTTCGCGCTGGCCAGGATCGCCTCGCTCCCCTCCATGATCAGCAACTCTTCGATCTCTTTGCGCACGAGTTCGGGATCCGCAGCCGGGAGGTCGATCTTATTGATCACGGGGATGACCGTAAGTCCGTGCTCCAGCGCAAGGTGATAGTTGGCGAGCGTTTGGGCTTCGACGCCCTGAGCCGCGTCGATGACCAGCAGCGCGCCCTCGCAGGCGGCGAGCGAGCGCGAGACTTCCGACGAGAAGTCGACGTGGCCCGGCGTATCGATGAAGTTCAGCGCATATTCCTGGCCGTCGCGGGCCCGGTACGACAGCGTCACAGGGTGCATTTTGATCGTGATGCCGCGCTCGCGCTCGAGGTCCATCGCGTCGAGCACTTGTTCTTCCATCTGTCGTAGACCGATCGTCTTGGTTACCTCCAGCAAACGGTCGGAGAGTGTCGTCTTCCCGTGGTCGATGTGGGCGATGATGCAAAAGTTACGGACGAACGACGCGACTCGTTCGCTCGACGCGAGGCCGGATTCCGAGATCATCTCAATAGTAGTAGGCGCAGGAGAGTCGCGGAATCCAACTGATGAGATAACCGACCAGGATGATGACGATCAGGAACGATACGTCGAGCCCGCCGATGGGCGGGATGATGCGGCGCACCGGAATGAGCACCGGCTCGACGATCCGCGCGATGTAATAGGTCCAGCGGCCTTGCAAACTTGGGATCCATGACGCGACGGCGTACGCGATCATCGCGAACCAAAACAACCGCAGAATCCAGCTCAGCGCCAAGGCAACGCTGCACGAAAGAGAGCTCACCTGGTGGCAGTTCGGCGCGCGGGGGCCGCAATCAGCCCCTAGGCGGGCGCTGGGTTTTAGTGGCCTTCGATGTTGGCCAGAATTTTGTCCGGGACGCCGTTGAGGTACGGGGCGGGATCGATCGCTTTGCCGTCGAGCATCACCTGGTAGTGAAGATGAGCGCCGGTCGAAGCGCCGGTCGAGCCGACGCGGGCGATCGCCTCAGACTTTCGGACGTACTGCCCCGGAGAGACGCTGACCGCCGAAAGATGGGCGTACCACGTGTGATAGCCGTTCCCGTGGTCGATGTCGACTTTGATTCCGTAGCCTCCATCCCAACCGGTGGAAACTACGGTCCCTGCCGCCGCCGCATGGACCGTTTCTCCATAGTCCGCCGTGAGGTCGAGTCCGCGATGGAACTCGGGCCAGGGACTCCAGCGCCAACCGTATGACGACGCGATCCCGCCGCCGACGGGATTGAGCGACGGAATGGCTGCCAGCATGCGCGCGCGTGCCAAGTCTTCGAGACGACGCATGTTGAGAACGTGCAGCGCCAGCGTCCGTAAACTGTCTCCTTCATCGCGCAAACTGGCCGACTGCGCGCGCAACCGCTCCATTCGCACCGCCACCGCGCGAAAATCGTCGGCTCGCTCGATGCCCGATTGGCGGCCGTCGCCGGCCGCGGTCGCGTCTTTCGGTTTCCCGTCGGCGCCGATCATCTTGCGGATCTGCTCGTTCTGTTTCTTGAGCGCTTGTAGATCGCCGTCCAACTGCGAGGCCTCGGCGTCGATCTTCTTCAAGCGTTCGTGCTGCGATTCGGTCAAGCTGCGTAGCTCCCGAACCCGCGCCTCGGCGTGATGCATCGTCAGGCCGTAGTACGTGCCGACGCCGCCGACGGCGATCGCCGACAACATCAGCGCAAAAGCGATGTGACGCCGCGTGAATTCCAGCCGCCAGACACAATAGCCCCACGGTGGAATGATCTTGATCAGATAGCTTGACTTCACGTTGCTTAACTCGCAGCGCCGCTGCGTGCCATGGCGATCGCCGATTGCTCTTCTTTCGATGCCCCTTGCTGGGGGACGAACTTGCGTACGGCTTTGCCGTACGTGCGCGTCTCCTCGCGTGAATATATGCTGGTGAGGAGGATACCGTCTCCTTCATTGTTCAGGAGAGCTAGCGTAAAAGAGAGATCCGATCCCGCGTCACTAAACGAGTTGTAACGAACGAACCCGACGCGATGAACTTCGCGGCGGGCAACGCGCTCCAGTTCTTGCAACCGTTCCTCGGTCCTCTTGGCAATTTGAGTCTCCTCACGGCGGCGCGCGGCCGAATCCCCGTCGCCCTCACCGAGCTGGTCCTCGAGGATCTTCAGCCAGATCTCGAGGCGCGGGCTGATCACGGCCCAGTGATAGAGACCAACGGAAAAGACCGCGATCCCTAAGGCGAGGCCGGCGAATGCGCTCAGGGGCATGTTGCGTCCTTCCGTCTCTTCCGCGGCGGACCCGTGACCCAATGGGGGTCTCGGCATGGGCGAAAGGACCCAACCTCGCCGGAGGCCGGGGAATCCGCGGCACACGCTAGGGCCCACGTACCGTTGCTACCTTCCGGTCCTGGCGGGGTTAGCGGGGTAGCGTTGCGCGAAGCCCGGCCCCCGGCGGGGCGAAGGAGATTATAGCACCCGACCGCACGCGGGTGCGGCTGCCGCGACCTAGTGCGGGACCCCGCTCGGCCCCGGCGTCACCGGTGCCAGAATGATTGTCCCACCCGGGTTCGGCGCGCCGCCTGGGCCCGGCGAGCCCCCTGGACCCGGTGAGCCCAGCAGCGGGTTGTTGGGCGCCGGGAACGTGCCGGTCGGCGTCGGCACCGGGCCGACGTCGTCGCCGTAGAGCACGAATGAGTAGCCGACGTTCTTCTTCAGCGAAATCGGTTCGAGGGCCACGTTCGAGGCGCTGATCACACTGTCGGCGAGCACCGCGGCCGGGTCCGATGCGATCAACTTGCTCTTGCGGTGCTTTTGCGACTCGAAGAGCGCGATAGTAAAGCCACGGTTCTTGGTTAGCTCGCTATTCGGAGTCGTAAAGCGCACCGCCGCGAGCGAGTAAAGCGTCACGGGGACGCGCGAAATAATCCAACCGCGCACGAGCGCCGTGCGATGGGCATACGATTGAACGTTTCCGGTCGGCTGCGGCGTCGGGGCGACGGGGACGTCGTCGGGGTAAATCGTCGTCTTGGTGTCGATCTTGGGACCGCTCGGCGTCGCGGCGGCTTTCGCCTTCGCATTCGCGGCGAACGCAGAGTGCGAGGTCGGCTTCGCTTCGGCACCAGTGGCGGACCCGGAGGGTGCGGCCGAAGGCTTGTCCGATGGGCCGGGCGAGGGGGGAGGCGTCAGAGGTGGCGCGGGGGTGGGCGCGGCCGAGAGTCTCGTCCCCTGCCGAGGCAGCGTGCTGCCCGTAGCCGATGGCTGAAGTGGTGCCCCGCTCCCTGCCGGCTCGAGCGGCAGTCCGCTGCCGGTCGCGCTCGGACCCGGCGCCGGTGCCTCAAGGGAAATCGTTACGGAGAACCCGCCGACCTCAGGTAATGGGATCTTCTTGAGGTCGCTATCGAGGAACACGGCGCCCTCGGCCGTGCGCGTTCGGCTCTGCGCCCCGCCGCCGGGCGAGACTTGCGGTCCGGGCGGCTGCGGGAACGATCCGCCCGTGCCGATGTTTCCTTGACAAGCAGCCGAAGCAAGCAGCAACGCCAGCCCCGCGGTGAACGAGAACGCGCGACAAAGCAAACTGTTTCGCGTCCGGCGGGTCACCGATCCGCTCGAGCGCGCATCATCCAACATTAAGGACGCCGTTCGCCATGGGCGGCTGATTTTCTTCGCCGGGATGGATCCCATGCGAACCGAACGACCTCTAAAGCAACGCTTGCAGGGGACCGCTCGATGTCGTATGTCAGCCCGGTGAACGTCATACCGGCGCATGTGCCGGGTGAAGAGCTTCGGACGTTCGGCACGCTCGAGTCGTACGAAGCATATATTCTCAACCAGGCGCGCGATACGCAGCAACTGCTCGAAAAGTACCGCGCCGCGAAGGTCCACGACCCGGAACTCTCGCGCGAATACCGCGACGCAATGCGCCCGATCATGGTCACGACCTGCTGGGGCGAGGCGCAAACCGCATCCCAGGTGGCACAGATCATTACCAAGACGAATCGGCCGAGCGTTCAGTATTTCTACACGACGCATGCCATCGACGAGACGCGTCACACGCAGATCGAATGGCGCAGGATTCGCGACCTCGACCTGGCGGATTCGCTCGACGTCCCGTACGAGCAGACCGAGCTCTTTCGTTTCGTCAATTCTTTACCGACGTTTCTCGAAATCGTCTACGGCCAAGTCTGTACGCTCGAGGCATACTCCGCGCACGTTCTGTTCAATTCCATCGCCGATCTGGCGCGAAAGAACGGCGATCTGGCGACCGCGGTCACGTACGAGCACGTCATGCACGACGAGGTGCGGCATATCTCGATGGGCTTGCAGCTGGTGGACGAGGCGATTGCAACCGCACCCGATCCCGAAGAGGCGCAATTCCGCATCCTCGATCTCGAGGAACGGCTTCTACCGATCACGATCCGGAAATTGGGCCGCGATTCGACCATCGCGAAATCGCTGTTCGAGGCGGGCATGATTGAAAGCAAAGCCCGCTTCGAAGAAGACGGCTGGCGGCAGTTCCAAATTTTCCGCGCGAAAATCAAGAACTTGCCGCCGATGCGGTTTATCGGGCCAGTGCCGTCCGGCCAAACGACGGACACCGGCTAGTGGCCTGTAACGGAGGGAGGAGATGTGTCGCTGCGATGTATTTCGACCAGATGCGAGGAGCGATGAGCGACAAAAGCAGCGCTTTGCGAGCGAAGAGCGACGATGCAGCTGGCCGAAAGACGCGCAGCCCTTCGGGTCGTCGCGGCGGATGCGCGGCGGCTTTGTCGCTCGTCGCTGAAATGGCGCTGCCATTCGGC
>Ga0209009_1000753_pt1 | contig 10366 bp, 10 predicted proteins | sample BlaSpr_A8_OM3_M2_FD_187979 | JGI IMG/M metagenome (GOLD analysis project Ga0209009, IMG submission 187979) | Forest soil microbial communities from Thunder Bay, Ontario, Canada - Black Spruce, Ontario site 2_A8_OM3_M2 (SPAdes) (version 2) | ecosystem: Environmental > Terrestrial > Soil > Boreal... | reverse complement strand
ATATCCCGGTGGACCATGGTTTTGTCCACCAGACCCCGCACATTCCAGAGGATGGCAAGATTGACCGCCGCAACCAGGGCAAAAAGGAGGGCGGCCAGAAAAATTGTTTTCCGGTAGGGGGCCAGTACCTGAAAAAGTCTTTTCAGGGTCTTATTATTTTGTTTGCCGGTTTGGATCATTTTGGAATCGTTAATCAAACTGTTATTATTACTTGATTTTTAAGCCTTAAGTCAATAATAAATCCCTTTTCCCGGTTTATCCACAGCCTTCTGTGAATAAACTGTGAAGGAGTGTCATTATACACCGGGATTCATTCTACAGTCTTTAGAATCAAGCAGAATGCCCAAGGCATAGGCAGATGAATGCCGGAGTATTTATTTGACAAAATAGCGCGACATTCATTATGATCCTGAAACTTAATTCATTACAACCTGGAGCAATCTTGTGGTTCCAACGATTGAATGGAAAAAAAAGAGGGTGAAAATCCTCGACCAGTCCCTCCTTCCCAATCAGGTAAAATATCTGCTCTGTCAGGACTACCGCCAGGTGGCCGAAGCGATCATCTCGCTTAAAATCAGGGGGGCCCCGGCCATTGGAATCGCCGCCGCGATGGGGGTTGCCCTCGGTTCTCTCCCGGTTAAGGCAAAAAGCTTCACGGAATTCCGAAAGAAAATGGACCCCGTCTTTGAGAGGCTCCGGAAGACCAGGCCGACCGCCGTCAATCTCTTTTGGGCGCTTGACAGGATGCGGCAGGGCATGGACCGGATGTCTCAACTTCCCCTCTCTGAAGTCAAACAGGGGCTCGTTCGGCTTGCCCAGGAGATTCTGGAAGAAGATATTGACATCAATCAAGCCATCGGAAAAGAGGGGAACAGGGTCATTCACCCCAATGATGTGATTCTGACCCATTGCAACGCGGGCTCTCTTGCGACCGGAGGCTATGGAACAGCCCTTGGGGTGATCCGGGCCGCTCATTTCAGCGGAAAAAAGATCCGGGTCTATGCCGATGAAACTCGTCCGGTACTGCAGGGGGGAAGGTTAACCGCCTGGGAACTGATGGCGGAAAAAATTGACGTGACGCTGATTACCGACAGTATGGCGGGAAGCCTGATGGCCCAGGGAAAAATCAAGGTCTGCATCGTGGGCGCCGACCGGATTGCCAGGAACGGAGACACCGCCAACAAGATCGGGACCTATTCGGTGGCGGTCCTGGCGAAGCACCATGGTATCCCTTTTTATGTCGCCGCGCCCCTCTCCACCATTGACTTCAGCCTCCCGTCAGGGGAAAAGATACCGATCGAAGAGAGAAACCCGTTAGAGGTGACGACGATTTTTGGAAAGGTTCAAATCGCTCCGAAAAAAGTTAAAGTTTACAATCCTGCGTTTGACGTGACCCCTGCCAAACTGATTACCGGCATCATCACCGAAAAAGGAATTTTCAAACCAAAGGACTTAAAGCAACTCTTTAAATAATCCCCTCTTCCGCTTAATTTGTATTTCCCGTCAATTAATGTTCTCTCTCTACAACACTCTTAACAAATTAACTCCTCTCCCCTTGGCCGGTTAGCAATCGCCGGCACAAAGTGGGAGAGGTTGGGAGAGGCGATTATATCATCCTTTTCACCCTCCCCTTCGTCCCCTCCCATCGAGGGAGGGGAGATTCGGATAAGAACTTATATAAATGAATGACAAAAATACAAACACTAATAAAAAAACAAATTTAGATTAATAGGCGTAAAAAGGACCGGTACCAAGAGGCGTTGGCTGCTGGTCGTACCCAAAATAGATCGTCCGACCCAAAAAGAAGGGAAATCCGAAGAAAAACCCCCATCCGGCAGGAGAATCTATTGCAATATCGTTATAAACGCCAAAATTGGAATTATATACATTATCCATATTGGCGATGTTAATTGCAACGGAGGGTTCTGATCCGTTGCTTGCTTGATTTGCGACTGTTAAAACCATCGTGACGGCCGGGCAAAGAAACCCAGCATTAACACCTGTACAAATATTGATCGGAATATCGGAAGGAATTCCAAAGACGTTCGTGCCACTGTCTATCACACTGCTGGAATAGGTCGTACCTCCATAAACCGTCGTCAACGCCCCGACAGGGGTCGCTGCATAGAGCAATACACCATTCCCTGGCTGATTATTAGAGCTTGTCCCGATTCCAAGCGTTAATGTGCCTGAGACAGACCTCGCACCAGTATCCGGAATTGAAGGAAACGAGAGAATCACGCCGTTGTTATCTGTTGGAAGCAAAAATACGGGGTTTTGTACAAAGGAGGACGCAGGCAAAGATAATAATGGATTCGGATTAATTGCGACACAGGCAGACGAGGTACAAGAAAAATAAAGACTTTGATCATATTGAAAAATACCAATGCCAAGGACACCGTTTGTGACACCATTTCCGGGAGCGTTTAATAATCTTACAGTCCCGCAGGAAGGTGATGGTCCCCCTGCAAAACTGGATTCAATAGCCTGTATGGGAACCGTAACAGAAGGCTCATTTCCGAGAATAACATTGGCAATCCTGACAGGACCCCATTCCGCAGAACCATCCACATAGACGACGCATTCCCCGATCGGCAATCCAGAACCATCGGATGCCGGCAGAAGGTTTAAATTTAAAAGAGAGCTGAACACCCTTAATCCTGATGAGCCGGTATCAACAAGTATATCAGGAATAGTCCGGCAGGAGCCGTTTATCGGGCTGCAAATGGTTACGGATACGCATGGCGCGTTTAGAATATTACAAGAGGAAGAAGCAGGAACGGAAACAGTCAAGACATTCCGGGCTCCACTGTTGCCGCCATGGCCGCAACCGGTGATCACGAGGATCAAAAACAAAACAACAACACCCCTCCCCTTGGTCATCACCCTCACCCTACCCCTCTCCCATCAATGGAGAGGGAATATTCGAAAAACTCTATTTTGGTTCCTGGAAAATATTTCACTCGATATCCTTGAGCGGGAGACCTGGTGGCAAATAAGACGGAAGATAGGCCCTCCCCCTGAGATGGGGGCTCCTTCCCGCTGTTTGAACCACCAGGCGGGAAGAGGTCAGATGGAAGGCGCCGTGAAGAATTTTGGTCTGTTTCCTGTAAATGTCGCTTGCCTGTTGATATTCGTTATAATAGGCGCCAAAGAGGGTGACCAGATCAGGAAAACGGTTTCCCTCCCAGGTCACGGCGAAAATAGTCCCGTTCGGTGCCAGATATTCCTTAATGGTCAGCCCGGCGCTCTGGATGGTCTCAATCGAATACCCTGCTCTTGGGATGGACATCCGGTCGCCATGTAATGTCTGATGATCAAGCTCTACCGATTTTTTACCTTCTCCCAGGACCGCAAGAGCGCTTTTCGCAGGGACGATCAGACAGATCAGGAAAAACATGATGCGGGCGACTGCCGCGCGTATGAAGAGGGTATTAATAGGACAATCTCCTCGTTTCAGGCTAATCAATCCTCATCGGGCCGTTCTTGCCGTCCGCGTCGGATGATTGACTTTTATTTTATCTTATTTTTACTCGTGTCTCAAGGCTTCGATGGGAGAAAGGAGCGAAGCTTTATAGGCCGGGTAATAGCCGAAAAAGATCCCCACCAGTCCGGAGAAACTAAACGCGATCAATATGGCTATTGGAGAAATCGTGGTGGACCACCCTGCAAGGGATGCAATGGCCGCTGAGCCCGACACTCCCAGCAAGATACCGATGACCCCGCCGGCCAGCGATAAGCAGAGCGCCTCAATCAGAAACTGAAGGCGGATATCCCATGTCTGCGCTCCCACGGCCATCCGGATTCCGATTTCTCTCGTCCTTTCGGTGACCGATACCAGCATGATGTTCATGATTCCTATACCGCCGACCAGGAGGGAGATCGAAGCCACGGAACCGAGCAGAAGGGTCATGATCCGGGTGGACTGTTCCGCGGCCTGCATCATCTGCGTTAAATTCCGGACGCTGAAATCGTCTTCCTGTTTCGGACCGATATGGTGCTTTTGCCTGAGATATTCAGTAATTTGCTTTTCCGCCACCGGAAGATCTTCCGGGCTTTTCGCTTTAACCATGGCGATTCTGATCATTCCGGGAAAGGATGTTCCGAAAAGCTTCTTTTGCGCCGTCGTTACCGGTATATAGATCGTATCGTCCTGATCCTGGCCATTCGGCGATTGTCCCTTTTCTTCAAGAACCCCGATAACGGTAAATGGAATATTCTTTATCCTGACCATCTGGCCCACCGGACTGATATTCCTGAACAGGTTATTGACGACAGTGGCCCCCATCAGCGCCACTTTGGACGCGTTTCGCACATCCTCTTCAGTAAAGGGCCTTCCCGATGAAACGCCCCAGTCTCTTACTTCAAGCATGCTTGGCGTGGTACCGATGACGCCCGTAGACCAGTTCTGGTTTCCGTACACGATCTGGGCCACCCCATTTAAGATTGGCGCGGCGGCCTGGACCGACGAGATCTCTTTCCGGATCCCTTCGACATCGTTATAAGTCAAGGTCAACTGCGTTCCCATGCCCATTCTGACGCCGCCGGACGTTGATGCCCCGGGCAACACCATCAGCAAGTTGCTCCCCATGCTGGCAATCTGCGCGCTGATCTGTTCCTGCGCGCCGTTCCCTACCGCGAGCATCGTAATCACGGCTCCAACGCCGATGATAATTCCAAGCATGGTCAGAATGGAACGCATCTTGTTTCCCATCAGCGCCTTAAATGAAATCTTCACCGTCGAGGGAATATTGATCACGCGCCAACTCCCGGTCCGTCGCTGACCACCCGTCCGTCGACGAACTTGATCACTCTCCGGCTGAATTTCGCGATATCGAGTTCATGGGTCACCAGGATAATGGTAATTTTAGATTCGGTGTTGAGTTTGACAAAAAGGTCCATGATTTCATTGCTTGTTCTCGTATCAAGATTCCCCGTAGGCTCATCCGCGAGAATAATCGGAGCATCGTTCACAAGCGCCCTGGCAATGGCGACCCTCTGCTGCTGTCCTCCGGAAAGTTGCGTCGGCGTATGATGTTCTCTTCCCGAAAGACCGACTTTTTGTAAAGCGAGGAGCGCCTTCTCCCGCCTTTCTTTGGCCTGAAGCCCGTTGTAGAGCATAGGCAACTCGACATTTTCAAGAGCGGTTGTCCGTGGTAACAGGTTAAACCCCTGAAAGACAAATCCGATTTCCCTGTTCCGGATGGCCGCCAGTTCATCCCGATTTAACCGTCTCACATCAATTTCATCCAAAAGATATTCCCCGCTGTCCGGTTTGTCGAGACATCCGATCACATTCATAAAAGTCGATTTTCCCGAACCGGACGGCCCCATGACGGCGATAAACTCCCCCTTCTCACACCGGAGCGTTATGTGATCCAGCGCATGGACTGTCGCTTCGCCCAGATGATAGGTTTTGGTCAGGTCGCGAACCTCGATCAGGGCCATTTTAAAACATCCTGGGGCCAGTCGGCCCCGTTGACCGGCCAGGCTTGACGGCCTCGACGATCACCTGCTGGCTTTCCTTTAATTCGCCCGAGACAATTTCGGTATAATTTCCATCCGTAATTCCGGGAACGATGGGAACGGACCTTGGATTCTGATCTTCAAGAATCCACACCCTGGTTTTGGATTGAACCCCAGGCACGTTTTTGGACCCCGTCGGAGTGAATCTCAGGGCGGCATTGCTGACTCTCAATACATCCTTCTTCCGGGAAAGTACGATGGAGACATTGGCCGTCATTCCCGGTTTCAGCTTCAGTTCGCGATTGTCCACTTTAATGACCACATCGTAGGTCACCACATTCTGGACCATGATGGGAGCATTCCTGATTTCAGATACGAGTCCTTTAAAAATAGTATCGGGATAAGCGTCAACGGTAAATTCTACCTGTTGCCCAACCGCGATCTTTCCGATATCGGCTTCGGATATCGAACTGTCGATCTGCATCTTTGTCAGGTCCTGTGCAATGTTAAAGAGCGTCGGGGTCTGAAAACTGGCGGCAACCGTCTGGCCGATATCGACATTTCTGGAAACAACCGTTCCATCCACGGGAGAGACAATCCGGGTATACATCAGATTGGTCTGGGAATACTTCAGGGAGGCTTCCGCCTGCACGATAGACGCCTGGCTTCCGCTCATTTGAGCCTTTGCGGAGAGATAATTGGTCTCGGCGGTATCCATGTCGGCCTTGGCAATCAGATTTTTTGAAAAAAGGTCCTGATTTCTCTCAAAGGTCCTTTTCGTATCGATCAGGGAGGCTTCCGCTTTTTCCAGATTCGCTTTTGCGGAAAGGAGATTGGCTTTAGCCTGGTCCACCTGGGTCTCAAAAATCATCGGATCGATGAGGGCAATCAACTGCCCCTTTCTTACAGGCGAATTAAAGTCGACAAAAAGGTTTTTGATCGTGCCTGACACCTGGGTTCCCACCAGAACGGTCACAACGGCGTTCACTGTCCCGGTCGCGGTGACCGAAGCTACAATGTCGCCCCGGTTGAGTTTTTCCATCCGGTATTCAGTCGGTTTTTGACCTTTCCCAAAATACATATAGGCAATAAACAAAAGGAGAACCAGTATTATGCCGGCGAAAATATATTTTTTCATTTTCCCTCTATGGAAGGCAATGCCGCCATCTCTTTGCCGGTGGCTTTCTCAAACTGGGCAAAGGCGGCATTGTAATTGTATAAAGCCTGAACCAGGCTGGTCCTGGCGTTTGAATGGGAGACTACCGCGTCGGTAATTTCAATGGGAGCTCCCACGCCGGCGCTATACCTCCCTTTCGCGAGATCGAGATTCTCCTCGGCCTGTTGAACCACCAGTTGGGCGGTCTTAATCTGCTGAATTCCGGCAAGAATATTGAGATAAGCCTGCCTGACTTCGAGAAGAACAGTCTGGACCGCGACCTCCTCCTGATAGGAATAGCTCTCATAATTGGCCTGGAACTGGTCCACCTGATACCGGGTCTGGAAACCGCTAAAAAAGGGAAACGTCAGGGTGGCCCCGATATTCCAGTTATAAACCAGCGGGAAGTCTTCATTCCGGTAGGCATACCCTCCGCTTGCCGAAAGGGTCGGGTAATATTGTTGCTTGGCGTTTTCAAGATTTGAAAGGCCTGATGCTTTTTTGAAACGGACAGACGTCAGTTCGGGACGCTGTTCCAGCGCGATTCGCGAGGCATCCGCCAGGGAGATCGGCTCTTTATTATCAAAATTGAGCGAATCGGCCGGCAACACAACAGAATCTACCGGCAGACCGATGGCGTTATTCAATATGACGCGCGCGACCTGAACATTATTTTCGGCCGTAATTAAACTTAACCGGGCATTTGTAAAATCAACCCTGGCCTTGGTGACATCAAACTTCGGTTTGCTCCCCGCCTGAAAGAAACCTTCCGCCTGCCGCAGATGCTCTTCCATCTGTTGAACGGTCTCCTGCTGTACTTTCGCCATCTGAAGTGATTGAAGAAGCCCATAATAAGCCTGTTTGACATTCAAAGCCACCTGAGACTCCGAGGTTTTCAGATCTTCAACGGAAGAGCGGGTCATCATATTTGCGGAACGGGTCTGGGTATTCAGCTTTCCAAAATCAAAGAGAAGCTGTTTGACGCTCAAACTGGCTGAATAGAAAGGATACGTCGCATCGCTTTCCAGCCCCGGACTTCCCGGCGTTGACCCCAATCCGGGCTGAGGCGCGTAATTGGAAGTAGACCGGGTATAAGAAAGATCTGCTTCAAGTTGAGGGTAATAGCCCGATCTAACCTGGCCTTCCTGCGCCCGGATTGATTCATAGTTTTTCAGGGAGACCTTGACGTTCGGGTTCCGATGAAGCGCCAGATCAAGCGCCTCCTTGAGAGTCAATGTTTTCTCCGATGGACCGGAGAGTTCATCCGCAAAACCTGTTTCGGCAAGACCTCCGCACAAGAACAGGACAAGCGTCAGGCCCGCCGTTGAGACCAATCCGAATTTATTTATTTTTTTTCTGAGTATCACGGTCAATTCGCAAAAAGCCTTTTGCTTCTCCGGGATCTTCTTTTGCCTGTTGTCCTGGCGGCGATCCTGTTTTTATTTTTGTGAAAGCCTGTCAAACGGTCAGTTATAATACCATAAACCAAACATCGCCAGCCTTTAAATAAATTGACGTTTTCTGTTCCCAAAAAATCTTTGAATGCCTCGTAAATCATCGGGCCTTGACATTTTGGACAAGTCATAAGAATCTCTCCACATTTTATTTTCCAGTTTATTTTTAAATTATAAACGCTGACCGGTTCTATTTCCTTTCACAAATGTATCCCTTTGTAACAAATTGTAACTTATTGATTTTCAATCCATTTTTTGTTTTACAAACCGAAATGGCATGATACAATATTGCTCAATATGGAACAGAAATTACTGAATATATTCCTGATTGATGACGACGAAAAGATGGCGGGGCTTCTTAAAACCTATCTTAAGGATTTTAATATCGCGCTTTCCTGCGAAACTGATCCCCGCGAAGGGATCAAAAAGGTTTCAGGCAACAAATTCCATCTGTTGATTCTCGATATCATGCTCCCCGGATTGAATGGGTTTGACGTCTGCCGTGAGATTCGAAAAACATCTAAAATTCCGATCATCATGCTGACCGCCCGGGGAGACACGGCTGACAAAATTGTCGGTCTTGAAATTGGAGCGGACGATTACCTTCCCAAACCCTTTGAACCCAGGGAACTCGTCGCCAGAATCCAGTCGATTCTGAGAAGGAGCATTCCAGGAGATAAGACAAAACACGCATCAGCCCTTATTTCCGGAGAACTGAGAGTCGACCTCAACTCCCGGGAGGTTTTTCTCGAAGAGAGGATACTCCCGCTTAGTACCACGGAATTCGATCTTTTGAAGCTATTCATGACCCACAGCGGGCAGGCGATGAACCGGGACTTTATCCTCGAACAGACAAAAGGGATCGATTGGGAAGCTTATAACCGATCCATCGATATCGCGATCAGCCGACTAAGACACAAACTGGGGGAAACTTCAAAAAATCCCAGATTCATTAAGACCATCTGGGGTGAAGGATATATGTATGTCTTGCCGGTTAAAGTAAAAGATTCAGAATCATGAAATTTCAGCGGAAACTCCATCTCAAGATTTTCACAATTTTTTTTACCACTTCCATCCTGATCGTTTTATCAATCTTCTATTTTGCCAGGACGCTTGATGTCGCGAGAAAAAGCAGTTTCCTTTCCGTAAGAAAAAACCTCTACGTCCATCTCCTCTCCGAAATCGAAAGAATGGGAGCTCCGCCGGATCCGAAGATTTCCGCGGAAATATCAAAAGAGCTCGATTTAAAAATCGGGCTTTACGGCAACGGACTGGACTGGAAATCAGATCCTTCGGTCGAATCCTATGACCGCCTCAAGCTGATGAGCAACTGGCATTACAAGGAAATGGATTTTGGGCGCCACGAAGGCCATCTTTTTGCCCTCACGGAACGAGCAGGATTTTCCTATGTATTTGAATTTCAGTCGAGTGAAATATTTTCGTTTCCGTACAGATTAGTCGCGGGCCTGTCCATTATAGTCATGGTTATCCTGATGATCAGTTTTATTGTCACCCGATGGCTCATGAACTCAGTCCCCCCGCTGGTAAAGGGCGTTGAAGCCCTTTCTCAGGGAAACCTGCAATATCGAATCCCGATTCTCCGCCGCGACGAATTTGGCTTCCTGGCCCATATTTTTAATAATATGGCCCAGCAGATCCAGCTGATGATCAAAGCCAAGGACAAGCTCCTCCTGGACGTCAGTCATGAACTTCGGAGCCCCATGGGCCGGATAAAATTGGCCGCGGAAATGATCGGGCAGGAGAATCTCAAAACCCATATCAGAGAAGACATTCTGGAAATGGAATATATGGTCGATGAAATCCTTGAAGGGTACCGGCTAACCACGCCACAGGGCGCGCTGAAGCTGGAAAAGATAAATCTGGGTTCGTTTATCATGAACCTGAAAGATATTTATGAAAACTCAGGTTCAGCTGTTCGGTTTAAAAACGCGGTAGGGAATGAAGCATGGATTTATGGAGAGACTTTTCGTTTAAAGAAAGCGATTACCAATCTGATCGATAACGGCGTCAAATTTTCTCAGGCAGCATCGGATCCTGTAGAGGTCATTCTTTCCTCGGATTCAACACATTATCTGATAGAAATCATCGACCGTGGCATAGGAATAAAAAACTCGGAACTCAATTTAATTTTTGAACCCTTTTATAAAACAGATGATTCAAGGAATATGGCGTCCGGCGGGTATGGGCTTGGATTAAGCATTTGCAAGGATATCATTGAAGCGCACGGAGGAAAAATCTCCGTTTCAAGCAGAGAGGATAATTACACCCT
>Ga0209009_1000752_pt1 | contig 10369 bp, 8 predicted proteins | sample BlaSpr_A8_OM3_M2_FD_187979 | JGI IMG/M metagenome (GOLD analysis project Ga0209009, IMG submission 187979) | Forest soil microbial communities from Thunder Bay, Ontario, Canada - Black Spruce, Ontario site 2_A8_OM3_M2 (SPAdes) (version 2) | ecosystem: Environmental > Terrestrial > Soil > Boreal... | reverse complement strand
GTTTTTCGCCTCCCGCCTTCCGCCTTCCGCCTTGCGTCCCTTACTATAGGTCTATGGACTGGAACAGTGAGCTTCGGGGGCTGGAGAACGCCCTGCGCAACCTGAACGCTCAGTACGACGCCTTCTTGTACGGATCGAGCCACAAGCCCCCCCTGGAGATCCGCCGGCGCGTCAGCCAGCAGATCCGCCGATTGAGCACGACCGAATCGGACACGGCCGCCGAGCGCTTCCGTTTCCAGGGGCTCCAGGTGCGGTACAACGCCCTCTGCGAGCGCTGGGACCGCCTCCAGACCGAGAAGGAGGCCGGGCGCCGGCCCGGCATCTACGGCCACTTCGTCCGCCTCGGCGGTTCGGAAACCGCAGGGCCACCGGCGCGCCCAAACGCCCGGGAGGCGGCGTCCGTAAGAGAAGTTGAAGAGACGGACACCCGGCTCGCCCAGGACCCGGAGCGTGAGCTCTTCCGGCGTTACATCGAAGCCAGGAGGGTCCGGGGCGAGGACACGGCTGACTTGCGATTCGATCGATTCGCCGAGAAACTGGCGGAGCAGCGAGAGAAACTGAGGGAGCACTTCGGCGACGCGGAAATCGTGTTCGACGTCGCGGAACGGGACGGCAAAATCCGGCTGGTAGCCAAACCAAAGGAATAGGAAGGCGGAGACAGGCGATGAAAAAACTAGTTCTTGGCGCGGCTGTTCTCCTCGCGGCGCTGCTGCCCGGTTTCGTAATTGGCGGCGAGAAGAAGCCGCGGGAGCCCTTCTACAGGCGGTATCTCGTTGCCGGGAATCCGCTGGACGATAAGATCCTCGAGCAGGAAAAGAGGGTGAAGGCGGATCCGAGCTCGGCGGACCTGCGCAACGACCTGGGAAACCTGCTCGCCGCGAGGCGCTTTCCCAAAGAGGCCCGCGAGCAGTACGAGACGGCGATAAAGCTCGACCGCCATCACTTTCTGGCCCCTTACAACCTGGGTCTTCTCTACGAGACCACCGGCGACGCGGGACGGGCGATCGGCGCCTACGAGAAGTCGGTCGACCGCAACCGCGGCTTTCCGCCGGCGCGTTTCCGCCTCGGCCGCCTCTACGAGAAACGCGGATGGCGGGGGCGGGCCGTCGAGCAGTACGCGCGGGCCCTGCAGATCGATCCCGGCATGCGGGATCCCAAGAGGAACCCGCTCGTCGTGGACACCCTTCTGCTCGACCGCGTTTCGCTGGAGAACTATCCGCGGGACCTGGCGGCCGCGTCGATGAGGGCCGAGGCTCTCTACGCCGATGCGGCGCGGCTGAGCAAGGTGCCGCTCGACCGGACGCTCTCCTCGGGAGACTTGCTGCCCGCGCTTTCCGAAGCGCCCGCGGCCGGCCCGACTCCGGTTCGGGTCATCGCCCCTTCCACGGCCCCGCGCCGCCCGGACCCCGCCCCGATCCGCAACGCTCCCTTGCTCGCCGTGCCGACGCCGGAGTTCGATTATTCGGCTCCCCAGCCGACGGAGCCCCCGGCTCCGGCCCTCCTCCCGACGCCGGATCCGGCCGGCGGCCGGCCGCCCTACGTCGGCGGCGGTTTTCGCGCCACGCCGGCGCCAACGCCGGAGAATTGAAGATCTCTCAATCGAAATCGGCGCGCTCAATCAACACGGTGGGGGCGCCGGCGGGATAGGGCATCGGAAAGAACTGGCGGTCCGTCGAGAGGCCGGCGATGCGCCGCAAGAGCTGCGAGATCCGGCCCTGCGCGCGCGCGCCGGCAACGGGGCCCAGAGCGCGGCCGCCGACGACGGCGATCCCGGTGAACTCCAACTCGTAGCGGTCGCGTTCGAAGTCCAGCCGCGGAGGGGCAGTCAGCGCCGACGCGAAGAGGCCGCGGCGCACGGACGCCAGCAGGTCGCGCGACGAAGCGGGAGTCGAGGTCTCGAAGAAGAGGCGGCGCGGCCCCGGAGCGGGCGGCAGCCGGTAGGACGGGCGCACGCCGTGCCCCGTCGGCGGGACCCCGGCGCGCCGCGCCGAGCGCAAGTCGTGCAGCCGCGCGCCGAGCGTTCCCTCGAGGACGAGCGCGACCCGGCGGGTCGCCGTGCCTTCGCCGTCGTAGAGGGCGTCGGCCGACGCGTCGTCCACGATCGTGACTCCGGGCGAGAAAAGATCCGCCCGGTGCACCCATTTCGGCAGCGGCCCGGCACGGAAGAGCGGAGCGAGGCCCGCAAGCAGCGCCGCCGCGACAGACGGCTCGAGCAGCCATTCGCCGCGGTCGACGGGCGTCCCGCGGTCCGAAAGAGGCAGCGTGGCTCTGTCGGCGAGTCGGCGCGCGAGCGCCTCCAGGTCCGGCTCGCCCTCCCATCGGAAGACGACTCTTGCTTCGCAGGCCCGGGAGCCCTTGCGTCCGATCGCCAGGGCGCAGCCGTCCATAAGCGCCCCGGCGAGAGACACGTCGAGGCCGCGGCCGTTGACGATCCTCTCCACACTCGCTCCGCGCCGGACCGAGAGCCGGTGAAGGCGCGCCTCTCCGCGCGAGTCGGCGGAAACGCGGCGCTGCAGCTCTTCCTGGAGGTCCGGCGGCGGCTCGACGCGGCCCTGCGTCTCGCGCACGGGGCTCGTCGCCACCGGCCATTCCGGCGGAGTCTCGCCGCTCGTCTCGACGCGCGAGGCTTCAGAGAGCGCCCGCTCCAGGTTCTCCGGCGACGATCCGCAGGCAAAGCGCGGCGCTCCCTGCTCCCACCACCGCGCCGCCCAGCCGACCTCGCGGCGCGCGGCCGTGGCGCCTTCTCCCGCCGATGTCTCGAGCTCGACGGACTCGGCGTTCTTCTCGTAAAGCTCCCATTGTCCGGGCGCCCGTCGCTCGAGTTGCTCGCGGACCCTGCTGTTGTCTTCGCTCATGATTAACCGGGACGTTGAGAGTTGAGGGTTGAGGGTTGAGAGTAACCACAGGGCCAGGCCTCTCTCAACTCTGAAGTCTCGACGCTCACCACAGGCGTCGTACCGAGAAACGCCGCACGAGAACGTCCGGCGCGGCGCCGCCGACGGGCACGACGTGCCCGCCGTGCGCGCACCAGCCGAGCGTGCGGTAGGCCCGCACGTCGCGCCCGATCCCCGGGTCGATCGACCCGAGGACGGTCAGGATCTCTCCCGAGAGGACTCCGGGGCCGCATTCGTCGGCCATGCGGGATCGCCGCACGCGCCGCGCCCTGGGAAAGCGCAGCCGAAAGCGGCCGCTTGCGAGCTCGACGGACCCGCCGTCGATCTGATCGATCCAGAGCCCCGAGGCGAGCCGGCGCGTCATCTCCTCGGAAGCGGAATGCCCCGGCGCGACGAGGATGTTGGACCCGCGCGGCAGCGGAGCGTCCTCGGGGCCCGCGCGGCGCGCGTGGCCGTTGGAGGGCCCCGGACCGTGCGCCCGGTCGGTGAGCCGTCCGGAAAGGCGTCCCGCGTCCAGAAGCTTGACCGGTCTCGGCTCCGTGCCCTCGTCGTCCCTCTCGTAACCCCCAAACAGGTCGAGCCGCGTCGCGTCGTCCCGGACGTCGAGCTCGGCCACCGCCAGGCGCGCCTGCTCGAGGCCGTTTAACGGGGACTCCGCGCCTGCTTCGAGCGGATGGGACAGGATCTCGTGGAAGAGCATGGCGGCGCACCCGGCGCCGAGCACGGCGTCGGTCTCCCCCTCGCCGCACGGCGTCGCCGTCTCGCGCGGTTCTCCCGCGTGGTTCAACGCCACGCGCAGCTCCTCGAACGTGGACTCGCCGACCGGCGCGTGGAAGGAGAACTCCCGGTTCTCGTCGCCGCGGCGGGAGGCCGCCGTGAAGGACCCCTCCAGGGACAGCAGCCGCCGCGCGAAGGTCGAAGCGGCGCCCCGCGCCGGGATGACCTGCCGCGCGAAGTCGCGCAGCGTGCAGCGAAAATGATGTCTCGGAGCGTGTCGGGCGAAAAGGGCCGTCAGGCGTCTGGTCCAGCGCTCGACGTCGAGCGAGGCGACGTCGGCGGGCGTGGGGGGCGCGGGCCGCGCGCGGGAGGGCTTGACCGGCAGCGGTGACAGGCCTGTGTCCTTTTGCAGGGCCCGGACCGCCTCCCGGGCCCCCTCCTCGTCGCCGCGGGAGAGGAAGGCCAGGCGCTCTCCTCCCCGGCCTCTCCATCGCGCCGAGACGCCTTCGGCCACCATCGCGCGGGCCTCCCGGACCTCGCCGTCGTGCCACTCGATCGTCGCCTCCCGCCGCCGCTCCGCGAAGACCTCCGCGATCTCCTCGGGCCGCTTCGCGAGCGGTTCGAGCCAATGGGCGACCGTAGACGGATCCAACTCCATGGGACGTCAAGCGTAAAGCGTAAAAGGTCAAACGCGAAATGCGCTCCTGATCCGTGGCGTTCGGAAATTCGTTTTACGTTTTACGTTTGACGTTTTACGGCCTGTATTACCATCGGACCACATGAGTCTTGCCGACACGAAGAAGGAGTTCATCGCGGTCCGGACGGCGCGCGGGCTGGCCAGCCGCAAGCTCTTCGAGGAAAGGGCGCCCGGCGTCCTGCGGCAGACCGTGTATGCCGCGCTGGCGGACGAGGTCGAGAAGGAGCGCACACTCGACGAAGAGGCCCGCCGCATGATGCAGACGGCCAGGAGCGAGATCGCATCGGGGCGGGTGGACGGCCAGGAGCTCTTCCGCCGCATCCGCCGCAAGCTCGCCGAGCAGCGGGGAATCGTGTTGTAGTCGTCAGTTTTCAGTTGACAGTTGTCAGTTTTCCCCTTCCCGAACTGATCACTGAAAACTGACAACTGATAACTTTTTCTAATGACCTTAGAAAAAAAGATCGCGAACCTGGAGGCGCTGCGAGAGCAGGCGCGCGAGGGAGGCGGCCGCGAGAGGGCGGAGCGGCAGCACCGGGAGGGGAAGCTCACGGCGCACGAGCGGATCGAACTGCTGCTCGACCCGGGGTCGTTCTTCGAGCTCGATCCGTTCGTCGTCCACCGCTGCCGGGATTTCGACATGGAGAAGACCCGCATCCCCGGCGACGGCGTGGTGTGCGGAGCCGGCACTGTGGCCGGCCGGCCGGTATACGTCTTCGCGCAGGACTTCACGGTCTTCGGCGGCTCCCTCTCCGAGTCCAACGCGGACAAGATCTGCAAGGTCATGGACCTCGCGCTCGTCAACGGCGCGCCCATCATCGGCTTGAACGATTCCGGCGGGGCTCGCATCCAGGAGGGCGTCGTGTCGCTGGCCGGGTACTCGAAGGTCTTCCTTCGCAACACCCGCGCCTCCGGGGTGATCCCCCAGATCTCGGCGATCCTCGGCCCCTGCGCCGGCGGCGCGGTCTATTCCCCGGCCATCACCGACTTCGTGTTCATGACCGAGAAGACCTCTTACCTCTTCGTGACCGGTCCCGACGTGATCCGGACCGTCACGCACGAGGAGGTCACCAAGGAGGATCTCGGCGGCGCGCGCACGCATTCGACCGTCTCGGGGGTGGCCCACTTCGTGGGAAAGGACGACGAGGCCGTGCTGGCGCACATCCGTGAGCTCCTTTCCTATCTCCCTTCCAACAACCTCGACGACCCGCCCGCGCGCGAGCCGCGGGATCCGGCCGGCGACGCTTCGAGCCTCGATTCGTTCATCCCCGAAGAGCCCAACAAGCCTTACGACATGGCCGCGCTCGTGCGCCGGATCGCGGACGAAGGGGCCTTCCTCGAAGTCCACGCCGGCTTCGCGAAGAACATCCTCGTCGGGTTCATCCGGCTGGCAGGAAGGTCGGTCGGCGTCGTGGCCAACCAGCCGATGCATCTGGCGGGAGTGCTCGACATCGACGCGTCGGTCAAGGGGGCCCGCTTCGTGCGGTTCTGCGACGCCTTCAACATCCCCCTGCTGGTCTTCGAGGACGTGCCCGGCTTCCTGCCCGGCACGCAGCAGGAGTACGGCGGCATCATCCGCCACGGGGCGAAGCTCCTGTTCGCCTTCGCCGAGGCGACCGTCCCGAAGGTCAGCCTCATAACGAGAAAGGCCTACGGCGGCGCGTACTGCGTCATGCTCTCCAAGGACATCGCGACCGACTTCAACTTCGCCTATCCCACCGCGGAGGTCGCGGTCATGGGTCCCGAAGGAGCCGTGAACATCCTCTACCGCCGCGAGCTCCCCCCCGACGCTCCCCCGGAGAAACGCGCCGTCAGAGTCGCGGAGTACGTCGAGAATTTCGCCAACCCTTACGTCGCCGCGCAGCGCGGCTACATCGACGAGATCATCGAGCCCTCGGAGACGCGTGAAAAACTGATCGCCTCCTTCAAGCTCCTGGAGAACAAGCGCGTCACCCTGCCCGCCAAGAAGCACGGCAACATCCCCCTGTGAACCGTAAAACGTGAATCGTAAAACGTTAAACGTAGCCCAGGGAGCCACCGCGTTCGGGCATCGCCAACTCGATGCGTTCAAGATTTCCCGGCAGCTCGCGATCGATCTTTTTCGGGAGACCCGCAAGTTCCCCGCAGAAGAAAGGTTCGGCTTGACATCGCAGATCCGCAGGTCTGCGGTTTCGATTCCAGCGAATATCGCGGAAGGCGCGGCTCGATGATCAATGGTCTGATTCGGCACTCGGACGAGGCCTCGTGAGCCACGTTTTACGTTTTACGTTTTACGTTTTACGGCCATGAGGCTTCTGGTCGCGAACCGCGGCGAGATCGCTCTGCGCATCTTCCGCGCTTGCCGGGACCTCGGCATCGAGACCGTGGCCGTCTTCTCGGACGCGGACCGGACGGCGCCGCACGTCGCGATGGCCGACTTCGCGGTGCGCCTCGGCCCTGCGCCGGCGCGGGAAAGTTACCTCCTGGTCCCGGCGATCCTGGAGGCCGCGAAGAAGACCGGCGCGTCGCTGATCCATCCCGGGTACGGGTTTCTCGCGGAGAACGCGGGGTTCGCGCGCGCCTGCGCGGAGGCGGGGCTGACGTTCGTCGGGCCGCCGCCGGAGGCGATCGAGACGATGGGATCGAAGACGCGCAGCCGCCGGCTCATGGAGGCGGCGGGTGTTCCCGTCGTGCCCGGCACCACGGGCGCGGCTTCGGGCCCGGAGGAGTTGAAGGACTTCGCGCGGGGCGCGGGCTATCCGGTGCTGCTGAAGGCGTCGGCCGGCGGAGGGGGAAAAGGGATGCGGCGCGTCGAGTCGGAGAGCGAGCTCGACTCCGCTTTCGCGCGCGCGTCGTCGGAAGCGCGCGCCTTCTTCTCCGACGGGGCGGTCTACGCGGAGAAACTCATCGAGCGCCCGAGGCACATCGAGGTGCAGATCATCGCCGACACGCGCGGGCACGCCGTCGCGGTCGGGGAGCGCGAGTGCAGCCTGCAGCGCCGCCACCAGAAGGTCCTCGAAGAATGCCCTTCCCCGGCCGTCGGTCCGGACCTGCGCTCGCGGCTTTTCGAGGCGGCGCTCGCCGCCGCGAGAGCGGCCAATTACGTCTCCTGCGGCACCGTCGAGTTCCTGCTCGCTCCCGGCGGCTCGTTCTACTTCCTGGAGATGAACACGCGGCTCCAGGTCGAGCACCCGGTGACCGAGGAGGTCTTCGGGGTCGATCTCGCCGCCGAGATGATCCGGATCGCGCTCGGCGAGCCGCTCTCCTTCGAGTCAGGGGATCTCTCCGCGCGCGGCCACGCGATCGAGTGCCGCGTGTACGCCGAGGATCCGCGCCGGGACTTCGCCCCCTCTCCAGGAGAGATCACCGCGCTGCGGCTGCCGGCCGGCCCCGGCGTTCGCCACGACATCGGCATCGAGCAGGGCGGCTCCGTGCCGTTCGATTACGACCCGATGCTCGGCAAACTGGTCGTCACCGGAGCCGACCGCCCGCGGACGATCGCCCGTCTCTCCCGGGCGCTCTCGGAATACGAGATCTCCGGAGTCGAGACGACGCTGCCGCTCTTCCGCCGGCTCGTCGAGGACCCGGAGTTCCTGGCCGGCGCCTTCGACACGCAGTGGCTCGAGCGCCGCCTCGCGGAAGGCCTCCTCGACACGTCGCCTCCGTCCTCCGACGACGTTCTCCTCGCCGCGATCTCGCTCTCCGACGGGCAGCCAGAACGCGCCGCCGCAACAGCCGCGCCGCCCTCGCGATGGCGCTCGACCGCCCGCGGGGAAGCGCTGCGGCGCTGAAACGGACGAACGCGGAATGCGGAGGCAAGTCTTTTTCCTGCGCTCTGGCGGCGGCGAGGGTCCCGAGGAGTTGGTCGTCGAGCGCCGCGGATCGCGCTGCCGGGTCACCCGAAAAGATGGCGCGGAAGAGTTCGACGTGGCGCTGCTTCCCGATGGGCGGATCTCGCTCCTTTTCTGGGACGGGCGCCAGTTCTGCGGGCGCGGGATTCCCCGCGGCGCAGATGGCGTGGACGTCATCTCCGGCGGCCGCGAGCGCCGCGTCTCGATCGGCCGGACACGCCAGGAGCGAGCCGGCCGGCTCGCAAACCTGGACACCGCCGGGGGATTCGAAGAGATCCGTGCTCTGATGCACGGGCGAATCATCGAGGTTCGGGTCGGGGCCGGAGACCGGGTGGAAACGGGGACGCTCCTGCTCGTGCTCGAGGCGATGAAGATGCAGAACGAGATTCGAGCCTCGCAGCCGGGTACCGTGGAACGCGTCGAGGTCGCCGCGGACCAGACGGTCGAGGCAGGCGTTCTGATGCTATCTATCCAGTCAGTCAAAAACTGACCGTTCGGCTACATTCAAGAATTTGGATCAAACTCCAAAAAAAGCCACTTCTCTCCTCGCTCCCCCCTGGGTGACATTTCCGAGTTTAACCTTTAAAATCAGATAATTACAATGTGCTATCGCAGAGTTCGCCTCTGGCAGTGACATTGCTCTACTCAAGGTCGCTTTGATAACGCTCTCGGTTTTTTCTTCTTGTGCAGTACGTTTTAAGGAGGCAGGAATGAAGTCAGGATACCGATTTGCTCTGGTTCTATCGGTTTGCCTGCTCTTGCTCGCTCCCATCGTCGTCGCTCAGACGACCGGGACGATCGAGGGCACGGTAACCGATCAGAACGGCGGGGCGCTCCCCGGCGTGACGGTTGAGATCACCAGTCCCAACCTTCAGGGCACGCGCACCGCGACCACCGGCAACGACGGACGCTTCCGTTTCGTGAGCGTTCCGCCGGGACCCTACAAGGCGACGGCGAACCTGTCGGGCATGGGCACGTCGGCCAAGAACGCCACGGTGTCCCTCGACTCGACGGCGACCGTCAACCTGCAGATGTCGGTTTCGGCCAAGGAGGCCATCACGGTGACCGGTGAGGCGCCGCTCATCGATACGGCCTCGACCACGACGGGCACCAGCTACACGGCCAAGGTGATGGGCAAGCTGCCGATCGGCGCCAACTACGCCAATATCGTGCTCTCGCAGCCGGGCGTGCAGACCGACGCGGGCGAGGTGCAGGGTCGGGCGGTCGCGATCTCGGTCTACGGATCGACGTCCTCGGAGAACCTCTGGATCATCGACGGCGTCAACACGACGAACGTCATCAAGGGGTTCCAGGGCAAAGCCATCAACGGCGAGTTTATCCAGGAAGTCGAAGTCAAGACGGGCGGCTACCAGGCCGAGTACGGCCGCAACACCGGCGGCGTGATCAACGTGATCACCAAGTCGGGCGGCAACGAGTTCCACGGCGACGTGTTCGGCTACTACAACCCGTCGAGCTTTACGGGCAAGCAGGTGTTCGACAGGACCGCGGACTCCTCGCAGACCGGCGACGCCTCGACGAACACGACAGGATCGATCATCAACGACGTGGATCGCCGCGAGGGCGGCGTGGATCTCGGCGGCTTCTTCCTGAAAGACCACATCTGGTTCTACGGCGCCTATGACCGCGTCGTGACGGACCAAAACCTTGAACCGATCACGGGGGCGCGAGCCGGCGAGCAATTCCCGCAGAAGTTCATTTCGAACCTGTGGGCCGGCAAGCTGACGTTCAACATCGCCCAGGGCACCACTCTCGTCGCAACGATGTTCGCGGACCCGCAAGTCAACACGGGAGAGATATCGGCTTTGCCGCCGTCGGGGTTCAACCCGTTCAGCTACAACGGCCGGCGCGACGTCGGCGGCACGGACTGGGCGGGCAGGTTCAACCAACTCTTCGGCTCCTTTGGAATCCTGACCGGCCAGTACAGCCGGCACAAGGACCGTTACCAGACGAAGCCGGACGGCCTCGATGTGCCGCAAGTCAGGGACACGACCGTTTCGCCGAACATCATTACCGGCGGCTTCGGCTCAGTCTTCGGCCCAACCATCAACAACCTCTCCCAGCGCGACCTCTACGCGGGCAGCTTCACCGGCTACATCGGGAATAATGAGTTCAAGATGGGCGGTGACTACTCGAAGGACGCTACGTCCGGCGGGACGTACTACACGGGCGGGCAGCGATCGAGAATCATACCCTGCGGGACCGGGGTCAACGCC
>Ga0209009_1000751_pt1 | contig 10389 bp, 9 predicted proteins | sample BlaSpr_A8_OM3_M2_FD_187979 | JGI IMG/M metagenome (GOLD analysis project Ga0209009, IMG submission 187979) | Forest soil microbial communities from Thunder Bay, Ontario, Canada - Black Spruce, Ontario site 2_A8_OM3_M2 (SPAdes) (version 2) | ecosystem: Environmental > Terrestrial > Soil > Boreal... | reverse complement strand
AGGGAGACACCGACTCGAAAGAGCGGAAACGGTCAAGCCTCACAAGACCTGCACGTCCACCGCGCCTCTCCTCGACTCTACCGCCGGGAAGACCGGCATCCGGATGCGGTAACTCCGCCCGTCCGGATCTGTGCGGGGGGCGGCTCGCGAGAGCCGTCCCTACCGCGACTGAAATTGTGTTATCAGCGCTTTGGGCAGGCCGTTGCGGGGAGGAAGTGAGAGCCCTTGCTTGATTCCTGATGCTGATAGAATTGCCGCGTATCTCCGAGGTTAATTAAGGAGGCCGTACAATGAAGAGATTCTTAGCAATGCTGGCGGCAGTGAGTCTTTCGACGGCGGCGCTCGCCGACGAGGCGCCGAAGCCGGCTGCGGCGCCAAAGGAGGGCGGTACGGCGCCGCTGATGGTGTCGTTCACGGATCTGAAGTGGACCGAGCTCCCCGAGAGGAAGGGGATGCAGTTCGCCGTGCTCTCGGGCGACCCCAAGGTGGGGGCGTATACGCAGATGCGTAAGGTCCCGGCCGGCACTGACAATCCGCTGCACACGCACAGCAGCGAGCTCAAGAACGTGATCATCAGTGGCGTCTGGTACACCGGCGCGGACGCGGCATCGGCCAAGGATTTCGGGCCCGGGTCGATCGTTATGATGCCCGCCAACTGGGTGCACGTGAGCGGCTGCCGCGCCGGAGGCGATTGCGTGTTCTACCAGGATGGCAAGGGCAAGTTCGACTTCAAGCCGGTTGCGGCCGAGGCTTCCGGGGCGAAGCCTGGCAAGTAGCAGGATATTCGTCGCGGACGAGAGGGGTCAGGCGTGAAGATAGGGTCATTCACCGAGACAGCCAGCTAATGCATGAATTTACGCCTGATTCCGAGTTGGCCCCATGATTCGAGCCGGGAGTCGGCTTGTCTTCCCCCTTCTTCTCAGTCCCTTTCTCGTTGCCGCCGAGACCCAGACGGTTGACGCGGGTCCTGACCTTCGCGGCGCCGTCCCGCTAAAGGCAGCCACGGATCATCCGGAGTTCGATGGCTCTCACTACATCGAGGACCTGCTATCCAGGGTCCAACGCCGCTGGATGAATCGGACGGCAACGGCTTAGTATTATCGGCCGTGTGGCGTGGGCCATCTCCTTTCAGCTCCAACGGCGATCTCATCGCCGTCGATGCTGAACGCGAACCCCCGTCTTCATGTAACCTGACCCCCTGGCCCTCTGGGATATCGATAGAATCTCACCCAGCCATGAAGGACCTGGCGCATCTGCTCGAACGGAACCGCGCGTGGGCGAGCGGTCGGCGGGCGAACGATCCGCAGTTCTTCGACCGCCTCTGCGACATCCAACAGCCGAAGTACCTTTGGATCGGTTGTTCCGACAGTCGAGTGTCGGCAAACGAGATCGTCGGCATGGCGGTGGGCGAGCTCTTCGTACACCGAAACGTGGCGAACATCGTCGCGCCCGGTGACACAAACTGCATGGCGGTCGTCCAATACGCCGTCGAGAGGCTCGATGTGCGGCACATCATCATCTGCGGGCACTACGGCTGCGGCGGCGTCCGCGCGGTGATCGAGGCCGGCGCGTCGGAGGTCCCCACACACGTTCAGAGGTGGCTCTCCCCGCTGCAGCACCTGGCCGCCTCTCGAAGGGTCGAACTTGAGGGAATCGCCGATCCGGCGAAGCGCGGGAGGAGGCTCTGCGAGCTCAACGTCGCGGAGCAAGTGCAGCGGCTTCTCGCGTCGGATGTTCTCATCAATGCGGGCCTCCGAGGCGTCGAGGTGATCGTCCACGGCTGGATCTACGACTTGCGAGACGGCCTGCTCCGCGATCTCGGCGTGAATCGCGCCGCTTCAGAGTGAACGGGTGCGGCGTACGCGAAGAATTAGGGTCAGTCCTTCTGTAAAGCGGCTGTGACCTGTCAAGCCTCCTCGATGAATAGGGGTGTCGGGGTTACGGCAGATAATCCCAGAACAAGAGACTGACCTTCAAGGTGTCTTCCAAGGCGTCTCCCGCACGCACGCCTCTGCGAGAGGTCTCTCCATCGCGTCTGCTTCGGAGGCGCTAGAGACGCCATACTCGATCGGGATGTGTTCAAGCGAATCTGCGAATGGTCGTCTCCGAGAGACTAGCGTGAAGCCGGTGCAAACGGATCATTCCGGCGCGTCGCGGATCGGGTAGGCTCGCCGGCGAGGAGGCTTTCATGAGCTCTCGTCCGATCCGCGCCGCGATTCTCGGGGCCGCCGGCCGCGATTTCCACAACTTCAATACCTTTTTCCGCGACAATCCCGACTACGCCGTCGCCGCTTTCACGGCGGCGCAGATTCCGGGCATCGCCGGCCGCCGTTACCCGGCCGCCCTCGCCGGAGAGCTTTACCCGGCGGGAATTCCCATCTTCGACGAGAAGAATCTCGCGAGCCTGATCAAAGACTTGAAGATCGACCAGTGCATTTTTTCCTATTCCGATCGATCCCACGAGCAGGTGATGCACGTGGCGTCGCTTTGCATCATCGCGGGGGCGGACTTCGTCCTCTTGTCGGCCGACCACACGATGTTGAAGGCGAGCGTGCCGGTCATCGCCGTCACGGCCGTGCGCACGGGCGCAGGCAAGAGCCAGACGACACGATACCTGTCGAAGATCCTGAAGGAGAGCGGACGGCGCGTCGTCGCGATCCGCCATCCGATGCCGTACGGCGACCTCGAGACGCAGGCGTGCCAGCGCTTCGCCACGGACGCGGACATGGACCGCGAAAACTGCACGATCGAAGAGCGGGAGGAGTACGAGCCGTTGATCGACAGCGGGTTCGTCGTCTACGCGGGCGTCGATTACGGGAAGATCCTGGAGCGAGCGCAACGGGAGGCTGACGTGATCCTCTGGGACGGCGGCAACAACGATCTGCCGTTCTATGTGCCCGATCTTCACATTTGCGTCGCCGATCCCCACCGCGCCGGGCACGAGACGTCGTACCACCCGGGTGAGGCGAACTTCCGGCGCGCGGATGTCATCCTCATCAACAAGTGCGACAGCGCCGACGAGAGCCGCATCCGCGAGATCGAAGAGTCGGCGGCCCGCTTGAACCCCGGGGCCCGCGTGATCCGGGCCGAGTCGCCGGTGACCAACGAGCGGCCCGAGCTCGTGCGAGGCAAGCGCGTTCTCGTCGTCGAAGACGGCCCGACGCTGACGCACGGTGGGATGACCTACGGCGCCGGCTACGTGGCGGCGAGCAGAGACGGTGCTGCCGAGATCGTCGACCCGCGTCCTTACGCCGTCGGCTCGATCCGCGATACCTACCAGAAGTACCCGAACGCCGCTCTGATCCTCCCGGCGATGGGCTACGGCGCGGAGCAAATCCGCGAGCTGGAGGAGACGATCAACCGAACTCCTTGCGACGTCGTCGTGGTCGGCACGCCGATCGACCTCACGCGGGTGCTCCACATCGACAAGCCCTCGGTCCGGGTGCGCTATGAGCTCCGCGAAATCGTGCCGGGCCGGCTCGCCGCCGAGGTCGAGCGGGTGATGAAAGATTGGGGTCAGGTTACATTGAAGACGGTGTCAGCTATTGCAGGGGATCCCTGAGTCCTTACAGGCGGCTTTCCGGGCGATCCGCTCGGGTGATCTCGATGACGGCCCTCGCCATAGTCAGGCGACGGCCGTCTCGCTGCTCGGCCGTGACGACCATTTCGCCCGGGAGATGTTGAACCGGAACGTCGACCGAGAAGGACCCGTCGTCGCGAACTGGAACGCTTTCCACGACGACGCGGCCGTCGAACAGGATCCGCACGGCCTCCCCCGCACGAGACGCCGGCAGGAAGTTCGCACCGATCACGCGCGCCGGCTCGCCGGGTTGGACGGACGAGCCGCGCCGGCTCGCGCCGTGAACGAAGACCATCGGCGTTCGTGGCGGCGCAAACGAGAGCTCTCCCTCCGCGGCGATCACGAGTCGGAGACGCGTTCCCTCCAGAACCAGAAATCGAAGCTCGGGGGAGACGCTCCCGTGTCGGGGACGTCCTGAAGATAGGAGTCTCCGGCGATCAGGAAGGGTGTGTCGGCAGGGCCTGCCGGGTCGCCGTTCGGCGCGTTGGGCCAGCTCCTCTTGTTCGCAAAAAGACGGCCCGAGACGAAACTCGAGCACGGTCCGCAGTCTGACCCGGTGACTTTGGGCTTGAAATCGATACTTCCCGAGCTCACGCGGAGGAATCTCCCCTCGCAGCAAAGCGTTCCGGTCCAGGACTGGCCGCCGTCCCCTGATGCCTTCAGGTTGTTGTCCTGAGTCCCGTAGTAGAGGTCCTGGTGCGGAGGAGGTCCCGGAAAAACCTGGCCTGTCACCTCGGCGATCTGCAGCGCGACGAAACCTCCATACCCCCCGCCGGTCAACTTCCACGTCGCACCTTGGTTGGAGGTTCGATGCACTCCGCCGTCGGTCGCGAGGAGAATTGGGACCCGGCGGTCCAGGTCGAAGGCGATGTCCGAAGGATCCGGGTGATCGGACTGGAGGTCGGTCCAGAGGCCCGAACCCGTTGGTCCGGGGATCGAAAAGGTCTGACGATGGAGGCCTGCTCCGTCTCCGAAATAGACCTCGAATTTTCTGTCGTCCCCCGATAGGGAGCGCCCCGCGCGGACGAAGGCCTCTCTGTTGTTGACGCTCGGCGCCGGAACCTGGGTCCAGCTCGCTCCGCCGTCCGCCGAGAGCCAGAGTTTCTGGCCCCCGCTCGCGTGGAAGAACATGGAAGAGTTGCCGGTCCACCACGGCGACGCGAAGGCGTGAGTCACCGGCGCCTGCCCCGAGGTTTGGACGCTCGGGCCACTCGTCCAGGCGCCGTTAGGCCCAAGGTAAAACAACCCGGAATCGGCGGCGGCGACACCGGACGTGCGGTTGATTACCAGCAGGGAACGGACGCGGTGCCGGAACTCATCCGAGCCGGCGGCGTTGGGATCGAGGACTGTGTTAGACCAAGTGACGCCGTCGTCGTTGCTCACCGCCAGGCCGCAATCGGTCCCGACGTAAAACGTGCGGGACAGCGGCATGTGCGAGATCCCGTAGGCGCCGGGCCGGGCAGGACAATCCGGGCCTGCCGGCGGCGCCCACCCGGTCGGCTGGCTCCAGGTGCCACCTCCGTCGGTGCTTCGCCAGACCCCGCCGTCGTTGGCCGCCCGGAACTGCGGCAGTGTCGTCGCAATGATCGTGTCCGGAGCCAACGACGCGATCGCCACGTCGACGGTCATGAAGTTGGGCAAGCCCTCGAGATGCTGCCAGCTTTGCCCTCCGTCGAAGGTTCGAAAGAGCCCGCCGGTCTCGGTGGCGACGACCATCCGCCGGTCGTTGTTGGAGGCCACCGCAATCGATAAGGCACGGCCACCCTGGGCGACCGTGGGCGGCGAGATCACGACGGTAGTGGCGCAGCCAGCCAGGAGTCCCGTCAGCGTTGCCAATCCTGCCGCGATCCGGGCCAGGCGAATCACCATGGCAACCCCCAATCTGCGTGTGAGGTTACCAAATCTGTCGGCCGCGTCGCCTTGTCGGGCAGCGGCCTGGCCGCCCCTTCGAACGCGGCGACGGCGAACGATTTTGCTGAGACACCTCGACGGTGCCGGTCAGGTGTGGGCCGAACGAACGTGGGTTGGCGGAGTGTTGGCCCGCGCGCCGTCGAGAGTGTCGTGCACGCGCCTCAGGAGCTGCTCCGGCGTGAAGGGCTTTTGGAGGAATCCGATTTCGGACGTCTCTATGCCGTTGAGCACCATTCGGTCTTCGGTGTAACCCGACATGTACAGAAGGGCCATCTCCGGCCTGTCTCGGAGAACGCGGTCGGCGAGCTCGCGGCCGCTCATCCCTGGCATGACCACGTCCGTCAGGAGCAGGTCGATAGCGCAGCTCGGGTCGGCGAGCTTCGCCAGCGCCTGGTGGAGACCGTCGGCCTCGATGACGCGATAGCCCTTCGACCGCAAGACGCCTTTGACCAGCTTGCGGACTCCGGCTTCGTCTTCCACGAGAAGGACCGCCTCGTTGCCCGCTTGCGGCGGCGGCACCGAAACCGGGACACCGACTTCGCATTCCGTGGCCCGGGGGAGATAGATCGTAATGGTCGTGCCTCGACCGATCTCGCTTTCGACCCGGACGTCGCCGCCGCTCTGCTTGACGACTCCATACACGGTCGCCATCCCCAGCCCCGTTCCCTTGTCCACCGCCTTCGTCGTGAAAAACGGCTCGAAGATGCGTCTTCGCGTCTCTTCGTCCATTCCGCATCCGGTGTCGCGGATCGCGATCATCGAGTATGGGCCCGGACGCACCTCCGGGTGATCACGGCAATAGGACTCGTCGAGAACGGCATTCTCCGTTCGGATCAACAGCCGGCCCCCTCGGTCCATCGCGTCGCGGGCGTTGACGACGACGTTGACGATGACCTGCTCGATCTGGCCGCGGTCGGCCTTGACGGGGGCAATCAGCGGATCGAGTCTCGTCTCGAGCTCGATATCCTCGCCGATCAGGCGGCGGAGCATATTCTCCAGGTCGGCGATCACGCCGTTCAAGTTCAGGACCTTCGACTCGATGACTTGCCGCCGGCTGAACGCGAGAAGCTGTTGAGTCAGGCTCGCGGCGCGTTCGCCCGCTTTCCGGATCTCCTCCAAATCGGCCCGCTGGGGCTGGTCCTCCTTGAAGGTCCCCAGGAGAAGATGCGAGTAGCCGAGAATAGTCGTCAGAAGGTTGTTGAAGTCGTGCGCGATGCCGCCAGCGAGGCGGCCGACCGCTTCCATTTTCTGGCCCTGCCGGACCTGCTCCTCGAGGATCTTTAACGGCGTCACGTTCTCCAGGAATCCGACCATGCGCGCGGCCTGACCCGACTCGTCGCGCAGCACCCGCCCGCGGTCCAGGACGGAGAGGTATTTCTGATCGGAAGAGCGGAATCGGTATTCGGCCATGAAGTCCCGGGCGGCGGCGACGTCCCCCTGGCGCTGGCGAAGGACGCGATCCGCATCGTCGGGATGAATGCGCGAACTCCACCACTGCGGGGCGTTTGGACCGTCGTCGAGCGTATAGCCGAAGACGCGGGTGAGGCCGTCCGTCCAGAATACCCGGTCCTCACGAATATCCCAGTCGTAGAGTGCGCCGTCCACCGCGGCGGAGGCGAGCGTAAACCTCTCGTTCGATTTCTGCAGCGCCGCCTCACCGCGCCGGCGCTCCTGGACTTCCTGTTCGCGCTCAGCGGTCCGCTCCGCGACGCGCCGCTCGAGCGCGTGATTGAGCTCCTCGCGCTCGCGGCGCGCCTCGTCGAGGCGATCCAGCATCGCATTGAACGAGAGAGCGAGCTTCCCGGCCTCGTCGTGAGACACGATCGGCGCGCGCCGCTTCCAATCGCCGGCCGCGATATCCTTCGCTGTCCCGACCATCTTCACGAGGGGCCGCGTGACGTACGTGCTGATGCCGATCGTGACAGCGAGCCCCGCGAGGAAGACGAAAAGGCTGATCCAGCCGATCGTGCGCCGCATCCGATCGACCTCGTTGCGCATCGAGTCGAGAGATGCCGACGTGGATCGTGCCAACGGCGACGCGCTCGTGCATCACGGGCTGAGACACCCGATAGACGGAATTGCCAAGATCGACGGCCCCCGTACCCGCCCCGCCGGAGCTCGAGGCTGCCATTCTCTCCGGATGAACTGCCGCGAAGCGCGCGCCCGAGGCGTCCTCCACGACTAGATAAGAAAGATCGGTCAGGACCTCGACGCCCCGGAGAGCATCGGCGCCGGACGCCCGGTCGCCGAAGACGAGCGCCGGGGCCACGCTGAAGCTCACCATCCGCGCCGTGTTCCGGGCCTCGGTCTCGAGGTGCGCGAGCATCCTCGCCTGCATCCGGGCGGGCAGGTAGAAATTGATGAATCCCGCGATCGCTCCGATCATGAGCGTCACGAGCAGGGCCAGCTTCAAGCGGAGAGTCATCGGCGGCGTCCTTCGGGCCCTCTCATGAGAACACCCGCGCGAGCTTTAGAAGCTGAGAAGAGAGGTCGGAGCCTTCGGCGCGCGCCGAGGTCCGATTGACGAGGATCAGGGGACGGTCCTCTCGAATCCCGACGCCGAGAGCGAGGCCCTTGTCCACGTACGCGGGGACGGAGCTCCAGGTTCGGATGCCGAGCGCCTGCGCGGCTGCGGCGATGTCGGAGATGGACACGGAGCGAAGAGGCGCGACATAGAGGATGTCGATCTTTTCGCGGGTGAGGAGCGCCTCGATCTTGACGTCGTTCGCCCAGTTGATCGATACGACTCGGAGAGAACGATCTGCGATGGTCTGTCCCGCGAGGCCTTCCAGGGCGCGGGAGAACTCTTCCTGGACCGCGAGAGACTCCCGCACGCTGCGTTGATAGAGAATGCCGATGACGATTTCTCCACGGCCGTTCGCGATGAGGGCGCGGTCAAAGCTTGCGGCCTTGATCAGGATGGGAGCCTGAACGGACGGCGGAACGACGGCCTCCGCGGCCGCGAGCGGGTCTCCGAGGCTCAGGGCCAGCGCCAGAGCGGTTGCGTTCCACCCTCGGAAAAGAACGGCGGACAGATGGCGGAGGAGTCTCAGAACCGGTACTCCAGCCGCATCATCGCGTTGCGGCCGTTCTGCGGGATCTCAGCCTGCAGGTGCTCGAGGCCGCCGGGCGTCGCCCAGTGAGAATTGAAGATGTTGCGAATCCGGAGGCTCAGCCGCGCGGGCAATCCCGCGGGCGCGTATTCGAGGTTCAGGTTGCCGATGACGGACGCCCGGGTCCGGGTATCCTGAACCGTCAGGCGTCCGGTCTCCCAGACGGCCTCCGCCGAGGCTCGCGTTCCCGCCGAGAGCGGAAGCGAGAGACCCGCCTTGGCGCTGCGGGCCGGCGAGTTTGAGAGGTTCAGCGAGCCCGTCTCGCCGGGATCACGCGCCGTATCGACCGTGCTCTGGTCCGCGTAGCTCAGATACCCCGAGACCGCGCCCGAAAGCCGCGCGGTCAGCTCGAGCTCGATCCCGCGGGTCCGGGCCGCCCCCCGGTTTCGGTACATCACATTGCTCGTGTCCGAATCGAGAACAGTCTCGTCGATCAAGTTGCGCAATTCCGATTGATGAACCGAGACCGACGCGAGCAAACCCTCGGATAGCTTCTGCTGCCATGAACCTTCGATCGTGTCGACCTGTTCGGGCTTCAGCGGTCGAGCCGCAAAGGACGCCTCGTAGACGCTGGGGACACGGAATGCATTGCCGTAGAGAAGCTTGAGGGTCGAACGCGGCGTGACGTCCCAAACGAGCGCGAGCCGCGGACTCGCGTGGCTCTGGCCGGTCGAGTACCGGTCGTATCGAAGGCCGCCGGTGAGCGCGACGGTCGGAGTGACCTGATATTCGTCCTGCAGATACGCGGAGAGGACGTTATTGGGATGGTTCAAGGAGAAGTTATCCGTCGCGTCGAACCAGTGATAGTCGGCGCGCGTATCCTGACGGTACTCGCCGCCGGCGGTGAAGCGGTTCGACGGAGTCGGATCCCACCGCGCCTGCACCTCGCCGCCCCACCAGTTGTCGATGGTCCCGTCGAAGAGCGTCGAGTCATAGGGATAGAGGCCTTTGTATCCGTAGTAAGAGACGTACGCGCGCGTGCTCAACACGAGATCGCTCGTCAGCTCGGTCTGGTGTCGGAGCTCGAGGAAGGAGCTTCGATCGGTCGTTTCGGCGAAATGATCGAACTAGGTCCCGAAGGCTGCCGTGGGAATGCCCTTCTGCCGGACCGTCTGCATTCCGGTTAGCTCGAAGCCGGCGAAGCTCGCGGACAGGATGCCTCCGTAGGACTTTTCGAAATCGAGCCGGTGCGCGACCCCGCCCGACGGAGTGCCGGCGTACTCGGGATAGTAAAGGTCCTGGCCGTCGACGCGGGACAGGAAGGCCGACCCGATCAGCTTCACTCCGGACGGAAGCTCCTTGCCGGCCGCGATTGACCCTCCGCTCCGGCCGTAGCTGCCGGCCTCGCCGGTGGCCACTCCTCCGTTTACGGCCGCCCCGGTCTTCAAGATCACGTTGACCGTCGCGAGCATCCCTCCGGTGCCGTAGAGGGCGGAGCTCGGGCCCCGGATGATCTCGACGCGCTCGACCACCGAGAAGTCGATTGGAAGCTCGGATCCGATCTGCGCGGAGCCGTAGACGTTCTCGTTCATGGTGTGGCCGTCGATCAGAAGGAGGATTCGGTTGTTGTAGTCCGACGGCCGGCTGAAGCCGCGCACCCCGATGTAGGTGTAGTTTCGGTCGTTGGTCACGTAGAACCCGCGCACCGATTCGAGGACTTCCGCGAGGTTGCGGTAGCCGTAAGCGCGGATCTCGTCCGCCGTGACGATCGTGACGTCGCCCGGAGCTTGACGGACCGTCTGCTCGTATTTCGCCGCCCCGCGGATGGGGGTTTTGAGGAGGGCG
>Ga0209009_1000750_pt1 | contig 10411 bp, 9 predicted proteins | sample BlaSpr_A8_OM3_M2_FD_187979 | JGI IMG/M metagenome (GOLD analysis project Ga0209009, IMG submission 187979) | Forest soil microbial communities from Thunder Bay, Ontario, Canada - Black Spruce, Ontario site 2_A8_OM3_M2 (SPAdes) (version 2) | ecosystem: Environmental > Terrestrial > Soil > Boreal... | reverse complement strand
AGGCGGACCGGCTGGTGAGAACAGTGACTTCGTTCCCCATCCCCACCAGATCAACCGCCAGATCGGTCATCAACTGCGATGTCTCGACCTGATCGGGGTAAAAAAACTGATTAATCAGCAGAATTTTCATGGGGGAATTAACCGGAGACCCGTTCAGTAAAATAATGGCCTAACACAAGAACATCCATCTTCTACCCAACACGCACCTGGAGGCGGGTCACAAATAACTCATCATGGAGTCCTCGGCAGGGGGGACGCCCCTCAACCAACATATTACGGTGGAAGCCCTCGGCAGGGGGGCGGAAATCCAGGAGGGTGGGCGTGAAAACCTTAAACTAGCAATGACGCAAAACGGGACATTCTCCCCATCATTCTTTTTTATTTTAAATCCCAGCCAGACCTCGAAGACCCCTATTGAATGTCCCGGTGCTTAGAGTTTTCCCATAGAGCAAGATTTGCTAAATACTCTGATTCAGCACTCTTTCATAAACAGAAAGGGTCTCTGAAATTATTTTCTCCTGAGAGAATTCCGCCACGGCGATTTCTCTGCTCCGCTTTCCCATTCTGGCGCGAAGATCTTTATCCTCGATCAGGGTTTTTAGGGCAATGGCCAGGGCCTGACTATCTTTTACCGGAACCAAAAGACCATTCTCGCCATGGCGAACCACCTCACGGCAACCAGGAACATCTGTGGCCACTAAAGGCAACCCGCATGCCGCCGCCTCAATTAAATTCTTTGGAACTCCTTCTGGATAATATGAAGGTAAGACAACGATATCAGCGGTACCATAGATTTTTTCAATATCTTCATGGTGTCCAATCCAGGAGACGACCCCCTCAGAATTCATTTTTCTCAACTCCGCTTCCGAAATTGACGTAGGATTCCCAGGATCGGCTTTTCCGGCCAAAACAACTTTGCATGGAACCTTCCATTCATGAAGCAACCGCGCGGCCAAGATCAGCTCCCCTATCCCTTTGGCCCAAAGCATTCGAGCGGCTAGCAGAATTACCGGATCTCCTTTTCGATCCCCAGAAGGAACAAATCGTTTCACGTCTACGCCGGAACCTCGGATTACAAATGCCTTTTCCTTTTTTAAAAGCCTTTTCGAAAGAAAGGTTTCGTGGTCCTCAGGGTTTTGAAAAATTACTAATTTAGCTTTTCCGGAAAGTGCAATCTTATAGAGGATGCTTACAACCACTTTCAAACCTTTGCCTTTTACGCCTTGGGTCATGAACATATAACCAAGTCCCGTAACCGCAATAATAATCGCCCTTACCTTTGCGATTCCAGCCGCAATGGAACCATAAATGACCGGTTTGATAGTAAAATGGTGAACGAGATCAGGGCGTTCTTTCCGATAAAGACGAATCAACCGCAGGGCGAATTGCATGTCCTGGAATGGACTCACCACTTTTCGGGATTGCGCCATCGGTAAAAACATTATGCCATTTGCAGAAAACTTTGAGGAATAATTATCCAGAGGAGCCACAGCAATTACCCTCCAACCCTTCTTAGTCATGGCATTCATTAAAGGTAGGCAAAAATTAAACAGATACCACGAGGTATTGGCAACGTAAATGGCTAATTTCTTTTGCATAAATTGGTTTGAAATCTTTTCAATGGCAAGGCTGATACTCTTTCTTAAAGGTATAGAAAACGTCTCTGTCGATTAGTCGCCTAAAAACAGATGAGGACCACGCATCCAGATAAGCTATTGATAATCGTGATTTAAACAATTAAATAAATTAAAAAATCCGCTAATACCGCGCGCCATTAGCCAGCTCTTCGTATAATTTCTCATATTTGCCGACAATGTGGGGAAGATCGTAATTTATTTCAATCCTTTTACGAGCTTCTTGGCCCAAATTCTGCCGATATTCAGGGCCGCGTCGAATTAAATCGCCCCAGGCTTCGGCTAAAGCCTTTGGATCTTTTGCGGGAACCAATCTACCAGTGTCTCCCACTATTATGGCTGAATCACCTACATCAGTGACCACACAGGGCACTCCGCAAGCCATTGCCTCACCAATCACGTTTGGAAACCCCTCCGAAGATGACGACAGAGAAAAAATATCTAATGCAGAGAGCAGATGATTAATATCTCTTCTTTCACCCAATAGGTGAACATTATCTCGAATGAGTAACTCTTTTACCATCTCCTTGAAAAAGGGGGTTTCATTACTGACTTTACGCCCGATTAAAACCGCATGAGCCTCTGGAAATGTCTCAAGCAACAGTTTTACTGCCTTTAAAAAGGTTGAGTGGTCTTTCATAGGGTCAAATCTAGCGACATTCCCAATTAAAATTGTATTTTCATCTAATCCTAAACTCTTTCGTAACTTAATCCTCTGAGACGGATCTGGACAGAAGTGTTTCAAATCAAACCCGTTTGAAATAACCTCCCATCTCTTAGGTCGATAGTTTCTTTCCTGGTGCAGTTTCAGACCCGCATTAGAGTTTACAATCACCGCATTCGGGTATCTTGATAATTTTGCCAACGCTCTAACAACATAAGTGGTCAGTTTATGGTAATGTGCCAAATCCATATTTGCAGACCTAATATTCCATAAAATATTGGGGACCCGAAGAAGTTTTCCAATTAATAATCCTAATAGATCTGAATGGTATAACCAGGTTTGAATAATTTGTGGTTTCTCCTTGTATATTAATTTAGTCACGAACAGTATTTTTAAAATATTCGAGAGAGATTTCCTATTCATATTTAGATAATAAACGGGCACCCCAAGATCTTCTATTAGACAACCTAAATCACCGACCTTTCTTTTTTCAGTAAGAGAAATAACCACATTTGAAAACTTCGTCTTATCCATTTTAGATAATAATTTTAATAACATCATTTCCGCTCCGTTTGTATAAAGGCTCGAAATAATGTGAACAGTTTTTATCATGATTTATCTTATTAAAGATTACCTTTTAGTAGGTTTTTTACCGATAATAATAATTACTAGGCGAACTGGAAAGCTTCTGAAATCATTTCTTCAAGGATCTTTTTCGCTTGACCACATCGTAGTAATCCAAAATCGCAGGGTCCGTTGGCAAAACTTGATCTTCTTTATTCCAAATTATTCTTTGATTGGAGGTGTATTTATCAACTTCTTCTTTTTTCATTTGAAACCACGCCGTGCCATGGTCATAGATCCAGACGTATTTAGGTGACAAAGCGGTAGACTGAATATATTGTTCTTCAAATTGCCCAACAGAGTATCGGGCAGACTTGTCCGAATAAGTCTTCCCAAGTGGCCACATCCCTAACGCAGTTGAACACTTTTGTTGCCAAAAGTCTCTATTTTCCACATGTTCCTGCATCGTTTTATTATTTAAATTATAGATATAATTTATTGTGTCCTTAGTTGTAACACTATAAGGTCTCTCCGAGGCCACTACAATTCCATTTTTGTTCTTCACACTTGCCATACCATTAAAAAAATCAATCCACAATTCATAGGTTCGGTAATGACTTTCAGTAAACCATAAAAAAGCTCCCTCAGGAAGAATCATGACCTCAATATCCGGAGAAACCTCAGCGAGCACCTGCATTATCTGTTTTCCTCTCTGGTAAACTTTGGATTTCAAGATATTTTTATCATTCGTTTTAAAGCGATCTGCTGTCGAATCAAATAATGGGATCACATAGGGTTCTGTATCAATGGCAATTCCTCTCGTGCCTGACTGTTTGATAAGCTCTCCGATATTTTTAAAATTATTTATAATGACTGCCCACTCTTTATCATCTAACCAGTTAGGTAAATTTCCATACCCAAGAGCTACTTTGATAAAATTCTGATCAACTCCGTATGGGCTTCCCTTTTTGTTTAATTCTGTAATGATTAAAACATTTTCAAAAAGTTTTTCCTTATTAGTCCACCAATCGGCAAGGTAGGACAAGATGAACCCATTGATTCCGACCCTCCCCCCCCAAAATCGGCTCGAGTCAGCAAGGTAAGCAATATCCATAGCAGAGAACATCAAAACCTTTGGATAATCTTGACGAACAGAATCAATTGATTCACCAAAAGTAAGTCTTGTACTGCTAATTACCAAAACAAAAACCAAAACAAGGAATGCTATTCTTCTCCCTTTCATAGAATATCCTCCTCGAAATCTCAGTCGAATAAATTTATAGCTCCTCAATACAAAACAATAATTCTAAAATATTTATTTTCATTTTTCTTTTTATAAAAAACTAACGGGTTTCCAACATTTACAAATATCCTTTTCGCACTAAATTTGGTGTTCTTCTTTTGAGCAATATCGAATTGTCTAATTATAGTTTCTTTGACTTGTTTCCGACATAGCTGCCATTAAAGAATATGAAAGCAAATACAAATGCCCATCTATACTATTGTGATTGAAAAATGCAAATATTAAGATGGTAATGGAAAATGATATCGCTATTAACTTTGCCTCACCTCGAGCATGCCAAGTTAAAACATAAACTAAGAATGGCAGAATAAGAACCCCTATGAATCCGTGATCAACCATGAAGGTTAAATACATGTTGTGCGTAGAAGACCTATATTCCCATTCAAGAGTCGATGCAATACCATTGCCAATTAAAGGACTCTCTAAAAACATTTTCCATCCTAATCTGAGCACGTCATTTCGCTCATTTGCGCTTAAATCAGTATCCAATGAATCGGATGAGATAAAGATTCTTTCAAAAGACTCCGCGCTTATTGCAATTTGATCAGCATATACTCTTTCCAAATCTGCCCAAAACGGAATAGTAAATATTGTTATAATGAATAAAAATACAATTGTTCTGAATAACATTTTAGGTTTAATTAACCCTTGTTTTAGACAAATAATATTCACAATTATCCACATTAAAATACCTGCTCGAGAAACTGTGGTTAAAATACCTAACAAACAAAACAAGGAGAATGGCACTCGGTATTTTTCACGAAGTATTCCTATACTGAAAATCATACCTATAAAAATTGCAGAAGCAGCTCCATTTGGATTTATATAAAATCCAGCAGAACGTCCTAATTTAAAAAATTCGTTATCTTCCTGTACGAAAAAATATGGATCAAACACCTCATAAAGATTTGTGATCACGGCTAGCAATACAGCTATCAAAATAACGCGCCTTGCCCATGTCTGGGCGTCCTCTTGTCCTAAAATAAACATCGTGATAATGAGAAATAATACTGCTCGAACTCGAGTTTCAAGCTCTTGTAATGCAATACTAGATTGTGTTGATGGGAAAAACCAGGCGATAGATATTAAAAGAAAGGCAAAACACCAAATAATTACCATTATGGAAGATTGCGTTAGTTTGTGTTCTTTTAAAAAAACAATAGGTAAGGAAGCGACCCCAATAACTAGGACCCAAACAACTGGGCGAATAGGAAGAATTCCTGTCAAAAATAAAAACATAGGTAAATTAGTAAAAAAAATAGCAAAAATAGTTCCTGCAACAAACATTTGGTAGTATTTAAGTGTCATGCTTTTGTTAACGACCACTCAGATTTTGGAGTATAGCTTCATTTAAAGATACCAGTTTGGAATTTAAAAAATATTCTTTTAAAGGTCTAGAAAACAATAAAATAAAAAGAAATGCCCGTATTTAATTTACTGTTACTTGTTCGGACATATCACATCATTTGTTTTTTGAATTAAATGGTTAACACTAAAATTTTCCATAATATGAAGTCTTCCATTTAGGGATTTATCGGTTTTATCTTTAAGGCAAACAATCCACCCTTCAGCTAACGCATCAGGGTTTTTAACGGGAACCACGACTCCGGCATTTCCTAGAATCCATTCTGAATCACCCGCGTCTGTTGCAACACATGGAATGCCACAGGCCATTGCTTCTCCCAGGACGTTTGGGAAGCCCTCACTCAACGACGATAATGTAACAATATCCAAGGCATTGTATACATCACACATATCTGTACGCACGCCTTCCCAGATTACATGATGGGTCAAGAGAAGAGATTCACAAAAATCTTTAAGTTCCTTCTTATACTGAGAGGGACCTTCACCCACACAGATAAAACGGCTCCTATTATTTCTTTTTAAAAGAATTGAAGCGGCTCTAAGAAAGTTTTTATGATCTTTCATTGAATCAAGTCGACCAACAAGACCGATAAGAGTCTCATCCTTAGCAATTCCCCATTCGTCCCGGATTATTTGCCTGGCAGTGCTATTTGGGTGAAATCTATCTGTATCAATTCCATTGGGTATCACAACCATTTTATTCTTCGGGTAGCCTTTGACTGCATGATACTCCAACCCGGAATTAGAATTTACAATAATGAGGTCCGCGAAACGCGACAACCAACAACTCACTTTAAAGGTAACTCGGGATAACCAATCATATTGATTAAAATCCACATTTGAAGCTCTGACGCCCCAAACCATTTTAATACCTGGAAAAAACAGCTTCATTATCCCTAAGAATAAATTTGGCACAACAAGAAAACTGTATACAACATCGGGTTTTTCATTTTTCAACGCCCTAAAAAGTCGGAAAGTAAATCCAAAGACATCCCATCGGCTTTTTTTACCTAACGAAAGAATTTTCATTCCTGTTCCAGTTAATTCACTCTCTAATGTCCCGTTTGGGTAAAAAACACTCACTGTGATATCATTTCCTTTTTTATTTAAACCTTTAGCAAGGGAAATGATCTGTCTTTCTGTTCCACCGGTGTTCAAAGAACGAACTAATAGCATAAGTTTCATTCAGCCCTGTTTTTCCTCGCAAACCTTTTTAAACACAAATTCATTACAACCCATTCTTCGCCCACAAGTTTTTAGTTTTTCCAAAATAAACCCTTTATTTCTAAAATAATCAGATATTTCCTCCGGTTTAGCTACCTCAAACGGGTATCCCCCCAGCCAATCTTTCATGTCATACCAGAGAGACATACCACGATCTATTTTAAATCGGCCAGTTAGCGCCCTGGCAAGGAACCGCCCAAATAGTAGATAAGGCATATGAATCATAATAATTAAACACTTAAGCACAATATTCTTATTGTAGGCTCTTTTAATATTCCGCCAGTAATCACTTATCCATCCCTGATCATTATAAATAGAGATAAAAAGCTTTCCTCCCGAGTTAATTAAAGGCACAATATTTTCTAGCGCCTGCCACATCTCCCCGGTATGGTGTAGAACTCCCCAAGAATAAACAATGTCATAAGTTCCTATCTTTTTAAGGTATTCGTTGTTTAGAGCCGAACCTTTTTCAATTGTCCAATCCACAACTTCAGGAAAATATCTATTTTTAAGCTCTCTTGTGCACTTTACAGATTCTGGATCATAGTCAAAGGAATAAACTGAACCGCCTAACCGTCTTGCTGCAAGTGAAAATAATCCGCTCCCAGAACCGATATCTAAAAACCTTCGCCCCTTAAGGTCTCTTAATGACAGCATATTTTGGAGTGACTTCTCAGCTTCGGCAATTCGATTTTCGTTTATTCCCTTAATAAATTGTTGCCAATTCTTGCCAAATTCAAATTGAAATTCGAGAGAAGCTTCATTTTTAAGTATCTTCAATTTCTTACCTTATATCCGGCACGTACAAAGAATGGTTTTTCACCAATAGAAGCCGTTTTTTCACATATATTATTTTGAAGTTTTTCATATCAGACTGAAGATTTCATTTATCTGCTCCATCCAATGCGAGCCATGCCATTAATAATAAGATTCGCTGAACGACTTAAAATATCTTTAATTCTATAATCGCGCATGACCCTTCGATACCCTCTTCTCGCAATATGTTCGCGCTCTTTATCATGTTGTAAATAAAATTTTACTTTTTCAATTAAGTCTTCGGAGCTTTTATACCCCACCGCTTCTTCTCCGAGCTTATAAAATTGACTCAAAAATTCTTCTCCATCAGATATCAACATTGCACCGTTCGCAGGAACATAAAAAAGCCGCTGATTCCCAATATTTGGGATTGTATACCCGTTGTGAACATTAATTCCTATTTTAGCTCTCTGATGCAAAAGAACTCTCCTTTTAAACGAGACAGGCCGGACCAAAAATGGATAACGATACTTCATGCAAAAAAATAAGTTATGTGACAACTTGCCGCGGCCGTACCATACAAAACGTTTTCCAAAAGCTTTTTTAAATTTAAATAAAAGGTCACGTTTTTGCCGATAGAGGCCGCCTATAAATAGAACATCAATATCTCGTTCTCTTTCGAACAATGATTTTTCATCCTCTTGCGGATCAAAATCAAAATCAAATGTCCCGCTTGGAATAAGGTCGCTATTAATCATTTGGCAATATTTCATCTTTTCTGCCATATTCATATCTTCTGTGTAAGCTGGGGTGACGTAAAAAACATGTTGATATGCATGTAAATAGGGAATATTCCGCATATATGACGATTCCGGGTCATCGTGGGAATAGAGAACTTTATAAATCGGAATTTTTCTCAGAAAATCAGGATGATATGGAGGGGCGTCACAAACCACGATTGCATCCGCTCCATATTTTCGAATCAACAATTCAAAATCAGTATACATTCGCATTAAATTTGGATCTTTTCTTTGATAAAGCCGATCCAATTGAACTGCATTTAAATATCTATTTGCATCTAAATAACCCACCTGATTAAAAGGAATAAAAGTGTGTTCATTATCTGATGCAGAAGTAATATCCTTTGCCCAGCCTTCTCCTTCCTCACCGATTTTATAAAATGAATAAATAACTTTCATGGAAGGTTCAATGCTACCCTTGGTTTCTTATTAGGTGCGGATTTCTAATTTAAGGATTTTAAAATAAAATTGTGACTGGGGTTCCAGTCTTTATTTCTATAACTAGATAGAATTTCAAAGAATTTAGAAAATCGTTTGGTCATTTCAGAAACCCTAAATCCTCTCATTCCAATTTCCCAATAGTGCTGATTAGACATATATCGAGGAGTATTTCCGTCTGGTTTATGAAAATAGCTAAATAGATCGAAAATAAATGAAACATCAATTCCCTTTACACCTGGCAGTAATCGAATTTGAAAATGCCGGCCCGCAACAGGGAGGTAAATAAGCGCAAACTTTCCGATTCTGGCAATCTCTTTTAAAGAAACATCCAAGTACGGCTCTGCAAGGTGTTCTAGAACATGGGAGGCTATTACCGCGTCAAATTGCTTGTCGGAAAACATCGCCATATTATGAACGCTTCCCTGGTAATCGGGCGTGAATGTACTATCGATATCAAAGGTTGTTACTTTATAACCTTTCCATTTAAACACCTGAGTATCTAAACCTTGCCCCGGACCAATAATTAGAATGCTTTTCACATCTTGACATAACTGGAGATCACGGTATTGATAATATGTATTTATGAAGTTGGAAAGATTTAGCCGTTTTTTCCACTTTTCAAGATCAACAGGCATTGTGGTGGGTTCAGGAACAAAATCTTTTTTCATTTTTGTTCTTCGGGCCTCCTGTTACGGAAAGGATCTGTGACCGATGCCACAATATTTATAGAAAACGTCATTGCAAAATCCTTCGGAGGGAAAATATTCTTCATTTCATTTAAATTGGTATATTCATAATTTGATTTCAAATCCCAAAATCTATACTTCAAATTTTTTAATAATAAAAACGGATTCTTGTTATCATCCTCAAAGTGTGGACCCACTACCTCCATTAGAAAAACAGGGTGGCATCGTTCGATGATTTTTTTACCACCTTCTAAAATAGGAAATTCGTTTCCATCAACATCAGTTTTTATTAAATCTACTTTCTCTACGCTATGTTTCTGACACCAATCGTCCAATCTTTCAAAATCTACAAGATTTTTCATTTCAATTTTCTTTCTATCAGTACGCCAACTTGAACGAAAATTAATCATTTGTTGTTTTATGCTCAGATCGGCAAGAGCTATCTGAAAGACAGTCGTATTCTGAAAACTATTAAGCGAGAGGTTCCTGACAAGCTTGCCATACGCATATTCCGTTGGCTCAAACGCAAATACCTTTCCCGCAGGCCCCACAGTTTTTGCGAAACGAAGAGTATGTGCTCCTATATTTGCTCCTATATCAAATACAGTCATGCCTGGCTGGCATAACTCCTCAATGGCGAGAACAACTTCATGCTCAAAATGTTGAAGATAAACCCCCAAATCAATTACTTCTCCCAAATATAGTTCAAAGGTCATTCCGTCAAGTGTTGCGATAGTGTGCCGGTCTCTTACCATGTAACTAAAAAGGTTGTAATATAATTTTCTCAGCGCTGGAATTGGTGTGGCTTTATATGCACCTCGTGCTAGATTAAAAAACAATCTCATAAATTTCGCTTTTCAAATTTAGAAACTGATTTGCCAACAGTTAAAAGCAATTTATTTATGATACATAGGAACGATTATCTGCAAAAAAGGCTACGATAATAATGATAATGGAACAGGCAATTACCCAGG
>Ga0209009_1000749_pt1 | contig 10424 bp, 10 predicted proteins | sample BlaSpr_A8_OM3_M2_FD_187979 | JGI IMG/M metagenome (GOLD analysis project Ga0209009, IMG submission 187979) | Forest soil microbial communities from Thunder Bay, Ontario, Canada - Black Spruce, Ontario site 2_A8_OM3_M2 (SPAdes) (version 2) | ecosystem: Environmental > Terrestrial > Soil > Boreal... | reverse complement strand
GGTCGTCTTCTTCGGTACGGTCAAAGCCGCCAACACTCCGACCAACGTTCCGGAGACGGCGACCGGCGGGGGATTCATCATCGGCGGGGCGCTCACGTCGAGCGGGAACAGCGTCGAGCTCGAACTGACGTTGCAAGGGACTCCGTCGGTGAAAGTGTTCACGGGGCAGGGACAGACGCTCGACGTCGACGTCCTGCCCACCGGCGCGTCTCCGGTTCCGCTCGGTTCGACCGCGACGCCCGCACCCGTCACGGGTGGTGGGGCTCAAGTGCACCAGATCATTCGGCTCAAGTACGCCGACTTGAGCGAGGTGGTCGGATTACTGGTCCCGGGACAGGCTATCCCTTCCAACGATACCTTCGCACCGCAGCCCGGGGCCGGTAACTTCGGCTCACCGCTCGGCGGCGGGGTTGCGTCCTTCGGCTCCGGGCCGACCTTCAACCAGAACGCGCTCGGCTTCAACCAAGGCGTCGCGCAGCACATCAACGACAACATCTCGATTGACCGGCGGCTCAACGCGGTCATCCTGACCGGTCCGCCCGATCTCGTCGCCACGTACAAGGCCTTCATCGATGAAATCGACATCCCGCTGACCAGCGTCATGCTCGAGACGCAGATCGTCGAGCTGACCGATACGGCCGCCGTTCTTGCCGGGATCGATTTTAGCAACGGCGGTGGACCGCTGGCCAGCGCGTCGTTCGGCCTGAAGGTTGGCAATCAGAGTCTTCCCAGCGCCACGGGAAATCTCAGTCTGCAAGCTGCGGTCTTCGCTCAGATTCAAAAAGGGAACGGCAGGCTGATCGCTCAGCCGCGAATCCTCGCGCTCGACGGGACGCAGGCCTCGATCATCACCGGCGACGCGCTCCCCATCGTCACGTCGATCGCCGTCTCCGGCGTCAACGCGGTGCAGCAGCAAGTACAATACGTCAACGTCGGCGTCAATTTGCAGATTCAACCCCGCGTCTCTTCCGACGGCTACATTACAGTCCACGTCTACTCTGCCGTGTCGAGCGTGACGGGCTTCTCACAGACCTATCCGCAGATCAGCCAGCGGCAAGCGTATACTTCAGCGATCGTCAAGGACGGGGAATCGTTCGTCATCGGCGGTTTGATCGAGAAGAGCGAACTCAATTCGCTCACGAAGATTCCCGGACTTGGGGACTTGCCTTTGATCGGCGGCCTTTTCCGCGTTCGCAATAATACGGCCTCGACCGACAATCTGTATATCATCGTTACGCCTCACATTCTAACGAAGAGGGGATCATGACGATGCGGACCTTTTTCAGGTCGGCCGTAACGATCGCGCTGCTCGCGGCGGTTCTGTCGGCGACGGGCACGCTGGCGGCGTCCAGTGCGACAGCCGGGTCCATGCAGGCCCATAAGAACAAGGTCCCGATGGCGGTTCTCTGGAGCGGCGTCGCGGGCGACGATGAGAAAAATTCCAGCTACGAGTACCAATCGGGGCTCGGCATCTGGGTCGGCTGTTTTCTGGAGATCATCAACAAGCGTCACCGTAACCGCCTCGACATCCAGTTCTCCTACACGCAACTAAAGCCGCGGAGGCTCAAGATCGTCGCCGACGTGCGCAAGGGCATGACCGGCGATCCGCAACCGCACATCACCAAGACGCTCGACTCGACGAATCTCAAACAGTGGGACTATATCCGCTACATACCGTCGTGCGACGACACGTACTTCGTCTACGTCGGCTTCCCAAAGTAACATTGTCACGCTGAGCGCAGCGAGCGTAGCGAGCGCAGTCGAAGCGCCGACGGTGCTCGGAGTTTTCGGTGGCCCTTCGACTCCGGCGCTTCGCGCCTTCGCTCAGGGTGACAAGCTGCGTCGGCGCTTCGACGGAGCCTGTCCTGAGCCACGTCGAAGGGCGCCTGCGGCGCTTCGCTCAGCGTGCCAAGTTTGGGCTTACAGCACCAAGTCGAGAAACGGCTGGAGGTCTTCCGGGTCGACCTCCATCCCGACGCCGCGCACGTTCCAGCGTGGATCGTGGAAATCTGAGCCGCCGGTCATCACCAGGCCGTAGCGCGCCGCGAGTTCGCGAAACCTCGCAATTTGGGCATCGGTGTGCGTCGGGTAGAAAACTTCGAGCCCGACGATCCCCGCTTCGACGAGCTCGTCGATCACGTCGAGATGCTTGATGCGACCGGGATGAGCCAGCACGGCGACCCCGCCGGCGCGCGCAATGGCCTCTATCGCTTCGTGCGGGCGCACGTGATGCGATGGAACGTATGCCGGCCGCCCGGGGGAGAGGAAATCGCGGAACGCGGACTCGATGCTCGCGGCGGTTCCGCAGCGCACGAGCGCCTTTGCGACGTGCGGGCGCCCCAACGGCGCATCCGCTCCGGCTTCGGCGCGAACCATTTCGTACGTTACGTCGTGTCCCGCGCGCGATAACTGGCCGATCATCCGGCGCGCGCGTTCGTCACGCGAGCGCCTGTTTTTCTCGATCAGGGTATCGAGCGCCGACGGACCGAGGGCAAACCCGTAACCGAGAATGTGAACTTCGTCGCCCCGGTAGGTTGTGTTGATCTCGACGCCGGCGATCGTGCGGGTGGGAGCAAGACTAGAATCTGCAACGCCGTCCGGCCACAAGACATCATACGCGGCAAGCGTGTCGTGGTCGGTCACCGAGAATATCTCCACGCCACGCAGCTTCATCGCAGCGACCAATTCGTCGGGCCGGTACGTCCCGTCGCTCGCGAGCGTGTGACTATGAAAATCGATCAGCATGCAGACTTATCGCCCGCGCGCTTTCGCCTTCTTCCTCGCCGGAGCGAAATAGACCATAGCGCCCTGCTCTTCGCGAAAGCCGACGAGTCCGCGTTTTTGCGCGGGATCGCGGAGAGCTTCGAGCGCGAACTCGACTAGGTCGTCCGCCGCCGCCGGATCTTCATCGAAACCCTCATCCCCGGAAACCGGGCTCTTGACCAATACGTCGCCGAACTTCTGGGCGACGAGCGCGGTGAGCATCTGCAGTTCCTCGCGGGTCAAGGAGCGCGCATCGCGGGTCACTCGGACGAACGTCATCCCGTTGTCGGCCTCGAAGGCGACCTCCAGCCGTTCGAGCGGCTCCTCCAGCAACTCCATGAACGAGTCTACGTGCTCGACCACAGCGTCGCGCAGCGAGGCCTGAGCGGCCTTGTCGAGTCGCCGCCGGATCGCAAACGAAAGCGTCAGCGTCCCCTCAGCGGGGTGCGAACCCAGCGTAGCGATCTCGGGAAAACGTTCGAGCAGGGCGACGATCAGTCCGACCGCGTCGGCGCTTTCGCTCGGGACTCGATTCTTCGGGGTAGACATACGGCCTCAGAGGGGAACGAGGGGGGAAGGGTCGTTGTGGGGCTCTTTACCCGACATCCTGCTGCGGGTGTCGGAGGTCCCAGTATCGCGGGGGGGTGTGCCAACGTCCTGGCGGGGCCGCCCTCGCAGCGGGCGAACGTTGGACCCGATATGTCCCTCTGGCGGTTGCCGCTGGCGATAGCGCTGGCGACCTCTGTAGCCCTGACGGCCCACCTGGCGGGCTTCGGCACGTCGCACGCCCTTGGAGGTACCCGCGGCGCGGAGCTGGCCGAGGCCGCTCTGACCGCTCTCGCCTTACTTTTCGTAGCAGGCGTCCTCTTCATCGCCTTTGCCACCTCCCGGCGGCTGACCCGCGACGAAGCCGTCCGCTCGCTAACGTCGACGCTACCGGGTGGATTCGCCTCTCAGGTCGCGGTGCTGGCGTTCGGAGGCTCGATCGTCTTCGGAGGCCTCGAGCTACTGGAGGGCCACGCGCCCCTCGGGAGCGGTTGGGCTTTGCTCCTTTTGCCGCTCGCAGCCCTCGCCGTCGCCTTGGCCGCGCGCTTTGCAATCGAACGAATCGCGGCCCTCGGATTGAAACTCGCCGCGCTCGCAGGCGACGTTTCGATTGCAACGTCGCGCCTTACGATTCTCGCCGGATCGAACGCCTCGCCGGTCCCAGCGACCGTCGCGCGCGGCCTCCGCTTCGGCCGCGCTCCTCCTCGGCAAGCTTAGAACCCGTCGCGCACCGGCGTGCGCGCTACTGCTTGCTTCTCGAGGTTCTTTCCATGCGCGTTTTTCTTGCGGCGCTCTGCACCGCCGCCGTCTTTCTCCTCAATACGCCCGCTTTTGCGGCCACCACAGGCCTCGTCAAAGGGACTACGACCGTCAACGGACAGCCGGCCGCCGGCGTCTCTCTCACGCTCAAAGGCGAAGGCGCTATGCTGCAGGCAACGTCCGATGCCCGCGGCGCGTTCGCTTTCGCTCAGGTACCCTTCGGCCATTACAGCCTGACCGCGCAACGGACCGGCGTCCCGTCGCTCTCGCAAGAAATCGACGTCCAGAGCGGCTCCGTCCTCAATCTGGCGCTCGAGCTTCAACCACCCAAAGAAATCGGACACTCACAGGCAGGGCTAACGCGAGGACCGGCGGCCGCTCCCGTTTCGGTGAATTCGCTGACGCGGACTCAGATCTCGGCGCTGCCCAACAATCAGAGTCTCAACAGCATCATACAAACGGTACCGGGCATCGTGCACTTTTCGTACAACGAGCCGGTTGCGCACGGCTTCCACGGGCTTACCTACGAACTCGACGGCGTCCCGCTTCCGCTCGGGACCGCCTCGAACTTCAGCGAAGTGATCGACCCGCGCAGCATCGACTCGCTCGAAGTTTTCACCGGCGCAATCCCCGCCGAGTTCGGCGGCTCGCGCCAAGGCGCCGTCGTCAACATCATCAGCCATCGGGCGAACGATCTGCAGTCCGGCGAACAGGGGTCGCTGACCTTAGGGGCCGGTTCTTACGGCGCTTTGCAATCGTCGCTGGCGGAGTCCACACGCGCCGGCAATACGCGCATCTTTTTCAACGCGAACGAGGAGCGCAGCAATCGAGGCCTGGACTCGCCGACCTTCGCGCCGATGCACGACAACGCAAACCAATCGAACCAGTTCCTGCGCACGATCACGAACTTGTCGAAACTCGACACGCTGGCCCTAGACGTTTCGAACAACTATGCCGGGTTTCAAATCCCCATCAACACCGTCGACAGCCCAAACGATCCGCTCTTCGTTCCGCCGGGCACCGACGACGTCCAGGGCGAGTACGATCGCGTCCTCAACCTCGCCTTCACGCACAACACCGCCGACGGAACCGGCTATTTTCAGATCGTCCCGTGGTACCGCTACGATCGCATCGCCTACAGCGGTGACTTGGCCAACGACCTGCTGGGGCAGGTCGATAACGGAAACGGGACCTTCACGCAGCTCAACGGCCTTCGCCAGGATCGACGCTCGGAATTTGAGGGCCTGCGCCTGGTCGAATTCCGCTCCTACGGCCCGCACACGCTCAAGCTCGGTGTCGAAGGCTCGATCGAGAATTTCAACGGCAGCGAGCTGATCCAGTACTACGACGCCAACAGCGTCGTGCAAACCTTCGCCGACGTCCAGCGCCAGCGCGGGACGCAAACGGCGGCATACGTTCAAGACAAGTGGACGCCGACGCGCTTCTTTTCGATCTTTGCCGGCTTACGCTACGATCGGTCGACGGGCTATGCGTCGGGCTCGCAACTGAGCCCGCGCGCCGAGATCAACGCTCAAGTCGATTCGCGCGACGTCCTGCATTTCTATTACGGCCGAAACTACGCGGCTCCGTTCGTCGAAGATACGCGCCGCGCGGCGGTGATAACTGGCGGGGGCAATCCGAATGCGCTGCCCGTCTACGACTTGCAGCCCGAACGCGACCAATACTACGAGTTTGGGCTGGCCCACACGCTCGCCCCCGGCGTGCGCGGATACGTCAATCTCTGGAAGCGCGACGCAAGCAACGTGCTCGACACGACCCAACTCTTTCCGACGCCGATCTTCGCGGTATTCAACAATACGATCGGGATCGCAAAAGGCGTCGAAGGCCGCCTCGAAGCGCGCTTCGCGAACGGCGATTCGGCGTTTCTCTCGACGAGCATTTCGAGCGCACGAGCCGGCGGCATATCGGGCGGGACGTTTCTGTTCGCGCCCGGCGCGACCGGCGACGTAACGCTCAACCCAGAAGACCACGACCAGACGGTTGCCGCGAAGTTCGACTATACGAAGCGCTTCGGCGGCGACCGCTCGTTCTTCGCATCGTTCGAACCCGACTACGGCACGGGCTACCCGGTTCAGTTTCAAAACGGCCCGGGACGCCTACCGCCGCACCTGACCTTCGACGCCTCCGTCGGACGAGACGCGAAGAAAGGTTCGCTCGGATTCGTCGCCTCCTGGCAGAACCTCACCAATCGCACCTATTTGCTCAAGGTGAACAACGGCTTCAATACGACCCAGTACGGCCCGGGATCACAGTTCACGTTCCGCCTGACCGCGCCGTTCTAAGGGCCTAGGCCCGGCGCGGCGAAGGGGGTCCCCCGATGGGGTGGTCCTAGATGGCGTCGCGGCCGCTCGGCGTACCGTCGGCGGAGCAGTCGGCCTTTCTCGAGCGGGCGATGCAGCAGTACGGGAAGGCGACCTATAACTTCGCCTACCGGCTAACCGGCAACGAGACCGAAGCCCGGGACCTCTCCCAGGAGGCCTTCATCCGGGTCTTCAAGGCCTGGCGCTCCTTTCAACCGGGCACCAGCTTTCTTTCATGGATCTACCGGATTCTGACAAATCTCTACCGGGACGAACTTCGGAGGCGAAAAGGACGTTATCAGGAGGAGCTACCCGAGGACAACGTCCCTCAGGAGTACGCCGGGCAACGGCCGCTGGCCGTCACGCCGATCGAGGACTACGTCGAGCGCCAGCTCAGCGAACCCCTCTCTCGGGCCCTGGCGCAACTCTCTGCGGAGCAGCGACAAGTCGTGGTACTCGCCGACATCGAGGAGTACAGTTATCAAGAGATTGCCGAAATCATGGGATGTTCGATCGGGACCGTGCGGTCGAGACTGCACCGCGCCCGCGCACTCCTCCGGCGTCTCGTAGAACGCGCACAGAAACCATCATGACCGAACATTTGAACACCGCCCTGTTGATCGACTACCTCCGTCGCGAGCTTCCGCCGGAGGATGATGCGCTTGTGCTCGCTCACCTCGAGAAGTGTCCGGCCTGCCGGCGCGAGTACGAGATCGAGGTCTCGCTCAGCGACGCGCTCAAGACTGCCGCCGCCCGCGAAGAGTTCGAGTTTCCGTCGCTGGTCGCCGCGCGGGTCTGGGAAGAGATTCGTAACGCTAGACCGAGCCCGCTCGCACAGATCGCCGCCTTCTTCCGGCCGTCGTTCGCGGTTCCGCTGGTTGCGGCGGCCGTCCTCGCCGCATTCTTCTTCGCGACGCCGTTCGGACAGCGTGGCCTCACACCAAAGATCAACGCTGCGTATTACCTCGAAGCGCACGCTGCCCAGCAAGCGCAGAACCCACTCGACGAGCGCGGTCCGGCCGCGGCGCAACTGATCGAGACCGCCGCGCTGGATACTTCAGCTCCGACCGAACTCGCCGACGACGTCAACCAGGGATTGGCAGCGCCGAGCGCGTTCGATGCCGTTCGCTAAGTCCAGCTTCGGCGTCATTCTCGCAGCCGCGCTCATCGCGAGCGCGACCCGCGGTTCGGGCAGCGCGGCGGAAGATCGGGGCAGCCAGTTGCTGCGTCAAGGTATGGAAGCGCCGCGCACGGTGTCGTACGTCGGACAGTTGGAGACGGTTCGCTTCAGCTCGAGCCGGGCCAACGCGACGATCGTACGCATCTGGCACCTCGCGCCCACGATGACGCGCCGCTGGTACCTCGCGCCCGAGGGGCTCTACAACGATTACATCATCACCAGAGGCAGCTCGAGCTATCAGTTCGACACCAAGAAATCGGAGGTGCAGATCTCGCACAATCCGGTCCTCGACGATCAGGTGGCCGCTGAAGACAGCCTCAGCCGCATCCTCACCAACTACCGCGCGACCATCGCGCCCGGCGACATCATCGCCGGACGCCCGACGACCTCGCTGATTCTGGTCAACAAATTCACCGGAGAACGCGTGATGCGGCTCTGGCTCGACACGAAAACGCACCTGGTGCTGAGGAAAGAAGAATATCACGGCAACGGCGCCGTCGCGTCGGAGACGCGCTTCGAAGACTTGCGCTATACGAACGCGATTCCGCGGGAGCTGTTTTCGACCGATGCGCCGACTGGATTCGTACAGGTCGCCGGCCGCGATTATGCGATGCCGTCGGCCGACATCGATCGCGTGATCCACGCGGCCGGCTTCGCGCCGGTCGAGCCGACGAATCTGCCGCAGGGCTTCAAGCTCGCGAGCGGCGACGCGACGACCGTCAACGGCGTCCGCACCTTACACCTCACGTACTCCGACGGTCTCCGCACGCTTTCGCTCTTCGAGAATGCGACCGGCGCGGCAGCCGATTTCGGCGCGCTGCGGCCGCTGACGATTCAGTTCGAAGGTCATGACGCGCAATACGTCGAGGATGGTCCGACGACGCTGCTCACCTGGAAGGAACACGGCCTCTACTTCGCTCTCGTCGGCGACCTCTTACGCAGCGAACTGCTAGAGATCGCTAAGTCGGTCGTTCCTTAAGCGCTAGCTCTTCTTCAGACCGAAGGTCGGGTTGACGGGCTGGCCGGCGATCGCGGCTTGTAGCGCTTTCTGAAGATCGGCGGCGGGTATCTCGCCCGACCCGATCGCGAGAATCTTGCCGTTCCTGCCGATCAAGACGATGGTCGGATAACCGCCCTGGAGGTACTTTTTCGCGACGTCGAGGTTCGGATCGAACGCGATTGGATAACTCACGCCGAACTTCTGCATGAATCCAACGACGTCGGCTTGCGATTCAGGCGTCTGCTGATCCATGCCGTACGGACTGGACGAAACGCCGACGATGTTCGCCTTGCTCTTGTACTTCGAGTAGAGTGAGTTAAGTACCGGAACCTCGCGCTGGCAATGCGGGCACCACGTCGCGAACGCCTCGAGCATCGTCGGCTTCCCCGCGGCCTTCGAGCTGTCGAACGGTCCGTTCGTCGTCGCAGCCTGGAACGCAGGCGCCGCCTGACCGACGGCGATCTTCGCGAACTCCGGAGCGTTGGACGCGGTCTGGACCGAGCCATTACGGTTCACGAAGATGACCGCCGCGATCGCGATAACCGCCAGCGCGACTAAGGAAGCATAGACGATCGTGCGGCGCATGCGCGCTTGAGTTTCGAGCTGCGCGCGCGAGGGGCGAACCGTCGTCTGACGGCGTTCACTGCGATTCATGCGTAGCTCCTTCGATTTCAGATTCGCGCCCACCGCCTTTCGCGACGCCGATCCAGCGGTCGACGGCGAGCACTCCTGGTCCGAACCAGCCGGCAGCGAAGGTCAGCAGCGCGAGCGCAACGTCCACGCAGACGTGGCCCCACGAGGGCGGCGTGTTCACGCCCGAGCCGAAGCAACCGCAGTTTGCCGGAATTTGGCGGACGACCAGCGACGCGACCGCGACCGCGAAAATCAAGAATTGCGCCGCGACGGCATAGGCGACGGCTCGCGTGAACAGTCCGGCGAGAAGATAAGCGCCGAGAAGTATCTCGAGATAGGGCAGCGCGACCCCGAGCGGCGCCACGAGCAACGGGGGGAGAATGCGGTAGCCCGCGATCGTCGCGGCCGTCGCCGCCGGTCCATCGTGCGCTTTGAGGGCGCCGGCGAGCAGCAACAGCCCGCCGATGACGAGCCGCACGACAAAAACCGCTACGGCCACGTCGACTCCAAGCGCTCGAGGATGTTTCGTTGTGAGACGCCGATGGCGTGCGGATCGGCGCGCTGCGCCGAGGTCGCCGGCGCGTCGTGTGCGCGCAAGGTCGCTGCAACCGAACGCGCCAGCGTCGGAATATCGTAACCGCCCTCGAGACAATAGGCGACCCTGCCTCCCGCGTATTCGGCGGCGACTTCGCGGATGAGTGCCGCCAGCGCCCCCGCCGCAGACGGACCGTCGACACCCAGATCGCCGACCGGATCGCCGGCGGCATAATCGTAGCCGGCGCTGACGACGATCAGATCGGGACGTACGTGGCGAGCGAGTTCGGGGAGCGCGCGCTGCCACGTCGCGACGAACGCTTCGGTGCCGTACGAATGCGGCGGTAACGGAAGGTTGACGATCGCCCAGTCGTCGTTCAGCGACTGCTCGTTAGGGCCGCCGGTTCCCGGATACGCCGGATAGGCATGCGTCGAAACGAACGAGACGCCGTCGCGCGCCGCCGCTTGCGTTCCGTTACCGTGATGATAGTCGAAGTCGACGATCAGCGCGCGCTTGCCGGTGTTTTTCACGAAGGCGTGCGCGGCGACCGCGGCATTGCCGAAGATGCAAAAGCCCATTCCGCGCGCCGGTTCCGCATGATGGCCGGGCGGCCGCACCAGTGCGAACACGGCTCCGTTGGTTTCGACGGCGCGCTCCATCGCAACGATCGCTCCGCCGGCGGCTCGC
>Ga0209009_1000748_pt1 | contig 10428 bp, 8 predicted proteins | sample BlaSpr_A8_OM3_M2_FD_187979 | JGI IMG/M metagenome (GOLD analysis project Ga0209009, IMG submission 187979) | Forest soil microbial communities from Thunder Bay, Ontario, Canada - Black Spruce, Ontario site 2_A8_OM3_M2 (SPAdes) (version 2) | ecosystem: Environmental > Terrestrial > Soil > Boreal... | reverse complement strand
TGTCCGCGCATTGAGCGGACATATTCGATGGACGTCGCCAACCTGCGCGAATATCTCGAGCGGGAATGCTATGTGGACCGCGAGACGGGTAAACCGTACCACAGAAAGTTTCGCGCACCGGTTACGGCTTTGGTTCCTGTGCATATCTACGGACAATGCGCGGACATGGATCCCATCTTGGAACTGGCTCGACGCTATAACCTGATTGTCGTGGAGGACGCCTGTCAAGCGCATGGCGCGGAGTATTTTTCACAGAAAGAAAACCGATGGAGAAAGGCGGGCTCGATGGGTCACGCCGCGGCGTTTAGTTTTTACCCGGGTAAAAATCTCGGGGCTTGCGGAGAAGCCGGCGCAATCACGACGAATAGCGAAGAAATGGCCCGCAAGATGCGCATTTTGCGCGATCACGGCCAGTCAAAAAAGTATTACCACGACATGGAGGGATACAACGGGCGGCTGGACTCATTGCAAGCAGGGTTTCTCAGCGCGAAGCTGCAGCATTTGGCGGAATGGAACCGGCAACGGCAGGAGGCAGCATCTCGATACAATGAGATGTTGTCATCTGTGGATGGTGTGGTTGCACCATATCAACCATCTTGGTCGCGGCCAGTCCATCATCTTTACGTGGTGCGAGTGGCGGATCGCGATGGATTGCAAAAGCATCTCGCGGAAGCCAAGATTGACACCGGAATTCACTATCCGATTCCTCTTCACATGCAGAAGGCCTACGAAACATTTGGCTTTAAAAAAGGTGACTTCCCGGTCACTGAAAAGATCGCGACGGAAATCCTCTCGCTTCCCATGTATCCGCAGCTTCAGGCCGCGGCGCAGACGCGTGTAGTCCAGAAGATCCAGGAATTTGCCGCCGTCGGCGTCCTTCGCTAGTCATGTTTTTCCAAATATAAACAGCTTTGTATTAGTGGCTTCGCGGAAAAGCGAGGTCGGGGCCGGAGCCCAGTTGTTACACGGCAGTACCATTACTAGCGCGTGAGGTTCCTTCTCAAGATTCACGGGCGAAGGGTTGATTTGGCAACACATGTATCTCGAATTAAGGTCTTCTCATCTACTCTACAGGACAGGGCACGACTCTACAAATAGAAGATTCATAAGCGGATATTCGCGAAGAGCTCGAAGATCACCTTTCAAGGAGGTTCAGCGGTGACGGAACAAACTAAGGTAGTTGTCGTCGGGCTCGGAGAAGTGGGAAAGCCCCTCCTGGCACTCCTCTCTAAGCACTACGAGACCGTGGGAGTGGACCTCGTGCTGCCTGAACATCCCCTGGGAAAGGTGGACGTTTTGCATGTGTGCTATCCGTTCGAGATAAAAGATTTCGTGGGGGAGACGGCTCGCTATATCGACCTTTTCAAGCCAGCGCTGACGGTTATCAATAGCACAGTCGCGATCGGAACCACCCGAGCGGTGGCAGAGCGAACAGGCGCGAAGTTGGCGCACAGCCCGGTGCGCGGAAAGCATGTCCGAATGCTTGAAGAACTCACCAATTATGTGAAATTCATCGGGCCGATCGATGCTGCCAGCGGCAAGCATGCTGCCGAACATTTTCAAGGCGCTGGCATGAAGACGAAGATTTTGGCGGCTCCTGAAGCCACGGAGTTGGCGAAGCTAACGGAGACTACTTACTTCGGGCTGCTGATTGCCTGGGCACAAGAAACCGAGCGCTATTGTGATCAAGCGGGCGTGGCGTACGACGAAGTCTGGAGTTTTTACGAAGAAATTGGATTTTTCCCAAAAACGAAATACTTTCCAGGAGTTATAGGCGGTCACTGTGTGATGCCGAACATCGAACTCTTGTGTAAGTTTGACGATTCGGCAATATTGAAAGCCATACGAAGCTCGAATCGTGCGAAAATTGAGCGTGAATCGCACAAGAAACTGAGCGATCAGAAGATAGAAGCGACCCGGACAAGAGGTTAAAGGCCACTGTGCGACAGATTTATTCAGAAGTGCATCTAACCTGGATGCCAGCACACCGACAATGACTGGTTCTCTGATGACGCAGACGACCGATCCCACTTCGCTGGACAACCAGGTCACTGCAAGCAGCAAGCGGCTTGCCGGCCGGCACGTGGCCATGGTTACTTTTTCCGCTTACCCGTTCGACCCTCGGCCGCGGCGTTCTATCGACGCGCTAATCGCCGAAGGCGCGACCGTGGATCTGATTTGCCTGGGAAGTAAAAATGATGTGGAGGGTCAAGCTCCGCACGGGGTCAAAGTATTTCGAGTTTCGCTCAAGCATCCGCGTCGGGGAAAATTCGAATACGCCTTTCGATACGGCATCTTCATTCTTATCTCATCTTTGACGTTTGCCGTACGGTCATTAGGGCGGCGCTATGATTTGGTTTATGTTCACAATATGCCTGACATATTAGTGGCGAGCGCTTTGATACCCAAGATGTTGGGCTCAAAAGTGGTCCTTGATCTGCACGACCCGATGCCGGAGTTGATGATGACGATCTTCCGAACGCAGGAAGACAATCGAAGCGTTCGATTGATGAAAAGCCTTGAGAAGTGGAGCATCGCGCGAGCGGATTTGGCAGTCACCGTGAACGTCGCGTGCAAACGAATCTTTTCGTCACGGAGCTGTCCCGCGGAGAAGATTGCCGTTGTAATGAACGCTCCGGACGGCCAAATATTCCCATGCCGAGAGCCAAAGTTACGCTCGCTATCCACCCAAGATGGTGACAGTCGCTTTGTGATCATGTACCACGGATCTATAGTGGAACGAAATGGATTGGATGTAGCTCTTGACGCCCTTGCGCGAGTACGGAAAGCGATTCCCGGCGCTGAGCTGAGGATCTTCGGCTCACAAACCGCTTTCCTGGATCATGTAATGGAGAAGGCCCGAAGCATGGGGCTGCAAGATGCGGTCCAGTATATGGGTCCACGGCGCCTGGAAGATCTTGTAACGGAAATAGACAACTGCGACCTGGGCATCATACCGAATCACCGAAATGCATTTACAGACATCAATACACCCACCCGCGTTTTCGAATATTTGGCGATGGGCAAACCGGTGATCGCACCGTCCACTCAGGGCATACTGGACTACTTTGACAAGGACTCTCTGATATTTTTCGAACCTGGAAATGCCGTCGAATTGGCGCAACAGATCGAGTTCACGTTCCTTCATTCGCGCGAGGTTCTGGAGATTGTCCGACGAGGGCAGGAGATTTTTTCGGAACACACCTGGGACCGCGAAAAGGAAACGCTGGTCAGTCGGGTGAGTTCTCTTTTCAACTGAGCTGGACCCATCCGCACCATCCACGCTTAACGCAGTCGACGATTCCAATGACAAAGACCGCACTAGTAACCGGCGCAGAGGGATTTATTGGGTCTCATTTAGTCAGATTCCTGTCTGGCGAGGGCTGGAAGGTAACCGGGTCATGTCTTAAGGAGGGTTCCACCGGCCTTGCGAAGTTAGCGGGTGTCCGGTTTGCGCAGTGCGATCTGCGCGATGGCCGGCGCGTATCGCAAGTGTTGGCTGAATATCAGCCGACACACATATTTCATCTCGGAGCGCAAAGCTTGCCCACTTTGTCGTGGGAGAATCCGGTTGAGACTTTTGAGTCGAATATCATGGGCTCTCTGCATCTGTTCGAGGCCGTGCGGCGAATGAAACGGCCGCCCGTAATTGTTTCGGCCTGCTCGAGCGCGGAATACGGCCACGTTCCGCCGGCCGCCATCCCGGTTACTGAAGAGCAGGCGTTTCGGCCGTTACATCCTTACGGCATCAGCAAAGTTTGTTTAGATCTCTTGGCGCGGGAATATTTCCTGGATTACAAAATTGCTGCAGTCAATTTGCGGCTCTTCAACACTACGGGCCCGGGCAAGACGAGCGATGCACCATCGGACTTCGTGCGCCAGTTGATTCGCATCAAGAAAGGCATTCAACCGCCGGTTATAGAAGTGGGGAACCTGAAACCGCACCGTGCGTTTCTGGATGTAAGCGATACCGTTCGTGGATTTTATCTTGCTGCGCAGAAAGGAAAGCATGGCGAGGCCTATAATCTTTGCGCAGCCAAGACACACGAAATCGGCGAGTTGCTGCGCACGGCGATTCGCTTATCTGGTGTGAAAGCGGAGATACGGCCGGTGCCGCGGCTAATGCGTCCTTCGGACGAGAAAATTATCTTCGGCAGCACTCGCAAAATCCGCAAGGATACAGGTTGGAAGCCCATGAAATCGATCGAGCAGACGCTACAGTCCATGTTGGAATATTGGGACGCGAATAGCTAACGCAAGAATCAGGGTTCAAGGAATCTGAAATTAAGCGCATACCACAGTGAACTCTAGGGAAAAAATTCCTGCTCGATTACATCTTCAAGACATGCCCGCTGTGCTTCTCGTCGGAGGGAAGGGTACGCGTCTGCAATCAGTTCTACCATCGACACCAAAACCGCTGGCTCGAGTCGGGAATATGCCTTTCTTGGAGCTATTGGTTCTGCAGCTTCGGTCGCAGGGTGTTCGCCGTATCGTGATGTGTACGGGTCATCTTGCCGACCAGATCGAAGCGGAATTCGGCGATGGACAGAAATGGGACGTTGCGATTGAGTATTCGGTGGAAACGCGTCCGCTGGGAACGGCAGGAGCATTGAAGTTGGCAGAGCGCCATATCGAGCAAGATTCCGATTTCCTGGTAATGAATGGCGACTCGTTTTTGGAAGTCGACTTCCTTGAGCTCATGCGCTTTCATCGTACACACGGCGGTTTGATCAGTATGGCGGTTCGCAGAGTGCCAAATGCGGAGCGATACGGAAGCGTTCAACTCGGCGCGCAGAATCGAGTGGTTGGCTTTAGTGAGAAAAGCAGTGATTCGGCACCGGGCCTTATAAACGGCGGCGTGTACATATTTAGTCAGGCGATCCTGGAAAATATTCCGCAGGGACCGGCTAGTTTGGAAAGGGACGTATTTCCCAGCTCTCTCGAAAGTGGAGTCTATGCCTTCGAGCAGCACGGTATGTTCATAGACATTGGTACGCCTGAAGACTACGCTCGAGCACAAGCGCTTGCTGAGAGCCTTCATCAGGCAGCTTCCCCTCAAGCTAGGTTCAGTTCCTGACGATTCTCGTGTTAACTGGAAACAGGCCGATATGTCCTCATTTTTGGGAATCTCTGGAATCCAGCATCGTTGACTGATTGCATCGGCAGGAAGCCCGAGAACACGAGCTAGCGCTGTGATTCTGCTACCCTTGGACTACGATTCGATTTCAGTGTTTCGGTTCGCAATAGGTCGTACCTTTCATCGATGGACGGTAAAGGCGATGTTTCATGAGCAGAGCGGTTTTCTTGGATCGTGACGGCGTCATCAATCGAAAGCCCCCCGAAGGGGATTACGTTACTCGTTGGGAAGACTTCCACATTCTTCCGGGAGTTGCCGAAGGCATTGCCCTCCTAAACCGAGCCTCATTCTCGGTAATCGTAGTCACCAACCAGCGCTGTATCGCGAAAGGGCTTATGAGCGCGGCTGAGTTGGAAAAAATGCATGAACGCATGACCGAGCTCCTCGGGAAGGCTGGAGCCATCGTTGATGGAACGTTTTACTGTCCCCACGAAATTGAACCCGCCTGCGATTGCCGCAAGCCGGCGCCTGGAATGCTCCTGAGCGCGGCGCGCTTGCACGACATTGAGCTATCGGCATCGTGGATGATTGGCGATTCGGAAATCGATGTAAAGGCCGGCAGAAACGCGGGATGCAAAACAGTTCGACTGCTGCCTGCTGATAAATCTCTTCCTGGCACGCGGTGTCACGCGGATATTGTTGCGGCGACGCTTCTTGACGCTATTCGCCAAATTTTCCATCGAGAAGGCGTCATCGTTGACTCCTTCTCGACAGCCCGTGCAGACAGATAGGTGCGGTGCAATTTGACTGTAAAGCTGCTTCGATATTCCATGAATAAAAGGAAACAAATCGCATGATTACAACGCGCACTCCGCTCCGTATCTCTTTCTTTGGTGGCGGCACCGATTATCCAATTTGGTTTCGAGAATTCGGCGGCTCTGTGTTGTCTACCGCCATTGATAAGAGCTGCTACATTACGTGCCGGCACCTACCCCCATTCTTCGAATACCACAGCCGGGTTTCATATTCGAGAATTGAGAACGTAAACCAGAACAGTGCGATCGAGCATCCATCGGTTCGTGCATGCTTGCAATTTATGGGAATCGACGCGGGAGTTGAGATTCACCACGTTGCCGATCTGCCTGCTCGAACTGGCTTGGGTACCAGTTCGGCATTTACAGTGGGGCTTTTGTTGGGCTTGTATGCTCTTCGAGATCAAATGCGTAACAAGCATGCGCTGGCTTCCGACGCGATTCATGTTGAACAAGAAGTGATCAAGGAGTCGGTTGGGTCGCAAGATCAGATTAGCGCTGCTTATGGTGGGTTCAATCGGATCAACTTCCACAGAGACGGCAGTTTCGAAGTCAAGCCGATGATCGCTTCTTCGGACAGATTGGCCTCACTTCAAGAACATTGTGCGCTCTACTTCACTGGATTTTCCAGGATAGCGTCGGAGATTGCCAAAGAGCAGATCAGGCTGACGCCGCAGCGGAAGAACGAGCTCGACCGGATGTCTCAAATGGTAGGCGAGGCCGAAGCTATCGTGACAAATCCACGCCGTTCCTTAGACGAATTTGGCCATTTGTTGCACGAGTGTTGGCAAGTGAAGAAAACACTGACCCAGAAAATCACGAACAATAATCTCGATGAGATTTATGAAGCAGGGCGGAGCGCCGGCGCGTTGGGAGGTAAGCTGCTCGGAGCTGGTGGCGGCGGTTTCATGCTCTTCTTCGTGCCGCCAGAGCGGAGAGAAGCACTGCGCATGCGCCTTAAGAATCTACTGTGCGTTCCGATGAAGTTCTCGGATCGAGGCAGCCATGTGGTCGTTTACGAACCAGAAGAGCAGTATGACGAGTCGCTGACGGTGGAGCGGTCGGAAGTGTATGCACAGCGAACGTCCGGTGACGCTGTTTGATAATTGACTGATTTAGATCTTGGTTAGAGTTAACTAGCGATGGATAAAACCCCCTACAGCAGTCATCTGCCTTATGTCCTTGTGACACCCGCTCGCAATGAGGAGCGCCACATCGAAAAGGTGATTCAATCGATGATCGCGCAGACCGCGTTGCCAATAAAGTGGGTGATCGTGAATGACGGTTCAACGGACGCAACGGCAAGCATCGTTGAACCGTACCTCGCGAAGCACAATTGGATCGAATTGGTGAATCTTCCGGCTCATCGCGACCGAACTTTCGCCGCCAAAGTGTATGCGTTCAACGCCGGGTTTGAGAGAGTGAAAAATCTCGAGTATGAAGTGATCGGAAACTTGGATTCCGACCTCTCATTTGATCCGGACTACTGCGAATTTCTATTAAGCAAGTTTGAAGAAGATCCGCGTCTTGGCGTTGCGGGAACTATTTTCCGGGAGGACGGCTATAGTTCGGCCACTGACAGCTTTGAAGGACAGAATCATGTCGCGGGCGGTTGCCAACTTTTTCGGCGCCAGTGCTTCCAAGAAATTGAGGGATATGTTCCGAACAAGGCGGGAGGCATCGATTGGATCGCAGTCACTACTGCGAGAATGATGGGTTGGACCACTCGATCTTTTCGCGAGAAGTCCTTTTTTCATTACCGGAGTTTGGGGACAGCTGAACGCTCGTTGCTCGCTTCCACATTTTCTTACGGAGAGAAAGACTATTATCTCGGCGGGCACCCTGTGTGGGAATTTTTCAGAGTGGGCTATCGAGCGACCAAGAAGCCGTATCTTGTAGGAGGCATTGCTCTGTATTCGGGATACTTGAGCGCATTCCTGCGCCGCATGAAAAGACCTGTTTCTGCTGATTTAATGCGTTTTCATCGCAAGGAACAGATGTCAAAACTGAAAATGATATTCAGGTCGATGTTTAAATTGAAGCGCATCGATAGCTTTGAAATCAGGCCGAGTTAGGTGAATAGCGTCGCGGAAGCACCGGGGATAATGGCAGAGACCGGAAAAGTTGAGCAGGTACGAGCTTCTGTGCTGAGGTTTGTCGGATGGCTTGATCGTTATGGAGAGACTTCTTACGATCATCAGAGTTTTTTTGCTAGTGATTTAGCGCGTGCGGCAAAGTCTCTGTATTACAAGAAGCCGCTGCTCGGAACGCTGGCGGTTTCCCCAATGATTTTCTGCGAAGCTTTTGTGCCGGCGGCTCGCAGACTCTTTTGGAAGCGACAGAGATTTCCCATTGCGGACGCTCACTATGCCATGGGTTTTGCATTCCTCGCGCGCGCGCTGAAGCAGAAGCAATATTATGAACGGGCGGTACATTTTCTTGAAGTACTCAAAGAAACCAGATCTCCCGGGTTCGAACATTACTGTTGGGGATATCCGTTCAATTGGGAAACCAGGCGGGGGACAATGTGGCACGACACTCCGCTGATAACCACCGTTCCTTATGTGTATGAGGCTTTTCGAGAGGTTTACCAAATCGATGGAGATCCCAAATGGCGCGAGATCATGCATTCGATCGTCCGACATGCTATGGAGGACTATCCCGAAGTCGAAATCTCGCCAAACGCTTCTTCCAGTTACTACAAACCTGGCGCTGATGATGACTCGAGTGGAGTCATTAACGCGAGCGCTTACCGAGCGTTTCTTCTGACCTCGGCATCTGTCGAATTCTCGGATGAAAACTATCGGAAAATTGCTGACCGCAATCTGAATTTCGTTCTGCAAGCTCAAAGCGCGGATGGATCTTGGCCTTACTCCACGGATGAAGTAAGAGCCTTCGTAGATCACTTTCATACATGCTTTGTGCTCAAGGCGTTGGCGAAAATCGAGACCATTACAAAAAATCCGGATTGTACGAAGGCTATCGAGCGCGGAGTTGATTACTACGTTAAAAATCTTTTTGATGAAGAGGGATTGCCGAAGCCTTTTTCTCGGCGGCCCCGCATGACTGTGTATCGGCGGGAACTGTATGATTACGCGGAGTGCATTAATGTGGGCGTCCTGCTTGCCGGGCGGTTTCCAAAGCTCGACGAGACATTGGCGCGCGTGATCAATCTCGACGGATGGCAAAAGTCAGATGGCTCTTTCCGAAGCCGGCAGCTTTTACTCGGTTGGGACAATGTCCCGATGCACCGATGGGCTCAGTCGCAATTGTTTCGCAGTCTTAGCTTTTTTCTGTTTCGAAACATCCAGAACCCCGAAACCGAATGTTTAGGACGGAACTAGACAATTCATGTGTGGAATTTGCGGACAGTATAATTTCGGCAGTAAGGCGCCGGTCCTTCGCCAAGATGTAGAGAGGATGACCCGCAGCATCCGCCATCGCGGGCCGGATGACGAAGGCTATTACATTGCCGGGCCGCTCGGATTCGGCTTCCGCAGGCTTTCGATTATCGATCTTGCGGGTGGCCACCAGCCTATGTCTGACCGGGAAGAATCAGTTTGGGTGATTTTCAACGGTGAAATTTACAATTTTCCTGAGCTTAAAGCTGAGTTAGAAGGATACGGCCACGTTTTCCGAACGAAGTGTGACACCGAGGTCATCATCCACGGGTATAAGCAGTGGGGCGACGACGTATTGAACCACCTGAACGGGATGTTTGGGTTGGCGATCTGGGATGCGCGCAAGGAGCGGCTGGTCGTCGCGCGAGATCCGTTCGGAATCAAGCTGATCTATTACAAGATCGATAAGAACTGTGTTTACTTCGGCTCGGAAATTCGGGCTGTGGTCGCGGCAAAAAACGAAAAGGCGGAAGTGGATCCTGTTTCGTTGAATCTGTTTCTGCGATATCGCTACACACCGTCACCTTACACAATCTTCAGCGGCATTCGGAAGCTGGCTGCGGGTAACATGTTGGTTTTTGAAAAGGGAAGCTACGCAGTTCGGCGTTGGTACAACTATAAGCCCACGCCATTTTCACCGACGAAGTCCGCCAGAGAAGCTACCGAAGAATTGGGCGAACTCTACAAGCAATCGGTGAAACGACAACTGCTGAGCGATGTGCCTTTGGGGCTGCTGTTGAGCGGCGGCGTAGATTCCGGATTGTTGCTTGCTCTGATGAATTTGTACGGGAAGTCGTGGCGTACCTACACGGTTGGATATGGTTCGACCTTTTCTGATGATGAGTTAGCAGACGCGGCCGACACCGCGGCTCGATTTGGTGCTCGACACACGTCCGTCATCCTCGATAGGAAAACGTTTGAAGAAGCGCTTCCGCACATCGTTTCGTGTTTGGAAGAGCCCATCGCGTCGTCATCTATCGTTCCCATGTATTTTGTCTGCAAGCGCGCACGGGAAGACGTGAAGGTCGCGCTCGTTGGGCAGGGTCCCGACGAATTGTTCGGCGGTTATCGACGTCATCTTGGCGTGCGATATGGGGAATATTGGGGAGGGTTGCCAAAGCCGGTTCGTACCGCTGTT
>Ga0209009_1000745_pt1 | contig 10448 bp, 9 predicted proteins | sample BlaSpr_A8_OM3_M2_FD_187979 | JGI IMG/M metagenome (GOLD analysis project Ga0209009, IMG submission 187979) | Forest soil microbial communities from Thunder Bay, Ontario, Canada - Black Spruce, Ontario site 2_A8_OM3_M2 (SPAdes) (version 2) | ecosystem: Environmental > Terrestrial > Soil > Boreal... | reverse complement strand
ACCTCTAGTTGAGCTTCAAGGGGCCAGGCTACAGCGGATACCCGACAGGCCGTAGGTTACAGGCGAAAGGACACACGACGAAGGCGACGGTCGGGAGGGGCCGGCAAACTCGTGCACGGCGAATTCAGTTCCGCTGTCCCAGATCCGGATCAGTGGTGCGACGCCGAAGTCCTGCGGATCCTGCGACGACGGTCGCTGGCCGCGCTGCGTGCCCAGGTGGAACCCGTCAGCACCGCGGCGTACGGCCGGTTCTTGCCTGCGTGGCAGCAGATCGGCTCATCGGGCACAACCGGGACCGACGGGCTTGCCGGGGTGATCGAACAGATCGCCGGCGTCGCCGTGCCGGCGTCCGCGCTCGAGCCGCTGGTTCTGGGGCAGCGTGTCCGCGACTATCAGCCCGCGATGCTCGACGAGCTGCTCGCGTCGGGAGAAGTCGTATGGTCCGGCGGCGGCTCGATCTCAGGAAGTGACGGCTGGATCGCGCTGCACATGGCCGATACCGCGCCGCTGTCGCTGGCGGCGCCTGCAAAGATTGAGTTCAACGAACGCCACCGGATGATCCTCGACACCCTGAGTCCCGGAGGCGGTTTCTTCTTCCGCCAGCTGGCCGATGGGCACGACGACGAGCTGACTACGGCACTGAAAACGGCTCTGTGGGAACTGGTCTGGGCCGGCTGGGTCACCGGCGACACCTTCGCGCCGGTCCGCGCGCTGCTTTCCGGATCCCGCAGAGGCGGCCGCTCGTCGCCGGCACATAGACAGCGCAGGCGCGCGCCGCGGCTCAATCACTACAGCGTCGCGCACGCACAGACCCGCGCCGCAGACCCGACCGTCGCAGGCAGGTGGTCAGCGCTGCCCGCACCCGAACCCGATTCGACGGTGCGGGCCCACTTCTGTGCGGAGCTGCTGCTCGGCCGCTACGGCGTGCTCACCAGGGGCAGTGTCGCGACGGAGGGGATACCGGGCGGCTTTGCGACGCTGTACAAGGTGCTGACGGTGTTGGAGGACGCAGGTCGATGCCAGCGCGGCTACTTCGTCGAATCGCTGGGCGGCGCGCAATTCGCGGTCGCGTCGACCGTCGACCGCTTGCGGTCGCATCAGGACAGCGTCGATAAAGACCGGCCGGCGTATCAGGCGGTGGCGCTCGCCGCGGCCGACCCGGCCAACCCGTACGGCTCCGCGCTCTCCTGGCCGACGCGTGCAACCGCACCCGACGACATGCATCGGCCGGGCCGCAAGGCCGGCGCGCTGGTCGTTCTTGTCGACGGCGAATTGGTGTGGTTTCTCGAGCGCGGCGGCCGTTCGCTTCTGAACTTCTCGTCTGACCCCGAGGCCCACCGCGCCGCCGCCGGCGTGCTGGCCGGATTCGTGGTCGGCGGCCGCGTCGCGTCGATTCTGGTCGAACGGGTTGACGGCGTTCCGGTGCTCGAGCCTGCGCAGTCCGGTGAGCGGGCACAAGTTTCTGCCGCGCTGGCCGACGCCGGATTCGTCCGCACGCCCCGGGGTCTTCGGTTCAGGCGATAGCGTGCCCGAGGGCGACACGGTGTGGCTCACCGCGGCCAACCTTCGCGACGGGCTGGTCGGCAAGGCGTTAACCCGCTGCGACGTGCGGGTGCCCCGGTTCGCCGCCGCGGATCTTACCGGCCACACCGTCGATGAGGTGCTCAGCCGCGGCAAGCACCTGTTCATCCGGGTCGGCCCGGCCAGCATCCACTCACACCTCAAGATGGACGGCAGCTGGCGGATCTCCGCCGACCGCCGCGTTCGAGAGAACGACCATCGTGTGCGAATCATTCTGGAAGCGGGCGATGTTCAGGCGGCCGGTGTCGAGTTGGGCCAACTCGAGATCCTGGACCGCGACGATGATATGTCCGCGGTCGCCCACCTCGGTCCCGACCTGCTGGGAGCGGACTGGGATCCCGAGACGGCGGCGGCCAACCTCACCGCCGACCCGGACCGACCGATTGCCGCCACACTGCTGGACCAGCGCGTCATGGCAGGTGTCGGCAACGTGTACTGCAACGAATTGTGTTTTGTGTTCGGCCTTTTGCCCACCGCGCCGGTGGCACGGGTCACCGACCCGGTGCGGTTGGTCTCACGCGCTCACGACATGCTGATGGCGAATAGATCGCGGTGGAACCGCACCACCACCGGAGATCGACGGCACGGCAACGAATTGTGGGTATACGGCCGCACCGGAAAGCCATGCCGGCGCTGCGGAACCCTGATCGAGTCGGATACCGGCGGCGAGCGGGTCAGCTACTGGTGCCCGCGCTGTCAGCGTTAGCCCCCGAAAAGCTCGGGGTTCGTAGCGATGTACTGCTCCACCGTCTGAGCCGGTTCGCCGGTGAGGGTCTCGACGTCGTCGGAAGCCCGGTTGTAGCGGTCCTCGCGATGCAGCCTCGCCATCGTCGAGATGTGCTGCTGGACGTGATCCGGCAATCCGGTGGTCCGCAGGTATTGCCGAGTCCACTCGTCGTGTGGTGTGTCCTCGGCGGTCACCGGCCGTCCCAACGCGCGCGCGTAATGCTCGGCAAGGCCGTCCATGTCCAGCACCTCGGGGCCGGTCAGCTCGTACACGTCACCGATCCGGTCGGCGGGATCACGGAGCAGCGCGACAACGACCCTGGCGACATCAACAGCCGAAATCGGCGACGTGCGGCCCGCGCCGAACGGCAGCGGCAGCACTCCGCGGTCGTGCACCGACCGCCTGGCCAGCATCGTGAACAGCGGATTGTCGAGGAAGACCGTCGGCCGGATGTGGACCACCGGCACCCCCGACCAGTTCATGACCTCTTCGGATAACCAGTGCAGCCATTGTTGATGGGATTCCTCCGTACTGGTCAGCGCCATCTGCGAGACGGTCATCTGCGACATGTTCACAATCACGTCGTAGCCGCCGAGCTCGCGCGCCGTCGCGCAGACGATCGCGGTGGCCTCCAGGTAGTCCAGCGACACGCTCATGTTGAAGAACATCCGCTCGACACCGGTCATCGCGTCGACGACGTTCCTCGGATTGGTCAGATCGCCGACCACCACCTCTGCCCCGAGGTCCCGGAGTCGCTGCGCCCGAGCGTCCTCGCGGTGCACCATGGCCCGCACCGGCTCTCCCTTGTCGAGGAGCATCTCAACGACGAAACGACTGACTCCGCCGATCTTTCCGGCTGCGCCCGTGATCAGATACATGGCATTAAATTAGCCGCTGCCGACCAGCGAAGCGCGCGGAGTCCTCAGTCCGCGACCAACCACATCGACGTCGCGATCAGGTCACCCCGCTCGAGCGCGGCGGCTCGGTGTTCGTGCACCTTGAGGTAATCCGCGTCGGTCACCATCTCGATGAATGCCGCCGGCGACGGGTACTCGACGATGAGAATCGCGTCCCACCACGGCCGCTCGCCTTCCCCGATGACGACGGTCGGGGCGGCGCCGCCGTAGCGGACCTTGCCGCCGACCCGTTCCAGGTGCGGGGCCACTCCCTGTCCGTACTGCAGATAGCGCTCGAGCCCGCCCGGCTGGATGAACTTCAGCAGGTTGACCATCACCACAGGCGCGTCGGCCGGCCGAGCTGCCAGCGCAGCGATCTGCTCACGCGTCGGTTCCAACGAATTGCTCACCCTTGTGAATCTCCTTGAACTGACGACGTCGAAGCCGCGGGGCCACACCGGCTACGGTAGTGACACTTCAAGCCGATCTCTTGGCTTTCGACGACATGCCGCCGGCCGATGCGAAGGAGCGAATCGATGAGCGAACTGAACGCGTTGGTCGCCCACCAGGATGCGGAGGGCGGCATCACGCTGAAGCCCGAGGTCCTCGACGAGACATTCTTGCCGGACGGCGAGGTGGAGATCGCCGTCGAATACTCGGGGATCAACTACAAGGACGCGCTCGCCGTCACGCCGCGGGGCGGGGTAGCCCGGTCCTACCCGCTGATCCCAGGCGTCGACGTGGCCGGCATCGTCGCGGCGTCGTCGTCGCCGGACTTCGCGGTCGGCGATCCTGTGGTCGCTCACGGTTACGACATCGGTACCGGCCGGCACGGCGGCTACGCCGAGAGGGCGCGTTACCCCGCCGACTACGTGGTCAAGCTCGACGGGCTGACGACCGATCAGGCCGCCGCGATCGGCACGGCCGGGTTCACCGCGGCGATGAGCGTCAACGCGATCCGTACACACGGGGTCGGCCCGTCGGACGGTCCGGTCTTGGTGACCGGCGCCACCGGCGGCGTCGGCAGTGTCAGCGTCGACCTGCTCGCGAAACTCGGCTACGAGGTGGTGGCGTCCACCGGTAAGCCCGATATCGAGAGCTACCTACGAGACCTCGGCGCATCGGCGGTCATCGGGCGGGTGCCGCCCGAAGGCGAGAAGATCCGGGCGCTCGGCAAGGCGAGGTGGGCCGCCGTCGTCGACTGCGTTGGTGGCCCCGCCCTCGCATACGCGCTGAGCACCATGAATTATGGTGGCATTGCGGCGATTTCGGGACTGGCCGGTTCTGCCGAATTGCCGACGACTGTGCACCCGTTCATCCTGCGCGGCGTAACGCTGGCGGGAATCGATTCAGTGCTGTTGCGTATCGACAAGCGGCGCGAGATATGGCGACAGCTGTCGACGGAACTCACCCCTCCGCACCTGGGCCTGCTCACAAGCAACATCTCGGTTCTCGAGGTGCCGGGCGCGCTGAGGAAAATCATTAAGGGCGGCGTGACCGGGCGGACGCGCGTCGTCGTCAAAGACGGGTTCTGAGCCAACTCGCTGATTGTCGTTTCTCACGTGGTCTGCCCGTATTCGGGAGATCTGTGGATGAATCTGTGGTTGTGGATAATCCCGCCTGAATATGGTTGGGCGGCAATCGTTGTCGTAGGCGGCAAAGCAGATTGCCCAGTTGCCACGACCTTGTCACTCATCTGACAACCCGCGATGCGAGGATTCTCAGTCAATCTGACCCGTCGCGGCTAACACGGCTGCGACTGCCTCAAATCAGTTGAGAATCGAGGCAGTCTCATGCCACCCCACCACCCCCAAGATCGCCGCCGACAACACGGTCATTTTCAGATTCGTTTGCCGCAATGCGGACAGTATGTGATTATCAGCGACGTGGCGCGGCCGACGTCGATCAGAAGCACCAATCCCATCGCGCGCGGCGCGTGCTATCGGCTCCGGATCGCGACCGCGCTGGCTGTAACCGTGGCGGTGGCTGCGGCCTGCGGACACTCGAATTCGACCTCGAGCGGCAACCCGTCGTCGGCGGCCACACCGACAACGGTGGCCCACGATCCGGCGCAGTATGTGGCGGGCCCTTGCCCGACCACGCCGCAACCCGTGCCGGAGCTGCAGGGGGCACACTGTGCGGTGCTGGTGGTGCCCGAGAATCGCACCAAGCCCGGTGGGCGCACTCTGCGGTTGCCGGTGGCCATCATTCCGTCGGAAACCCAGCCGGCAGCCGCGGACCCGATCGTCTTCCTCTTCGGCGGACCGGGTGGGGACGCGATTCTGAATCCTCCTGCCGCCGAAGGTGTTAGCTTCAACAATCGCGATGTGATCCTGATGTCGCAACGCGGCACTCACTCGTCACAACCCTCGCTGACCTGTCCGGAAGTCGATCAGTTCTTCGCTCGCCGACTGGGTCTGGTGTATGACGCCCCTTCGACCGGCGACGAATACGTGAAGGCGGTAAAGACCTGCCACGACCGGGTGGCCGGCGGCGCCGACCTGGCTGCATTCAATTCCACCGAGAGTGCCTATGACCTGATCGATCTGCGCAATGCGCTGCATATCAATCAGTGGAATGTGTTCTCGCACTCCTACGGCACCGACCTGGCATTGATCTACGCGCGGCTAGACCCACAGGGCATACGGTCATTGGCCCTCGACGGGGTGGCGCCGCCGTCACTCGCAACCCCAGGGTGGACCTGGGGCAGCGCACGGGAAGCGTTCGACAATATGATGAGTGCCTGCACCGCCCAACCGGCATGCCAAGCGCACTATCCCAACCTTGGCGACACCATCGTTGGCCTGCTCAATCAACTCGAGGCGCATCCGGTCACCACCACGGTCAAAGTCGAAGGAGTTGGTGACACCAAGGTGGTGCTCGATGGTGGGGCATTGTTGAGCTGGCTGGTCCCCCTGGGCACCCACTTTCCGGCCGAAGTGCCCGCTGCGATTGACGAACTCGCGCACGGCAATCCGACGCGCATTGCCCAGCGTTTGGCGACAACCTGGGCGAATCCCAGTGCCGTCGGGATAATGGGCTGGGGCCTCACCTTCAGCGTCTGGTGCAGCGAATGGACTCCGTTCGAGTCAGAAACCGAACAACTCCAAGCGGCCCGGCAGAGTTTCGCCGCGTTTCCCGACTCGCTTCGCGCCCAAGCGCCACAACTGCCCTTCTTGCGCCAGGCCTGCGCGGCATGGAACGTGCCCAAGGCCTCCGATTGGGTCCGGGGGGTCACTGACAGCGCGACCCCGGCACTGGTGCTGTCAGGTAGCTACGACGGACAAACGAGTCCGGCGTCAGGTCAGTATGTCGCCCAACATCTTTCGCATGCCACCGTGGTAACGGTCCCAGGCGTCGCCCACGGGATTTACGTCGACCCCTGCGGCGCCGCCATCATAGCGTCGTTCTTCAACAATCCGCAGCAGCCCGATACCAGCTGTGTCAACACGACACAGCCTCCGCCCTACGCGATCACCCTTCCGCCACTGTGACGCCGGCGAATCCGCCGATGGTCGCACCGCTGGTGCCCCGACGCGTCGTGCTCGGTGGCGCCATCGCCGGGGCGGCGGCGCTCGCGTTGTCGTCGTGTTCATCGAAGCCCGCGCCGGCGCCGAGTACGACGAGCAGCACCGCGGCCGGCATGGCCGCGGGGTTCGACGAGCTTGACGCCAAGATCCAGGCCGGCATGAAGCTCCACGGGATACCCGGGGTCGCGGTCGCCGTGCTCGCAGGCGGGCAGGAATACGTTAAAGGCTATGGCGTGACCAACGTCGACCACCCGTTGCCGGTCGACGGGGACACCGTCTTCCGGATCGGCTCGACCACAAAAACTTTCACCGGCACAACCCTGATGCGGCTCGTCGAGCAGGGCAAGGTGGACCTCGATGCCCCAGTGCGGCGCTATCTGCCTGACTTCGCCGTCGCCGATGTGGCCGCCAGCGCGAGCGTCACCGTGCGCCAGCTGCTCAACCACACCTCGGGCTGGCTCGGTGACGACTACCAGGACTTCGGGCGCGGCGATGACGCAGTGGCCCGTTATGTCGGCTCGATGACCCGGCTGCCACAGCTGACCCCACCGGGCACGGTGTTCGCCTACAACAACTCCGGACTGGTGGTGGCAGGGCGGATCATCGAGGTCGTCGCCGGATCCACCTATGAGCGGGCGGTGCAAGATCTGGTGCTGGACCCACTCGAGTTGGGCCACACCCGCTACTTTTCCGACGAGATCGTCGGCTTCAACGTCGCGGCTTCGCACAACGTGGTCGAGGGCAAACCCCTGGTGGACAACGCGTTCTGGGAGTTTCCGCGCAGCTGCAACCCCACGGGGGGGCTGACGTCGACCGTGCGGGATCAGCTCCGCTACGCGCGTTTTCACTTGGGCGACGGCAACGCGCCCAACGGCACCCGTCTATTGAGCCGCAACGGGATAATCGCCATGCGATCCAACCCGGGCCCGGGTGGCACGCTTCAGGTCGAGCTGTCCGGCATGGGTGTGACGTGGATGCTGCGCCCGTCGGCCGAGAACGTGGCGGTCGTGCAGCACGGCGGGACTTGGCAAGGTCAACGGTCGGGGTTTTTCATGGTGCCCGACCGCAACTTCTTCATGACCGTGCTGACAAACTCCGAAGGCGGGGCGGCGCTGCTCAACGAGTTGTTCGCCGAGGATTGGTCGCTGCGCCGCTTCGTCGAGGTCAATAACCTCCCGGCGGTGCCGCAAAACCTCGGCGCCGCCGAACTTGCACCCTTCGAAGGCCGATACGTCGCTCAGCTGATCTCCGCAACCGGTAGCCTAGAGCGCAGCGTCATTCAACTCCGCGCTGGCAACGGCCAACTGATCGGCTCCATGAGCATGGGCGACACCAGCTCCGATCCCGAGGCCGACGAAACCAGCACGCAATTCGGTCTAGCGTTTTACCGGCCCGACTACGGTCTCGACCTTGGCCCCGACGGCAAACCGACCGGCACCCGATCTAACTTCGTGCGTGGCCCAGATGGGACGATCCCATGGTTCCGCAACCACGGGCGCCTCTACGAAAGACAGTGACACGTTAGGGCTTCGCCCCAAAAATGTCTAAAGACAACGGCGGCTGACGAACCGGCGGGGTGAGCCTGTCACCGGATCATCGAACTCGGGATCATCGAACTCGAGGCTGTAAGCCAGCAGCTGCAGCGGCGCCGAGAAGTCGTCAGCAGGCACGTCGATAACGCTGGGGTACAACGGGTCTCCGTCGATGGGCAGACCGAGCGACGCCATATGAACCCGCAGCTGGTGCGTGCGGCCGGTGCGCGGCGTGAGCCGGTAGAGGCCGTCGCCGACCGCCTCGACCAACGTCTCGGCGTTGGGTTCGCCAGGCTCGGTGACCGCCTGTAAACAGCCGCAGCGCTTGATGATTCGACTGCGCACCACACGCGGCAACACCACCGACGGCGCCCCTGAAGCCCGCGCCAAATACGTCTTGCGCACCAGCCCGCGCGAGAACAGCGTTTGGTAGCGGCCACGCACCTCTCGCCGGGTCGTGAACACCAGCACACCCGCGGTCAACCGGTCCAGCCGGTGCGCCGGGCTGAGCCCCGGCAAGTCCAGCTCCCGACGCAGCCGCACCAGTGCGGTCTGGGCGACGTGGCGGCCCCGCGGCATGGTGGCGAGGAAATGCGGCTTGTCCACAACAACGATGTCGTCGTCGCGGTGCAGCACCGAAATGTCGAACGGCACGGGCACCTCGGCGGCCAGCTCGCGATAGAAGTACACGTGCGAACCCGCAGGCATCACACTTCCGGCGTCCAGCGCCACGCCGTCCGCGTCGACGACCTCGCCGGCGGTCACTTTGGCGGCCGCCGCCGGGCCGAACCGGCTGCGCAACTCCTCGAGCACCGATCCACCGCGAAGCCGCAGCCGTGCCGGCCCAAGCCCGTCGCGCACCGGAAGCGGTGGAGGCCTCAACGCTCGCTCAATGCTCGATCAATTCAGCGGCACCGGCTCGAGGATCTCCGCCCGGGCCTCCGGCGCGGCCGCCCGCAACGCGTCGGCGGACTCGTCGTCGGGCTGCTGCTGGGACCGCACTTCCGCGTCCACCCGCGCGATGTACGTGTCGACCTCACGCTGGATGTCGTCGGCATCCCAGCCCAGAATCGGCGCCACGACTTCGGCGACCTCGAGGGCGCAGTCCACACCGCGATGCGGGTATTCGATCGAGATCCGCATCCGCCGCGCCATGATGTCCTCGAGGTGCAGCGCGCCCTCGGCCGCGGTCGCGTAGACCGCCTCCACCTTCAGGTACACCGGCGCCTCGGTGATCGGGCCCAGCAACTCGGGCTTGTCCTCGGCCATCGCCAAAACTTCGCCGATCAGCGAGCCGTAGCGGTCCAGCAGGTGGCGGACGCGATACGGGTGCAGGCCGTAGTAGGCGCCGACCCGTTCGGCCTGGTTCACCAGCGCGAAGTAGCCATCGGCGCCCAGCAGCGGCACCTTCTCGGTGATCGACGGGGCAACCCGCGCAGGGACGAACTCACTGGCCGCGTCGATCGCGTCCTCACCCATCACCCGGTAGGTCGTGTACTTGCCCCCCGCGATCGCGACCAGCCCCGGCGCCGGCACGGCCACCGCGTGCTCGCGCGACAACTTGGAGGTGTCGTCGCGCTCCCCGGCCAGCAGCGGGCGAAGCCCGGCGTAGACGCCGTCGATGTCGTCGTACGTCAGCGGAGTTGCCAGCACGGTGTTGACGTGATCGAGGATGTAGTCGATGTCCACCTTGGTGGCTGCCGGGTGGGCCAGGTCGAGGTTCCACTCGGTGTCGGTGGTGCCGATGATCCAGTGCGTGCCCCACGGGATCACGAACAGCACGGACCGCTCTGTGCGCAGGATGATCGCGACCTCACTGACAATCCGGTCGCGCGGCACCACGATGTGCACACCCTTTGACGCCCGCACCCGGAACCGGCCGCGCTGCTTGGACAGCGCCTGGATCTCGTCAGTCCACACCCCGGTGGCGTTGACCACAACGTGACCGCGAACCTCCGTGACCTCGCCGTTCTCCGAATCACGCACCCTCACCCCGACCACCCGGTCGCCCTCCCGCAGTAACGAGACCACCTGGGTGGAGGACCGAACCACCGCCCCGTAGTGCGCGGCGGTGCGCGCGACCGTCATCGTGTGCCGGGCGTCATCGACAACGGTGTCGTAGTAGCGAATGCCGCCGATCAGCGAGCTGCGCTGGGCGCCGGCTGGAAACCGGATCGCTTAT
>Ga0209009_1000744_pt1 | contig 10453 bp, 3 predicted proteins | sample BlaSpr_A8_OM3_M2_FD_187979 | JGI IMG/M metagenome (GOLD analysis project Ga0209009, IMG submission 187979) | Forest soil microbial communities from Thunder Bay, Ontario, Canada - Black Spruce, Ontario site 2_A8_OM3_M2 (SPAdes) (version 2) | ecosystem: Environmental > Terrestrial > Soil > Boreal... | reverse complement strand
GCCCTTAAAGCCGCAACCATCAATGGAGCTGAATTAATGGGGCGCTCCAAAGATATCGGCTCCATTGAGCCCGGAAAATACGCGGATATCGTTGCCGTGGACGGCGATCCCCTTACCGACATTACCGTCATGGAAAAAGTTATATTCGTGATGAAAGGTGGAGAGATTTACAAGGGCGTGGCGCAGTAACTTTGAACAGAGTTCAATTTTAGAAGTTAAACGATACTTGCAAATCGATTTTGCGGTTGGCCGTGGCGCCACCGGGTCCGCCACCGCCGCCGGGACCGAAGCCGGTCGATATTCCATTCGATTCTCCAAATAGTGGAGAGCCCAAATTGCCAATCGGCGTAGTGAGATTCACATTATTGAAAATATTGCGCGCGGCCACGCTAAACGTCACGTTATAGCGATGATTGGTCGCACCTGCATCGGGTCCGCCTCCGCCGCGGCCACCAAATCCTCCACCTCCTCCACCTCCGCCACCCCGACCGCCCGGGCCGCCGGGACCGCGTCCAAACGTTCCTCCCGCGCCACCAGGGCCGCCGAGAGTATTTGTGGCTTCCGTCTTTTTGCCGAATCCAAAACTCTTGCTCAATCGTAAATTCAGTGAAAAGCGCCCTGGCCCGGTCAGGTAATTCACCGGAACCCGCGGATCGCCGGGTTGTGGAACTACATCGAAAGATCCGAAGCGGTTGGTCAGCACGTTAGCGGGAACCGAATTCGGGCCGGCGAAAGACGGCCGGTCGTTAAAAATGGAATCACCGTTCAGATCCTGTCCCGTCGTAACGTTGTAGGGGGTGCCGGAGCTCGCCATCATAATGGGGCTCAATCGAAACGCATACGGCAGCCCGATCGTTCCGCCAAAAAAGAAACGATGGCGGATATCGAAAGCCGAGCGTCCGTAATCGAGGCTGATGTCATTGTTGATAGACGGAAAGCTCCCTGCTCCTGCGCCAGTATCGCTGCTGGCATAATTCAGCGTGTAATAACCGAAAAGCGAGAGCTTTGTGCCGATGCGGACACTGCTGTTCACGATTAGCTGATTTTGCTTAAACACGCCCTCGGATTGGTATTGGTATATGTTGTCCGGCGACCCCAGAGGTCGCGGCGCAGTACTCGTATCGCAGGGAAATACAGAGCATACCGGGGCATTGATATTTTCCGTGAAGAATTCGTGCACGCCCCGCGAATTCAGATAGGTTACAGCCAAGTTGGCATTCTTAGTGAGCTGCCGCTCCACGCTGATTCCCGTTTGCATGATGTACGGAGTTCTTAAATTTGGATTCGGGCTATATATAGTTGGCGCCGTTGTACCGCCGGGCAACGCGTTAGGATCGGGAATGTTATTAAGAAAGAACTCCGGATTTGTCACCAGGAATTGCTGTTGCGTCACACCATTCAGCCTTTCCTGCTGTAGCTTGAGATCGGATGTGAAGCGCTCGTAGAAAATTCCGTAGCCCGCGCGCAGCACAATTTTCGGAGCGCCTTTCTTGGCGCCTGCACCCAATCCCCACGCGAATCCAAATCGCGGCGCGAGGTCGGCATGATCTCCAATGTTATTTTGGCTTTCAAATCGCAGACCGTAGCTCAACGTCATGTTCGGCCGCAAATGAAAATCGTCCTGCACATAAAGCCCGGCATCGAAATAAGTGACCTCCGCGCTCGGGCTTCCTGCGGTGACCGAGTATTGGCTGGCTCCCCCGCCCATGGCCACAATCTGCGGAAAGGTAAGCCCGGCGGCTAATCCTTGTTGGGTGATTTGATAAGCCTGCAGTCCGGTGATAAACGGGCACGTCGCCGGCGTGGCATTGGCCGGGCAACCAGGATTCTGCCGCGAGCCAAAATTGAAGTTGCCATTGAAGTTCGCGGTCTCCACGCTCGTATCGCGGTTTACGCGCAACCGCACGCCAAATTTCAGGAAATGTTTGCCCAACGCCATGGACGTATAGTTTTGAAATTCATAGCGATCTAGCACGTCCTGCACCGTTCCCTGCGTACTCCCGCCATCTACGAACGCGGATTGCACGTTTACTGTCGGTGCGCTGCTGAGAGGCGTTTGGTTGTTCGTCTCCCGGATAAACTGAAAACGCGTCTCGTTAATTATCTTGGGACTCAAAATCTGCGTGTCGCTTACTTGCAGAGTTTGCTCGGTTTCCAGGCTGTTGTATCCCGTCGAGGGCAGATCGAACTGTCCAATGCCATTGTTGTCTAAGCGATTGTGCTCGTACTGGTAGCGCACTGTGAGCGTATTGTTTTTACTGACCTGGTAGTCGAATCGCGGGCCCAGATTCATGCGCACGCGTGGATTGGCCACCGCGTCGCTGAAATTAATAATATTAAAGTTGGGATCGAGAATTTTTGCGCTCACAATGGAGAGGTCGTTGATATTGCGACGCTCGAAATTAAAGAAAAACGAGGTTTTTTTGGTTAATGGGCCACCGATGCTTCCACTGAATTGCGTGGACTCGTAACCCGGCGGCTGCGTGCCAGGGGGAATTACTTCGAATGGGTTGCGCGAATTGAAGCCCGCGGTGTTTCCGGTCAGAAATAACTGTCCATGAAATTTATCAGTACCTGGTTTGGTGAAAATCTCGATTCGCCCGTAGCCTAATTTGTCGTATTCGGCGGAAAACGGATTCTGGTTAATTCGAATCTCACGAATCGAAGCCTTAGGTGGGAGTTGGCCGGCCGTAAATCCATCGATATAGATTTGTCCGCCGTTAGGCCCCGCAGACGGTCCCGCCAGCGCTTGTAACTCATCCATCAATTCGTCCGGGTCGTCGGACAGTGCTTCCAGATCTTTATCTTTCAAAATAATTGCGCCGGCATTGTTTTCAGGGTTTACATCGAGTTGCGTCGGCGAGTCTTCGACATGTATCTCCAATTTTTGCTCTTGGAGCGTTAACGCAATCTTCAGGGTTTGGAGCTGTCCCGCTTTTATCGCTATATTCGCCGCCGCGAATAAGCCAAAACCTTCAGCGACGACTTTTACGGTGTACGCTCCCGGCGCTAGTCCGGTTACTTCATAAAACCCGTCCTTATTTGTAACCGAGTCAACCGAATTACCATTTGGTGCGGTCAGTAATATCGCTGCTCCGCTAACCGTAGAACCGGAAGGATCGATCACTTGACCGCGCAGTGTTCCGGTCGAGGGGACCTGTGCGCCGAGGGCAAAGTTCACACTAAGGGCCAGCACCCAAAAAAATAAAACAGCTATGCATAATCCTCGAACTTTCATTAACTCTCCGTGAATTAATTGCCGCCGGTGAGTCGGTGTATCGGCGCCGTCTAAGGTGTCCCTGCTTCTCCGCTGGGCGCTCCGCTTAGACTCCAGGGCGAGAGAATTGAAGATGCCCCGCCATTTGGCGATCCTTGCAAAATCGGCTCAACCCCGGCAAGCAGGGTGATGGCCGTCACCGTATTTTCGCCAGCTTCCGTACCCACCAGCATTACCGCGTCGCCCTTCTGTAGATCTGCGATCGTGGACGCCGGCATGCGGTTGATCATTTGCTGCAAATCCATGGCACCGCCGCCAGGCCCGCCCGCTCCAGCACCCATGCCTCGACCACGTCCGCCGAAATCTCCAGGCCCTTGTCCCGAACCCGCGGCTGGTTCCTTCGCCGCCGGCGCAGCCGTACCGGAAGTTGCGGAGCGGGCCTGGTTGGAACCCGCTTGATCCCCATTCGAGCCGCCATTCGTGCCACTCGATCCATTCAATCGTTGCGCGATACGTTGCGCCATCGGTGCAGGCAACTTGCGAAGCTGCGACTCGGACGTAATTTTCACTGCAACGTTCTTCTTCGTGGCCAGGTCATGCACGGTGATAGTTCCCTGCGCGTTGTCCAGCGACGAAACCGTTCCAGAAATATTTCGAAAACTGCCGAAGACAATTTCCTGCGCTGCCAGCTCGCTGCCATCGGCACTTTTTTCGCCGCGCGCTCGCAACTGATCGCCGGGCCGGATTTCCCCTAGCGGCGCGGGCTTGGCATCGTCGAACTTTACCGACCCCGGTGCGTAGCGCCGTAGCACAGTGTCTTTCGTCACGTGCACGGAGACCGTTTTCTTTTCTCGCAATGACGGCGTTGTAATGCTGATCAGTCCCCCGGCCGCATCCACATTATTTACCAGCCCTCCGACACCGGATTTTTGCCATTCGTCCCGCTCCTGGCTTTGTTTTTCCGCGATGTCGGACTTCTTCATCGCGATAATGGATGTAGCTGAGAACCTCTTATTGTCATCCGCCGCCTTCCCACGTACCAGAATGCGATCTCCCACTTGGAGATCGGTCAGGGCGATGATCTGCGCGTCCTTCAAATCTTTTTGACCAGGGGCGATGCGAACGATTTTTGTGGAGTCCCGAACGTCAACAATCATTTCAACGCCCGCATCGCTGGTCAGTACCAGAGTATTCCCCGAAATCGATTTAATAGTTCCCAGAGGTGCCGCTGGTTTAGACGTTGCTTGAGTGTTTTGCCCTGGCTCTTGCGCTGCGACGGCTTCCACCGCGACAAGACGATGACTCGACGCTGCCGTTAACATCAGCGCAACCACAAGACACGGACGCAGCAACTCAGCGAATTTCGCTCTTTTCAGGAAAACGTACTGTTTCGCGGCCTTCATATTCCTTTTCGACCTCAGACTTCGCACCAGGCACACCCGTATCTTTAACGGTTAGACGTGTCGCTTGAGCGAAATCGTTGCATACTCTTCCAACATCGCACAAAAACTTGTTGCGAGTGCAGGAAAATTCCTATTGTTGCCAATCCCAGGTGTTGAGTGATTTATTGCCGCAGTTTTCAGGCTAGGAACGGAGGTGCTCGCGCAAAATGAGGTGCAACGCAGTTACGCCAAAAGTTTGTGAGGCTTGGTCGACAATTCCAAAACTGTTCATCGAATCGGTTCGCCGTGCAGCGCCGATGTCGACAATCTCAATCTGCCCAAAACCTTGGACGCTTATAGGATGCTATGAGCGGGCCCCGCGCAGAGAAGCTTGCGTGGCTTGCACTTCCGAATTGCCCAACTTTATGGGGATCGTCACTTCGATGAGCGTCCCTGGCTCCGCATTTTTCAATCGTAATTCGCCGCCAAATTCTTTAGCGCGCTGGCGCATCCCGCCAAGTCCGATTCCCACGCTGCCAGGACGCAACTCCACAATATGTCCGGCGATTCCTTTTCCAAAATCGCGCACGCTCACCGCCACCTGATCCTCGTCTTTCGTCAAAGTAATGCAAGCCTTCATTGCTCCCGAATGACGAAAAACATTTGTCAGCGCTTCCTGGATGATTCGAAAAACTGCGGTCTCGACTTCCGGCGCCAGTCGCGGAAATTCCTGGGGGTGCACATCGAAAACAGTTTCAATTCCGCTGCGCTCCGTTAATCCATCCAGATACCAGCGCAGCGCCGACTGTAAACCAATCTCGTCCAGCAACGGCGGATGCAAAAGATGAGAAATGCTGCGCACTTGCTGCATCACGCGTTCCAGCAATCCGCTCGCTTGCAGCGCCGCTTGATTTTTCGCCTCTACTGACTGGTGTCCCATGTGAATTCCGTCCACCAACATTTTAGCCGCGCTAAGCTCCTGTCCCAGCCCGTCATGCAGATCGCGCGCGATGCGCCGCCGTTCTTCGTCTTGCGTACTTAACAATCGTCCGGAGAGCCCCCGCAACTCGGTGTTTAGAAGTTCCAGTTGTTGTGCGTTGCGATGCAATTCGGCGAATACGCTGACTTTCGCTCGCAGCAGCTCCGGTACAACGGGCACGGACAAATAATCTACCGCACCCCGCTGATAACCTTTTAATCTGTCGAGATCCGTTAAATGGACTGCCGAAATAAAAATTATCGCCGTTTTTTGAAACCTGGGGTGCTGCCGGATGATTTCCGCCAATTCAAATCCGTTCAGCTCCGGCATGCTTACGTCCATCAGCACTACCGCTATGTCCGTCTTCAACAGCAATTCCAGAGCTTCGCGGCCCGAGTTGGCCTTGATTAGATTTTCGCCTAGTTCGGCGAGTATGGCTTCATAGGTCAAAAGTTTGGAGGGCTGATCGTCCACCATCAAAATATTTACTTTGTCAGGTACGATCATATTTTCTCTGCCAGACTCCGGAATTTGTACGCCAACCGCATCCCCGCTCCGAAAGTTACCACTCTAATCGTTATTCGGTAGCTACAAAACAAATTTCACAATCCTACCGGTGCAGCCACATACGCAAAGCGGAAAGCAGTTGGTCAGTATTCACGGGCTTGGCCAGATATTCCGATGCGCCCGCTTCCAAACACTTCTCCCGGTCACCCTTCATGGCCTTGGCAGTGAGAGCGATGATCGGTAAGCGCCGCAGCCTGGCGTTCTGCCGGATCACCTGCATGGTTTCATACCCATCCATTTCGGGCATCATAATGTCCATCAACACTATGGCCACGTCTTTTGTGGATTCCAGCGTCTTGATCGCTTCCCGACCGGTACCCGCCGTCAACACCGTCATGCCCCGGCGTTCGAGCACGCTGCTTAGCGCGAAAATATTCCGCACGTCGTCGTCGACGACCAGCACCTTTTTACCGACCAGTGCTTCATCCGAGCGGTGCAATTTCTCCAGCATTCGCTGTTTCTCGGGTGGTAGATCGGTCACTACACGGTGCAGGAATAATGCTGTTTCGTCCAGTAGTCGTTCCGGGGATTCCACGTCCTTCACGACCACGCTGCGTGCCAGCGTGTGCAGTCGGGCGTCTTCCTCGGAAGACAAGTCTTTGCCGGTAAAAACCACTACCGGCAAATCGCTTAACGTCGGACTATTTCCGATGCGCTCCAACACATCGAATCCCGACATGTCTGGCAACCGCAAGTCCAGCACCACGCAATCAAAATTATTTTCGTTCACGCTCATCAACGCTTCCGTTCCAGTTTCGGCTACTGTCACGTCAATGTCCGTGTGCGTAAGCAATTCGCGAATACTCAATTGCTCCGCGGGATTGTCTTCCACCACCAGCAAGCGGCGCCGGCGTGGAGCAGAATACGTTTTGATTTTTTCCAACGCTGATTCCAATCCTTCAGGCGTCGTCGGCTTGGTCACAAAAGAAAACGCTCCCCGAGCCAATCCGTGATGACGATCTTCATCCATGGTCAGCATTTGCACCGGAATGTGCCGCGTGGCGGGATCCTGTTTCAAGTGATTCAGCACCGTCCAGCCCAGCATATCCGGTAGAAAAACATCCAGCGATACAGCGGTAGGATGGTATTCGCGCGCGAGCGCCAGCGCCTCGGCGCCGCGCGAGGCCACCAGCACCTTGAATCCTTTATCGCGCGATAGATCGGCCAGGACGCGCGCGTAATGCGGATCGTCCTCGACGATCAGCAGCACATTATCGCCTGGCTCGAGACTCTCACGATCATCCGGAATCGTCTCTGTCGGGTGTTCCAGCGTTGAGGCCGCGAGCTGCATGGCGGTGGTATTCGACGGCGAGGTCCGCTCTTTGATCGTGCCCAGCGTGTTCGACGGTCCAACGTAAGTCTTCGGCAAATACAGCGTAAAGGTGCTGCCTTTGCCCGGCTGGCTTCGCAGTTGAATTTCTCCTCCCAGCAAACTGGCCAGTTCTCGGCTAATGGCCAGGCCTAACCCGGTTCCGCCGTATTTACGGCTCGTTCCCGCATCGGCTTGTTGGAAGGCCTCGAAAATAATTCTCTGCTTGTCCGCTGGTATGCCGATGCCAGTGTCTGAAACTTCAAAGGCGATAACTGACGCGGCGCCATCTAAAATCGGATGATTTTCGCTCCACCCGCTTTCCACGGTGGCAACTGACAATCGCACTCCACCGTGTTCAGTGAACTTAAACGCGTTGGACAGTAAGTTTTTCAACACCTGCTGCAGTCGCTTCGAGTCCGTGACAAGGCTGCGCGTTAGATGCGGGTCGGCAGCCACTTCAAACGACAATCTACGATTCTCCGCTTCGTGTTTGAAAGGCCGCCCGATCATTTCCAGTAGGCTCGCGAAAAATACTTCTTCCGCTTCCACCGAAACCGTGCCGGATTCGATCTTCGACAGGTCCAGAATGTCGCTGATCAAGTTCAACAAGTCGGTGCCCGCGCCGTGAATGGTGCGTGCGAACTCCACTTGCTTCGGTGTCAAATTGCTGTCGGGGTTGTCGCTCAACTGCTGGCCTAGAACCAGAATGCTGTTCAGCGGCGTGCGCAGTTCGTGAGACATGTTGGCCAGGAACTCCGACTTGTACTTGGAGGTAAGAGCCAGCTCCTTGGCTTTTTCTTCCAGTGCGCGACGCGCCTGCTCGATTTCCTGGTTTTTGCGTTCTACTTCAACGTTCTGTTCCGCTAGCTGCTGAGCTTTCTGTGCCAATTGCTCATTGGTCTGCTGCAATTCCTTCTGCTGTGTTTGCAGTTCGGTTGCTAATTGCTGCGATTGTTTTAGCAAGCCTTCCGTCTGCATGGTGGCTTCAATACTGTTCAGCACGATGCCGATGCTAGCTGTGAGTTGTTCAAGGAAGGCCAGGTGCGACGCCGTAAAGGTGCTGAGCGAGGCCAATTCAATGACCGCCTTAACTCGGTCTTCGAACAAAACCGGCAGCACAATCACATTTTTGGGCACTGCTTCAAATAATCCGGATCGCACCGGCACGGCATTTCTGGGTACGTCCGAAATCAACATACGCCGCTTCTCCGAGGCGCACTGTCCAACTAACCCTTCGCCAACGCGGAGATGCTGACGGTGTCCACCTTCCCCGTCGTCCGCGAACGCAGACAGCAACACCATGCCGGCCGAATTTTCCGTCTCCATCTGGTAAATCACGCCTTGTTGCGCATTCACCAACGGAGCCAGCTCCGAAAGCATCATGCGTCCCACGGACGTCAAGTCGCGCTGCCCTTGCAACATGCCTGTAAACCGCGCCAAGTTGGTTTTGAGCCAGTCCTGCTCGGCGTTGCGGTCCGTGGTCAAGCGCAGGTTATCGATCATGGTGTTGATGTTGTCTTTCAGTTCCGCGACTTCTCCGCTCGCTTCTACCTGAATCGAACGCGTCAAGTCGCCTTTGGTCACCGCCGTCGCCACTTCGGCGATTGCGCGCACCTGGTTGGTCAAGTTGTCGGCCAGCAGGTTTACGTTGCCGGTCAAGTCTTTCCACGTTCCGGCAGCGCCCGGCACGTTAGCTTGTCCGCCAAGTCGTCCTTCCACGCCAACTTCGCGGGCTACGGTGGTCACCTGATCGGCGAACGTCGCGAGCGTATCGGTCATGTTGTTGATGGTTTCGGCCAGCGCGGCAACTTCGCCCTTCGCGTTTACGGTGAGCTTCTGCGTCAATTCTCCGTTGGCTACCGCGGTCACCACTTTCACAATACCGCGCACCTGTTCGGTCAAGTTGCTGGCCATGAAGTTAACGTTGTCGGTCAAATCCTTCCACGTACCGGCCACGCCAGGTACTTTAGCCTGGCCTCCCAGCTTCCCTTCCGTGCCCACGTCGCGGGCCACGCGCGTCACTTCGCCGGCGAACGCGTTCAGCTGGTCCACCATGGTGTTGATGGTGTTCTTCAACTCCAGAATTTCACCTTTCACGTCCACCGTGATTTTGCGTGACAAGTCTCCGCGGGCTACGGCCGTAGTGACTTCCGCGATGTTTCGCACCTGCCCGGTCAAGTTTCCGGCCATGGAGTTCACCGAATCCGTCAAATCCTTCCAGGTTCCAGCTACTCCGGGCACGTTCGCCTGTCCTCCCAAACGACCTTCGCTACCAACCTCGCGTGCCACGCGGGTGACTTCCGCGGCAAACGATCGGAGCTGCTCCACCATCGTGTTCAGCGTTTCTTTCAACTGCAAAATTTCTCCGCGCACGTCCACGGTGATCTTGCGGGAAAGGTCGCCACTCGCAATAGCCGTGGCTACTTCCGCGATGTTTCTCACCTGGCCGGTCAGGTTACTGGCCATGAAGTTAACGTTGTCGGTCAAATCTTTCCAGGTGCCGCCGACTCCCGGAACCTGCGCCTGCCCTCCCAGTTTGCCTTCTGTACCAACTTCGCGAGCCACGCGCGTTACTTCGCCCGCGAACGCGTTTAACTGGTCCACCATGGTGTTGATGGTGTTCTTCAACTCCAGAATTTCACCCTTCACGTCCACCGTGATCTTGCGTGACAAGTCTCCGCGCGCTACGGCCGTAGTGACTTCCGCGATGTTTCGCACCTGACCGGTCAAGTTTCCGGCCATGGAATTCACCGAGTCCGTCAAATCCTTCCAGGTTCCCGCAACTCCGGGCACGTTGGCCTGTCCACCCAAGCGTCCTTCGCTGCCGACCTCGCGCGCCACGCGCGTCACTTCACCCGCGAACGCGTTCAACTGGTCCACCATGGTGTTGATAGTGTCTTTCAGCAGCAAAATTTCGCCGCTGACGTTTACGGTAATCTTCTTGGAGAGGTCGCCGCTCGCAATAGCCGTGGCCACTTCCGCGATGTTTCGCACTT
>Ga0209009_1000743_pt1 | contig 10454 bp, 8 predicted proteins | sample BlaSpr_A8_OM3_M2_FD_187979 | JGI IMG/M metagenome (GOLD analysis project Ga0209009, IMG submission 187979) | Forest soil microbial communities from Thunder Bay, Ontario, Canada - Black Spruce, Ontario site 2_A8_OM3_M2 (SPAdes) (version 2) | ecosystem: Environmental > Terrestrial > Soil > Boreal... | reverse complement strand
TTTCTCGACCAGCGGATGCTTGGTGCGCAGCATGCGGTCGAGCCACCAAAGTTTGGCGACCCCGTTGCGAACTTTCGGATCGTACAGCTTCTCGGTATCCGGGTAGGCGGGAAACTCGAGATCAGGCTCGCTCGGATGAAGCAGCGAATCGACCGCGCGATCGACGCCGAGTTCCCCGAGAGCGGCGACCTCGCTTGCAGTCGGACCGAAGCCGGTACGTCGCGCCAGATGCGCGGCTTGACGCTTGCCGAACGGCCCGCGATAACGGTCGAGTGCCGTCGCGATGTCGAGTTTGCCCGGCGGACGAAACCCAACCTGAGGGTCGGTCGACGTATCGAGCGATGTTCTCATGGAATTCTCATTTGAAGCTGCGGCGCACGCTGCGCCTCTCGTAATGAACGTTAGAGCGTGCCGAGTACGTTCCGCAACTCCTCGAGAAATTCCGGTGCGGTGTTGCCCCTAGTCGGCCGCCCCGAGGCACTGACGTAGAGCTTCATCCGAGCGCGCGTCGCAGCGCAATAGAACGCTCGCCGTTCCTGCTCGTTGTAGCGCTGTTTCGCTTTTAGGTCGTAGAGTGCGTATGTGAACTTCGCGGTTCGAGCGGTGCGCGCTTCCGCGCCGACGTTCTCTTTCGGAATCATTCCGTAGCGCGGCGTGAACAAGAAGGCGTCGGGGACATAATACCGAGGAAATGCGCCGGCGCGCGCCTCGACCACGAAGACGTGATCGAACTCGCGTCCCTTCGCCGCTTCGACGTCGAGCACGTTGACGGCATCCGGGTCGCGTATCTCCAAACTGATGAGGTCGGCATCCGCCTCAGCGATGCGCTCGGCATAGCGCAGAAAATCTTCGAGACCTGCTAGCGGTTCGCGCGCGGCGAAGGTGTCGACGGCTTCGAGAAATCGCTCCAGCATGGCGCGCTCGAAACGGCCGCGTGCGTCGTCTTTCGCTCCCGCCCAAACCGTCTCCGCAAAGACGGCGCGGACGAGCGCCGGCAGCGTGAAGGTTCGTTCCCACGACTCCCACCGTGCGAGCGCGGCGCGAAAGGCTGAAATCCGCGCACGCGCGTCGTCGCTCAATTCGCCATCGACGTCGCCTCGCGTGACGTTGAGTCCGAGACGCAGATCGCGGCGCCGGTCCCAATTGATCCGTCCCTCCTCGTCGAGGCGGTCGTCGAACTTGAACAGTGCCTCTTGGGGATTCGCGGGTTCGGCACAGAGCTGCGCGATCGAAGCGTCGGAGAGCGCCAGCCATGGCGCTTCGAGGTTGCGCAGCATCCAGTCGTGCCGAAACGGATCGGTGAGCGCCCACAGCGTCGCAAGCGCATCTTGCACGATCGAGAATTCGAATAGGCTTACTTGGCCGCCGACGTCCGCCGGAACGTTGCGCGCGAACAACGCGCCGACGAAGCCGTGTAATGAGGGGAGGCTGCGACCGATGATCGCTATCCGTTGCGGCGCGACGCCTTCGCGCAGGAGTCGCGAGATCGAAGCAGCCACATAACGTCCCTCATCGTCAGGATCGACCGCGCGAAACGCTTCGATCGGGACGGCGCCTGGAGTCGATCCTGGAGCCCCGCGTTCGAGAAGACGGGCTGCGACCTCGCGGATGCCGGCTGCGCTGCGATGATCGGCAGTCAGGACGATCTTTGCCGGCGCGCTTTCGAGCAAAGCAGCGCCGCGCGCGCCTACGAACGCCAGGGTCGCTTGCCGCTCGTCACCGGCGAGGGTCACGCATTCGAGGCGCTCGCCGTACAGCGCGACGAGCAGCGCGATCTGCCCGGCGTCCAGATCTTGCGCATCGTCGACCAGAGCGAAACGATACCCGGCAAATTTCGCGGCGCCCCCAGTGCGGAGCAAACTCGTCGCCTCGTAGATCGCGTCGCAGGCCGTCATGCAGCCGCGCTCGACGAGCGATTCGACGTACGACGTGTAGAGTTTGGTCAGAATCCTTATCAGATCGATTTCGCGCTCGTACTGGCGCGCGAGTTCGGCGGGAGAGACGTTTAGCGCTGCGCGGTATTTCGGCGGCGTTTCCATCAGCAGATCGGCGCTCGCGAGGTTCGGCGGCTTCCCGTAGAATTGCAGCGCGCCGCGCAAGCTGCGACTTTCGAACTCGCTCGGTGAGATCTGTGCCGCGCGCAACCGCCTGATCAGCCGAAACGCCGCCGAGGCGAATCGTTCCGGGGCACGTAAGCCGGTGACCTCGGGGTCGATCTCGGCGCTGACGAACTCGGTCCAATCGAGCGAGAACAAGGCCGCGCCTTGCTCTTCAAAGATGCCGGCGGCGCGCACGTCGCTGATGAGCGTCACGTCACGCCCCGGTGCGAGACTGCGCACGATCTCGAGCGCGACGTCGGCGAAGGTCGCGAGCTGCAGGCCGGCCTCCGAGCCGGCGACGCTTCGCAGGCGCATCACGCCGCGCGCGCCGGCCGCCGTCAACCACGCCGGCGCTTCTCGCGCGGCTCGCGCCGCCCGCTCGAGCAACGCCGTCGACTTGCCGCTGCCGGCCGGTCCGACCATCGCAAGACTCGTCTCGAGCGGATGCTCGATGGCCTGCATCTGCTCCAGGTCGAGCCCCAGCAACGCCGTCATGACGAGAAGCGGTCTTCGCGACGCAGGGGGCGCCCGCGGCACGCGTTCCGATACGCACAGAAGACGCAGGCTTCGGGATCGTCGGTCGGCGCGAAGCGTTCCAGCGGGTCGACGGCGAGACGTTGCGCCAGTTCGATCATCTTTGCGCGGGCGCGCTCCAGCTCGTCGATTCCGATCGTGCCGGTGGTTGCGCCGGAACGGCGGGCGGCCGGCGCCGCAACCGGGACGACCTCCAACTCGATCGGCGCGACGTCACGCAAGGCGTCCTTCAGCGGGACGAGCGCCAGGCGGCTGACGCGGTCGCCCTGCGCCGTGCGCGCCCAGTAATAAAACGGAAGCTGAAAATCCACGAAAGCGGCGATGCGCTCGCGATATTCCTCGGCACTCTCTGCGATCGAGCCCGTTTTATAGTCGACGACCGTCACCGCGCCGCTCGCGTCGTCGCGATCGAGGCGATCGATGAATCCCTTGAATTTTTGACCGCCCATTTCGAGCTCGACCTTCGCCTCCGCCTCGACGACGGTGAACGGATGCGCGCGCGAACGTTCGAAGAACCAGTCGAGGTAACGGCGCGCCGTGCGGCGCGCACGACGCGTCTGCAACTCGTACTCGACGTTGGTGTCGAAGCGCCCGCGGAATCGCTCGAAGGCCGTTTGAATCCAGCCGTCGAGTTTCGCCTGCAAGACCTCCTTGGGGGCGGAGTCGGCGCGCGGAAACTCGTGGTGAAACTGTTCGAGCGCCCAATGAAACGCGCTGCCGTAGAAAGACGCCGACGATCCTTTATCTTCGACCGCCGAGCAAACGTAGCGGTAATACCATTTGCGCTCGCATTCGGCATACGCGCCGAGCGACGAGGCGCTGAAGTGCGAGTGCGGCCTCGCGACCGGCGCCCGCGCTTCGGGCGCGTGCGGCCCGAGCATCACCGCTTCCGGGCGGCTCGGCTCTTCCGGACGAGGGATGCCGTCGGCGATGCGAGCGAAGCTCGCGGCGGCGGCCCTTGCGTCCCAATCGGAGGGCGCGCTTGCATCGAACTCGCCTGCGCAGTTCTCCAGTTGCGCCAGCGCAGCGCGCTCGTCTTCGTTCGCGTTCGCATCGAGGGCGAAGGCGAGCCGAATCCCGGCAAGCAGCTCTCGCGCGTGAGAACCCTGGGCACGATAGGCGGCCGAAATCTCATCCAGAGCGGTTGTAAAGCGGCGCAGCGCGGCGAGCGAGCCACGATCGAGCGGCACTCGCTCGGCGGCGATCGCTTGGCGCAAGTCGCCGCGCTCGCCCGAAGCGGCGATGGCCGCGCGCGCTACGCCGCGCGAGACGCCGGAGTGGGAAAGGCCGATCAGGCGGCGCGCGTTCGCGTCCGAAGGGGTCGCCGCGTAGCGGAATGCGTCGCAGACGAATGCGACCACGCGCGCGGCGAGAGGGGAGGAGGACATCGAGCGCTTTCCGATTTCGTGGAGGTCGCCCGAAACCCATGGGGACTCCCCCGGGGCGCGGTCCCCGCGCGGCGAAGCCGCGTGGTGTGAGGAAGCGAATCGTCGTCGGCGTCACCGGAGCGAGCGGAAGCGCGTACGCGCTGGCGGCGCTTTCGGCGCTGCGCCGTCCCGATGTCGACGTTCACTTAGTGCTGACGCGCCAAGCGGTGCGGACGATCGAACTCGAAACGAACCGAACCGCGACCGACTTCGCGGCCTTCGCCGACGTTGTCTACGATGACAACGATCTTGGCGCGGCGATCTCTTCAGGCTCGTTCTTGCACGACGGGATGCTGGTCATCCCCTGTTCGATGAAATCTGCGGCGGCGATCGCATATTCGCTCAACGACAACCTATTGGTGCGAGCGGCCGACGTGTGCCTGAAGGAACGGCGCCGGCTCGTGCTCGTCGTTCGCGAGACGCCCCTTCACCTCGGACATCTGCGCACGCTGACGCAGCTCGCCGAGATAGGGGCCGTGATCTTGCCGCCGATGCCGGCGATGTATGCCAAACCACGCAGCGTCGAAGACATCATCGCCCACACCGTCGGGAAAGCGCTCGATCAATTCGGCATCGAGCACGAACTCTTCACCCGCTGGCGCTAGATCGAGCCTGTTTTCGGACCAGCCGTTCCGCCAACGCGACGTCGCTCGGTCGATCGACGTTAACCGCGATCTCCGGGCGCGTACAAATCGCTGCCGCGACGCGTGTCCCCAAGGCCGCGCTCGCCCGGCGCTCGAGATCGGCGATCGAGACCATTCCGAAGGGGTAGCGCAGCAGAAAGTCCCAGCCGAAAAGTGCCGCGAGGCGCACCGGATTCTTTCGCGCCGCTCCAAGCCGGTCCAAGAAGCGTTCGAGGGCGGCGAAGGCGCGCGGCCGGAGCGCGATACAGCCGCCTCCGCAAAACGTTCCGTCGCGCAGTTTCGCCCACGTGTGCGGGACCTGGGGATAGCGAGCAAGATGCGTTTGCTTTTCGACGCAGGCGTAGACGGCGTCGGCGCCGCTGCCTTCGGCGAGGTCGATGAACTCGTCGACGGCTTCGACCGTGAGCACCGGAAGATCGGCTGCCGCTACGAGCACCAAACGGTCGGGATCGAGTCCGGCGAGCCCCGAGCGCATGCTGTCGACGATGCTCGGTCCGTCGGCGCGAATCTCGTCGGCCATCGCGAGCGCGGGTAACGAATGCGCGGCGGCGGGCGCGACGGCGATAAGACGCCGGACGCGCGCGGCGCGGACCAGCGGCCACATCGTACGCTCGACCAGCGTACGACCGCCGATCGGCAGAAACGCTTTGTTCGGCGCGTTCGCGATGCCGGCGACGAGCTTGTCCGGAGGTCCGCCCGCGAGGACGACTGCTACCTCCATGCACGATCCTCATGAAACGGAGCGACGAAGACATCTTCGACGGCGTCGCGATCGATGCGGGACGCGCCCGCCTGCGCGGCGCTTTCGACTTCGAACAGCGCGAAAAGACACGAGCCCGATCCCGAAAGCAGCGACGCGCCACAGGCGGCGCGCAACGCGGCGTCGGCCCGCGCGACCGCCGGATATGCGGCTAGGATCGGCGCGTGAAAATCGTTGACGAGTTCGGCGCTAAGGGCCGCCAAGTCTGCGCGCTGTAAAGCGTCGGCCGCGCGCAGCGAAGCGCTTTCGGCGCGCGGACGCGACGGCGCGGGCTCGCGCGTGCGTACGTCGTCGAGCAGATGATATGCCTCGGACGTTCCGACCGAGACCGGCGGCCGCAGCACGACCGCCCACCATCGCGGAATTTTGCCGAGCGCGGTGACGCGCTCGCCGCAGCCCTCCACGAGCGCCGCCGTTCCCGCCATGAAAAACGGGATGTCCGAACCGAGCGCGCCGGCCGCGGCGACCCAATCCGCACAGGCGGCGGCGCCGAGCCGCCCATCCATCGCCGCCTTCAGGATCGCGGCCGCGTCGCTGGAACCACCGCCGAGGCCTCCGCCGACCGGGATCTGCTTGTCCAAAAGTACGCGCATCGGCGTCGCGACGCGAGCGGCTTTGAGCGCTCGAACGACGAGGTTGTCGTCGCCGGCGTCGTCTCCCGAGAGTTGATCGCGCGCCGAAGGACCTGTTTTGAGGCTGAAACTGCCCGCCGCGCCGGGCTCCGCCGGGTCCAGTTCCATCCGGTCGTAGAGCCCGAGCGGAACCATGACGCTGCGCAGCGTGTGATAGCCGTCCGCGCGCCGAGAGAGGATTTCGAGCGTGAGATTGAGCTTCGCGGGGGCCGCCAGGGCAAGCATCGAGCGTTGCTTCGGCATGGACGGCGACCTGCGCTGCGAAGGAGGCAGGCCCGATGACTCCCAGCTTTGATGCGCAGCGCAACGAGTTTTGCGCCTACGTGCTCTCCGAGGACGAGACGCCTTTCGGACTGACGCTGGGCAATTTCAAGACGTTCGCTTCGTCGACTCCGAAGGGCGGCATACGCGGGCTGTGGGATGCGAACACCGACCAAATCATCTTCGGGACGCATCAGATCGCGTATCGCCTGCGCGATCGGGGACGCACGCTTTTCGCTCGAGAAGTGCGCCGAGAGCTCACCTTCCTTCCGTACGCGCAGATCTCGGAGTTCGCGCTCGACGAGCGCGTCCGCGTAACCGAATGTTTCTACGTCCCGCATGGAGCGAAGCACGATCGGGCCGTCGCTTTTGTGATCGACGTGACGCTTCACAACCAAGCTTCGGAGCCCGCGGAAGTGGCGGTTTTCCCTTGGGCGCTCATCGTCGGCCAGCGCTTCTACGGCGAACCCGAGAAAGAAGTGCACGCCTCCGCCGCCGGTAACTACATCCGCGTCTGGAACAAAGAGACCGGGGCGACCCGCTGGTGGGGAGGCTCGCGCGAGCCGCACGCGGTCGTCGTCGGCCTGCGCGAACAAGTTCTGGTGCAGGCGATGTCGCGCGGCGCGCTGCGTGAGGGAGATCATCTCGACGAGGTGACGCCGGCGCTCGCCGAGTACGTCGCCGGCCGCATCTTCGGGGCGCTCGAGTTTCGCTTGACGGTCGCGGCCGGCGCGCGCGAAGCATTGCGCGTCGCGGTCGTCCACGACCACCGGGGCGACGCGGAGGCGCGCGCGACCTTCGATCAGCTGCTGGGCGACGACCGCGCGCTGCACGAGACGCAGCGCTACTTCGGAACGGCCCTCGCCGACGCGCGCTTCCTGGTTCCGTCGCCGGTCATTTCGCGCGGCGTTGCTTGGGCGAAGTGCAACATGCTCCGGATCATCAAGGATTATCCGCAAGGCTGGGGTTCGACCAACTCGCCACCGTCCGACATCCTGGTTTCGCGCGACACTTCGTGGTTCGTGCACGGTTTCGACTATTTCTTGCCCCAGTTCAGCCGCGACGCAATCGAAGTCTTCAATCGATTCGTCGAACCGAACGGGCAGGTCGTCGAATACGTCCGAGGCGTCAGCGGCTTCTCGACGTCGTACGACCTCAACATCAACGACGACACGCCGTTGCACCTGATCGCGATTCTCCATCACTACAACGCGACGCTCGACCACGCTTGGATTACCAATCTGCATCCGCTGGTCGTGAAAATCGCCGACTTCCTGCTCTCGCAGCGCGATGCAAACGGTCTCATCTATTGCAGTGCGAAGGGCGTCGACATGTACGGGATCACGTCCTGGCGCAACATCATCCCGCACTATACGCTCGACGGCGCCGTCACGGAAATCAACGCGGAGGCGGTGTTCGCGCTCGAGGCCGCCGCGATGCTTTGCGCCGTCGCCGGCGACGGCGAGCACTGGGAGACGTACTCGCGCGAGTCGGCGACGATGCGCGCGCAGATGCTCACGCACCTGTTCAATTCCGACACCGGCGCGTTCGTCCTCAACTACGACAAGGACGGCAACTATCAGGACAACTTTACGGCCGACGAAGTCTTCCCGGTTCTCTTCAACATCGCGGACGCGCCCGAGCGCCGCAAGATATTGGAACGGCTCTCGGAGAGCGATTTCGTAACGCCGGTCGGGTTGCGCACGATTTCGATCGCGGACTCGTGGTATTTTCCGTCGCACGGTTTCGGCTTGCTCGGCGGCGTCTGGCCCGACTTGACCTTGTGGTTCGCGGTGGCGCTGGCTCGCAGCGGCTATCCGGAACGCGCGGTCGGTTGGCTCGAAGCGATCTACGCGTCGATGGAGGGCGGCGTCTCGCGAAACACGGTGCCGGGCCAGTTCGCGGAATGGTTCGACGGCGGTTCGCTGACCAATCGCGGGATGTACATGTCGCCTTGGACGAGTGCGAAATACTTGTGGGCGGTCGCCGAGACGGTGTGCGGGCTCAACGGCTATCGAACGAGCGGCCGGCCGCACCTCTCCCCGCTGATCCCGCCGGATTGGAATTGGGTCGCCGCCGTCCGCGTGCGCTTGGGAGCGGGGCGCTGCACCTACGTGATCGACGCGAAGCGGCGACTCATCTTCGGCGACATGCGTGAAGCGTCGGCGGAGGAGCCATATCGCTGCATCTACGCCGGGCGCGACGTCAGCGACGAAGTGACGACTTCGCCGTTCGAGGTCGGGGCCGTCGGCTTCGAAGACGACGGCGGTGCGGTGCGTGTCTTCGTCTGCAATCCTTCGGATCTCGCGCGCGAGGTGAGCCTCGAGTTTCGCGGCCGAACCACGCGGCGCGCGCTGATGCCCGGCGAACTTCTCGAGGTCACCATGCTCGGCCGGCCGGCGGATCGCGAGGCTTTCCCATCGACCTCGGACATGCGTGGCCTCGCCGCGGCGCAAGTCGCAACCTGATGGGCCGCGCCGCGCTGTCGCAACTGTTGATCATCGGCGGCCTGCTTCTGTTGGTCGCCATCGGCTTCGGGATCGGGATGGGGAATCGCGTTCTCAGTCAGGTGGCAGGCCGCGACCCCGTCGTGCCGACGCCGGTCCCAATCCCCACCCCGACGGCAGGCGACCCCTCCGTCGGGAGAACTTGGAAGAAGACGTCGGCGATAGCCGTCGCGACCGATCCTGCGTTCCCCGATCCGCGCGTCACACCGGAACCTGAGGCCGCGCCGACTCCGAAGCAGACATCGACTCCGAAGCCGACGCCGAGTCCGGCCGTCAAGAAGCAGCCTGAGCACCGCGCATACACCTCGCCGCCGATGCCGTTGCCGCTCGTCTCGCATACGCCCGAAGGCGCCCAAGCCGACCCGGAGCCGACCCGTCTCCCCGGCCCGCAGCCTATCAGCCGCCTTCAGATCTCCGCGCCGGTCAAGACGCCCGCCCCTTCGAGGGCGCCGCCGCGCGCTCCAACGCTTCCCCCGGTTCCGGTACCCTCGCTAAACCCCTAACAGCTCCAAGGCCTGGCGCGCTCGCAACCGCACGACTGTCTCTACCGTTCTCATTGAATTAGGCTGTTACGATAGAGACACTTAGGGGAGGCGGAGATGGACGGCGCAAGACAGTCGGGCGGGTCGAAGACCGGAACGGTCAAGGTGAAGCGCGGCCTCGCCCAGATGCTCAAGGGCGGCGTCATCATGGACGTCGTCACGCCGGAACAGGCGACGATCGCGCAGGAGGCCGGCGCGGTTGCGGTGATGGCACTCGAGCGCATCCCGGCCGACATCCGCTCGATGGGCGGCGTCGCTCGCATGAGCGATCTGTCTCTGGTGCAGCGCATCATGGATGCGGTCACGATTCCGGTCATGGCCAAGGTGCGCATCGGTCACTTCGCGGAGGCGCAGTGTCTCGAGGCGCTCGGCGTCGACTTCATCGACGAATCCGAAGTGCTGACGCCGGCAGACGACAAGTATCACGTTTCCAAGCACGCGTTTTCGGTGCCCTTCGTGTGCGGCGCGCGCGATCTGGGCGAAGCGTTGCGGCGGGTCGCCGAAGGCGCTGCGATGATCCGCAGCAAGGGCGAAGCCGGCAGCGGAAACATCGTCGAGGCGGTGCGGCACATGCGCGCGATCCGCGACGCGATCGCCGAACTCTCGGTCGCCCCGGAGGAAGAACTCGTCGCGCGGGCGCGCGATCTCGGCGCACCGCTCGAACTCGTCAGGGAAGTCGCGAAAGCGAAACGGCTGCCGGTCGTCCTGTTTTGCGCCGGCGGCGTCTCGACGCCGGCCGACGCGGCGCTCATGATGCAACTCGGGGCCGAAGGGATATTCGTCGGCAGCGGGATCTTCAAGGCGGCCGCCGTCGTCGAAAACGGTTTGCCGGCGTACGACGAAAACGGATTCCCGAAAATCGACGGATCGATCGCGCTGCGCTACGCCAAGGCGATCGTCGCCGCTACGACACATTTCGGCGATGCGCAGGCCGTCGTCGCGGCGTCGAAGTCGCTCGGTGGGGCGCGTCCGATGCACGGGCTCGACGTTCGTCAACTCCCCGAAAGTCAATTGCTCGCTTCGCGCGGGAATTAAAGTCCACTAGTGG
>Ga0209009_1000742_pt1 | contig 10485 bp, 8 predicted proteins | sample BlaSpr_A8_OM3_M2_FD_187979 | JGI IMG/M metagenome (GOLD analysis project Ga0209009, IMG submission 187979) | Forest soil microbial communities from Thunder Bay, Ontario, Canada - Black Spruce, Ontario site 2_A8_OM3_M2 (SPAdes) (version 2) | ecosystem: Environmental > Terrestrial > Soil > Boreal... | reverse complement strand
GGACCTCCCGCGGCTGAAGCTATTTCAGGAAAAACTGATGCAACTCCATCACCCTGCACTCCCGGTGTCAATCCAAGGGAATCAGGGACTCTGCGGCAGAGTCAGGCGGGGTGCCACTGCTTGGGTCTGGGCCGGCTTCCTTCGCGAGGTCTTAGCTAAGCGACACAATCTAGGATTGTTATAGGCGTTCTATTCTGCGTTGCCCCGCTCCGTCATTCCCGCCCGGCCTCCGCCTTCCGACATTCTCTCTAGTCATCCGGCCTGCGGACCGCGATTCAGTACCAAGAGGAAGAAGCGGCCGGCGGCCATCGTGCGTCAGGTGATTCAGGCTGATCGACTGAGAAGTACGTGATTTCCAGACTGACGCCATCTCTCTTTTTCGCCATGGCGGCCGTGTTTGTGCTCGCGCAGGCGGCGCCGTCGCGGAGCCCCGCGCCACCTCCACGTGCTTCGCCGACTCCCGCGGTTTCGCCGGAGCCGGCGCGGTCACCCAGCCCGATTCCCACTCCCCCGGTCGTCGTCCCCGCGACGAGCTGGTACTTCGCCGTCTCGGGAGACTCGCGCGACTGCGGCGACCTGATCATGCCCAAGATCGCTCGGTCGATCGAGTCGCTTGGTCCGACAACTCCGGTTCCTTTCTACTGGCACCTCGGGGATTTCCGCAAAGGCTTGGACCAGCACGGAGGCCAGAACGCGGACCGAGACTTCGTTCTCTTGAGGGGCAGCTCTGACGACTACCACAGGCACGCCTGGGACGACTTCGTGTTGAACCAGGTCACCCCGCTCGAGAAGGCGGGTATCACGGTCTTCCTCGGAATCGGCAACCACGAGCTGGTCTCCCCCTGGTGGGGCCACGAAGAGTTCGTCGCGAAGTTCGGCAAGTGGTTGGACCAGGAGCCGATTCGAACCCAGCGGATCTCGGACCGCTCCCGCAACCTCCTCCGCGACGAGCACCACATCGACTACCACTTCGTCATGAACGGCGTGGACTTCATCTATCTCGACAACTCGGATACGTACGCCTTCACGCCCGAGTCTCTCCGCCACCCGGCCTTCACCCCCGACCAGATTGGCTGGCTCGCCGGAGTCCTCGAGGGCGACGCGGGGGATCCGGCGATCCGCGCGATCGTCGTCGCGATGCACGCGGCGCTGCCAGGAAGCAGCGGTTCGGCCCACGCGATGGACGACACCTGCCACGGCCGCCGCTCGGGGCGGACGGTCTACGACATGCTTCAGAAGGCTCAAGGGCTCGGCGGGCCGCCGGAGAGGCGCAAGCGCGTGTACGTGCTGGCGAGTCACTCGCACACCTACCTCGAGAACATCTTCGAGAAGGGGCATCCCGGCAAGGTCCTGCCCGGCTGGATCATCGGGACCGCCGGCGCGGCTCAGCACACGGACGCGATCCGCTACGGCTACCTCCTCTTCGAGGCGCACCCCGACGGGACGCTCAAGGGAACCTTCCAGGAAATCACCCGCGATAGCCCGCCTGTCGCCGCGACCGACGCCCAGCGGCAGCTCACCGATTTCTGCTACACGCAGAACCTCGAGCCGTCCCCCCACATGCGCGTCGTCAACTGCCGCTAGCCCGAGGGGCGCTAACGGCCTGGTCCGGAGCGCCCGTCAGGCCCGCCGTCGTGCCTTGACCCCATAAGAGCCCTCGATCAGATGTACGCGGTGGACAGGTCGCGCTTCCTCCGGCGCCTCGGACGGATCACCGAGGCAACCCGCGAAGTCCTCCTCGCCCTCCTCGTTGAGCCCTTCGCGCCTTAGCTCCCGCTCTCGAACTGGCGCAGGGGATGCGATGCACACGGGGGTGAGGGCGGCCCCCGCGCGGGCATCAGCGGCACACCTTTCCGCTCCAGTGCGCGACGAGCTGTCCCTGGTAGTAGGACTCCCGGGCGGTACTCCGAGCCACCGCGAAGCCTCGGGCAGCGAATAGCCCCTGCGGATCAGAGCAAGAAGGCTCCGCTCCCGCTTCGGAAGGAGCGCCGCCAACCGGTCCAGCAGCTCATTCGACTCGAGAGGCCCCTCCGGCTGCCACGCCGCAGGTTCGGGCACCGTCTCCAGAGGCCGTCCCTCCCGTACCCGATGCGAGTAGTCCCGCCGCCGGAACCGAAGGATGTAGTTGTGAACCACCGCCTTGAGCCAAGGTGTGGCAATCACCGCGATCGATGCCTTCCCTGAAGCACTGAAGCAGACTGGCTAAATGACACAGTCTCAGAGGGTTGCAGGGCTAAGCGCGAAGACCCTCAGCCCTTGGGTCCGCGGCCTAACCGCTCCCACTTGCCCGCAAATTATCACCCGAGGAAGGCATCCCTCTGTCTTACGAACGCCTCAAAGCGCCAAGACCCCACCTCGCACCAGTTATCCGTGTGGACCTACAGCGCCCGGTCTCCACGTTTCAAGCACCGGCTTCCGAATGTTTCTCTAGTCATCCAGCTTGCGGAGCGCGATTTAGCGTTAGGAGGAAGGGCCGCACGGTCAAGGTCTGGGTAATCCGTCAACCGCTGGAAGACGCCAGTGGCCAGTGTGCGTCAGGTGATTTAGCCTGATGGAAGCAAAATTCGCTCGCGACCCAAAGTACCCTTGCACAAGACTGACGCCCTCCACGTCTTTCCGGCGCTGGCGCCTCCTTGCGCCTGCGCTCGCTGCGATGTTCGCGGCTTCGGCGCCCGCCTTGGCCCAGGCAGCGGTAGCCGAAACCGGCAGCAGGTCGGCCCCTGTGGGGCCGTGTGGTCATAATCCCTGCCCCACGCTAACACCCGCCTGGACCTTGGATTGCAACAGAATCAAGGGTCTCCTCGTCGTTGACGGCGACAAACCAAACCCCCGTTTTCTAAAGCAGCTCTCATATTTAGCCGCTACCAGTGCGAGCGGCGATGCGAAGGGTATCCTCAACTGCGCCGCCGCGTGCCTCAGGGATAAGATTGAAGAGATCATCTATGCGAGTGGAACGCCCGGCACTGGAACGCCTACACCGACGCCTACGCCCGCCCTGCCCGGTGCCCGTCAGCCACTCGATGTGTACATGGCCATGCTGGACGCCGTTAATGACGAACTTCACCCCCCGTTCTTCCGGAGGGCAGGTAACGCCGTCCGAGGATTCTTGACTGGCAATCCGTATGACTTCGATCTGGTCGCAGCGCAGGCTGATTCGAAAGTCTGCAGCTCACCACTTCCGGCACTCTATACAGGTTCGCCTACCTCGCCGAATAACGGATACCTACGGCAGCTACGCGAAATCCTCGGCCCACTAAGCCAAAAGGAGCAACGGGCTGCCCTGCTTTGCGCACGCGACAGCGTTGATCAGGCTGTCCGGGAGCTGATGAAGACTCCGACGCCTACGCCGACGGCAGCACATGAACAGCCAAAGAACGGAGGAGCAGCGCAGAAGGAGCCAGGATCATCTGCAAATGACCAGCCGAACGTCCCACCGCCACCGGCGCCAGCGCCCAAGGGACAACGGAAGGGTGCCCCTGCCCAAGACAGAGCACCTGTACAACCGCAGATCGGAGAGGGTACCCAAAGAAGTGTGGACTCACCAGTGGATGGCCAGCCTGGTGGCGCTCCAACGGCAAAGCCGTCGCCAGGCAAAGGTAGTAGCGGGAACGGCTCAAGCGTGCAGGACGCTCTGGACTTCTATACAGACTTGCGCGCTCACCTGGACGTGGATATCAACAACCTTGACCCGCGTGCGCTGAAGATAGACATGTATGCTGGAACCCAGTTCTCGAACCTTTATAAAGCCAAAGACTCTGATCCCTACTTTTCGAAGTCGAAGCCGCTTCTTGTTGTTGAAATTGCCCAGACCCTAACAAGCCGGCTGGATCTAGCGACATATGGGCTGCTCACTTTCCAGTCCAGTTCGCAGGCGACCGGGGCCAATACGACCGAGGTTCTCACGGCGACGGCGGGTTTTGGAGCCGAAGGAGGTCTCGTTTACTGGCCGGCAGGCGCTGACAACAGTCGGGTCGTCATGGGTGTCATTGCGGGAATCGGGACACTCGCCTTTAGAGACCCGGAATGCTCAGGATCGTCGCCACTCGCGAAATGCAGTGACGGGAAGGACACGAGCACCACCACAGACTTCTTTCACAGGACGACGCGTGTCGGCCTTATCTTCCGCCAGAATACGGGCCTCTGGGAGGGATCCTTCTCGGAATTCGGGTACTACCGCGATCCAAGGTTCCCTAGCAGCAACAGGTTTCTCGGTAAGGTCCGCGTGGTGTTGTCACCTCGCTTAGCGAACGAGAAGGCGAGTGGCCTGGGAGCGTATGTTGAGGGTGTCGTCAACGAGGGGAAAGGAAAGGACGAGGCCCGTGTAACCATCGGGGTTCGGCTCGACCTGCTTTCTGTACTCCGAGGGATCGTGGGAGCGCCAAGCTCGGGTTCGCCTACAACCAGCGGGAAGCCGAAGGCCGAGTAGAATGCGTGGCAGGAATGCGGGTGCCGGCAAGAGGAAAAGGCTGAGGTCCAACGTACCCGCTGAATGCGGGTAGCCGCGATCGTCAGACTCTGACGTCAGATGGTGTGAGAGTGGCAATTCGGCGGCGCGGGAAGGTTTGCCGACGAGGTTGCTCCGTAAAGTAGGAAACGCCTATAGTTCCGCAACGAAGGAGGCATGTTCTTGGGCGGTACGCTTCTCTTCGAGTCGCTCTGGCTATGTGGCTGGCCGGCCCGCTGGGCATGGGGGTACCTGACCACGGCGCCCGCAGGACCCGCTCAGCCGAGTAACACATGGATACACGACTGATTCCGTTAACGTATACTGCCGGGTGGTTCTATAGACGGGGTGGAACTGAGGATGATGTACGGCTGGCTCGATCGCGTGGCGAACGTCGGCGAAGTTGTGTTGGCCCATCCGTACGGGGTTCGTGCTTTCGCGGCGCCGGAAGTCAAGACGGATGGGATCGCCGCTCGGGAGCGAGGAGAAATTCGCGTTTGGGCGCTTCGAGGAAGCCGCGGAGGTCGAGGCGCGGTTATGGGCCTATCCGACGCGCGCGTGGTTGCGGCTATAGCCGGCGCAATGAATATCGCCGTGGAGGATCTTGCGCGGTCGCGGGCGGGGCATCGGTCGGCTGGAGCAGCAAATCGCGAAAGGTCTCCGTCGCGTGTACGATTATCGCTGCACTCTGGACACCGGAGGAAATAATACATGGGTTCAGGACTGACTCCAGAATCCCACATAGTGGTACATTCGCCCAAACACCATTTTCCAAGGCTGACCCTGGCCAGTTCTCATTTTGCCAGCGATGTCTTCGGATGGTTGCGAAAGCGTGAGGTGGAGATATGAGAAAGCGCGTTGTGGCTTTATTAGGCCTCTGTCTGAACTTCCTCTACGTATTTAGCTGCAGTTACGATGCCACGCCGGCCCAGGGTAGTTCACACCTGTCCTCAACGTCATCGGCAAGGCCCGCCGTTCCTCTTTCGCTGATTGGTAGAACCAGAGATGCTAACGGTTTTCTCCTAAACCCCGACTGGACCTTCCATGTGCAGTCCGGTCGCTTACCTGATCCAGTTTCGCTGTGCGGCGGCAGATTGTCCGATCCCAACTGCAGTGCGGCGACTTCCACCGACCTAGGCCGTCAAGTGCTGGTTATCTGCGCGCCGGCGTCCGGCACCTCACTGAACGGCCACGTTAACTACGAGATCGCGACTTTTACCGGCCGCATTCGGTGGCTCGGCGCGGAGCCTTCCTTTCTCGACGGCGATTACAACTTCTCCTTGCGAACGCCGGGTCTTGCTGGGCTAACAACCGGTAACGCCAACGGTGAAATGGACCTCGAATTCGCTGAAGCTGAGACAATCCGTCACTTCGGGTCGGAGTGGTGGCGAAGCCTGAGAAGTGCCGTCCGGCAGGTGGATACTTCCCGTGCAAGGGACATGATCGACGGAAGGTTCGCGGTGGTAACCGGGCTCTTGGGGTTGGACTGCGTTCACAACTGCCACGCCGAGTTACATCCGGTCTACGCGTTCGCAATGCGTACAGACCTCGGGGCCCCAAGCGCGAATGATGACTCTTGGGTGCTGTTCGCCCGTAATGTCGGAAACGAGGGATTTTGCAGTAGAGCCAAACACCAGCTTCCGGCTGGAGTAGATCGCCTCAACGTGCAGTTACCCTGGTTTCCGGGCGCAGATGCCGTCCATCTATTAGAAGCGACGGAGTTTCACGCCGATAACCAAGCCGATGCAGTGCGGGTTGTTTACGAGCGCGGGAAGTCGGTCTCGGTGCAGTTTGATTTCGCGCCGCGGGACCTTGATACAGTCATAAGCGGGCAGCTCCATCTTGCGTGGGCGGCAGCGGATGGCCAGCAAACGGCGGACATAGCGCAGGCCGGGAAGCTGCGTACGACGGCTCGACCGACAGCTAACGCCCCGGAGGCTCTAGTCCCTCAGGGTCGCCGGTCCGAAATCGCCGGTCTTCCGGCAAAACTCGACGAAGGGGCCGAGTTACAGCTCCTATTGCCGCCTGATCAGCTCGCCGTTTTCGAGATGCGGATGGCCGCTCAGGCGCCAGAGGCGGCACGACGGCGAGACTACCGTCTATCGGTGCCGAGCGCCCTGCAAGTAACAGGAGTCCCGACGCCAATAAAGGTAGAATCAGTGCCTCGCGCGGTCAGCGATCCGTCGAAAGAGCAGTTTGACGCCATATTCTCTAGAGAGCTAAATTTAGCCCGCGCCCGGCTTACACCCTCCGTACCCCTACTGCCGGCGCCCTTGCCAAAGTGAGGTAGCATGATCAGAGCATTCCTTCTTCGGAAGGTGTTCGGCCTTGCGAGCGCGTTCGCACCGGTTTTACTACTAGCACAGGTCGACGTGCCCGAGAGCCACCTGCCGCGCGACGTCACGGTGCATTTCGAAGGCGGGAGTGCCGCGGCGGAGTACGCCCACGTCGTAGTTGCGCTGACCGACGCAGGCCTGCTGGAATATGAGCCGTATGTAGATCGGGCGGGCCAGACTCCGGCCGCGATTCTCGCTAAGAGCCACAGGTTAATAGAGAGCGTTGTGCCTCCTGAACTGGATCGCCTACTGTGTCGCCTAAACCGCCACATATGCACACTTACGACGTTGAAATCCGGATCAGGCGCAACGGCCTGGCGAAATCTAGCGGCTCCCCAAGGCCAACCCGTTGCTGTCTCGTGCGACGCCGGCATTGAGCTGCGGCCATCGTATGAGATCTGCATTCCGCGCCTGACGCTTCTTCGGTATCCCGCTAAGCAACAACGTCCATTCAACCCTGACATTGAGGACCTTGCTACCATAGTCGTGCAGAACACACGAGGCTGCGAACGGTTTGACGCGGCATGTGAGGCTGTAATCCGAAAGCTCAATCCCGGCTTACGGGGCGATCTGCGGCGGCCGCTCAACGTTGCCTCCTCCACTATTACGGTTCCAGTAGGAGGCTATGCGCTAAGGTTGCCTATAGCCTCTGAGGAGCAATTCCACCGGCTAGTGTCGGTGCTTGACACGACCGTGGTTGCGGCTGGCGACACAACACACGGGATTAGCAACAAGCACGTCTACTATACCGTCCCAGCGCGCGCTGTCTCCGAATCCGCCGCCGTGGAAGACGGTGAGGCAGCAACACCAGCGGCAGAGCCCGCTGATCCTCTCTCAGTGATGCATTATCCTGCTGACCGCATAGCGCTTGACGCTCGGTCGTGGGCGCCAGTCGTGGTCGGTGTCTGGGATCGCCACGTCGATGACCTGCACTGCGCCTTCGCCGGCCCGCCGAAAGTTGTTGTTCACGCGGATCCGCTTCCGTTCGATCCCGAGCGCGACCCTAGGAGATCGGTGCGAGGAAAGTGCGGAGATCCACGAAAGCCTGGCGATTCTCTATATGAAAAGTGGGATCACGGAACGCATGTGGCAGGGATCATCGCCGGGTCGGCAAAGGACGGCCGGCTGCCGGGGGTAAACCCTAAAGCGAGGCTTTGGCCTTATGAGGTGAACCCGAACGGGTTTGAGGCGCCTGCGGACCCGATTCTGAACGTTGAGGTAGGCGAACCTCCGCTTACGCCAAAGGTTATCAACATTAGCCAGGAATGGATCGAAAGTGGTGCGAGCCCATCACAGCTGAGGAGATTCTTGATGGGAGGTCTGTCGGTTGGCTACTCCCACGACATACTGTTCGTTGCGTCTGCAGGCAATGAGAAGCATAGAATACCAGAGGAGATGCAGTGCACGATCGTTCCGGCCTGCTGGTCGACAGATCGTGTGAACGGGTCCGGAATCATTAGTGTGGTGGCGCTGAACCACACTGGCACGGCTCGGTGGGAGTCTCCTCCCGACTGCGTGGCCCGCAACGATCCCGATGCTAGTACCTGCAAGGCCTCCAACGTCGGTCTTGGCTTCGATGTCGCGGCAGTGGGCGATGCCTTTAGTTCACTTGACGGAAACTCCTTCGGTGCGATGGAAGGCACCTCGATGGCAGCGGCCTACGTGTCTGGCTTAGCCTCGCTGATATACTCAAAGGCGGCTGGGAAATTCGGCCTGACTCCCGGAACGGTCAAGAATCGCATTCTTTATACTGCTGACTTTCTCCCCGAGCTTGACGCCCTAGTGCATTACGGTCGAATAAACTTTACGCGTGCCCTCCAGTTTGATGTTGACTCCTTGACTACCGACATCGCCGTGCCACCAACCGTTGACGCCTTTGTGAAGGACGAGAGCTTCAGAGTTTTCTCGGGGTTGTGTGATTGCGGAGAGCCGATACTGCCGGGTACCATGCTTCAAATGAGCCAGATCCGTAGAATATCTGCTGACCGCGAGGCTGATATAGCTGCTGACCACAAGGCTGATACGGTCCGCTACTGGGTAGTGGTCGAGAAGGCGGGCCGGCTCTCTAAATACAGCGATGTCCGTTTCGACTCCGACGCGGTTATTCGATATAAGGTTAAATCCCGCGAGGTGGCTGTCCCACTTTCGAACGTGCTGGACTACGTATGCGCACTGACTGCAGAGTGAGTGTAATCATCCCGATCATCGCCCTGTCGGTGGTGCCGGGGCTGGCTTGGGGTCAGGAATATAGGGAGGCTTTCGCACTGCCGGGTGCTCCCTTGACGGTGGGATTCGCAGTAACGGAGGCGAGCGGCGTTCTGTGGCGTCACCGGTTTGCGGCTCCAAGCAGCCTCTACATTCGACTGACCATTCGTGAGCTCGTGCCGCCGAGCGATCCGACGGCTGAGTACACGCTAAACTTTCGGGGGTCTGATGAGCGGCTTCGCGAGTCGCACCACGCAAGCGAGTTGCGCCGCGTGAAGCGGCTCGACACTATCATCTTCTCGGACCAGGTCTTGGTGGAGCTAGCGTGGATACGGGGCTCCCCCAGTGGACTGCATTTCATAGTCGATCGCCCTCTTGCGCAGCGCGACGTCATTGGACGTGTTATCTCGGAAAGCTCGCTACCGTCTTGGAAAGCGCCTACGAATCCAGCTGTGAAGCTTCTAAAGATGGAGCCTTTCTTCGAGTCTGTGGCGAAGCTCCTGATGGGTGACGGCTACACGTGTTCTGGCTTTCTCGTCAGCCCTGACAGTCTTCTGACGAACTATCATTGTCTTGCCCACTCGTCGGTATTCGCGAAGACCGGAGACGAGCAGCTCCCCTTGTGCTCCGATATCATAGTTGAGTTCGACTTCGATGGGCCGAGGGGGCGGCAAGCCCGGGCCGCCTGTTTGAATGTGCCTCGATCAAGCCCTCTGGACGACTACGCGCTGCTGAAGTTAGAATCTGTGCCGAGAACTTCGCGGGGTGAGGGGAGGCGGTACCTTCACCTTGCGGCGCGAGATGTCGCGGAGAGTGATTCACTCGTTGTTCTTCATCATCCGCTTGGCTTTCCGCTGCAGGTGTCGTTCGACTGCGGGATGCATCTTCGGAAGGACAGAGCAGAGGCATCGGAGTTGGAACACACCTGTTCTACTGCAGGTGGAAGCTCGGGGGCACCTATGTTAAGCAGGAAAGGCGAGCTGCTTGCGATGCATCACGGGGGTGCTTATCCGCGGGATATGACGCCCGACGAGATTGACTCTGCGATGGCTCGGGGCGAGGAGTTCTTTAACAAAGCCCTGCCAGCGCGCTTTCTTCGAGAGCGCTTGCGGGATCTAATACTTGGGGAGTAGGCACTCGCTCAGGAAGTGGAGTGGCGTGGGTTCAGATCCATAGGAAAGGGTCGGGTTGAGTCGTGGTGCGGTGGAGGTACCGGTATGCCCGAGAGGGGCGAGAGCCCCCGACGAAAGCAGAAGCAGGGTCAACCGTGGTACGCCGGGAGGACCGGCATGACGGAGAGGGGTGAGAGTCCCCGACGAGAAAGGAGTAGCGAACCACTCGTCCCCGAGTCATGCGAACCATAGGTGAAGTCGAAGCGTTGAAAGGGGAAGCTGCGGGCCGGGTGTTCAGCGACAATTAGAACTGCGGGGTAGCGACAACTAGAAGTGCGGGGTTGGGGTCCTCATAAGTTGTTGTTCTGTAGGCTGTTGGCTCTTTTTG
>Ga0209009_1000741_pt1 | contig 10494 bp, 8 predicted proteins | sample BlaSpr_A8_OM3_M2_FD_187979 | JGI IMG/M metagenome (GOLD analysis project Ga0209009, IMG submission 187979) | Forest soil microbial communities from Thunder Bay, Ontario, Canada - Black Spruce, Ontario site 2_A8_OM3_M2 (SPAdes) (version 2) | ecosystem: Environmental > Terrestrial > Soil > Boreal... | reverse complement strand
CAACGAACGGTCCCGTCGGCGGCGTTGAGTGCTTCAATGAATGTCGATGAACTCGCCAGATAGAGCGTATGTCCGTCGGGAGAATAAGCCGGCGCGCCCAGCGATTCGCTCGCGGGCAGCGTCCAGCGCGGATGCCTCAAGTCTTGCGTCGACCAGACGGTCGCGCCGCCGCCGGCACCGGCCAATGAGGTGCCGTCGGGTGAGAAGGTGAGTTGCGAGTACCACTGTGGGCGTTGCACGTCGCCGTAATCGGACAGCGCGGGGACGTCGGGTTGTCCGGCGAGGCTATAGATGCGAATTCGCGTTCCGTCGGTGGTCGCCAGGAGTCTTAGGAATTTCGGTCCGCGGCTTAGCGCGATCGGCGAACCACCGAAGTTTCCAATCGCGAGCGTGTACGAGAAGCGGATGAAATTCGATTTTGGGGAGACGGTTGAGGCGCCGGCGTTCGTCGCCGAGCCGCCGGCGGACGGCAGGCAGAGCGCCGCAACCAGCGCCAGCGCGGCGGAACGCTTCAGCGTTGCTCCGGCGCGAGCAGCCGTTCGCGCAAACGATGCTTTTCGACTTTTCCGAGAGCGTTGCGCGGTAACGCTTCGATTACGTGAATCGTTTTGGGAATCTTGAAACTCGCGAGCCGCTCGGCGAGCGCGGCGCGCAACGACTCTGTGTCGAGCGCCGTCTCCGCCTCGACGAAGGCGACGGGAAGTTCGCCGCGGGCTGCGTCGGGGAGCCCGACGACGGCGCTCGCGCGAACGCCGGGCAATCGATCGAGTTCGTTCTCGACTTCAAGCGGATAGACGTTGAAACCGCCGGTGATGATCAGCTCCTTGAGCCGCCCGACGATCCGATAGACGTCGCGCTCGGCATCGTAGACGGCGAGATCGCCGCTCTTGAACCAACGCGTCCCATCATCGTCCGTGACGAACGCGTCGGCGCTTGCGCGCGGATTGTTCCAATACCCGCGACACACCGACGGGCCGTTGACGAGGAGCTCGCCGACCTCACCGGCGCCGAGCGGCGCCCACGTTGCGGCGTCGGCGACGCGCACGCGCATCCCCGGCATCGGTATGCCGACGCTTCCGCCGATACGGGGTCCACCGAACCGATTCCCCAGCGCGTAGCCGAATTCGGTCGCGCCGTAACGTTCGAGGATCTCCATCCCGCAGCGTCGCGCGAACGCATCGAAGACGTCGGACGCCAGTGCGGCCGAGCCCGAGACGCAGAGGCGTAAGGCGGGAGGCGGGCCGTCGAGCGCTTCGAGCAAGCGCACGTACATCGTCGGCACGCCGAAGAACATCGTGACGTCGTCGCGGCGCAACGCCTCGAGCGTGCGCTGGGCATCGAAGCGTTCGTCGAAAACGAAGCGGCCGCCGGCCGTCAGCGAACCGCTGAATCCCGCGCCTAGCCCGTGGATGTGGAAGAGTGGGAGCGCGACGTACAGCGTGTCGCGCGCGGTCCAACGCCACGCCACGACGACTTGCATTGCGATCGCGGCGAGGTTGCCGTGCGTGATAATCGCGCCCTTGCTTCGACCGGTCGTACCGCTGGTATAAATGATGAGCGCGTCGTCGTCGACGCTGGGCGCTCGGGCGGGCAGTACGTCGATTGCAGCGCCGTCCTTCGCACGCGTTTCGACGGCGTCTGCGTCGAGGATGTCGTACCCGCCGAGGGCCTCGATGTGCTCGCGCGTGGCGCCGCTCGTCATCACCAGCCGTGCGTCGGTGTCTCCGAGAACGTGTCCAAGTTCGGCCGCGCGATAGAGGACGTTGACGGGGACCACGATCGCGCCGAGCCGCAGCGCCGCAAGAAATGCGTAGACGAAGGCGAGCCGGTTCTCGCAGTAGAGCGCGATTCGATCGCCGGCTTGGAGACCGCGTTCGCGGAGTTGCGCCGCGACGCGCAAAGCGCCGGTTTGCAGCGCTGCGTAGGTAACGTCGTTGACTGCAAGGGCGTCGGGCCGCTCGAAGAGCGACGCATCGAAGTAATCGAGAAGCGTCATCGGCGGTCGCTTTCAACGCCCGGGCGAAGCGACCCGTTGTAAACTCCCTGGGCTTTCGGGGTACACTGCCCGCGTGGCCGGGACCGTGCTCGTACTCAACCTTCACTCGCGCAAGACCGCGCAGCTGCGCGGTCGCATCATGGCGCTGTTGCAAGAGCACGGCCTGCGCGACGTGGAGTGCCGGGCCATCGAGCGCACCTCGGAGTTGCGCGCAGCGATCCAAAGCGCCGCAGCCACGGGCGCCGACCGTATCTTGGTCGCCGGCGGCGACGGGTCGATGCTGACCGCCGCCGAGGCCCTGGCGCACCGCGAGTGCGTCCTGGGCGTCTTACCGCTGGGCACCGGTAACAGTTTTGCTCTAACCCTCGGCATCGGGGACGATCTCGAACGGGCCGTCGCCACCATCGCGCTGGGGCGCGTTGCGGCCGTCGATCTCGGGATCGTCAACGAGAATCGGTTCGTGAACTTTGCGACCGTGGGGCTCGGTGCGAAGATCGCGGTTGCGACGCCCAAGTTTCTCAAGCGGATCGCCGGCCCGCTCGCCTACGTCGTCGGTGGAGTCGTGCCGGCGCTGCGCAGCCGGCCGTTCGAAGCGACGATTCGGCACGACGATGCGGAACTGAAATTGAGGACACAGCAAATCGTCGTTGCTTCGGGGCGGATGTTCGGAAAGCGTCCGATCTTACCCGATGCAGCGGTCACCGACGGGTTGCTATCGTTCTTTGCGACGAGCGGCGTGTCGACAGTCGAGCTGGCGCGCGCATTGCTTGCGTTCGCTCTCGGAAAACACACGGCGCTGGCAGATGCTTATGGATTTTCGGCGCGCGAGATCGAGATTCGCGCCGAGCCCGAGGAGCCGGTCAACGGCGACGGCGAGCCGCTCACGAGGACGCCCGCGCATTTCAGCGTCGATCGTCGCGCGTTGCAGGTTTTCGTTCCGCCGGATTTTGTGGACGGAGCCGTATGACGGCCGAGATTGAGTTTGCGATGGCGGCGCTGGGCTGTTTTGCGCTCGTTGTCATGCTCGGGGCGTACGTCTCGTCGCGAACGCCGCTGCGTCTCGACGTCGAAGCCGTCGCGCTACGCGGCGGCGCGATCCCGCTGGCCGCAGCGTTTACCGTGCTGGGACGCTGGTACAGCGTCGCGGCGATCCTGGCCGTCGGATTCTTCATCACCGTCGCTTTACGAGCCGACGCGATACCGCTAGCCGCCGTCGCGGCCGGGCAGATCGGCTCGCAGGCGATGGCGGCGTTAATAAAACGGATGTTTCACCGCGTTCGGCCCGACCATTGGCTTTTGTGGCAGGAAGCCGACCGCTCGTATCCGAGCGGCCACGCGACGACGGGAATCGCGTTTTATCTCGCGCTGTTCATTCTCGTGCTCGGTTCTCACAGCGTCGCGCGCCCGCTTTGGATCGGCGCGCTGATCGCGCTCGGGGCCTGCAGCGTTGGGCTGCCGTGGTCGCGCCTAGCGCTCGGCGCTCACTATTTGAGCGACGTCGTCGGCGGGATGCTGCTCGGCGCAGGCTGGCTGTTCGTCCTCGCAGCGCTAGCTTCGGCGAGGCCCGCCGCAGGATGAGGTCGCGATTGGGATCGGATTAAACCGGAACCGCGCCGTGAGGGCGCTCGTTAACTCCGGCAGGTCACGTCCCGCTTGCTCGAACACGAGGTGTCGAGATGGCACGAATGCTTTGGCGAGGGCTGGCGGCCGTCGGCGCCGTCATATTTTTCAGTTCGCCGTTGCTCGCTAGGCCGGCGCTGGCCGACGACGACTTCGCCGGCCCCGGCGTAGCGCGCGTCAGCCTCATCGCCGGTGACGTCGGTATCGGTCGCGGCGACACGGATACGACGGTTGCGGCGACGATCAACGCGCCGCTGCTCGCCGGCGACTATCTTACGACCGGCGACGACGGCGGCGCCGAAATTCAAATCGACAGCCGTTCGATGATCCGAGCAGCTCAAAACGTTCAGTTGCGGTTGATCAATTTGGAGCCGCAGCACCGCGAAGCCCAAGTCGCGCTGGGAACGGTCGAACTACGCACCTTCGCCGGCTACGAGGGGCAACCGCAGATCGACACGCCGTCGATCGGGTTGCGCGCCGCAGGCGACGCTGCGACGCGAATCACCGTCGACCAAGACGGCGGGACGCAGGTCACGGTCCGCGCGGGCCGCGTCGAGATCCTCACGCCGGACCGCTCGTTCATCTTAACGCCGGGGACGACGCTCGTCGCTCACGGCGACGTCGCGGCGCCGTCGATCGACTACACGGCGCCGAGCGTCTATGCCGTGTTCGACACGTTCTGTGACAACCGCGATGCCGACGTGCGCCCGGCGCTTACCCTTGCCTACGTGCCGCCCGCGCTCGCGTACAGCGATTTTGCGACGTACGGCCGCTTCGTCGCCGATCCGCGCTACGGCCGCGTTTGGGTGCCGGCCGGAGTCGCTTCGGATTGGGCGCCGTATCGTTACGGCCGCTGGGTTTGGGAAGACGGTTACGGTTGGGTGTGGCTGAGTGACGAACCGTGGGGCTGGGCACCCTATCATTATGGCCGCTGGTTTTACAGCGCGAACTACGGCTGGTGCTGGGTTCCGCCCCCAGTCGCCGTGCGGCCGATTTGGTCGCCGGCGCTCGTCGGCTTCTTCACCTTCGGAGGGGTCGCCGTCGGTATCGGCTACGGAAACATCGCGTGGGTGCCGCTCGGTCCGTTCGAAGCCTATCATCCTTGGTATTACTGGAACGGCAAGGGCTTCCACCCCGTCACGGCCGTCAACGTGACGGTCGTTCAGAACAACATTACGCGCATTTACGGCAACATCAACCGGCCCGGCGCGATCACCGGCGTTTCGGGCCAGCGTTTCTTGGAAGGCCGCTTCGACCATCCGCGTCCCATCGCTGTGACCGCATTGCGCAACGTTAGCGCCGTGCACGGCGCACTGCCGGTCGTCCCCACGGAGCGGAATCTAACGTTCTCGAATCGCGCCGTCTCGCCGCAATTGCGGGCGAGCGACGTGACGTTCCGGCGGCCTTCTTTCGCCGGGACTCCGAGCATTGCCGTGCCGCGCACGCCCTTCACCGCACAACGCTCGATGATGACGACGCACGTTGCGCCCACGAACGTTCTGCCCACGATCAAGCGCGTCGATCCTTGGAGCCGCTTCAACCGCAACGTCACGACTCAGGGCGGCGGAACGCAAATTCCGGCGCAAGCGCGCACGAACGGCGGCGTAACGACGCCCGCGAATACGACCGTGACGCCGCATTATCGGTCGTTCGAGAGTTCGTCGAATTCGAAGAGTTCGAATCACGCAGCGGGCTCGACTTCTCGTACCCCGACGCCGCGCGCCCCGAAATCGCGCAAACCCCCGAAGGACGAAAACAACTCCAATCCCCGCTGAACGCTCAAAGCGGCTCAAATCCGCATGCTTTGAGGGAGAATGTGGTCCAAAGCAAGCTCGTGCGCCGCGGCTACTTAGCTTTTTTGGGTAAGCGCACAAGCAAGTAACCGAGCGCCAGAGCCGGGTCTCAGCAAAATCCCAGCGCGGTGCCAGGGCTTTCACAACACTTCCCGATGCCCTGACTGCGTTGAATTGACATGAAGCTCATCGATCCCGGTTCCCTCGTGATGAACGGCCTCAAGGGACCCGCATCAAACGGTTCAAAGGCGCGAGGCCGGCGCTTTCCACGTCTTCCCCGATTTCCAATTTGGTACTATGCCGTCGCGGCGGTGCTCGTCATCGCGATCGCTGCGGGCTTGATCCTCAACGGCCGTTCGGCGTCCCAACCGCAGTTTACCACTCAAGCGGTCGTGCGCCAAGATCTCATCCAAGCCGTGACGGCTTCGGGTGCGGTGAATCCTCAAGATACGGTCTCGGTCGGCACGCAGGACTCGGGGACGATCAGTCAACTCTTCGTCGATTTCAATTCAGTCGTCAAGAAGGGCCAAGTCCTCGCGACGCTCGATCCGCAGCCATTCCAGGTCGCGCTGGATTCCGCGCGAGCAAACCTAGCACAATCGGCCGCGCAGGCACAAGCCGCAGGCGCGACGGCGCAAGGTTCGGTTTCGAGCCTGCAAGCGGTGCAATACAGCGCCGCGTCGGCCCAGGCACAAATCGCCGTCGTTCGCGCCAATGCGGCGTCGAGCGCGGCCGCCGTCGGAACGGCGAACGCCGATCTCGCAAAGGCGCAGAGCGCGCTGACGCTGGCGCAACAAACCTATAATCGCGACGCGAGCTTGCTCGCGCAAGGCTACGTCACCCAGAGCCAAGTCGACCTGGATCGTTCGAACCTCGTCGTCGGACAGTCCGGAGTGAGCTCGGCGCAAGCGGCGCTGCAGCAGGCGCGCCTAGCCGCCGCCTCCGCGCAAACGCAGATCGCGCAAAGCGTCGATGCGAGCCGGCAGCAGACCGCGCTTGGAGCGCAGGCGGGGTCGCAGACGGGCGTGACCGCAGCGCAAGCCGCGGCCAGTCAGGCTGCGATCGGGATTCAGCAAGCGCAAGTCGAGCAAGCGCAGCTCAATCTTCAACGCACCGTGATCACGTCGCCGGTCAACGGCACCGTGATCGCGCGCGACGTATCGGTCGGCGTGACCGTCGCCGCCAGCTTACAATCACCAACCCTCTTCTTGATCGCTCAGGATCTCAAGAAAATGCAAGTTGACGTCGCGGTCGGCGAGAACGACATCGGCAACGTCAAGCAGGGCGAAGCCGTCGACTTTACGGTCCTCGCCTATCCGACGCGCACGTTCCACGGCGTCGTCGCACAGGTTCGTCAAAATCCGGCCGTTACGAGCAACGTCGTGACGTACGACAGCGTCGTGCTCGTTAGCAATGCCGACGGCGCGTTGCGTCCCGGTATGACCGCGAACGCATCGATCCACGTCGCCAAGGCATCGAACGCCCTCGTCGTTCCGGTCCAAGCACTGACGTACCGTCCGGCGGGTCTGACACGCACTCCCCGCAGCGGGTCGTCGGCGCGCGCGAAGGGCGGCGCGAGCGCTGCCGGCGGCGCGTCGCGCTCGGCCTGGGGTCAAACGACCGGCACCGGCCCAGGGAGCGCAGCGGCGCAGTCAAACGGACTGATCTTCGTTCTGCGCAACGGTAAGCCGCAAGCGGTTCCCGTCACGCTCGGTCTGATCAGCGGCGCGCAAGCCGCAGTCACGCCGCGAGGCAGCGCAACGCTCGCAGTCGACGATCAGGTCATCCTCTCCGATGGCAGCACCAGCTCACATGCGTCGCAGACGACGCAAGGCGCGCGTTCGCCGCTCACCGGCAACGCCCCCAACGTGCGAGTCGGCGGCGGCGGCGGCGGTCGCGGGGGTCCGTGATGAGCACCGAAACCCCCGTCGTTCGCGTCGAGCAATTGACGAAGATCTACGAGATCGGCGAACAACGCGTCCTGGCGCTCGACCGAATCGATCTGACGCTCATGGCAGGTGAGTTCGTCGCGGTGATGGGGCCGTCGGGTTCGGGGAAGTCGACCTTGATGCACCTCGTCGGACTGCTCGATCGTCCGACCTCGGGGAAGTACTTCCTCGAGGGCCGCGACGTCGCGGGTCTCAGTTCCGACGAACAAGCCGACGTGCGTAGCCGCAGATTAGGCTTCGTTTTCCAAAGCTACAATCTACTGGCGCGCACGACCGCGGTCGAGAACGTCGAATTGCCGATGATCTACGCCGGCGTCCCTGAAAAGGAACGGCGCCGGCGCGCGCTCGAGGCGTTGGACGAAGTCGACCTCACCCACGTGGTGAATCATCAGCCGAACCAGCTCTCGGGTGGACAGCAACAGCGCGTCGCAATCGCGCGCGCCCTCGTGAACAACCCGAGCATGATCCTGGCCGACGAACCGACGGGAGCGCTCGACACGAAGTCGTCGCAAGACGTGATGAACCTCTTCAAGGAACTCAATGAGAAGCGTGGGATCACGATCTTTCTCGTCACGCACGAGCCCGACGTCGCGAAGAACGCCCGGCGGATCGTCACCTTCAGAGACGGCCACATCGTTTCGGACGTTGCGGCCAGTGAGGCGGTCCTGCGATGAACCTGCTTCAATCGATGCAAGTTGCGGCTCGTTCGCTCTTTCGCAATCGCACCCGCTCGCTCTTGACGATGCTCGGCATCATCATCGGCGTTGCGGCCGTCATCGTCACCATTTCGATCGGCGCCGGCGCGCGAGTCTCCGTGCAACAATCGATCAACGGCCTCGGCAGCAACCTGCTGATCATCGTGCCGGGCTCGGTCACGCAGGGTGGTGCGCGCTCCGGTTTCGGCGGCGCATCGACGCTGACCCCGAATGACGGGCTCGCGCTGGCAGCATTACCCCACGTCGCCGCCGTCTCGCCGATGGTTACCGCGCGTGCGCAGGTGATCTCCAACGGTAACAATTGGCAGACGCAGATCAACGGCGTCTCGCCGAGCTACACGTTCATCCGGACGTGGCCGCTGGCGAGCGGAACGCTTTTCAGCGACACCGACGTCGCGGCTTCGGCGAAGGTCGCCGTCCTCGGCCAAACCGTGGTGAGCAACCTCTTTCCGTCCGGGGGCTCGCCCGTCGGAAGCACGATCCTCGTCAAGAACGTCCCCTTCACGGTCGTCGGCGTCCTATCGGCGCGCGGTCAGAGCGCATCGGGACAAGATCAAGACGATATCGTTCTCGTTCCATTCACGGCTGCGATGCAACGTTTGACGGGGCAAACGACCGTGGCCCAGCTCATGGTCTCCGCCGATACTCCCGACGACATCGCCCTCGTACAAACTGAAGTCACGACGCTGCTCGAACAGCGTCACCGCATCGCAACCGGCCAACCGGACGATTTCAACGTCCGCAACCTGCAAGACATCGCCAACGCAGCATCGGCGACCGCGACCGTGATGGAGTATCTGCTCGCCGGCGTCGCCGGCGTGTCGCTGCTCGTCGGCGGGATCGGGATCATGAACATCATGCTCGTCTCCGTTACCGAACGGACGCGCGAGATCGGCCTGCGAATCGCGGTGGGAGCGCGCAGCATGACGATCCTAGTCCAGTTCTTGATCGAGGCGCTCATGCTCTCGGCGGCGGGTGGTTTGATCGGCATTGCGTTTGGCGCTTTCGCGTCGGTCGCTGTGGCAAAGATCAGCCAGTGGCCGCTACTGATTCCGCCCGAGGCGATGGTTATCGCATTCGGGGTTGCGGCGGTGACGGGCGTCTTCTTCGGGTACTATCCCGCGCGCAAAGCGGCCGCGATGAACCCGATCGAAGCCTTGCGCTTCGAATGACCGCACCCGCCTAGACCTTCCGTCCCGGCAGCGGCGACGGAACCCACGACACGGCCGCGCAGAGCTTCACGCGGCCGTGTCTTGATTATCTCCCCCCGGCTACCGCGAGGATTGCGCCCGTCACGTACGCCGCTTCAGCTGAGAGCAACCACAGTACGGCGTGAGCGACTTCGTCGGGCGTGCCGGCACGCTGTTGAGGAACGGTGCTCTTGAGCCGCTCGAGCCGTCCCGGATCCCCGGCGCGCGCGTGCAAGTCCGTGTCGATGAGGCCGGGCGCGACCGCGTTCACGCGTATCCCTTCAGCCGCCACTTCGCGCGCTAGGCCGACCGTGAAGGTCTCGAGTGCGCCCTTGCTCGCTGCGTAGTGCACCCATTCCCCTCCCCCGCCGATCTGCGCCGCGCGAGAGGAGATGTTGACGATCGCGCCGCCGGCTCTGCCACGCTTGGTGGACATGCGGAGCACGGCCGCGCGCGCGCAGAGCATCGCTCCGACGACGTTCACGGCCATGACGCGCGCGATGTCGCCGGCGTCGAGCGCCTCGAGCCGTCCGTGCTTTCCCGTAATGCCGGCGTTGTTGACCAGACCGCTCAAGGCGCCGAGCTGTGCTTCGGCGTCTTCGAACAGCCGCGCGACGGCTCGCTCATCGGAGACGTCGGCTCGAATCGCGCACGCGGTTCCTCCTGCGGAACGAATTCGGTCGACGACGGCCTCCGCTTCTTCGACGCCGGCGGAGTAGTTGACCGCGATGCGATAGCCGCGCGCCGCGGCTGCAATCGCAATGGCCTCGCCGATTCCGCGACTCGCGCCGGTCACGATGAGCGTTCCAATTCCCAGCTCGCTCAGGGGGTCGTGTCCTCGTTGGCCAGGCGCTTGACCATCGCGCTGAGCTCCGCCACGTCGAGCTCGACCTTACGCGCGATTGCGAGCAGAATGTCTTCCTGCACTTCTTGATGGTAGAGCAAACGCGAAATCGAGTCGTGATCGTGCTCGGCGCGAAGTTCGGCGTGCGCCGAGGACTGGCGCTGGCCGACCGCCAGAATGAAAATCAAGATCAGCTGAATGATGTTCGAAACCGTCAGCAAGAAGGCGAACGGGTACGGATCCATCTTGGTGAGGGTTCCCGCGAGCACCCAAGCGAACTGGAGCAAGACCGCGAGGAAGAGCGCGAGCGGCGCGCCGGTTCCGTCGGCGATGCGCTTGCAGAAACGCTCGGTCGACGAGAGATTCTCGCAATGCTCCTGGTTCAC
>Ga0209009_1000738_pt1 | contig 10519 bp, 7 predicted proteins | sample BlaSpr_A8_OM3_M2_FD_187979 | JGI IMG/M metagenome (GOLD analysis project Ga0209009, IMG submission 187979) | Forest soil microbial communities from Thunder Bay, Ontario, Canada - Black Spruce, Ontario site 2_A8_OM3_M2 (SPAdes) (version 2) | ecosystem: Environmental > Terrestrial > Soil > Boreal... | reverse complement strand
CAGCCGACCCAAGGATAGGGCGGCAATAGGGCGCTGATCTGCGCATTCACCCTACGGACTCCGCGACGGCCACCATTGCCGAGGTGATCCGGTCGATCTCCGGGGCCGAGCAGATGTAGGGCGGCATCGCGTAGATGAGGTTGCGGAACGGCCGCAGCCACACACCGTGGTCGAGCGCGACCGGCGTGGCCGTCACGAGGTCGACGGTCCCACTCATCTCGATCACCCCGATCGCGCCGAGGACCCGGACGTCGGCCACCCCGTCAACCGCCCGTGCCCTCTGCAGCCCGCAGTTCAGCCCCGACTCGATCTCGCGCACCCGGGACCGCCAGTCCTGGCCGAGCAGCAGCTCCACCGATGCCACCGAGACCGCGCACGCCAACGCATTCGCCATGAACGTGGGGCCGTGCATCAATGCGCCGGGCTCGTTGGTGCTGATGGTCTGTGCGATGTCAGCGGTGCACAGCGTCGCTGCCAGCGTGAGGTAACCCCCGGTCAGCGCCTTGCCGACGCACATGATGTCGGGCGCGACGCCGGCGTGGTCGGCGGCAAACAATTCCCCGGTGCGGCCGAAGCCGGTAGCGATCTCGTCGAAAATCAGAAGCACGTCATGACGCCGGCACGCATCGCGCAGGTCGCGCAGGTAGCGAGGGTCGTGAAATCGCATTCCGCCCGCGCCCTGCACGACTGGCTCGACAATGACGGCGGCCAATTCGTCAGCGTGCTGCGCGAGCTGCGCCTCGAAAGCCGCACTGTATGCCGCGTCGTAGTGCGTCGGCACCTGCGGCGCGAACAACTGCCGCGCGAGCACGCCGGTCCACAACGCGTGCATACCGCCGTCGGGGTCGCAGACGCTCATCGGGGTGAAGGTATCGCCGTGGTACCCGCCGCGCCAGGTCATCAGCCGGTGCTTGGCGGGGCGGCCGATGCTGCGCCAGTACTGCAGCGCCATCTTCACCGCCACCTCGACCGACACCGAGCCCGAGTCACTGAAGAACACCGTGTCCAGCCCCGCAGGCGTGATGTCGACAAGCAACTGCGACAGCCGCGCCGCGGGCTCATGCGTCAGTCCGCCGAACATCACGTGGTTCATCGTGGCGAGCTGGTCGGTGATCGCCCGGTCCAGCGCCGGCTGCCCGTGGCCGTGTATCGCCGTCCACCACGAGCTCATCGCATCCAGGACCTCGACCTGCCGGCCGTTCCGAATCACTGTCAGCAAGGCCCCGCGCGCGGCCACCGCGACCACAGATGGCAAGGCCTGCGCACCGACCGGGCTGTACGGGTGCCAGACGTGCGCGGCGTCGATCGCGCCGATCTCGTCGGGCGTCAACGCGGGCACGGAAACCGAGCCTAAAGCGTGTCGAATAACTGGCTGCGGTCGAGTCGTCGACGTAGGAGTGCGATTTGGCTGAGGATAGCGCCGCCGCCAGCGGCGCGGCGGGTTTGGGTCACCTGACGGTCGATGGTGAGCCCACGCTGCGACGCGTCGCTGGCCACAGTGCGTGCAGAGACCAGCGGCAACCACCTGGCGGTGAGCAGTCATTGACCGCCGTCGATAGGGTCGAACGATGACCGCGAGCGAAACGGGCCCGGACACCGGGCCCATCCTGGCGACAGTGTGGCCCGGCACGTCGTATCCGCTCGGCGCCACGTATGACGGGGCGGGCACCAACTTCTCGGTGTTCTCCGAGGTCGCCGAACAGGTTGAGCTGTGCCTGATCGACAAGGCCGGCACCGAGGAGCGCATCCCTCTGGACGAGGTCGACGGCTTCGTCTGGCACGCGTACCTCCCGGCGATCACTCCCGGGCAGCGGTACGGCTTTCGCGTCGACGGTCCGTGGGACCCGGCCGCCGGGCACCGGTGCGATCCGAGCAAGCTGCTGCTGGACCCGTACGGCAAGGCGTTCGACGGCGACTTCAAGCAGGGCCCGCAGCTCTTCTCCTACGACATGGCCGTCGCCGAGCACGACGACTCGGCGTCCGGCGACCGGCCGATGCTGGACTCCCTGGGCCACACGATGACCAGCGTGGTGATCAATCCGTTTTTCGACTGGGGCTCAGACCGCCCGCCCGAACACCCGTACAACGAGACGATCATCTACGAGGCTCACGTCAAGGGCATGACCCGGACGCATCCCGGGATTCCCGAGGAATTGCGTGGCACCTACGCCGGCCTGTCCCATCCCGTGGTGATCGACCACCTGCGGGCATTGAACGTCACCGCGATCGAGCTGATGCCGGTGCATCAGTTCATGCATGACTTTCGGCTGCTCGACCTGGGCCTGCGGAATTACTGGGGCTACAACACGTTCGGGTTCTTCGCGCCGCACAACTCCTACGCCTCGATCCGGCAACCCGGCGCCGCGGTGGGCGAATTCAAGACGATGGTCCGCGCCTTCCACGAGGCCGACATCGAAGTCATCCTCGACGTGGTCTACAACCACACCGCCGAGGGCAACCAGCTCGGGCCGACGATCAACTTCCGCGGCATCGACAACGCCGCGTACTACCGGCTACTCGACGAGGACCTGCGTTACTACAAGGACTTCACCGGCACCGGCAACAGCCTGAACGCGCGTCACCCGCACACGTTGCAGCTGATCATGGATTCGCTGCGCTACTGGGTGCTGGAGATGCACGTCGACGGCTTCCGGTTCGACCTCGCGGCGACGCTGGCCCGAGAGCTGCACGACGTGGACCGCCTGTCGGCGTTCTTCGACCTGGTGCAGCAGGACCCGGTGGTCAGCCAGGTGAAGCTGATCGCCGAGCCATGGGACGTCGGCGAGGGCGGCTATCAGGTCGGCAACTTCCCCGGACACTGGACCGAGTGGAACGGCAAGTACCGCGACACCGTCCGCGACTACTGGCGCGGCGAGCCCGCCACGCTCGGCGAATTCGCCTCCCGGCTGACCGGGTCGTCGGACCTGTACGAGGCCACCGGTCGCCGGCCGGGCGCCAGCATCAACTTCGTTACCGCCCACGACGGTTTCACGCTGCACGACCTGGTCTCCTACAACGAGAAGCACAACGAGGCCAACGGAGAAGGCAACCGGGACGGCGAAAGCCATAACCGGTCGTGGAATTGCGGGGTCGAAGGCCCGACCGATGACCCCGAAATCATCAAGCTGCGCTGTCGGCAGATGCGTAATTTCCTTGTCACGCTGATGGTTTCGCAGGGCACACCGATGATCGCGCACGGCGACGAGATGGGCCGCACCCAACAGGGCAACAACAACGTCTACTGCCAGGATTCCGAGCTGTCGTGGATGGACTGGTCGCCGAACGGGCGCAACCCCGAGCTGCTCGAGTTCACCAAAAAGGTGACCACGCTGCGCAAGGATCATCCGGTATTTCGCCGCCGCCGGTTCTTCGATAGCACGCCGATCCGCACCGGCGCCCAGGTCCGCGACATCGCATGGCTTACCCCGGCCGGTCAGGAGATGACACTGGAGGACTGGGACAGCGGCTTCGGCAAGAGCATCACCGTGTTCCTCAACGGTGATGCGATCCCCGAACCCGACGGCCGCGGCTCCCGGGTGGTCGACGATTCGTTCGTGTTGTTCTTCAACGCTCACGACGCCAATCTGGATTTCGTCGTTCCGGAGGGTCCGTACGGCAGGCGGTGGAAGGCATGCATCGACACTGCCGACCCCGAAGGAAACACCGACCTGGAGGTACGAGCCGGCGACAAGATCGCGCTCGAAGCCCGCTCGGTGATGGTGTTGTGCAGAAAGGAGTGACCGATCGCCCGGTGGTGTCCACCTACCGGCTGCAGCTGCGCGGGCCGGCGAGCGGTCGGCCGTTCACGTTCCACGACGCCGAGAATCTGCTGGATTACCTGGACGACCTCGGCGTCAGCCACGTCTACCTGTCGCCGATCCTGACCGCGGTCACGGGCTCCACGCACGGTTATGACGTCACCGATCCGACCACAGTCTCCGCTGAACTCGGCGGTATCGAAGGACTGGCCGCGCTGTCCGCTTCGGCGCAGGCACGCGGCATGGGGTTGGTCGTCGACATCGTCCCCAACCACGTCGGCGTTCACCGGCCGGAGCAGAACGCGTGGTGGTCCGATGTGCTGCGGTACGGGCGAGATTCCGTGTACGCGAAGTACTTCGACATCGACTGGGCGCCCGACAACGGTGTCGACGGCAAACTCGCGTTGCCGGTGTTGGGCGCCGACGACGACGCTGCGGACCTGACGGTAGAGGGCGAGACGTTGCGGCTGGGCGATCTCGCCGTCCCGATCGCGCCGGGCACCGGCGGCGGCACAGGACCCGAAGTACATGACCGACAGCACTACCGGCTGATCGGTTGGCGCCGCGGAGTGTCCGGCTACCGAAGATTCTTCGCGATCACGGCGCTCGCCGCCCTGCGCCAGGAGGACCGTGCCGTGTTCGACGCCAGCCATGCCCAGGTCCGCCGCTGGTTCACCGAACAACTCGTCGACGGTCTCCGGGTGGACCACCCCGACGGGCTGTCCAATCCAGCCGGATACCTGACCTGGTTGCGCGAGATCACCGCACCGCACGCGTGGATCGTCATCGAGAAGATCCTGGCCGTCGACGAGGCGCTGGATCCGACGCTGCCGGTCGCCGGAACCACCGGCTACGACGCGCTGCGCGAAATCGGCGGGCTGTTCGTCGATCCCACCGGCGAACCGTCGCTGACCACGCTGTTCGAGTCAGCGGGGACCAGCTACTCGACGATGCCTGCGCTGGCCCGCGAACTCAAGGCCGAGGCGGTGACGTGCACACTGTCCGGCGAACTCCGCCGACTATGCCGGTCGATCGTGAGGGCGGCGGGCACCGACCACCCGCGGCTGCCGGACGCCGTCGCCGCACTTGTGAGCCGGATCGGCGTCTACCGATCCGATTACCCCTGTCTCGCAGCGGTGCTGCCGACCGCGATTGCCGAAACTGTCGAGGCCGCACCGGAGTTCGCCGAACCGTTGGCGATCATCGCCGCGGCGCTGGGCTGCGCCGAACCCGCGGTCCGGCTGCAGCAGCTGTGCGGCGCGGCGACCGCCAAGTCGATGGAGGACTGCCTCTTCTACCGCGATCCGCGGCTGGTGTCGCTGAACGAGGTCGGCGGCGAACCCGCGCGGTTCGGGGTCAGCGCGGCCGAGTTTCACCATCGCGCAGCGCAACGCGCACAGTTGTGGCCGTCGGCGATGACCACGCTGTCCACCCACGACACCAAACGTGGCGAGGACGTCCGGGCGCGGATCGGCGTGTTGTCTCAGGTCTCGTCGCTGTGGGCCGAGTTCGTCGCCGGCGCCGACCGGCACGTTCCGTCTCCGGACCCGGCGACGGCGCTGTTCCTCTGGCAGAACATCTTCGGGGTGTGGCCGTCGGATGGAGTCATCACCGACGAGCTGCGCTCACGGCTGCACGCCTACGCGGAGAAGGCGATCCGCGAGGCCGCCGCGCACACGTCGTGGAACGATCCCGACGACACCTTCGAGTCCGCGGTGCACCGTTGGTTGGACACCGTCATGGACGGCGACATCGCCGCGGAGCTGACCGGGTTGGTAGCGCGGCTGGATCGGCATGCGCGCAACGACGCGCTGGCCCAGAAGCTGGTGCAGCTCACCGCCCCCGGGGTGCCCGACGTCTACCAGGGCACCGAGTTGGCCGACGACAGCCTCGTCGATCCCGACAACCGGCGGCCGGTCGACTTCGCGGCGCGCCGTGCAGCGCTCGCCGAGCTGGAACACCCCAAGATCCGAATCACCGCCGCGGCGCTGCGGCTGCGTCGTCGTCGACCGGGCACTTTTCTTGCTGGCGGGTATACGGCGGTGCTGGCCAGCGGCTCGGCGCGCGAGCATATCGTGGCGTACACGCGCGGCGACGAGGTTCTCGTGGCGGTCAGCCGGTGGACGGTTCGGCTCCGCGAAACCGGCTGGGGCGACACCGTTCTCCCGTTGCCCGACGGCCAGTGGACCGACGTGCTGACAGACAGGCAACGAAAGGGCGGCGTGTCGGCCGCCGAACTGTTCGACGACCTACCGGTCGCGCTGCTGGAGCGACTCGATGCCTGAGTTCGCCGTGTGGGCGCCGATCCCACAACGCGTGCGTCTTGACGTGGACGGCACGTTGTACCCGATGCATCGCGGAGACGACGGCTGGTGGCGCGCCACCGTCGACGCGGCACCGAACGCGCGCTACGGGTTCGTCATCGACGACGACCCGACAGTGTTGCCGGACCCGCGGTCGCCGCGCCAACCCGACGGCGTGCACGAGCGATCCCAGCTGACCGAGCCCACCGCCGACGCGTGGACCGACCGCGATTGGCGCGGCGGAACGATCGCAGGCGGCGTGATCTACGAATTGCACATTGGCACGTTCACGCGCGAGGGCACGCTGGACTCGGCGATCGACAGACTTGATTACCTCGTCGACCTCGGCGTCGACTTCGTCGAGGTGATGCCGGTCAACGCGTTCGCAGGCAACCACGGATGGGGCTACGACGGCGTGCTGTGGTACGCGGTGCACGAGCCCTACGGCGGTCCCGACGCGCTGGTGCGCTTCGTCGACGCGTGCCACGCGCGTGGTCTCGGCGTGCTGATCGACGCGGTGTTCAATCACCTTGGGCCGTCGGGCAACTACCTGCCGCGGTTCGGCCCGTATCTCTCGTCGGGCAGCAACCCGTGGGGTGAGGGGCTGAACCTCTCCGACCCGGACTCCGACGAGGTACGTCGTTACATCATCGACGGCGCGCTGCGCTGGATGCGCGACTTCCACGCCGACGGGCTGCGCCTGGACGCCGTGCACGCGCTCGTGGACACCACCGCTATTCACATCCTCGAGGAGCTCTCCGCCGAAACCGACGCGCTGGCCCGACAATTGGGCCGTCCGCTGTCGCTGATCGCCGAGAGCGACCTGAACGACCCGCGGCTGATCACGCCGCGCGACCGCGGCGGCTACGGGATGACCGCACAGTGGGACGATGACATCCACCACGCCATCCACGCCGCGGTCTCCGGCGAACGCCAGGGCTACTATGCCGATTTCGGAACGCTGGAGACGCTCGCGACGACGCTGCAGAACGGGTACTTCCACGCCGGTACGTATTCGTCGTTCCGCGGGCGGCGCCACGGACGGCCGCTGGACAAGACAACCACCCCCGCGACTCGACTGATCGCCTACACCTCCACCCACGACCAGGTCGGCAACCGCGCCGCCGGTGACCGCCCGTCGCAGAACCTTGACTTCGGCCAGCTCGCGGTCAAAGCCGCGCTGGCGCTCTCCTCCCCCTACACCGCAATGCTTTTCATGGGCGAGGAATGGGGTTCGTCACGCCCGTTTCAGTTCTTCACCAGCCATCCCGAACCCGAGCTGGCCCGGGCGACCGCCGAGGGACGCAAGGCGGAGTTCGCCCAGCACGGCTGGGACGCCGACGCAGTACCCGATCCGCAAGACCCGGAGACGTTTTCGCGGTCCAAGCTCGGCTGGGATGAACTCGGTGCAGGCGAGCACGCACGCTTACGAGACGTGTACCGGCGGCTGATCGCGCTCCGCCACACCGAACCCGACCTCGCCGATCCATGGCTTGAACACCTTTCCGTGGAATATGACGAGGACCGTCGGTGGCTGGTCATGCGGCGTGGCTGCTTGTCGATTGCAGCCAACTTCGGCGTCGATCGGGTCGCAGTGCCGGGCACCGGCGAGGTGGTGCTCGCGTGGGGCGAGCCCGCCGTCGACGGCGCGTGCACCGTTGTGCCCGGCCATTCGTTCGCGATCGTGCGGACTACGGGTTGATCAGATACCGGTAGGCAGGAGAGTCGGGCGGAAGCACCTCGACTTCGATGTCGAACGCGTCCATCCGGGTGAGCAGGCCGTCATAGTCTTCCGCCGATCCCAACTCGATGCCGATGAGCGCGGGCCCGAACTCCCGGTTGTTGCGCTTGACGTATTCGAACAGCGTGACGTCGTCGTTCGGTCCGAGCACCTGGTCGAGGAAGCGACGTAACGCGCCGGGCTCCTGCGGGAAGTTGACGAGGAAGTAGTGCTTCAACCCCAGGTGCACCTTCGACCGCTCGAGAATCTCGCCGTAGCGGGAGACGTCGTTGTTGCCGCCGGAGATCAGGCAGACGACCGTCGAACCCGGCTCGACGACGTCGTTTTCCATCAACGCCGTCACCGACAGCGCCCCTGCGGGTTCGGCGATGATGCCCTCGTTCTGGTAGAGGTCCAGCATCGCGGTGCACACCGCACCCTCGTCGACCGTCGTGACCGACACCATGTCGCCGGCCGCGGCCAGAGCGGCATGGGTCAGCGTGCCGGCCCGGTTCACTGCGGCGCCGTCGACGAACTGGTCCACCTCGGGCAGCGTCACCGGCTCACCGGCGGCCAGCGCCGCGATCATCGCGGCAGCTCCGGCCGGCTCCACGCCGAGGACCGAGGTGTTCGATGTTCGCTCGGCCAGAAAGGTGGTGATGCCGGCGATGCAGCCGCCGCCGCCGACAGGCACGATCACCAGGTCCGGCTCGTCGTCGAGTTGGTCGAGGATTTCGGCCGCGATCGTGCCCTGTCCCGCCATCGTGCGCACGTCGTCGAACGGCGGCACGAGCGTGGCGCCGGTCCGTGCCACGTCCTGCAGCGCTGCGGCCGCGGCCTGGTCGTACGTGGAACCGACCGCGATCAGTTCGATGAAGTCGCCGCCGTGGTAGACGATCCGGTCGCGCTTCTGCTTCGGGGTCTTGCGGGGCACATACACCCGGCCCTTGATGCCCATCGAGCGGCACGCGTGTGCGAAGCCCTGCGCGTGGTTGCCCGCGGACGAACACACCACGCCGACCGCCCGCTCCTCGTCGGAGAGCTGCATCAGCAGGTTGTACGCGCCGCGCAGCTTGTAGGACCGGACCGACTGGAGGTCTTCGCGCTTCAGGTACACCGTGGCCCCGGTCGCCCTCGACAGCCGCTCACTGAGCTGCAGCGGGGTCGGCGCGACGACCCCGGAAATTCGCTTGACCGCCGCGTCGACGTCGGCCGCGGTCAGCGGCCCCTCGGGTCGGGTCAGGCTCGGTTCAGCGGACACCGGTTAATGGTGCCACGCCGGCAGACCGCTTCAGTCCACCCGGGTCAACACGAAGACGGGAATTTGCCGCTCAGTCTTCTTCTGATAGTTCGCATAGTCGGGCCACGCCTGCACGCAACGGTCCCACCAGGCGGCCTTCTCGTCCCCGAACACCTCGCGCGCGTCGTAGTCATGGCTTTCGCTGCCGTCCTGCAACTCCACCCGGGGATGGGCCTTGAGGTTGTAGTACCAGACGGGATTCTTCGGGGCGCCGCCGAGCGAAGCGACGACCGCGTACTCCCCGTTGTGCTCGACGCGCATCAGCGGGGTTTTCCGCAGCTTGCCGGTCTTGGCACCGATGGTGGTCAGCAGAATCACCGGCTTTCCCTGCAGCACGGTGCCCTCGGTTCCGCCGGATTCCATGTATTTCTCGGCGTTCTCGCGGGCCCAATCAGACGTACTCGGAGCGTATTCACCAGACAAAGGCATGGCCCAACACTATCCGCTCGGCCCGGGAATAAAGCTCCTCAACCAGTATTTCGGTTACCCGAACTACTGACTGGGGAGTATCCTGAACCTATGACGACGGCTGAGCACATCCGCTCGATCGCCTCCTCGAAGTCCCGTGAGGTAACGATCGCCGGTGTGCCGTGGCCGCTGTACAAGGTCGTCGCGTTGGTCGTCGGGTTGATCGTGACGCTTGCCGTCGGCATTGTCAGCGTGAATGCCGCCCCCGCGGTGCTCGCGGGAGCAGCAGCAGGCACGCCGATCTGGCTGGTGCTCGGCAGCGTCCGGCACTACCGCGGCTCGTAGACCGCCTGCCCCACGTCGGGCGCGTACAGTTCCTCGATCTCGGCGGCGTATTTCTCGTTGATCGGCCTGCGCTTGAGCTTCATCGTGAGCGTGATCTCGTCGCCGCCGGGCTCCCAGAAGGTCGGCAGCACGCGGAACCGTTTGATCTGCTCGACCCGCGACAGCTTCGCGTTCCCGTCGGCTACCCCGGCAGCGATCTCGCTGATCAGTTCCGGGTGCGCGGCGAGTGCATCCGCCGAGGCGTCCGTAAGGCCGCGCTGCGCGGCATACGGTCCGGCAGACTCGGCGTCGAGCACGATCAGCGCCGTGTTGTACGGGCGGGAGTCGCCGAGCGCGATGATGACGCCGATGAGCGGGCACGCTGCCTTGATCGTGTTCTCGATGTTGGACGGCGACATGTTCTTGCCGCCCGCGTTGATGATCAGCTCCTTCTTGCGATCGACGATGCGCAGATAACCGTCGTCGTCCATGTCGAGGATGTCGCCGGTGTGCAGCCAGCCCTCGGAATCGACTGCCTCCGCGGTCTTCTTCGGCTCTTTGCGGTAGCCCTTCATCACCAGCGGTCCGCGCACCAGGAACTCGCCGTCGTCCGCAATCTTGCCCTCCAGACCGGGCAGCAGCTTTCCGACCGTGCCGAGCCGGGCGTCGCGTGGGTGACTCACCGAGGCAATGCAACTCAGCTCCG
>Ga0209009_1000737_pt1 | contig 10523 bp, 7 predicted proteins | sample BlaSpr_A8_OM3_M2_FD_187979 | JGI IMG/M metagenome (GOLD analysis project Ga0209009, IMG submission 187979) | Forest soil microbial communities from Thunder Bay, Ontario, Canada - Black Spruce, Ontario site 2_A8_OM3_M2 (SPAdes) (version 2) | ecosystem: Environmental > Terrestrial > Soil > Boreal... | reverse complement strand
GAGCCGCTGCCGGGCGTCACGCTGATCCAGTGTGGAGGGCATTTCGAGGGAAGCGCCGCGCTGCATTGGGCGGCAGGGGCGGAAGGTCGAGGCGCGCTGCTGACCGGAGACACCATCACCGTGGTCTCCGACCGCCGGTTCGTGAGCTTCATGCGAAGCTACCCGAACGACATTCCATTACCCGCAGCGACGGTCCGGCAAATTGTCGCCACGGTCGCCGCCTATGGCTTCGACCGCATCTATGGTGGCTGGTGGGACCGGGTGGTCGATCGCGATGGGCCGGCGGCGATCCAGCGGTCGGCCGACCGCTACATTCGCTGGATCAGCTAGACCAGGTAGTCGTAGAGGAGCTCTTCGCTGCCCAGCGGGCGGAAGTTCAGCTGGATCTGCTCCATCCGCTTCAGCAGCGGCGCCAGGTCCGCCTTGTTCTTCAACTCGATCCCGACCAACGCGGCGCCGCGCTCCTTGTTGGTCTTCTTGATGTACTCGAAGCGGACGATGTCGTCGGTCGGCCCCAGCGCGTCGTCGACGAACTGGCGCAGCTGGCCGGGCTTTTGCGCGAACTCGATGATGAAGTAGTGCTTGCGGCCCTGGTAGACGAGGCTCCGCTCCATGATTTCGGGGTAGCGGAGGATGTCGTTGTTGCCGCCGCTCAAGACGCAGACCACCGTCTTGCCCTTGATGTCGCGCGCCGCATCCTCGAGCGCCGAAAGAGCTAGCGCCCCCGCGGGTTCGGTGATGATGCCCTCGTTCTGGTAGAGCTCGATCATGGTGGTGCAGATCCGTCCCTCGGGGACGAGCACGACCCGATCGACGTGCGCACGGCAGAGCTCGAAGGTGAGCTGGCCGGCCCGACGGACCGCAGCTCCATCGACGAAGGTGTGGAGCTCGTCCAGGGTGACGATGTGGCCCTGCTTGAGCGCCTCGTACATCGACGGCGAGCCGGCCGGCTCGGCCCCGATGATCAACACCTTCGGATTCCGTTCCTTTATATAGGATGCGACGCCGGACGCGAGGCCGCCGCCGCCGATCGGGACGATGACCATCCCCACCTCTCCCCTCGTCGCATCGTGGATCTCCTTGCCCACCGTTCCCTGGCCGGCGATCGTCAACAGGTCATCGAAGGGATGCACGAAGATCCCTTTCGCCTGTTCGCAAAACTGCTGCGCGGCCTGGTTGGCCTCATCGTAGGAATCGCCCACCAGCCGGATCTCGACAAGCTCGCCGCCAAAATGCTCGACCCGCTCGATCTTCTGGGTCGGCGTGATCCGGGGCATGAAGATCGTTCCCTTGATGCCAAGATGCGCGCAGGCGAAGGCGACGCCCTGGGCATGGTTGCCGGCGCTGGCGCACACGACCGGCCGGCGGCGATCCTCGGCCGAGAGCGAGGCGATCTTGTTGTAGGCGCCGCGGATCTTGAAGGATCGCACCGCCTGCATGTCCTCGCGCTTGATCAGGATGTTGGCACCGTAGAGTTCGGACAACCGGGCCGAAGGCTGAAGGGGCGTCGTCGACACGATGCCCTGCAGCCGCAGTTCCGCCGCCTCGACCGCGCGCGTGATCTCCATCGCGTCCCGAATAGTATCTGGGAGATCCCTGCGCCGGTTTACGAAGCCGTCACCAACCTGCCAACGAATCGCGTTGACATGCTGCACCGATCGGGCCCGAGCCGTGTCGGAACTGCGGCAACGCGTGAAAGATCTCCTACGGCCCTATCGGTTCGTCCGGGGCCGCCATATAGTCGATGCACCCGGAGGCGACCGGCCTTCGAGGCGGACCTAATCGCAGGAGGAATTGATGAGCAAGCGCGAGAAGAAGCAAGGCGATCAGGGCGGGCAACCGCAAACTCAGCCGTGGCCGAGCAAGCAGGGTGGCGCCCAGCCTGGCCAGCAGTGGCCGGGCAAGCAGGGCAACGAGCCCGAGCACAAGCCGACCACGTGGCCGACGCAGCCCGGACAGGGCCGCTAGGTCTAGTTCTTGACAAGTGGCGCCCCATCAGCGTTGATGGGGCGCCGCTGCATTTCTGCTAACGAAAAAACGCAGCCAGCCGCTCGGCTTCATCGTCGACCTCGCGCTTAACGGACCTCGGGATCGGCTCGAACGGTTTGAGCTCGACGCGACCGCCATCGACGCGCCATGTTCCCGCAACCGCGCCGTCGATGAGGAACGTAGGAACAGAGTGCGGGGTCCTGGTGTTGAAGACCAGCGGGCGGTATCGTTCCGGAAGGATCTGCGTGCGGCGGGCGTGCACCAGCAGCGTGGCATCCCACGTTGGCAGGAACCGAACGGGCGCCGGCGTGTCGGCATCGGGCAACGGCGCCTTGGGCAGGTCGATGAGGTCCTTTCCCTTTTCGTCGCGGAAGTGTCGGAGCGACATCTGCGCGAGCACCGGGACCAATTTCGCGTGGGGAACTCCGCCCCAGTCCGCAATTTCGCGGACGGATGCCGGCCCGAAGGCGCCGAGATAACGCCGGATGATGTGCTCGATTCCGACCGATTCGGCGTGGGCGGTCGGCCGGGTCCAGGTTTCTGCGAGGCCATACAGGTCGGCCTTACGCTGCTCCCAGGTTCCGGACGGTGGGACGCGCACCATCTCGAGCCACTGGGCGACGCCTCCAAGAGCGAACGACGGCAAGCCGCGTTCGGCAAGGATCCTCTTCAATTCGTCGCCTCGCCGGGGGCCCTTCGCCAGCTGCTCGCGCAGGGCTCGGACGGCCGCGTCCATGTCCGGCTCGCTGATCTGGTGGCGGGTGGCACGCTGCCACCAATCGCGACGAGGTACTCGGATCGCGGCCAGGAAAAGCCAGTAATCGCGCGCGGAAACCATGTGAATCGTGCTGCGCAGCAGCGTGCCCTGGATGACCCGACGCTGCTGAAGCGCCGTGGTCAGGCTGTCGCGACGGAAGTTGCGCATTCGCGACCAGAGACCGATATATCCCGAGGGCGCGTATTGCGTTTGCAGGCCGCCGATGCGCTCGATCATTGCGACCATTGGAAGCGATGAGCGCTCCAGCAAAAATTGCCTCGCCAGCAGAGCTCGATTGAGCTCGCGCGCCGTCAGTACGCGCTCAGTCGTCAGTTAGGAGCTGCGGGCTGGATCCAGAGAAGCTCCTGACCGTCAGTCTCGGAAATTGGCCGCACGCCGTCAGTCTAAGGAAGCCCCAACGCCGGGCGCGACGGGGTCGAGCGCCTAGGCAATTTGGCCTAGGTCCGACCGAAGCTGCTACTCCTTTTTGTGACGAGGCGGCACCTATCCGTCTAACGCCTAGGCGGAAACCACACCTTCTTGCCTAAGGCCGGTACATATGTGCAGCCACCCACCAGCTATGTCCCAATCGCTGCGTGTCCTGATCTTGGAGGATCGGCCCGATGACGCCGAACTCATCGCGAAGCACCTGCGGGACGCGGGCCTCAACGCGGTCTGGGAGCGCGTCGACTCGGAGGCCGACTTTGCCGCCAAGCTGCATGCGGGGCTGGACTTGATCATCGCCGACTACCATTTGCCACAATTCGGTGCCCCGCGCGCTCTCGAGGTGCTCAACAAGCTCGACCTCGATATCCCGTTTATCGTCGTCTCCGGGGCGGTCGGTGAGGACGACGCCGTCGCCGTGATGCGCAGTGGCGCGCGGGACTACCTGTTCAAGGACAACCTTTCGCGCCTGGGACCAGCTGTCGAGCGTGAGGTGCGCGCCGCGGCCGAACGAAGAGCTGCGCGCGCGGCGCAGGGCGAGTATGTGCGCCGGCTTGGGAGCATTTTCGATTCCGCGCTCGACGCGGTTGTCACGATGGATGCAAGCGGCGTGATCACCGACTGGAATCCGATGGCGCAAACCATCTTTGGGTGGTCGAAGTCCGAGGCAGTGGGCCAGTTGGTGGCGGATACCATCATTCCCGAGCGGTATCGGGAGGCGCACCGCCTGGGTCTCAGCCGCTTCATCAATACTGGCCACGGGCCCGTTCTCAACACGCGCCTGGAACTTGAAGGCCTTCATCGCGACGGCCATGAATTCCCGATCGAGCTCTCGATCTCGGCGACGGCGTCCGGCAACCGCCACGTGTTCAGTGCCTTTGTGCGGGATATCACTGAGCGCCACCGCGCCGAGGAAGCGCTCCGCGCCAGCGAAGCACGTTACCGGCAGATCGTCGAAACCGCCTTTGAGGGCGTGTGGATCATCGATAGCAACAACCTGACGACCTTTGTGAATCAGCCGATGGCTGACATGCTCGGGTACCCTCCGGGCGAGATGCTGGGGAAACCGGTCCTCACGTTCATGGACGCCGACGCGCAGGCCAGTTTCGTGGCGAATCGCGACGGGCGACAGAAGGCCCACCAGCCCACGCACGAGTTCCGATTCAGACGAAAGGATGGGTCGGAGCTCTGGGTGCTATTGGAGTCGAGCCCCGACCTGGACGCGGCGGGAACCTACCTCGGATCACTCGCGATGGTGACCGATGTCACCGAGCGCCGGCGCGGTCAGGAAGCGCTTCGACGCCTGGCAGGGATGGTGGCCACGTCGACTGACGCGATCATGGCTGTCGATCTGACGGGTTCCATCCTGAACTGGAACCGCGGCGCCGAGCGCATGTACGGATACACCGCGGAGGAAATCATCGGTCGCAGCATCTCGACGATCACGCCGGATGCCAAAGCCGACGAATTAACCGCCATCCTGGATCGAGCTCGGCGTGGTGAGTCCATCGACCAGGTCGAGACGCTTCGCACGCGAAAAGATGGCAGCCTGTTAGAAGTCTCGATCAGCTTCTCAACGCTTGCTGACGTCGACGGAACGGTGATCGCGACCACTGGCATTCACCGCGATATCAGCACCGCCAAACGCGCGGCGGAGGCCCTCCGGGCGAGTGAGGAGCGTTACCGGCGGATCGTCGAAACGGCATACGAAGGCATCTGGGTGCTCGATCAGCAGAACATCACGACCTTTGTCAATCCCCGCATGGCGGAGATGCTCGGCTGGACCGTCGACGAGATGGTGGGGCGCTCCGTCCTGGATTTTCTCGATGCGGAAGGTAAAGCGACCTTTAACGCTAACCGCGGGGACCGCGTTCAGGGCAACTCGCGACAACGTGAGGTTCTTTTCACCCGAAAGGATGGCTCCGATTGCTGGACCTTGCTCAGCATTCGGCCCAACTTTGATGAGGCCGGCCAATACGAGGGCTCCCTGGCCATGGTCATGGATATCACGGAGCGGCGCGGCATTCAGAAGGCTCTGGAATATCAGGCACTCCATGACGCCCTCACGGGGCTGCCGAACCGGCTCCTGCTGGCCACCAGGTTGGCCGAGGCGCTGACCTCGGCCCACGGCGCGCAGCAGCAGGTTGGTGTGCTGATCCTGGACCTGGATCACTTCAAGGAAGTCAACGAAACGTTCGGTCTGCAAGCCGGTGACCGCCTGCTCGAGCAGGTCGGGCCGCGGCTTCAGTCCGAGGTTGGAGCCCAGGGCCTGGTCGCCAGGCTCAGCGGTGATGAGTTCGCGGTCCTGTTGACGAACGCGGATCCAACGGCGGCGAGCACCAAGGCGGCCCGTCTCCTCGAGGCCCTGGAGCGGCCATTCGAGGTAGAGGGTCAGCACCTCGAGCTTGCCGCCAGCATCGGCGTCGCGATCTTTCCGAACGACGGCGAGGACGTAGACACGCTGTTGCGCCACGCCGACATCGCGCTGTTCGTTGCCAAGCAGGGGCGGGGCGCCTTCGTGCGGTTTGCGCCCGAATATGAAAAACAGGGGGCCAGCCGCCTGACTCTGATGGCCGAATTGCGGCAGGCGCTGCACGACGACAACGATCAGCTCTTTTTGCAGTTCCAGCCACTGGTAAGTCTTCGTGATCGCAGCCTCGCCGGCGTCGAAGCCCTCGTCAGGTGGCAGCACCCTCAGCGCGGCCTGGTCCCGCCGCTGGACTTCGTGCCATTTGCCGAGAAGACCGGGCTGGTCCAGCCGCTGACGAAGTGGGTGCTGGCGTCGGCGCTGAAGCAATCTGCCGCCTGGCATCGAGGCGGCCACACGATTCCGGTCTCGGTGAACATATCGATGCGCGACCTGGTCGATCCCGGGTTTCCGGAACTGGTCTCCAAGCTGCTTCGCGACGCGGAAGCCGAGCCATCCTGGGTCCGGCTCGAGATCACGGAAAGCGTCATCATGAGCAAGCCGGAACAGGCCATCAGTACGCTGTCCCAACTGCGAAGACTCGGCATTCGCCTGGCGGTGGATGACTTCGGGACGGGTTACTCGTCGCTGGCCTACCTCGACCGGCTTCCGGTCGACGAGATCAAAATCGATAAGTCCTTCGTCTCGGCGATGGCGGGGGAAGTCAGTCGGACCAATATCGTGCGAGCGTCGATTGAGCTTGGTCACAGCCTGCGACTCCAGAGCGTCGCCGAGGGCGTGGAAGATGCCAGCACCTGGGCGGTGCTGGCGGCGCTCGCCTGCGACATGGCGCAGGGGTACTTCATCAGCCCGCCGCTGCTCGCCGAGGAGGTCCTGCCCTGGCTCGCGCGATGGCAGAAAGCACCGGGCGGATCGCTCGAACGGGCAGCCTGAGGCCAAGCTTCCGGCCGCTCTCCCACGCCGGAGCGGGCTGATTGCGTCTGAGGGCGCAAAAAGGGCACAAATGGCGAATCCGCCAATCCTGAGTATTGGAAAATGTTACAGCGCGAACGTTCGAATAAAGGAACTGCTGGACGAATCTGTCTGAATACGTCAAAGTATGGGTAGAAAATCCGGGTGACAAAAGTTAAGGCGCGGGTCCAAGTCGACCCGCTGGTACTGAGCGCGGAAGCGCTGATCCTGAAGGGGAAGGATCAAGGCTACCTGTCCCCTGACGACGTCATGAAGGCGTTCCCCTCGATCGAGGGCAATGCCGATGGCTTCGTTCGCGTGGCCGCCGTCTTCCAGGAGATGGGCATCCAGGTGACCGCCGACGGCGAGGCCGAGCCCGAGTCGGACGAGGAGGAAACCCTCACCGAGGTCGAGGTTGTCAGCTCGGTAGCCTTGGACGACCCCGTCCGGATGTACCTCAAGGAGATCGGCCGGGTCAATTTGCTGACCGCCAAGCAGGAGGTCGAGCTGGCCAAGGAGATGGAGGCCGGCTCCGAGGAGGCGCGCCATCACCTGACCGAGGCCAACCTGCGGCTGGTGGTTTCCGTGGCCAAGAAGTACCTGAATCGCGGGCTGTCGTTCCTGGACCTGATCCAAGAGGGCAACCTGGGCCTGATGCGCGCGGTCGAGAAGTTCGACTATAAGCGCGGATTCAAATTCTCGACCTACGCGACCTGGTGGATCCGCCAGGCGATCACGCGTGCCATCGCCGACCAGGCGCGGACGATCCGCATCCCGGTCCATATGGTCGACACCCTCAATCAGCTGGCGCGCGTCTCGCGGGCCCTGCTGGAGCAGCTCGGCCGCGAGCCCAACGAGGAGGAGCTCGCCTACGGTATGGGGATCACGGTCGAAAAGGTCCAGGAGCTGAAGAAGATCTCGCAGCAGCCGGTGTCCCTCGAGTCGCCCATCGGCGAGGAAGAGGATTCGCACCTCGGGGACTTTGTCGAGGACAAGATGGCGATCGCGCCGCTCGAGGCCGCCTCGGAGGCGATGTTCCGCAACGAGGTCGAGGACATCCTCGCCACGCTTCGCCCGCGCGAGCGCCGGGTGGTCCAGCTGCGCTTCGGACTGGTCGACGATGAGCCGCGCACTCTCGAGGAGGTCGGCCGTCGCATGGGCTTGACCCGCGAGCGGATCCGGCAGATCGAGGCGACTGCACTTCGCAAGCTGCGGCACCCGAGCCGGTCGAAGGTCCTGCGGGACTACACCGAGGATCGCAGCGACAGCGTCCGCGTGGGCACCCGCGACACCGAAGCCGTCTCCTAAATCACGCCTTTTCGGCGAGCCCGATGACCGACCCGGATAGCCTCCTGGAGGTCACTGACCGCTATGCGGACCTCGACGGGCTGCGCCTGCACTACGTCGAAGCCGGCACTGGGCCGCTTGTCGTTCTGCTGCACGGTTTCCCGGAGTTTTGGTTTTCCTGGCGGCATCAGATCCCGGTGCTGGCCGCTTCCGGATTCAGGGTGGTTGCTCCAGACATGCGCGGCTACAATCTCTCGGCCAAGCCACGCGGGATTCCGGCCTATGCGGCACACCTCGTCGCACGCGACATCGAGCGGCTGATCGCGGCCTGCGGTGTGGAACGCGCGGTCATTGTCGGTCACGACTGGGGCGGGGCGATTGCGTGGAATTTCGCGATGCATTACCCGGACAAGCTCGAGCGGCTGGTGATCATCAATGCGCCCCATCCTGTCCGCTTCATACGTGCCCTGCGCACCTGGCGCCAACTTCGAAAGAGCTGGTACATCTTCTTTTTTCAGATTCCGTGGCTTCCGGAAGCCTTGATTCGGGCTGGAAGCTTCGCCGTCCTGCGACGAATGCTTCAGACCGGTCCGATTCGGCCGGGTGCCAATACCTCGGCCGACATCGAACGATACGTCGAGGCTGCGGCCCAACCTGGCGCGCTGACCGCTGCCGTCAATTACTACCGTGCCCTGTTCCGCCGCAGTCGTGTCCGCGGCCCCGCTGTCAAGATCGTCGAGGCTCCGGTTCTCGTGATCTGGGGAGAAAAGGACCGTTACCTCGGGCTGGAGCTAGCCCAGCCGGACCGTAAGTGGGTGCCGAAGGTCAGTCTCGAGATGGTCGCGAACGCCAGCCATTGGGTACACCTGGACCAACCCGAGCGCGTCAACAACTTGCTCCTCGAATTCCTCCTACCGCGCCAGATCACCTGATCTTGAGGTCGGCCTCACAGCAGACCAGTCCCATGTCGGGAGTCCATCGCAGGGTCAGCGGCGAGGTTGTGGATGCCGGCCGGAAACAGACGGTCAGCGGTCCCAACTTCGCCCCATTGTTGAACTCGGTGCGCGACCAGTGCGTGCAGCCCGTTGCGTCCTGGATCGACGGCCACGACTGCCGGTTGGCATCAACCAGCTGAAGATCCGACGGGTCGGCGTGCGTCGACGGGCTCGAGTTGCGAAACGTCGCGTTCATGCGAACGATGCCATCAGCCACGGTCACGTTAGAAACCCAGATCGTGTAATCCTGCACGTCGAGGCATGGCTGCGGTGAGCAGGCGAGCGATTTGACGACCGAACCCCCCGGGGCGATGCCCTGGGCCAGTGCGAGGAAGGCGGCCCCGGCGATGAGCGCCAGGAGAGTTCCGCCAGCTCCGAAAAGAGCAAGGCGCTTCCACGACTTCCGGCGGGTGCGCAGCGACACTGGCTTCTGGGAGCGTAACGGCTTGGGCGCCCAATCCGTTACCAATTCGAAGGGTATGAAGCTATTGCAATTTGGTCGTCACAAGGGCCTCCAGATCTGGGCATCGTGGGGTTCGATGGCGATCACGCTTACTCGGCTGGCTGTCTAACCACGCGTCGAGCGTGCCAGAGGAGCTCGCCGACGCTCCAGGCCTGCGCGATGGCTCCCGCCGGACGATACGGCGGCTCGGCCTCGAAGATCTCACTGATCGACCCGATCCCGGCATCTCGCAGGTGCGCCTCGAATGGCGCGAGGACGCGCGCGACCACGCTTGGGTCGCCATGAATTCGTTGGTGCGCATCGAGGTAGGGTCCGAGTAGCCAGGGCCAGACGACGCCCATCTGGTAGGCGGCATCGCGACTCCGATGGTCGCCGCCGAACCGATGTTGATAGCGCGGATCGTCCGGGCTCAACGTCCGCAGTCCGAACGGCGTGAGGAGTTTTTCCGTGACGCGATCGAGCGACCGCCGCGCCTCCTCGCCATCGATGAGCGGATAGACCAGTCCCAGCGCCATCAGTTGGTTCGGGCGCAGACTCGAGTCATCGCCATCCGGCCCGTCGATGACGTCGTAGAGGTACCCACCGGACTGGAGCCAATAGCGTGCCTTTGCGGCTCGCCGCGCCCGCTCCGCCATAATCCCGAAACGAGCGACTGCGGCGTTGGCGCGGCTGCTCCAGTCGCTCATCAATCGCAGCGCGTTGTACCAGAGCGCGGCGATCTCGATCGGCTTGCCGTGACGCGGCGTCACCACCCAGTCGCCGTCGCGGGCGTCCATCCAGGTAAGGCCATAGCCGGGTGCGGTCGCGGTCAGCAGGCCGTCCGCGGGATCCATGTGGATGCCGAATCGGGTGCCGTTTACGTGCCAGCGGACGACCTCTTCGAGTGACGGGAGCTGCGCCTTGACGAACGCCCAATCGCCGGTGGCCTCGAGGTAGTGGTGCAATGCCTGGAAGAGCCAGAGTGTCGCGTCGATGGTGTTGAACTCCGTGGCCTCGCCGGGATCGTGAAAGGCGTTGGGCAACATGCCCTGGTCGAGGTAGCCGACGAAGGTCTTAAGGATTTGGCGCGCCTGCTCCGGATAGCCGGCGGCGAGCGTCACCCCGCGCAGCGCGATCATGGTGTCGCGCCCCCAGTCGGCAAACCAGGGGTACCCGGCAATGATGCTCCGCTGCTCGACGTACGGCTCCCCTCCCCCGCTCGCGGGGGAG
>Ga0209009_1000736_pt1 | contig 10524 bp, 16 predicted proteins | sample BlaSpr_A8_OM3_M2_FD_187979 | JGI IMG/M metagenome (GOLD analysis project Ga0209009, IMG submission 187979) | Forest soil microbial communities from Thunder Bay, Ontario, Canada - Black Spruce, Ontario site 2_A8_OM3_M2 (SPAdes) (version 2) | ecosystem: Environmental > Terrestrial > Soil > Boreal... | reverse complement strand
AAACGGGATTTGCGCACGGACGAACCTCCTCCGGGGTCGGGGTTCGCCGCATTTTTCTAGGAATCCGTGGCGTAAGATTCGGGGAGAAGACCCACGAGCCGAATCAGTCCTATTTCCGAATATGATTGCCTCGCATGATCCCGAAGCCCGAACATGCCACCGTGCTCGCCTCTGCCGAACGCAGCTTTGTCGCACATCCGCACAGAAGCGCCATTATCTACATGCAAGTATTGTTTGGTACGGCACCTCTACTCTCGCAATCCTTTCGCGAAGCAAAGGCAGATCTCCACAGAAGTAATATCAGGCACGTGAAGTGACCCCGCGGTTTCTGGACAGGTTAGGCGCTTAATTCGCTCTGCCGGCGGCGCCATTCGGCCGGCGAGATGTATCCGAGACGCGAGTGCGGTCGAGTTTCGTTATAGCGATCGATCCACCCATCGATCGTGGCCTTGGCCTCGTCGAACGTCTTGAACCGGTGCTGCCAGATGCATTCTAATTTCAACGTTCCGATGAACGACTCGGCCACGCCGTTTTGCTCGGGCGTGTGCGGAAGGATGAATTCCTGACGCAGCCCATATGACCTCACGAGATTGCGGTATAACTCTGATGCGTAGACCAGTGCATTGTCCGTTCGCAAGGTCACGTCGGCGTCTCCCTTGGTGGAACGGCCCCCGTTTCGACCGGACACGTGGCATAGCCTGAGGGCATAGGCGTAAGCCTATGCGTATGACTATGTCGCTGAATTCGCCCAAAATCGAAGTCGTCACCAGCGTCCAGCGCCGGCGACGTTACACCGTCGAGCAGAAACTTCGCCTGATCGAAGAGTGCAACCGGCCGGGCATGTCGGTTTCCTACGTGGCCCGAATGCACGGGATAGCACCGAGCCAGCTCTTCCACTGGAGGCGTCGTATGGCCGAAGGGAGCCGGGAAGCCGTTCGCGTGGACGACGAGGTCGTCAGCGCCGGCGAGGCGCGCGAACTCAAGCGCCGCATTCGGGATCTCGAGCGCATCCTTGGCAAGAAGACCATGGAAGTCGAGATCTTGCGCGAGGCGCTTGCGCTCGCACAGGTAAAAAAACCGATTTGGCAGTTACCATCGCCGCCGGCGGACGATTCTCCGTGAAGGCGATCGCCGACACGCTCGACGTCGCGCGTTCGAACCTCATCGAACGACTCTCGGAGCGGCGTCCCAAGCGCGAAAGCTATTCTAAGACGGCCGACGCCGAGCTCTTGCCGTTGATTCGCGAGGTCACCGACAAGCGGCCAACCTACGGCTATCGGCGCGTGACGGCGCTCCTTAATCGGCGTTTGGCCTTATTGGGCAAGGCTCGTGTCAATCACAAGCGCATTTTCCGCATCATGCAGCACAACAATTTGTTGCTGCAGCCCTTCACCGGCCGGCCCGACAAGCGCATGCACGATGGCGTCGTTCAAACGCTTCGCTCGAATCTACGCTGGTGTTCGGACGGCCTCGAAATCCCATGCTGGAACGGCGAGATCGTACGAGTGGCCTTCTCGCTCGATTGCTGTGACCGCGAGAGCATGGCTTGGGCTGCGTCGACGGCGGGGATCAGCGGCGAGATGGTTCGCGACATCATGCTGCTCTCGGTGGAGAAGCGTTTTGGGAGCTACCGGACTCCGCATCCGATCCAATGGCTGGCGGACAACGGCAGCGGCTTCACCGCAGAAGAGACCGTCAACTTCGCGATCGCGCTCGGCCTGGCGCCCTGCTTCACGCCGGTTCGCAGTCCCGAATCGAACGGAATGGCCGAGGCTTTCGTGAAGACCTTCAAGCGCGATTACGTCCGCTGCAACCCCTGTCCCGATGCGGCAACGGTGCTGCGACAGCTCCCGATCTGGTTCGAAGACTACAACACCAACCACCCGCACCGCGGGCTCAAGATGCTCTCGCCGCGAGAGTTCATCCAAGCCAATTCATCACCAGCCGCGTGTCCGGTTTCATAGGGGCAACTCCACTTGGGCAGTGCACCGAAGCGTCGAAGCAGCCCATCCTCGAGCGCCCAAGCCGCTTCCCGCGCGTCATTGCGGCGGCTGATGTTGCGTCCAACGCATTCGCGGTCGGCGCAATCAATCACAATATTCGCGTAGATGAGGCCATCGTACTCGGTCCAGATATACGTCGCGTCGCTGGCCCACCGAACATTGGAGACCGTGGCGACGCTCGGGCTACTCTCGACGCGAGAAGAGCAGCGTTTCTTGAGCCGTCGATGGCACTGCCAGCCCTTGATCTGCATGATCCGCTGGACGGCCTTGCGGTTGGTCTTGATGCCGTCACCGCGCAGGCGAGCCCACACCATTCGGTAGCCAAGATACGGTTCGGCGTCGATGAAATGCTTGATGCGCTGCGCGAGCACCTCATCGACGATCGGGGCGCGTTCTCGCTCGCGGTAATAGGCACTGCTCCGCGCGACGTCGAGCGTTCGGCAGATCACGGCTTTGGGCCATCCTCGTCGAGCGGAGAGCCGTGTGACATCGGCTCGACTGAACTGAAAGGCCGCATGGCCTCCTTGCGAATCTCGTTCTCCATCACGAGCTCGCCGATTTTGGCTTGCAAACGTTTGATCTCAGCGCGGTATTCGGCTTCTAGGCCCTTGCGGTTGACCTTTAGGGCATCAACGCCGGCACGATGATACTCATCGGTCCACTGCCGGAACTCGCCCTGCGTAAATCCGTATTTCCGACACGCTTCCGGGACCGAGATCTGGCCCTTGAGTACTTCGAGGATGATCGTCGCCTTACGCTGAGCCGTCCATCGTTCGAACTTTTCAGGCTCTGGTTGCGGGGCGGGCTGCGACTTTCTCATTGAACACCTTTTCGCTTATCAGGTGTCCAGCTCCCGAGGGGGTCACTTCAAGAGGCTCTTAGCCCCCATATCTTGCCAAGCCTCGCCTATAAGCTCGGTGGCGGTTAGCTAAGAGCTTCTCCGAGCGCTTCGCTCGGAGCGAAATAATCAGAATTCTCTTTGACGAAATCGCCCCAGTGCTCGGGGACGTCGGATTCTGGGTAAATCGCTTCGACCGGGCACGCGGACACGCACGCACCGCAATCGGTGCACACTATCGGATCGATGTGGAGCATTGGCGAATTTGCATCACCCTTGATGCAGTCGACGGGGCAGACGTCGACGCAGGACCGATCTTTGACGCCGATACAGAGTTCCGTGATGACGTGGGCCATGCCCCGACGATAGCGCGTCCGACGGGGCTTGGAAGCGACCGGGGTCGCAGCCCCATCGCGACTAAATGCACCGTTGTGAAAACGATGGGCCGGGCAGAACGGACGCTTATCGAAGGGGTCGTGCGCCGTTGTCGCGCCTTCGCGTCTTGCAGCGAAGCAGTTCTCGAAGGATTCACTAGCCGAGCGCGGTTCGCGCGAGTGAGAAAAGATCGCTCGGTCGTGGAGCAGGGTCTCAGCTGGCCTTATCTTGGCGTCGTTGCTGCCGGCGTACTCCAGGCGGTGCTGACGGGTGAATCGGGTCGAGAACACGGCCTCTATGACGTTCTCGCGGACGGCATTTTTGGAGAGATCTCGTTCGTCGACGGCGGCCTAACCGTGGTCCGCTATGTTGCCGCGACCGATTCAGCCGCGATCGTCCTGATTCCGGCGGATATTGTGCGGATTGAATGCGCCGCCAACCCAACGCTTATCACCGCGCTTTCGGGTGTCGCTACAAAGCGGACGCGCACGATCCTCGATCGCTTTGCTTCCCATTTGGCCCTTCCGGCGACGAACCGAGTCGGAAACTTGCTCCTCGAACTCGACGAAGAGGGACGCAGCGGTGGAACGAGTCGACGTCTGTCAGAACTCACCCAAGTTCAACTCGCACGTATGGCGGGCACCGTTCGTGAGGTGGTACAGCGCGTTCTGGCCGGCTTTCAGTCCGACGGAATCCTGCAGTTAGAGAAGGGTCGCGTGATCAAACTCGACCGGGAACGCCTTTTACGACGGCTGGAAGGCCCGGAATAGAGTTATTTTCACTGCCCCATCTCCAACCGCAGTTTAGCTTCCCTAGAAGCTCGGTCCGAAAGCGGATCGGGCCTCCGGCTTTTCATCCTGGGCCGCAGACTCCCACGGAAAGAATTAGATCTTACAGAGCTTTCCGTTTATGTAGGACCACGCTGTTGCCTTCGGTGTCGTTGATCATCGCCATGAAGCAGACGGGTGACTCGTGCTCCATGAGGATGGGAATGCCGCGAGCCTTGACGGCCGCAACTGCGGCGTCGAGATCGTCGACCGCGAACAGGATCCCGTTGCTGGGTTGAAACGGCATCATGCCGCCGCCTCCCCATAGTCCGAACGTCGTTCCATCCGGTAGCTCGTATTCCGCGCCATGATTGTCGGGGAAGACTTTGGTCGGTTCGAGTCCGAGGACGTCGCGGTAGAAGGCGATCGCGCGCGGCACGTCTTTGGCCATGTAGCCGCTCAGGTCCATGCCGGTTACTCGAAATGTTTGCTGATTCACCATGATGCTGCCTCGCTCCAAATCAGGACGGGTGGATTTGTGTCGAGCCGTTCGGCCCATTGAGCTGCCCTTTGCTCAGAATTGAAAAAGTCCGCCGAATTCGCTTCCGGTGGACTCTTTGGTCTCGAGCGACCGGACTTAGGTGGTGGGTTTGAGGGTCGCCGGGACGCCGCAGGTATAGAAAAACTCGCCGTTCTGCACGCCGTATTTCGTCTGGGCCGGCTGGTTGACCAGATCTCCGCTGATCGCCGCCGAGCTTTTGAGTGGTTTCGTCCCCTCGGCGCATTTGCGCGGCCAGCTCGTGCAGCGGTACGTCGGGGCGGTCTTCGCGTTCCAGAAACCCGGCGTCACGTTGGACACGCCGCTAAACGTGGCACAGGACGACTGTCCTGCGGTCGCAACGCGGTCGACTGCGAACGCCGCGCTCGTGGCGAGGGCCGCTCCGAATACGAAAGCGGCGAACGCCGCAAATGTAGTTCTCATTGTTCGATTCTCCCTTAGAAAGAACGTGAGGTAATGCGGCGCAACACGCTCCTAAGGAAGGGTCGTGGGGTTTTCGGTGGCTGCCATCTTAACGAATCCGAAGTTTCGCCGGTTCCTTTTGGTCAGCCGACGTCGATGTGACCGTCCACGACGTGCTTCATCCCGAGCGCGGGGATCTCGAGCGTCATCTTGGCGTCGAGTTTCTCGGCGCCATTGAATCGCCCGGTATTCGCCGCGTCCCAAACCGCCTTCTCGATCTCACGCTGGGACGTCACGCCGACTTCCTTTAGAAACTTACGAACCGACATGTTGAATGCGTCTTCGTTCACGGGGCTCTCCAATCCGAACGCCTTCCGTTCCACTCTCGTGCGGTGTGCGCCGCAAAACAGCCGTCGCCTTCAACCTGAGCCGGCGGAGCTTTTGATCTGTCAACGAGCCGGAGTTTAGTTGTAGTCGTAGCCGTTTCTACGGTTTTGGCGGGCCGCCGCAGCGATAAAAGAACTTGCCGCCCTGGACGCCGATGTTCATTTGCGGCGGAGCGCCGCCGACCCGGCCGCATTGGCCTCGAGAGCGAGGCCGGCCGCACACTTTGGCGCCGAGTCCTGCGTGCACGTATAGGCGACGCCGCCGGTCTTCGGATTGTAGCCTTCAGGGTTCGGACTGAACCCGGCGGTGCAAATTGAAGTCGTCCCGCCGTTCCGTAGGACGCCGGGGTCGGCCGCGAACGATGTTGTCGCCGCAGCGGATGTTAGAATGAGAAGTGCGACTAGAGCCGCGCCTTGTAATCTCATGGTTTTGGTCTCTCTTTCGTAGAGCAAAGGGGGAAGCAGCTGGGCCGCAGTCGTCAGAATCGACCGCGAGTTGCTTGTCGCATAGCGTAGCAATCTGAGCGTCCGTCGCCGTCCAAGAATGAGACGAGGCCGAGGCGGCGCTCAGCCCTCGGGCGGGGGAACCGGCAGCTCCGGCTGCTGCGTGACGTGATAGATCAGCTCCCCGGCTGCGACGCGAGCGCCCTCCGTCGGGCGACGCGCAACCATCCGTCCGTCGTGCATGACGTGGAGCACCGGCAAGTGCCCGAAAGCTGCACGACCGGATTATCCCCGGCGCCGGCGGTCGCTAAGTCGCCTCAGCGGTTGTGAAAATGGCAGGCGAGCGAGCGTGCAGAACTGGCCGGAAACTCTCGCCGGGAGGTGCGTTTCGTGCCTGCGCGTCTCAATCATATTGCAGTCTTGGTCGCTGCGTTCGCCTTCTTTCTTTGGGGAGCAGTGTGGTTCACGATTTTGTCCGCGCCGTGGAAGTCGCTCGCCGGAAACATTTCGATGAACACGTCACCGACGACGTACGTCGCATCGTTCCTCTTGGGTTGGATCATGTCGTACTTTGTCGCGATCGCGCTGACCAACCACGAACATCCGCAGCCGGTGCGTCACGGCATCGAGTTCGGACTGTTCATGGGCATCGGTCTGATCGCGACCAACATGCTCAACGGTTTCCTCTACGAGGGCAGACCGGTCGGGTTGTGGGCGATCGATGCGGGCTACGTGGTGACCGGGCTGGCGTTCGTCGGGGCCATCGTCTCCGGCTGGCGGAAGAAGGTTTCCCCGTAAGACCCATTTTAGAGGGGGTAGGGCCCCCGCGCGTGGTAGTGAACCATCAATCGCAGTCTCCGGTCAGTCGGAGACCTATAGTGAAGGGTAACAGACCTGTCTCGAACCACCTGGGCGCTCGCACTCGTGGCCGTTCTCTTAGGCGTACTGGTTTGGCTTTCGCGCAAGCCGAAGGAAGCCGTCACCGCCGACACCGGCACTAGCTCGAGCCCTCCGCCACCCGATCTCGGCGCCGTCGCCGAAGCGGAAGTCAAAACTGCCCGCAACTCGATCAACGTGGCCAACGCCGCCTGCGTCGCCGCGCTCGAGGCCGGCGACGCACAGGCCTACGCGCAGTATTTCGCCGACGACGGCGTCTCGTTGCCGGGCCGCGGCCCGATGGTACGCGGCAAGTCGGCCATCCGAGATGCGATGGAGCAAGCGTTCCGAAAGGTGCGCTTCAGCGAGGCAGCATGGGAGACGCTAGAGACTCGCTACAACGGAAAGATGGCTTATGAAATCGGCGCGTATCGCTTCGTCGTGCGCCCGACCGGACGAGGACCTGCGCAAAAGATGAGCGGACGCTATTTCGTCGTTTGGAAGCAAGTCGGCGACCAGTGGAAGATCGTCGTCGACGCGGCCCAACCGGGTGCCCCCGCCCGATGAGAGCCACCGACGTAACCAAGATTCTCGGCCCGACGCTCGGCGCAGCCTCGGTCGTGGCGGCCTCGATGCTCATTCGACATCACCTCACGCGCAAGCGCAAGCCGACCCTCGAACAGGCTCAGGAAGCGATTGACTTGGGCAACGACCGTTACGTCGACGCCCTGTGCAACGCCGACGCTGAGGGGTACGCGAATCTGTTTCTGCCCGACGGGCTCTTACTGCCGAGCCAAGGCGCCATGCTGCGCGGTCGCGAGGCGATTCGGGACAACATGCTGGCCACGTTCAAGACGATGCGCTACCTCGACGGCGATATGCAGACCATCGAGACGGTGCTCGCCGACGAAACCGCCTACGAAATCGGTCGCTACGAATTCGAGACCGAACACCTCAACGGACGGCGCCGCAAGCTCGAGGTCATCCGCGGCCGCTACATCGTCGTCTGGCAGCAAGTCGGCGAGGAATGGAAGATCGCGATCGATGCCGGACAGGCCGGCGCACCGGTCTTTTAACCCGGCGCGAACGCGAAGCCGTTCTTCCCGGCCGCTTTAACCGCGTAGAGCGCGACGTCGGCCGCGCTGAACAGACTTTCGGCATCGGTCGCATCACGAGGAAAGACGGCCGCGCCGATCGAGCAGCGCAGTCCGTTGCGGCGTAACTCGCTCGAGAGCCTACGCACGAGATAGCGTGCGCCGACCGATTCGATATCCACGAAGAATGCGATGAACTCGTCTCCGGCTAGGCGCCCGACGATGTCGCCTTCGCGCGAAGCATGGGCCAAAGTCGTTGCGACCCGCGCCAGAACCGCGTCACCCGCCATATGACCAAATTTGTCATTCACCGTTTTGAAATCGTCGATATCGAGAACCACCAATGCGCACTCACGTTCGAGCGCTCGCGCCATCTCGATCTCTTCGTGCAGTCGATCTTCCAACGCGCGGCGATTCAATAGGCCGGTCAAGTGGTCACGGACCGCAAGGTCGTGAATCTGTTTGTACAGATGGCTGCCGCGCAAGGCGGCAGCGGCAACGGAGGTGATCATGCGTAACGGATCGAGGACCTCATTCGAGCGCTGAGCGCCGGCGCCATCGCCGTACACCGCTCCAACGACGCTGTCTTCATCGCCGAGCGAGGCGAAGAAATACCAACCTCGCGCGTCGAGCAGCGGGGCGCAGAGGTCGTGCGCTTCGCCGATGATCACCGAACTCGCGGCAAACAGCGCCTCCCTCCCAGCGATGGAGCTGGGCGCCCAGGCGGGCGTAGCATAGGAAGCGCCGTCGGAGCTGCTTCTCATCGTCAGGCAGTCTCCGCGAGCCTCGTAGTAGATCGCACGTTCGCAGCGCAGCGTCTCGCGTACGGCCTGCAACAGCGCTGCAATGACGTCGCTTGGCTCCCGGGACCCGGCAATGTCTGCCAACGCGGTCGCGAGACCACCTAAGCGGGCCGCGCCGGCCACGGCGGCGGCACGCTCTCGCTCGAGTTCATCGAGCTGCACACGCAGCGCGTCGAGTTCAGCCTGGCCGATGTAAGCGCCCCTCGAGGACGATTTCATCCGGGTAATGCGAAGCAGCTCGCGCCGTTGCTAGGTCGACCGTGCCGACCGCAACCAACTCCGAGAGGTGACTTTCGAGCGTCTGCGAGCCATTCTTTCGCGCGCTCATGATCGCGCCGCGTATTTGATGCAGCGCGCCGTCGCGCAGGATGCGCTTGATGGCGTCTGTCATCACCAGAACCTCGCAGGCCGGCCAAAGAGTCACGCCATCCCGGCGCTGAACCAGCTTCAGCGCGACGAGCGCGCCTAACGTCTCTGCCAGACGCGCCCGAACGCGGTCCTGCTCTTCGTAGGGAAAGAGCGCGACGAGTCTCGTCAACGTACGGACCGCGCCCGACGGCGTCTGCAGCGACGCGAACACGAGTTGGCCGGCTTCGGCGGCCTGCAGCATGACTGCTACTGTTTCAGAATCGCGAACTTCGCCGATGCACAAGAGATCCGCGTCGGCTCGAAGCGCGCCGCGCACGCCATCGGCGAATGTGGCGACGTCTCGCCCTACCTCGTATTGACTGAAGATCGAACGCCGGCATTGAAACCGGTGCTCGATGACGACGTCGAGCGTAACGACGTGCAAGCGGCGGGTCGCGTTCGCTCGATCGACGAGACTCGCAAGGGTGGTCGTTTTCCCCGCTCCGCACGGACCGGAAAAGATGACGAGGCCCGACCGCATATCGCTGAACGATCCAATCGCGGCGGGAAGATTGAGGGATTCAAAATCGGGCACGGTTTCGGATACGAGCCTGATCGCCAGCCGTGGCCCCAGACTTCCGCGCGACGCATGCACGCGAATCGCACCGATCTCAGCATCGTGATAGGCGGCGTCCGCGATCCCGATCGAATCGAAGCGAGCCTGCGCACGTCGGTCGAGGACTCGCCTTAGAAAGCCGTCGACCTCCTCTGCGTCGATCTGGTGTTCGGGCAAAAGGTGAATATCCGTTTGGATCCTAAGCGCGACACTTTCGCGCGAAGCGATGTGGACGTCCGATGCTCGCTCTCGGCGCGCGTTGCGCAGAAGTTCGGCGATCATTCTAGGCCGGGGAGAAACGACAGGATCGCAGCCAGGCGTCCCTCGGAGACGTGGGGCTCGATCGCTCGGATCAGTTGGTTTCGCTTGGCGCTGCCCGCGAGCGCGAGAGCAGCCTTTGCTGCCAGCGGTTCGAGCCGATCCTCCAATGCGAAGATTAGTTCCGCGCGCAAGCCGCGGTGAGCTGACTCATCGATCGCCGCGGCGCGTTCCGCGTCGTCCCCGGTTTCAAGAAGGCCTCGCAGCAGATCGATCTGCCCCCGCTCAGCGGGGACGATCGGTCGCGGCTGAAGGCGTCGCCGCGTGATCGGGATGATGCGCTCGCGCCGATCGAAAGCGCCGACGTCGACCTCAACCCGGCGAGGGGATTGCGGGTCGCAAAGTTCTCGATCGACCGGTTTCGGTTCGACGCAGGTTTGACCGGACGATTCGGACGGAGCCGAGTCCTCGGCGTCGCGGCGCCCCATCTCGGCGTCGACGAGCTCGGCGAAAGCCGAGGACGTGTCGGCGTTCGTGGATACGGCGCGAAGGCTCAATCGTGAGATTATGTGCTGCCACCAACGAGAAATGGAAGGCCCGGCGCAACGCTGTCCGTCTGCAAGATCGTGCGCTTCGCCGGTACTCTCGAAACGCGGCGAAAAGGCGACACCGTTCGCGAATATGGTTGCACGGCGGCCGCGCCGATCGTCACGCAACGGCATGGTATTCTATGGAGACTTACGCCGGCGCGTTCA